>Ga0209992_10000644_pt1 | contig 44156 bp, 32 predicted proteins | sample 2SBtaG_2_FD_182564 | JGI IMG/M metagenome (GOLD analysis project Ga0209992, IMG submission 182564) | Deep subsurface microbial communities from Kolumbo volcano to uncover new lineages of life (NeLLi) - 2SBTROV12_ACTIVE470 metaG (SPAdes)... | ecosystem: Environmental > Aquatic > Marine >...
CCCCGGTCCCCAAGATGTTCCTCATGGCGCCGTCGGCGGTGATCGGCCCCGACGACCCGATCCCGCTTCCCCCCGGTGCGCTGCGCATCGACCACGAGGCCGAGCTCGGCGTGGTCATCGGCGCCACCGCGCGGCAAGTGCCGGCGGACCGCGCCCACACCGTGATCGGCGGCTACACCACCGTCAACGACGTCACGTGCAGGGACCACCAGCGGGCCGACGGGACCTTCAGCCGGGGCAAGTCCCGCGACGGCTTCTGTCCCATCGGTCCCTGCGTTGCCCTGGGGCTGGATCCCAGGGATCTGCGGGTCCAGTGCCGGGTCAACGGCGAGCTGCGCCAGGACGGCCGCACCGACGACCTGATCTTCGACATCGCCGCCCTGGTGGCCTTCGTGAGCGACGTGATGACCCTGCAGCCAGGCGACGTGATCGCCACGGGAACCCCGAGCGGTGTGGGGCCCCTGCGGCCAGGGGACACGGTCGAGGTCCAGGTCCAGGGCATCGGCGTGCTGCGCAATCCGGTCGTCGCCCGGGCCTGAGGTCACGTGGAAGACCTGATCCGGAACGGGGTGCTCTTCGGAGGCCTGCTCGGGCTTGGGCTGCTGGCGTGGCGGACCCGTTGGCGGGCGCCAGCTCTGGGTCTGGCCCTGCTGCTCGGCTTGCCCCTGGCGTGGCACCTCGGGGCGCTGGCCGGCAGCCTGGGGGTGGGGGTCCCGCTCCGCCCCGGCGCGCTCCTGGCCGCCTGGGTGCTCTTCGCCCACGGCGCGGCGGCCGCCGGCGGCCCCCGGCTCTCGGGGCCTGCCTGGCTCGTCGCGCCGCTGCTGGGCGCGGCCGCCGGCGACTGGGGGGCGGCGCTCCTGCTGGCGCCTCTGGCGCCCACGCCAGTCATCGCCGGCCGCTGGGTGCTGGCCGCGATGGCCGGCGCCATGATCGTGCCCCACGGCACACCGGCGCTGGCCCTGCTGGCCCCTCAGGCGGGCCTGGGCCTGCTGCCGCTGGTCCTGGTGGCGCTGGCCGCGCCGCCCGGCCGACTGGCGGTCCAGGGCTCCCTCGGGGTCACGGGGGTGCTCGGCGTCGTCATCGCCGTCGCGTGGTGCTGGCCGGCCGGCCTGATGCCGACTCTGCTGGCCGCCGCCGTCTCGCTGGCCGTCGTGCGCCGTCGCTTGCCCAGCCCACCCCTCCCGTCGGCACTCGTGGGACTGGCTCTCCTCGTGGGACTGGTGTGGCTGACGCGCCACGCGGGCCTGCTCTTCGATCTGGGCTGGGGCTTCGATCAGCTCGCCCGGCTCGGGGGTGGCCCGGGCCTGGGTGGCCTCACCGTCCTGGCGGCCGTCGCAGCGGGCCTGGGCAGCGAGCTGGCCGGCGCGTTGGTGGCGACCAGCGCCCTGGACGCCTCGATCGCGGCGTCGCCCCCCGCGGTGGCCCGGGCGCTGGCGGCGGGTCTCGCGGTCGGCGGGATCGGCCCACTCCTCCTGGCCGGCGCGCTGCGGGCGAGCCTGGCCAGGTGGGCCCTGGGGGTGCTGGTCGCCGCACTCTGGGCAGGCTGGGTCCTGCCTTAGGATCGGGGCATGCGCACGACCCTGTTGAGCCTGCTGGCCCTGGCCGGCCTGACCGTCTCCCTCGCGGCAGCGCCACCTCCGGTCCGCGGACCCGGGGGCGTGGTGGCCGCGGACCATCCGCTGAGCGCCGCGGCGGGGGCCGAGATCCTGGCGGCCGGCGGCAACGCGGTGGACGCCGGGGTGGCGGCGTCCCTGGCAGAAGGCGTCGTGCAAGCGTCCGCAGCGGGCATGGGAGGCGGCGGCTTCGCCGTGGTCCGCAGGGCAGGGGAGACCCACGTCCTGGACTTCCGCGAGGTCGCCCCCTCGGCCGGCCATCCGGACATGTACCTGGACGGCGACGGCAACGTGATCGAGGGCCTGTCCACCCGGGGCGGGCTGGCCGTGGCCGTGCCCGGCGAGTCCCGAGGGCTGGCCCAGCTCCTGACCCGCCACGGCACCCTGTCCCCCAAGCAGGTCGCGGCCCCCGCCATCCGGCTGGCCAGCGGGGGCTTCGCGCTCAACGACTTCGCCGCGGACAGCCTGGCCTCCAAGCCCGACCTGACCGCGGCGCTGCTCCCCGGTCTCGGCCGCACGCCCGTGCCCGGCCTCGTCATCGAGCGGCCGCGGCTGGCCAAGACGCTCAAGGCCTGGGCCCGTTCGGCGGGGGAAGACCTCCACACCGGCGCCGGTGCCCAGGACCTGGCCACCGCTGCCCAGCAGTCCGGCGGTGTGCTGACGGTCCAGGACCTCGCCGGCTACGTCCCCCAGGACCGGGCGGTCCTGGTCGGCCAGTACAGAGGCCACACCGTCCTGACCATGCCGCCCCCGTCGTCGGGCGGCGCGGTCCTGCTCCAGGTGCTGAGCGTGCTCGAGCACTGGGACCTGGAGAGCCTGGGCCACAACAGCAGCGAGCACATCCACCTGCTGGCCGAGGCCTTCCAGCACGCCTACGCCGACCGCGCGGCCTACATGGGGGACCCGGACTTCACCACCGTGCCGGTGGCGCGTTTCATGACCCCGGAACGGGTGGCCCAGGTCCGCGCCGCCATCGACCCGGACCGGACCTTCGATCTGGACCACTACGGGGTGCTCATCGCCCCCCCCGTCGACGCCGGCACATCCCATGTCTCCGTCATCGACGCCGACGGGGTGGCGCTGGCACTCACCAGCACCATCAACACCTCCTATGGCAGCCGGGTCGTGGCCCCGCGCACGGGCGTGGTGCTGAACAACGAGATGGACGACTTCGTCTCCAAGCCCGGGGTGCCCAACACCTACGGCCTGGTGGGCCGGGAGGCCAACGCCGTCGAGCCGGGCAAGAAGCCCCTCTCCAGCATGACCCCGACCCTGGTCCTGGACGCCGAGGGCCAGGTCGTGCTCGCGGTCGGAGGCTCGGGCGGCCCCTTCATCATCTCCAACACCCTCCAGGTCATCAGCAACGTGCTGGACTTCGGCATGGACGTCGGCGAAGCGGTGAGCGTGCCCCGGATCCACCACCAGTGGGTCCCCCACCTGCTGTTCCTGGACCAGGGCATCCCGGTCGACGTCCAGCTCTCACTGTTGGCCCGAGGCCACGAGCTCAAGCAATTCGCCTTCCGTTCCGCGGTGCAGGCGGTGCATCGCTCAGGGGACGGCCTGGTCGGCGCCAGCGACCCCCGAAAGGGCGGGCTGCCGGCGGGCGTCGCTCAGTAGACCATCGTGGGACCGCCCTCGTTCGGGCGGCCGTCGACGGCCTCGAGCGCAGCGATGGCGGCCTTGGCGGCCTCCTTGATGTTCTCCTCGTCGCCGCCCAGGTAGACCCGTCCGAAGGCGCCAAAGGAGAGAAACTCCAGCACGTCGATGTTGGCGGCCTTTTCGGCTTCGTTGGTGGCGAGCAGCGCATAGCCGGCGGGGTGGGTCTCCAGGACGTAGAGGGTGGTGCCCTCGTGGATGTAGTTCCCGTGCCGGAAGCGGTTCACGATCTGGCTGTGGTAGCCGGTGATGCCGGTGATGGTCTGGGCCGAGACGATGCGCGGCTTGAGGCGGTCCGACTCGCTGATGCCCAGGACCTGGGAGATCTCGGCGCCGGCGGCGCGGACCTGGCCCTGGTCGAAGTGGTGTACTTCGAGCACGCCGTAGCGGCGCTCCACGATCTGCATGCCCGGCGTGCAGGCGGTGCGCTTGAGCACCACGTCGGTGACCTTGTTGACGTCCATGCCGGGCGAGACCTCGACATAGAGGCTCGCCTGGCCCTCCAAGGGCAGGTAGCCCTTGGCGATGGTGCCCACGAAGCCCGCGGTCTGGGGCTGGAGGATGTCGATGTAGGTCCAGGTGCGGAGATCGATCGCCATGGTGTCGGGGTTCTACCGGGGGCCGCACACCCGGTCAAGCACGGTTAGGGGCTGCGCTCCCGGCTCGCGAGGTCCAGCCTTGATCAACCTGCTCCTGGCACTGCTCGCTGGCACCCTTGCCTTTGGCCTCGGCGCCCTGGCTGGCAACCCGACCTACGGCATCGTGCCGGCGGTGCTGGTGTTCCCGCTGGCCTACTTCCTGCTGGCCCGGCGCATCGGTCGAAGGCTCCAGGCGGTGATGGAAGAGGTGGGCGAAGACCTCCAGAACGGCAAGGCCAAGCCCGCCCGGGACAAGCTCCAGGCCGCGCGCAGCCTGAGCCGGTGGCAGTTCCTGATCAACCAGCAGATCAACGCTCAGCTGGGGGCGATCGAATACTTCTCCCGGGACTACAAGGCGGCGCGGCCGCTCCTCCAGGGCGCCTGGGCCCGCAACTGGCAGGCGGTGGGAATGCTGGCCGCGCTGGAGCTGCGGTCCAAGAACAAGGACCAGGCCGTCACCCACATGGAAAAGGCCGCCCGTTACGGCCGCAAGGACCCGGTCATGTGGGGCCTCTATGCCTACACCCTGCTCGAGACCGGGGACCGGGACCGGGCGCTGTCCGTGACCACTGAGGGCCTCAAGGTCATCGACGGCAACGGGGCGCTCAAGGACCTCAAGTCGGCGATCGCCAACAACCGCATGAAGAAGTTCAAGTGGGGCAAGACCTTTGGTCAGGCCTGGTACAGCTTCTGGCCGGAGCAGATCCCCAAGAAGCAGCTCATGGCTGCCCAGCAGGGTCAGATGCGCGGCCGCAAGAGTTTTCCCCGCCCGCGCCGGTAGCGCTACCGGGGCGCCGGGATCTCGACCAGGACCTCGGGCAGGCCGCGCCTGTCCCGGGCCCTGCGCACGGCGAAGTCGTCGGGGTGATCCAGTGCGGCGCGGTCGAGCACGGCCACCGCCTGGTCTTCCCGACCTGCCCGCGCCCAGGCCCCGGCCGCGGCGACCAGCACGCGGGCCGAGCTTCCGTGGTCGGCCACGAGCGCCGCGATGGTGTCGGCGTCCAGGCCCTCGCCGTAGTCGGCGTAGACGTCCAGGCGTCCGACAGCCGCCGTGTCCTTGCGGCGCTTGGTGAGCTGGTAGGCCCGGGCGAAGGCCTCGGCCGCTTCGGTCGGGTGGCCTGCCCGGGCCGCCGCCCGTCCCACCTCCATCCACACCGGCCACGACCGGGGGTGCTCCAGGCTCTTGCGGCGGGCCTGGACCAGGTCTGCCGGATCCTGGAGGGCGACCGCGTCCAGCACCCGGCTCGCCAGCTGGTGGTACTGGCGGGCCCGCGACGTGGGGGCGTGGAGGTGGAGCCGGTAGACATAGGCGCCCCGGGTCACGACCAGCGCCTCCATCACCTGGGGCTCCCCGCGCAGCTGGAACGCCAGCCGCAGGCGGCGACCCGGCCAGCCCCCGAGCGTCATCGTCTCGTCGCTGGCGATGGTCGCTTGGGTGCCGTGGGTGTCGACCTGGTCGAGCAGGCGGGCCACCGCTTCGTCGGGGGTCTGGGGGTGGGAGAAGACCCCGGTGTGCACCACCAGCGTCGCCCCGCGGACCGGGGACACCCAGCCGCGGTCCCCGGTGAAGGCCCAGGTCTCTTTCCAGTAGCTCGGCGTGGCCGCCTGGAGGCCTGGTGCGCTGAAGGGCGTCAGCTGGACCAGCCCAGGGCCCCAGCGCATCAGGGCGACCATCGCGATCAGCGTCGCCAGGAGCGCGGTCCGCCGGTGCCGCCGGTTGGGGCCCTGGTGCCGGGAGTAGACCTCGGGCTCCAAGACCGTGCCCAGGGTCGCGCCGGCCAGCAGGCCCCCGATGTGGCCCCAGTTGTCCACGTTGGGGCTGAAGAAGCCCATGACGAGCGACACGCCCAGGTACCAGACCACGGCCCAGCCAAAGAACTTCTGGGCCACGTCGGGGATCAGCTCGCCGTGCTTCCAGCCGAACACGACCGCGGCGGCCAGCAGGCCGAAGTCCCCGCCGCTGGCGCCCAGCGACGGCCGGCCGGGGGACATGACCAGGGACAGCAGACCGCCGCCGAACACGGAGAAGAAGAACACCGCCGCCATGTTCTTGCGGCCCAGTCCTCGCTCCAGGTTCCAGCCCACGTACGCCAGGAAGAGCAGGTTGAACGCCAGGTGAGGCAGACTCAGGTGGAGCAGGCCATAGGAGAAGAGGCGGTGGACTTCGCCGTGCTCGAGAATGGCGGGCGCCCAGTTCGTGAAGGCATCGATCAGGACCTCGGACACGCCCGGCCCCTTGGAGAACAGGTAGATCCGAAGCTGCAGGCCCACCAGCGCCGCAGTCATGAGCGGCATGCCCAGGCTGCGCAGACCCAGCCGGAAGCGCCGTAGCTCGGCGTCGGCCAAGGCGTGGAACAGCTCCAGCTCCCCGGCGGGCACGAAGCGGGAGCCGGTGACGACCTCGAAGCGGATCGGGGTCTCGGCGGAGATCAAGCCGTCCCGCACCTCGAGCTCGAAGTCCTCGTAGGCCAGGTGGCGCTTGCCGTCGGGTCCCAGCACTTCGATGGTCATGGTCTGGCCGCGTCCATCAGAGCCAGGATCTGCAGGACGCCCTGGGCCACCGCCAGACCAGCCGCCACCAGACCGGCCCACCCCCACGGAGGGCTCTTGCGGACCCAGCTCACGATCGTGGCCGTCCCGCCCAGGACCAGGACCGGCAGCACCGCGATCCAGGGGTGCGGGAGCGGTGTGGGCACGGCCTCTGTCTCGCCCCCATAGAACAGCAGCCCCGTCGCCAGCTCGGGCCCTGCCAGCGCGATGGTCACGTGGAATCCGGCAGCTGCGACCAGAGCGGACGCGCCTGTGAGCTGGGCCAGCCAGCCATGGATCCGGCGGAACGTGGAGGACATGGCCCGATCGAATAGTACCTTCCTTCCGGGAGACCTCGAATGCTCGGCTCGGCCCTGCTCACCCTTGGCGGCTGCTTGTGGCTGAGCCCAGACGACCTGGGGCGGCGCCTGGACGGTGACGACGACGGCGTCACGGCCGCAATGGACTGCGACGACGCAGACCCCGCCACCGGGGAAGCCCGGTCCTGGTACCTGGACGGCGACGGCGACGGCTTCGGGGATCCGGGCGAGGAGACGGTGTCGTGCACCGCGCCCACGGACCGTCACCTGGCGACGGGCGAGGACTGCGACGACGCCGACGCGACCGTCTTTCCCGGAGCGCCGGAGCTCTGCGACGGCCAGCAGCGGGACGAGGACTGCGACGGCCTGACCGACGACGACGACGACGACGCACTGCTCACGACCTGGTACCGCGACCAGGACCTGGACACGTGGGGCACCGACGACGACGCGGTCTCGCTGTGCGAGGCGGGCGAGGGCTGGTCCCAACGCGACGGGGACTGCGACGACGCCAACGACCAGGTCCACCCGGGCATGGATGAGCTCTGCGGGGACGGGATCGACCAGGACTGTCTGCCCACGCCGTCCTGCCGCCTGGAGGGCGACTACCTGGTGGCCACCGTCGACGGGGGCATCGGGGTGAGCCTCGACGATCCAGGCGTGACCAGCGGCGCCTTTGGCACGGCCGCCGCGGCCCTGGACGACTTCGACGGCGACGGCCTGGACGACTTCGCCGTCGGGGCGAGCAGCGTCGATGCGACGCTCACCATCCGGGAGAACGGGGCGATCTTCGTGTTCTCGTCGCCCCCGATCCCCGACGGCAGCGCCAGCCAGGCCCTGGTGACCCTCCTGGGGGCCGAGGCGGGGGCACGGGCCGGCAGCGCCCTGGCGGCGTGCCCGGACCTGGACGGGGACGGCCTGGCGGAGCTGCTGATTGGGGCACCCGGCGCGGCCACTGGCGCCGGCGAGGTCACGGTGCTCTTCGGCGGCGCCGGGGCTCTGGACGCCGAGCTCGCGATCTCGGCCCGCCAGACCCTGCTCACCGCAGAGGCCACGGGGGACCGGGCCGGGCGGGACCTGCAGCCTCTGGGAGACTTCGACGGCGACGGCCTGACGGACTTCGCCGTGGCCGCCCCGGGGCGGCGCCTCGGAGGCAGCGGCGGCGCGGTCTACCTGGTCCTGGACCAGGTCCTGCCGGACAACGCCTACGCCCTCGACGACCTGGGCCCGCGCATCGACGGCGACGACGACGGGGGTCTGGCCGAGGGCTATGGTCTGGGCGAGGCCCTCACGCCGGGCCAGGACACAAACGGCGACGGCTACGACGACCTGTTCCTGGGGGACCCCTCCCACGACGGCGAACAAGGCCGGGCTCTCCTGTTCCAGGGCCGGCTCGAGGCCGCGGAGCTCCTGGGCACCGGAGACGCCCAGGTCCACGTCATCGGGGCTGGCGCCGACGCACTGCTGGGCACCCAGGTGCTCTTGACCCACGCCCTGGCCGGCGACGGGCCCGAGCTGGTGGTCTCCGCGCCCCTGGCAGACGACACCGGCAGCACGTCGGGCATCGTGTTCCTGGTTCCGGTGCCCGTGAACGGCGGCACGGTGGACCTGGCCGTCGATCCCGCGCAAAGGATCGCGGCTGGGGACCAGGCGCTGGTGGGACTGGCGATGGCAGGGGGCGGGGACCTCAACGGCGACGGCGCGCCGGAGCTGGCGATCCAGGGCGCCCACCAGTCCGGCCAGGACACGGTCAACGTGTTCTACGGGCCGCTCGAGGGCTCGCTCAGCGTGGACGACGCCCCCCTGCGGATCGCCTCGGACGGCACGTCCCTGGGCACGGCCATCGGGCTCGGCCGGGACCTCACCGGCGACGGCCTGGACGACCTGTTGGTGGGCGCGCCCACCACCGATCCCGACGGCGCGGTCTGGATCCTGCCTGGGCTGGGGGAGTAGGGCGTGCATCCGTCTGTGGTGTTCGGAGACGCCCGGGACATGGGCGAGGTTCCCGGCAGCTCGGTGGCTCTGGGGGTCCTGCGCTACACGTCGGAGAGCTGACCCAGGGCCCAGCGGGCATGCTCGGCGACAAGTGGAGAGCAGGTGCGCACCGCCTCCTCCAGCACCGGGATGGCCTGGGGCAGGCCCAGGTTGCCCAGGACCACCGCAGCGTTGCGGCGCAGGCCGTCGGGTCCGGGGCGTCGCAGCGGCGTGCCCGTGAAGCGGGCCTCCAGCGCCTGATCGCTCGCCGTCAGCAGCTCCGGCAGGTCGAGCCAGGCGTGGCGCGGCAGCAGGTCCTGCTCGTCCGGATCCGGGGGGCTGGCGTTGTGGGGGCAGACCTCCTGACACACGTCGCAGCCAAAGACCCATCGGCCGAACTTCGGGCGCAATTCCAGCGGGATGGGGCCCCGTTCCTCGATGGTCCAGTAGGCGATGCAGAGGGGGGCGTGCAGGTCCCGCGGGCCCCGGAAGGCATCGGTGGGGCAGGCGTCCAGGCAACGGGTGCAGGTCCCGCAGTGATCGCCGAGGGGCAAGTCCGGGCTCAGCGGCACGTCCACGAACAACACCGCCAGGAAGAGCCATGAGCCGCGAGCAGGCAGGATCTGCACGCTGTTCTTGCCCCCGAAGCCCAGCCCGGCGGCCCCGGCCCAGGACCGCTCCAGGATGGGCGCCGTGTCGACGCCGCCCCAGCAGGAGATGCCCTCGTCCCGCAGGGACCGCTGCAGCTTGCGCAGCCGCTTGCCGACCAGGTTGTGGTAGTCCCGACCCCAGGCGTACCGGGCCACCTGACCGGTCAGCCCGCCGGGGTCCGGTGGCCGGCGGTGGTGGTGCTCGATGCCCAGCACCAGGACGCTCCGGGCCTGGGCCAGGCGAAGGCGCGGATCCGCCCGTTCGGCCCGACGCTCGGCCAGCCAGTGCAGGGATCCGTGCGACCCCCGGGCCAGCCAGGCATCGAAGCGGTCCAGCCAGGGCGTGGCCGTGAGGGCCGCCACCCGCTGGTGGGCAAAGCCACAGTCAGCGGCCTTGCCCAGGATCAGGCTTCGCGCGTCCACCGCGTCCTCCAGGCGGGTTACCGCGGGACTACCACAGGAGAGCCTCAGTGAGCACCCGCGAGAACCCCGAGAAGGTCGTCATCTTCGGCTCTGGTCCGTCCGGCTGGACCGCCGCCATCTACGCCTCCCGCGCCGATCTGGAGCCGATCGTCTACGAGGGCCTGCAGCCCGGCGGCCAGCTCACGATCACCACCGACGTGGACAACTACCCGGGCTTCCCCGACGGCGTCATGGGCCCCGACATGATGGAGCAGTTCAAGGCCCAGGCCGTGCGCTTCGGCACCCGTGCTGTCTACGCCAGCGTCGAGAACGTCGACCTGAGCGAGTGGCCCTACCGCTACGTCACCGACCAGGGCGAGGGCTGGGCCCAGACCCTGATCATCGCGACCGGGGCGAGTGCCCGGTACCTGGGCCTGCCCAACGAGATCCGTCTCCAGGGCTACGGCGTGAGCGCCTGTGCGACCTGCGACGGCTTCTTCTACCGGGACCAGGTCGTGGTGGTGGTGGGCGGCGGCGACAGCGCCTGCGAGGAGGCGACCTTCTTGACCAAGTTCGCGAGCAAGGTCTACATGATCGTGCGCCGAGACGAGTTCCGAGCCTCCAAGATCATGCAGCACCGGGTCGAGAAGAACGACAAGGTCGAGGTGCTCTGGAACACCGAGACCGTCGACGTGCTGGGCAAGGACGCGGTCGAGGGGGTGCGCCTGAAGAACAACAAGTCCGGCGAGCAATTCGACCTGGCCTGCACCGGCTTCTTCCTGGCCATCGGCCACGTGCCCAACAGCCAGCCCTTCACCGACTGGCTCGAGACCGACAGCGACGGGTATCTGATCACGGCGCCGGACAGCACCGCGACCCAGGTCGACGGCGTGTTCGCCGCCGGCGACGTCCAGGACCACGTCTACCGACAGGCCGTCACCGCCGCCGGCAGCGGCTGCATGGCGGCACTCGAAGCCGAGCGCTGGCTGACCCACAAGGAACACGCCTCCTGAGTCCGGCATGAGCCCGCGCCACCAGGTCCCGCCACAGGGTGTCGGCAACGGTCGGGTCCTGCTGGTGCGGCACGGACCCGTGACCGCAGCCTGGCGGGGAACCCTCTACGGACACTCCGACGCGGAGCCCGAGCCCCTGGACGACGTGGCCTGGATCGGACCACCCGTGGACCGGGTGGTCAGCTCGGACCTGAGCCGGGCCTTGCGCACGGCGACGCAGCTGTTTCCGGCGGTGCCCCTGACGACCGACCCCGCCCTGCGAGAGACCGACTACGGGGACCTGGACGGCCGGAATCTGCTCGACCTCCACCGGGAACAACCCACGCTCTGGGACCGCTGGCTGGCCGAGCCGGACGACTTCCGCTTCGGCGGCGGCGAGACCTTTGCCGACGTGCGCACCCGCGTCGTGGCGGCGGTCGAGCGGGCCAGACTGCTCTCCCCCGACGGGGTGGTCGCCGTGGTCACCCACGGCGGGTGCATCCGCAGCATGGTCGCCTGGGTCCTGGGCGCCTCTGGCCACGGCGTCGGCAGGCTGCGCTGCGGGACGCTCAACTACGTCGAGCTGCGCTACTGGGACGGGGTGCCCGTGGTGGAGCGCACCAACGTCGTCGGGGTCTCGCGAGCCTAGTCCTCGGCGCTCGGATCCTCCGGCGTCACGAGCCAGTCCGGCAGGCCCGGCGGGGTCCAGCCACCGCCGTCGACGTCGACCCAGATGGGGTTCGTGATGGCGTAGGGGTAGGTGGGAAAGGTCCGCGGGAAGTCCACGGACTCGCCCAGCAGCGAGCCGATGGCCTCGACGCTGCCCAGGGCTTCGATGACCACGTCCTGGAGCTGCAGCGCAGGCAGCTCGACCGGCGTGAACAGCGGCGCCAGGCTGCCGTCGCTCAGGGCCGCGACCACGTACCAGCTGTCGATGGCCGGCGTGACGCTCAGGGTCTCGAACAGGTTCAGCACGTCGCTGTTCGGAGCCAGGCCGTCCCAGACATGGATCAAGGTGCCGTTCTCGTAGACCTCGACCCGGTCGACGTCGAACCAGGTCGGGGACTGGACCTCGACCGTGAGCTCGACCGTGCCGTTGGCGGTGATCTCGCTGCCGATGCCCTGGTCGGGGTCGTCGGCCCAGAACCGGATGAACGGCCCGTAGCTGGCCACGACCTGGTGCTCCCGGACCGCGGCGGCGACGTCGGCGGGGTCGATGAACCCGGGGCGGTCGGTGGGCGAGGCCACGAAGTTGCGTGGGCAGCCAGCCTCGACCTTGGTCTTGCCATGGGTGTCGCTATTGCCCAGGGCTGTCAGCCGGTAGCCCAGGTTCAACAGGCTGAACCAGTCGTCGACGTGGCCCTCGACCCCGTACCCCAGGGTGTAGGTGCCGGCCTCGAGGTCGGCCTGTTCGTCCAGGGTGCGCGCGATGATGTCGTAGCCGCTGACCGAGCCGGACTCGAGGTGGTCGTCCAGTTCCCGCTGGGTCGGGGTGCGGATGAGCTCGAAGCGCTTGCCGTTCAGGACTTCGATGGCGTCGAAGTCCAGGTCGAACTGGGCGGGGGTGAAGATGTTGAAGTCCGCCGCCGTGCTGGTGACCGGGATGTTGACCACCGGGCTGTAGGGGGTGCCCTCGTAGGGGGTGAAGCCGAACTGGTCGAAGTAGCCCAGGATGCCGTCTCGGGGGTGGGCCATGATGGTGGAGACCTGGGTGCCGACCTGGCCCGCTTCGTCCAGGCTCTCCCGGATCTCCCGCGGGGTCATGCCGGTCCAGTCGAAGGCACCGCCCGCTTCCTCCAGGTAGTCGTGGCGCAGGGGGAAGCCCAGGTAGTGGCCCACCTCGATGGGCGTGACCTCGAGCCCGATGCCCGACATGAGCCAGGGCTCCAGACCCAGATCCTCGATGTGCGGGGCGTAGTCGAGCACGTAGTCGTGGTCCGTGGACAGCAGGAACTCCACGCCCTCGGCCACCATGGTGACGACCCGCTCGGACGGGCTGACGCCGGAGTCGTGGCTGGGCTGGCTGTGCACGTGCAGGTCGGCGCTGATCCAGCCGCTGCTGTCGATCGAGCGGGCCACTGCGAGCTGTACATCGGTCGACTGGCCCGCCCGCACCGTGAACGTCTCCACGTCGAGCTCGTACTCCAGGCCGCGGGTCGCCCAGGCCTCGTAGTCCCCGGGCGGGAGCTGCAGCGCGGCCTCGCCGTGGCCCAGGAAGACCACCGCCTCGGGGCTGCCGGGGATGTAGCCGTCGCCCAGCACCGGGTCCCGGACCACCGCCTGCCCGGACGCCGGGAACACCGTGACCTTGGACGGGACCAGCAGCCCGGACTCGTCGAGCACGGTGAAGTGCACGTCGCCGGAGCGGCGGGCGGTCAGGACCGCCTCGACCGGCGTGCCCGGGCTGACGGTGATCGCGACGCGGGCGCCGGTGGCCCGGCCCTGCTCGTGCACCACGAGCTCCCAGGGCCCCACGGGCAGCGTGCCGCCGAAATTGCCGTCGGGGTTGGTGTCGTCCAGCTGGACGTCGGTGGTCCACTGGGAGTAGGGCCGCTCGGCCCCAGGGGCGTAGACGAAGACCTTGGCGCCGGACACGGGGTCGGCCGACGACTCCTCGACCACGAACCCGCTCACCTGGCCGACGGGGGTGCCCCGGGCTTGGTACACGCCGTCCATCGCAGAGCCCACGTCGCCGTCGCCGATGGAGAACACCCGCTCGTAGGTGTAGGCGACGCCCGCCTCGAAGGACGTGCCTTCGCAGCCCGTGTCCGGGCAGGCCACCGACGTGCCGGCCCCGACGGCGACAGTCTGGCTGCTGGTGAACAGGGGGATGTGGACCGCACCGTCCAGAGCAGCCAGGACATAGGACACGCCGTCCGAGGTACCGGCGACGAAGTCCAGGGCCAAGGGCTCGGTCATCAGGTTGCGGCCGGCGTCGGCCAGGGCGTGGATCTCGGACTCCTCGTCGAAGCCGATGTCGGGCACGAACACGTCGACGTCGCCGCCCTGCAGGTAGAAGTCGCCCAGGGCGATGCCCCCGCCCAGGGCCAGGCCGACCACGTCCAGGCCGTCGTCCTGGCCCGGCAGCAGCTCGCCCATGACAGCGGGCTCGATGCCGTCATCCATCACGGTGGCCGTGGTGCGGAGCAAGACGTAGTCGCTGTCCGGGCGCAGCACGTAGTCGGTGACCAGGTGGAAGTCCGGGGTGCGCAGCAGCGACCAGAGGGCCTGGAGCATGCCCAGGAAGGGCTCGGCCGTCGCCGAGACGCGGATGATCGCCTCGCCGTCCGTGCCGTCGCTTACGATGCTCACGTGCTCCTGGAGCTGCGCGCCGGCGACGTTCAGGTTCACGGTCGGGATGATCTCGGCCAGCCGATCGTTGCCAGCGCCGTCGGCCCACTGGGGACCGCGGCGGACCCGGTCGGCGTCGGCGATCGAGCCGCCGTAGATGCCCGGGCCCATCGACACGTGGCCCCCGAGCACCGTGACCTGGATCCGGTCGTTGGCGAGCAGGAAGTCCGCCGGGCGCTCGCCTTCGGCCGGGCGCGCGATGGCCTTGGGGCCGCCGACCCCGTCGGACAGGCTGTCCAGGGCGACTGCGGTGACGTGTCCGGTCTCGGTGACCGGGTCGCACCCGGCCAGGGAGAGGACACCAAGGAAGCTCGCGAGGGAGGCGGTGTGCGTGTTCACGGCTGCGTTATAAGCCGTGCTCCAGCGAGGTCGCCATGCTGCTGCTCCTGTCTGTTCTCACCGGGGCCTGGGCCCAGGACGCCCCCACCGAGGACGCCCCCACGGAGCCGGCCTCCGAGACCCCGGAAGCCCCCCCCGCCGACGAGCCTGCGCCCGACGCCCCTGCCGAAGGCGAAGGCGAAGGCGACGAGCCGGCCGACGAGCCAGCCGACGATTCGGCACCCGAGCCCGAGCCCGAGCCGGCCCCGGAGCCCGAGCCCGCTCCCGAGCCCGAGCCCGCCCCCGAGCCCGAGCCCGACACCACCCCGGTGCCGCTCTCGCCGCCACCCACGCCCCCTCAGCTGATCCAGCACCTGGCCGAGCACAGCGCGCCCTACGGCCTGATCCAGGTCTGGGGCATCGGCTGGGACCAGGACCAGACGGCCCAGGCCGATGCAGCGGGCTTCGGAGACCCCGAGGACGACATCGGCTTCAAGATCCGCCGGGCCCGGGTCGGGGTCGCCGGGGACTGGGGCACGGTCGGCTACCGGATCGGGGTTGGCTACAGCAGCGGCTTCGACGGCATCGACACCCGGGACGGGCTGGAGATCATCGACGCCGCAATCGACTACCAGCTCCACCGCCACCTGGGCCTGCGGGCCGGCGTCATGAAGGTGCCCTTTGGCCGGGACAACGCCATCTCCAGCAGCGACCTGGCCCTGGGCGAGCGGTCGATGATCGCCAACCACATCACCCCGGACCGCGACGTGGGTGTGGTCGTCGACGGCGGCAACATGGGCCTGCGCCTCCAGGCCGGCCTGTTCAACGGCAACGCCAGCCTCGCCGGCGACGACAACCCCGGCATCCTGGCCATGACGCGCATCTCCTATGACCGCGGCCCCGCGGACATGATGGAGACCTTTGGCACCGCCGAGTCCCTGTCGTTCTCCGTCGGCGGCAACGTGGCCTACAACTGGGACACGGCGACGAGCGAGCTGGCCTTTGGGGTGGACTTGGGGCTGCGAGTCTCGGCGCTGACCGTGCTGCTCGACATCCAGGCCGCCTGGGTGACGCCCACCAACACCACCGTCGATCAACCCGGCGTGCTCGAGCCCACGGTGCGCGACGGCGCCGTGCTCCAGGTCGGCTACACCCTCAAGGACATGTGGGAGCCGGTCGTGCGCATCGAGTGGTACGACAACGACCCGACCACGGACGGCGACGAGGCGGCCATCGTGACCGCCGGCTTCGCCGCCCACCTGGCCGAAGACCGCCTGCAGACCGGCGTGGCCTTCGTGCACCGCCAGGAGACCAGCGGGCCCGCCATCGCCAACGACACCCTCAGGGGCTTCGTCCAGGTCTCCTGGTAGCCGGCCGCCGCGCGTGATCCGCCAGGGCGATCGCTTCGGCAAGTGGACCGTGGTCGGTCGCTATGGCGAGACCGCGGCCTTCATCTCTCGCCACCTGGACACCGGGTCCCGCGGCCTGCTCTACGTGGCGGACCCCAGCTCGGGCCTGCCCATGGCTGCGGTCCAGCGCAAGGCCGAGCTCCTGGCTCGGCTGGACCACCCGGTGGCCCTGGGGGTGCTCGACGTCAACCCGGAGCAAGGCTGGCTGGTCACCCAGCTCGCCAGCGGCGACAACCTGCAGACCAAGCTCGAGGGCAGCGTGGTCGATCTGGCAGACGCCCTGCGCATGACCCGCGAGGTCGCCGACTGCCTCGCTGTGGCCCACGGGGCCGGCGTGCACCACCTGCAGCTCAACCCGGGCCGGGTGGTGTTCTGGCGGGATCAGGTCAAGCTCCTGGACTTCTCCGACAGCCAGGCCCTGCCCCAAGTCGGCGAGACCCCACCGGCCTCGATCTTCCCCTACCTGCCGCCCGAGCTGCACAAGGACGGCTCTGCCGAGCCGGCCCAGTGGGACCTCTACGCCCTCGGCATCACGCTCTATGAGGCCCTGACGGGCAATCGGGCCCACCTGCCCGCCGACCAGCAGGGCGAGGTGCCGACGTGGATGGTCCGCGACAAGCTGCGCACCGCCCACCTGGACCCCGGGCCCGCGTTTCCCCAGGAGGTCCGCCGGCTGGTGCACCAGGCCACCGCCTCGCGGCCCCGCAGGCGCTTCGCAGACGCCCAGGCCTTTCGCGACGCGGTCGCACGGACCGAGCGCCAGATCAGCCAGGGCAGCACAGCCATGTCGGCCCGGCTCCAGACGCTGCTGCGGGTCATCCTGGCCCTGCTGTTGCTCACGGTGGTGGGGGGCATGGGGGTCATGTTCGCCGGCATGGATGCCGAGCGGTTGGTGGGGCAACAGGTCCGCACGGTGCGGCTGGTGGTCAACGCCGACGACCCAGACGCCCTGACCCGGGCCACCATCAACGGCGCCGAGCCGGTCCAGGTGGTCGGCAATGCCTTCTACTTCACCCAGGTCGCGGTGGGCCAGGCCGACGTGCACGTGACCAGCGGCCAGGGCTGCGGTCCCCCGTACTGCCCCGGCGAGAAGTGTCCCTTCTGTTGCACCGGCGCCCGGGTGACTCGCAGCATCGAGCCGGGCGCAGGCGAACAGAACCTGATCATCCCGGTCACCAGCGACGCAGAGACCACGCCTCGGCCGGTGCTGGTCACCACCCCCGACCTGCCTCCGGGGACGGCCACCACCATCCGGCTCTATGGCGAAGCCGGAGACCCCCCCGCTCAACGAGACGGCCCCAGCGGCGGATGGCGCTTTCCGATCGTGTCGCCGGGGTCCTACGAGCTCTGGGTCGAGGTCGGCTCGTGCCCGCGCGCCGCCGTGGGCTGCTTCCCGGACGGCGACTGCCCCCAGGGCTGCACCTCCCTGGTCGACCTGCTGCTGGTGCCCTGTGGCAGCGGCGATCTGGAGATCGCCGTGGACGTGCCCGCGCCGCTTTAGTGGGCGCTGCCGCCGATTGTGGGGCAGGCTGTAGGGGCCATGAGAATCCCCGGCCTGCCAGGAGCGACCGAAACGACCTTCCGCACGAGGGACGCGGTCCTGGTGTCCCTGGACCGCCTGGTAGAAGAGGTCTGCACCGAGCTGTCGGACCGGGGCATGGACATCGCGCCGCCCATGGCCAAGGCCGCCATCCAGGCCGCGCGGGCCGCGATCACCCGCTGGCCTGAGCTGGACGAGGCCAGCCTTGTCGCCCAGGTCCAGGCCCGCCTGCGACGGGAGCACATCCTGCTGCCAGCGCCCATGGTCGGGGCCCTGCTTCGCCGCTACCTGCGCAAGGTGGTCGAGCTCGACGTGACCGAGGTCAACGACTTCAAGGTCGGCTGACCCGGGCGCCGGACCCGGCTCAGATCCGATGCTTGAAGAACCGCCAGCGTGGGCGGTCCAGCACGTCGACGCACAGCGCGTCCATCTTGTTTGCGAAGTCCCGGGCGCGCTCGCGGCCATCGCCGCCAGCCGGCAGGGCGGCGACCCGCTCGTCATAGGTCGCCAGCAGCTGGCCCAGCTCGTCGATGTCGATGATGGGGAAGACCCGGTCGCTGATCTTGTGGGCGAAGCGCACCTGGTGGTCGTCCACGTGCTCGCCGAACCGGGCCTGGCGCGGCACCACCAGCGGCACCTTGCCATGAGCCAGGGCCTGCATGATCGTCGCAGGCCCGCCGTGGGTGATGATCACCCGGGCGTCCCGCATCTTCTGTTGGAGCTCTTCGAAGGGCAGCTGCCGGGCACAGGCCACGTGCTGGGGCTCCACGGTGCAGTAGCCGGACTGACAGAACACGGGCTCGGTGATGGCGCCGCTGTCGCAGAGCCGGTCGAGCTCCAGGAGCAGCCGGTCGAAGGGGTCCTCGTGGGTGCCGACCGTCGCCAGGATCACAGGACCTGCCCCAGGTTCACCGCCCCCGGGTAGAACACGCGCTGGTCCTCCCACTGGATCACCATCTCGTCGAGCACCGGCTGGACCAGGCGGCTGGTCAGCGGCGAGCTGTCGATGCGGTCGTAGACCTCGACGTAGACGGTGCGGCAGCCGAACAGCACCTTGCCCAGCCAGAAGTAGGGCACCGCAAGGCCTGCGCCGTTGCTGACGATCACGTCGGGGCGCTCCCGAGCCAGCACGCGCAGGGCCATCGCCGAGTTGCGCACCAGGTTCTTGAGCGAGCGGTTGGTGGGGAAGTAGCCCCAGTAGGTGCGCTCGTCGGCCAGCAGGGACTCGGCGTCGGGCTTCTTGAACGTGACCCAGAAGCGGTCGTGCTCGGTCCACCACGCGTCCAGGCAGTGCAGCTGGGCCAGGTGCCCCCCGCTCGAGCAGGGGAAGCAGATCTTGTACCGGCGCTCAGCCAAGGCGGGCTCCCAGCACCTTGCGGTACAGGTCCTCGAACCGGTCCACCGTGCGGTCCCAACCGTACTCCAGCGCCTTGGCCCGCGCGGCCTGGCCGACGGACCCCCGACGCTCGCCCAGGTCCCGCGCCCGGAGGATGGCGGTCGCGGCGGCCTGGGGGTCCTTGAAGTCCGCGATGAAGCCATTGGCACCCTCGGACACAAAGTGTCGGAACGCCCCGATGTCGTTGAGCACCGGGACCACGCCAGCCCCCATCGCTTCGACCACAGAGATGCCGAACGCCTCGTACTCCGACGGAAAGAGCCCCAGCTCTGCGGTCCGGACCGCGTCGTGAAGGTCCTCCAGGGCGATCCGGCCTTCGAAGCGAACGTGGTCCTGCAGCCCCAGCCGGTCGCGCTCGGCCGTGAGCGACGCCACCAGGTCGTCGACCACCTCGGGCCCGATGACCCGCAGCGTGAACGGGCGCGGGTCCTGATCCCGCACCACCGCCAGGGCCCGCAGCAGATCGGCGATGCCCTTGTGTACATCGACGCGACCCACCACGATCCAGGAGCCGTCGACAGGGGCCGGGGACATGGCCGCATAGTGGGTGAGATCCACCGCGTTGCGGGCCAGCTCACAGCGGTCGCTGACCTGTTGGAAGAGCTCGAGATCGTGCTCCGAGGAGCACAGCACCCGGTCGACGCCCCGTAGGGTCAGCGGGGTCAGGGTCCGGAACCAGAGCTTCTTGAGGGCCAGGTGCGCGTCGGTGTGGAAGAAGCCCCCGTGGGTCGACAAGACCACGGGCCGACCGTGCCGCCGCTTGTTGAGCACCAGCCAGTCCAGCAGGAAGTCGACCGCGTGCACGTGCACCAGGTCATAGCGCCGGGCGAAGCCGCTGACCCGGGGGGCGAGGGGATAGCGGGTGCTGCCGCGGAACGGCACCCGGTAGACGTTGACGCCGTTGTGGAAGTCGTAGGGCGCTAGGTCCCGGCCGTCCTCGAAGGCCCGATCGAGGGTCACCACGTCGCAGCTGTGACCCCGGGCCACCAGGTGCTCGGCCAGCCCCTGGGCGATCTTCTCGATGCCCCCCAGGTTCGGCCAGTAGACCCGGGTGACCTGGAGGATGTTCAGGGGAGGTCCAGCCACCGCGCGGGGATAATGCGCCCCGTCGTGGAGAGGAAGCAGAACGTCAAGGCGGTCGCCCGGGGGGCGGGCGTGCTCCTCCCGGCCACTCTGGCCGGGACCGTGTTGATCCTGCTCAACGAGATGCTGATCAACGGGGTGTTGTCCACGGTCGAGTACGGCGTCTACACCACCTGCAAGCGGGTGCTCCAGATCGGCTTCCTGATGGCCTATCTGGGCCTGGAGAACGCCGTCATCCGGTTCGTGTCCCAGGGCCACAGCGACGAGAGCGACGGCGCCACCTCTGGGGCCTGGCGGACCGCCCAGGCCTGGAGCCTGGCCGCTGGGATCGGTCTCGGAGCGCTGTTGTGGGGCTTCGCCGAGCCCATCGGCGCCTTCTTCGACAGCGATCCGTCGCCGGTCCTGCCGACGGCCCTGCGGGTCCTGGCCCTGGCCCTGCCGCTGGCCTCGATCCGGATGCTCAGCGCCAGCGCCAGCCAGGGCCTGCTGGTGATGTGGCCCAAGGCGCTGATCCTCCAGATCGCCTGGCCTCTGGGCTTCATGGTCGGGGTCGGGGCCCTGACCGTGTGGGGCGGTCGCGGGCTCGACGGCGTGCTCTGGGCCTATGTGGGCTCGATGGCCCTGGGTGCCGCGCTGGCGGTCCTCACCCTGGTGCGGCTGCGGCCGAGCATGGTGGACCCCCGGGTGCGCGGCACCGTGGCCAGTCGCGAGCTCCTGCTCTTCTCGGCGCCCCTGTTGGCCTACACCATGGTGCACGCGCTCTACGTGTGGCTCGATCAGCTCATGCTGGCCCGGCTGGACGGCATGGAGGCGGCCGGGATCTATGGCCCCGTCGCCATCCTGGCGCCGCTGTTCGCCGTCGGCGTCACCGCGCTGAACGGCATCTTTGCCCCGATGATCGCCAGCCTGCACCACCAGGGTCAGCGCCAGGAGCTTGGCAGCCTGTACCGCACTGTGGCCCGGTGGTCCCTGGTGCTGGCGGTGCCCATCTGCCTGGGCGCCTTCGTGGTGCCAGAGGCGGTCATCGGGATCTTCCCCAATGGACGCCTGGAGGCCGTGCCCGCCCTGCGGGTCCTGGCCGTCGCCTACGTGCCCGTGGTGACCGCCGGGGGCGTCAACTACATGCTCATGATGAGCGGCCACCAGCGGTACGTGCTCTACAACGGCATCCCGGCCGTGATCGCGAACCTGGGCCTGTCGGCGTGGCTCATCCCCAGCTGGGGACCGACGGGTGCGGCGGTGGCCAACGGCGCGGCGCTCTTGCTCAACGGCGCGCTGGCCCTGGTCCAGATCCGATGGCACCTGGACATCCACCCCTTCTCCCGGAGCATGGTCCGTCCGCTGGTGGCGGCCGCGCCCGCCGGTGCGGTGGGGTGGGGGGCGTCGCTGGTGTTGCAGGGCCTGCCGAGCCTGGTGGTGGTCGCCGGCGTCGGCGTCGTCATCGCTGTCGTCTACGGCTTCGCCCTGGCGGCCATGGGCCTGGACGATGACGACCAGGTCGTGCTCGACGCCCTCAAGAACAAGCTCCCAGCCCGGTTCCGACGATGATGATCCCACTCCTGATGAGCGCCGCCTTGGCGGCCCCGGACCACGACTGCTTCGGCGACGCGCCGGGCCCCGCCCCTCACGTCCAGCTCGCCGAGGGTGAGGGGGCTGGCTGGATCGGCCCGGACTGCATGCTGGTCACCGGTGAGCCGGTGATCCTGGCGGCCCCCGCTGGCCGCCACGACCAGGTGATCCTGACCTGGGTGAGCTTCGCGCCCGCCGGCACACGTGAGCCGGTCGCCGAGCTCAGCCTGCGCTGGGAAGACGGCCAGCAGGAGCGCTTCGTCGCGCGACTCGGCAGCGACATCTGGCAGCCCTGGGTCGTGCGCACCGGGGACCAGGCGTGGTCGGAGTGGGTGGGCGTCGGCCCCCAGGGGCGCCCCGTGACCGTGACGAACCTGCTGCTCACGGTGACCGGACCGGCGCCTCTGGCCGAGGTCGAGGTCCGGCGGCGGGGCCCTCATGCACTGGCGGTGATCGACCTGGCGCCTGCCCGGGACCGTCACCCCATTGCCGTCGCGCCTGCGGACCCGGACCGGGACCACTGGACGGCCTTCGACATGCCCTGGATGGCCAAGCTGCCGGGGGCCGTTCCCCTGGAGGAGCCCGCGGGGCTTCACGGCGCGGTGACCCGCTGCGAGGATCACCTCTGCTTCGCGGACGGAACGCCGGCGCGCTTCTGGGGCATCAACCTGGTGGGGGCCTCGGCGCTCCCGCCCGTCGAGGATGCCGCGGCGCTGGCCGAGGAGCTCGCCGGGGCGGGCTTCAACCTGGTGCGCCTCCACCACCTGGACGGCACCGGCGACGCGACCCTGCTCCACCCCGATCGGGCCCGGGGGGGCGCCATGCTGGACCCCGCCATGGTCGACCGGCTCGATCGGCTCTCGGCGGAGCTCATCGCCCGAGGGGTCTACCTGGTGCTCGAGGGACCGACCTTGCGCCAGTACTTGCCGGGAGAGGGCGTGGAGAACCCCGGCGGTGTGCCCGGCGGCCACAAGTACGTCACGTTCTTCGAGCCCGACTTCGAGGCGGCCCATCGCCGGTGGTTCGAGCAGCTCTACAACCGGGTGAACCCCTACACTGGGCGCACCTACACCGCCGAGCCCGCCGTGGCCTGGTTCGAGATGACCAACGAGAACAGCCTCATGGCGGGGTGGCTGGGCGGCACGCTGGAGCAGCTCCACCGGGCCCATCGTCGGGTCCTGGACGAGCGCTGGAACACCTGGCTGAGCAAGAAGTACGGCGAGGACACGGCCCTGATCAAGGCCTGGAGCGGCGGGCCCCACGCGGGCCTGGAGACCGGCGAGTCCTTGGTGCTGGGCACGGTGGCCCGCTCTCCCATCCAGAGGTCCTGGACCGAGGACTGGCCCGCCCAGCGGGTCAAGGACCTCCACAAATTCTACCTGGAGCTCGAGCGCTCCTGGTACCGCCGCACCCGCAAGTGGCTGCGCCAGGAGCTGGGGGTCCAGGCCCCCCTGGCGGGCTCGATCCTGTGGGGCCGGCCGACCAGCGACCGGCTCCAGCGGGACCAGGACCTGACCGACCTGCACGTCTACTGGGATCCGCTGGCCCAGCGCCGCCACGGCCGCGAGGACTCCGCTCTGGCGAGCCCCTGGACCCAGCGCATCCCCGAGCGCATCGGCTGGGGCATCGAGGGTCTGCCCCTGGTGATCAGCGAGGTCAACCACCCCTACCCGAACCCCTACGCCTACGAAGCGCCGCTGCTGTGGGCGTCGCTGGCCAGTGTCCAGGGGGTCGACGCGGTGATCTGGTTCGCCTATGGCCACGACGCCTTCGACCGGGCGCCGAGCGGCCTGGCGGGCATCTTCGACCTGCGGGCGGCGCCCAGCCTGTGGGGTCAGTTCGGGGTCGCCAGCCAGCTCTACCTGTCCGGGGCCCTGGACGTGCCCCACGCGCTCGCGCTGCGGCGGATGAACCTGAACGCCGTGATGGAGTCCCTGATCGTGCGGCCCAAGACCCAGGACTGGGGCCACTCGGACCTCGAGACCGCCCTGACCCACCGGCTCCGCACCGGCTACGGCCTGGGCGACGACCCCCCCGCCACGTCGCCGGACCGCGACGCCACCCGGCCGATCTGGGCCGACGGCGTGCTGGCCGTGGCCACGGACACGGTCGAGGCGGTCGCCGGGGACTTCGGGCGGCACCAGGGCGTGCGCTTCTCGGCCACCGTGGACCGTCCGGCGGCGGTGTGGGTCGCGTCGGAAGACGGGGAGGATCTGGGGGACGCCCGCAGCGTCCTCATCGTCGCCACCGCCCGCATGGAACACACCGGCCAGGCCTGGTCCCCGTCGGGCCGGCGCCTGCTCCAGTGGGGTGGGGGACCGGTGCTGCTGGAGCCGGTCTACGGCACCGTGGGCGTAGACATGCCCTGCCGGGCCCAGGCCACGGTGCTGGGGCCCGATGGTGAACCGCGCACCACGCGAAGGCTGTCGACGCGGAGCGGGCTGGCCGAGGTCACGCTGCCGGGGGACAGTCCCTGGGTCAGGGTGTCGTGCCGTTGACTCTGGCTGGTGACTCGGGGCTCGGCCCCTACACCACCCGCCACAGCGCGTCACAGAACCACGCCTCCGGATCGCAGTACCGCCCCCGGATCTCGAACCCCGTCTTCTCCGCCAAGGACCCGATGTCATGGGCCAGGTACTTGTAGCTGTACTCGCTGTGGATCGGCTCCCACGCCTGGAACTCAAAGCACTGCCGCAGCGCCTCGATGCGCACCGTCTGGGCCTCCTGGCTCACCAGGTACGACTCCATCGCCCCGCTGAAGACGTTGTACGTGCCGAAGTGCCGCCACCGGGACACGTCGAAGTCCCCGCCCAGCTCCCGGTTGATGCGGGTCAGCAGGTTCAGGTTGAAGTCCCGGGTCACCCCTTCTCGGTCGTTGTAGGCCGCCAACAGGACCTCGATGTCCTTCTTGAGATCGAACCCCACCAGCAGGTGGTCCCCGGTGCGCAGTCCCGACCAGATCCGGCGCAGGAAGGCCCGGGCCCTGGGCTTGTCGAAGTTGCCGATGTTGGAGCCCAGGAACAGCACCAGCCGCTGGCGCTGGTCCTGGCCGGCGAGCCAGCGCAGACCTGCGACGTATTCGCCCACGACCCCGTGGACCTCGACGCCAGGGATGCGGTCCTCGGCTGCGAGGTGCAGGGTCGCCATGGCGCCGTCGCTGATGTCGATGGGCACGTAGCGGACGCTCGCGCCGGCCTGGCGGAGCTTGTCGATGAGGGTGAAGGTCTTGGACCCGTCCCCGGCGCCGAGATCGACCACGTCCAAGGTCTGGCCGGCGAAGTGGGCCGCGATCTCGGCGCCGTGGGTCTCGAAGATCCAGCGCTCCTTGTCCGTCGGGTAGTACTCGTCGAGCGCCATGATGCGCTGGAAGAGTTCGCTGCCGCGATCGTCGTAGAACCAGCGGGAGGACAGGCGCTTGGGGCGCTCGGACAGGCCGGTCAGGACGTCCAGGGCGAATTCTGCCTGGAGGCTCTCGGCGGTGGTCGGGGTGAGGACGTGCCAGGTCATGGGCACGGGGTAGCCCGTGGGGGCTGGGACTGGCTTGCTTGCCGTAGGATGAGCGTGAGCAGGGAGAACAATGGGGCTCGGCTGGCTGCCGGACCGCCTGCGCGTCGTGGGCACCATCGGACATGGCGGCATGGGCCAGGTCCTACGTGCCCACGATGTCCGCAGGGCGGCCGATGTGGCGGTCAAGACCTTGCTCCTCCAGGGCACGGCCGAGGTGCCTTCGCTCAAGCGGGAATTCCGGGTGTGTCGGGATCTGGTCCACCCGAACCTGGTGGCGCTCTACGAGCTGTTCTCGTGGCTGGGACGGGGGGTCCAAGCGGTCGACCGCCACGGTCTTGTGGGACACGGCTCGTCCTGGAAGGTCCAGGTCATCGAGCGTGTCCGGGTCTCGAATCAGACCGACCTGACCAAGCCGTTGCTCTTCACCGTCACGGGCGTGGTGATGCTTCCAGGCGACAAGGAGACCAAAGTGGTCGCACGGATAGGCGTGAGCGAAGCGTCCTTGCGGCGCCTGGGTACGATCCTGCACGCCGTTCTTGTCGATCGGAAGGCCCCAGAGGACTGCCTCGCGAATCCGCCCAAGGACGTGTCCAAGCGCGGAGACCACCTGCAAGCAGGACCACTGCTGGTGCTGGCAGCCGAGATCGCGGCATTGGCCATCCACGGGACCCCCGACGAGAAGGAATGGGCCTGGTCGGCGTTCATGACGGCAGCGACCAACCGCGATCTCCTCCCCAAGGGGCTGGTCCTGTCGGTCCGTGCCCAGGGCAAGGAGACCCGGGTGAACCTGGCGACGACGACGGCCGAGAAGGGGGTCCAGGGGACTGCCGACGCCGCGCTGCCCCTGGTGGGACCCAAGGGCGCTTTCCCCGGTGTCTGCGGCAGCGTTCAGGTCAGCAAGGACGAGTTCCAGACCGCGGCCGAACAGGCCGCCAAGATCATCGGCCCAAAGCCCCGGGCCACGGCCTCGTTCCTGGTCGATACCCGGCGGGACCGCGTGTCGCGGACCCTGGTGGTCAGACCTGTCCGCAACCCTGCCGAGATCGAAAAGGAGGCAGAGCCACTCATCTTCCCGCCCGTCCTGGCCAGCAAGGAGCCCCCCGGGACCTGGGTACCCGCCATCCTGGCCTATGCCGATGCTGCCGGCATTCCCCGTCACGCGCTCTTCGCCGCGTCCAAACGGGACAACCTCGACAGGGTCCAACGCTACCGGTCCGAGACCGTCGCCAACCTCCAGGCGGACGCGATCAAGCACTGGGAGGACGCCGGCGTGGTGGGGAAGGGGAAACGACCCTGGGAGGACAGCGGGACTTCGCCTCTGGTCTCCCGCCTGTTCACCGGCATGGCGCCTGAAGCCCCCTCGCCCGACGAACTCGACGATGTGCCGGTGCTGTCACGGGCCTTCGACTGGACCGGCCTGGTCCAGGCCCCGCCCTATCGCCTGCCCAACCTCAAGGTCTGGCTGGATCGGCCAGCAGCCTGGGCGGGGGACAAGAACCCGGCCCACCCCGGCCTGGCTCCTCCCAGCTACGCCACATGGCCTGGGCTGATAGCGATCGACGTTGACTATCCAGGGCAGCCGAGCCAACGCACCACACCCAGGGATGGCCCAAGATGGGATCAGGCGCAGCTGCTGGTCAGGCAGGCCATCCTCCTCTCGGGCCAGATCGACTGGCACGTCGCCCGCTCTCGCCTGGGCTCAGGTGGGGTGGCTCGCGACCCAGCGACACGTTCGCAGCGTCTTCGACAGGGTCCCTGTCGAGGGCGATCGGGTCATCGACCTGGCGACCCTGCTGGGCAGCTACTACCCCAACCTGGCCCCGGCGAGTCGAGCGGAATTCCTGGGCCTGGTGACCACCGGCATCTGGAGCGCGACCTTCCTCCACAGCTGGGTCGGGGGCCGACAGTTCATCGACGGTGGCAGCGTGCGCCACGCACCCCTTGGCCTCCAGGCCACCAAGCTCTCAGAGGTGCCGACACCCGAGGACGACAGGGCCCTCAAGACCCACGGCCCGCTGCGGCCCCACGCGGCCCTGCACCTGGCCCTGGCAGAGGTCTTGGGCACCCTGGACCTGGGCTGGCTCGCCCACGCCCGGGACGATCGCTCTCGGCAGTCCGAGTGCGCCGCCTATGCCGGGCTGCTCGGTCGGTATGAAGCCGTGCTCGCAGACGCCACGGCCGCCTTTCCCAAGGGCCACCTGACCCTCGATCGGATTCGGGGCCGCATCAACATCTGACAACGGCACCGGACGTCGCGTACTACCCCGGCCGCACCGCCCGAAACGCCACACTCCCCCCCACGCCCAGGGCACCACCCACCCGATCCGGCCACGCCAGCGCTCGCACCACCGGCACCGCGACCCGGCTGTAGGCCTTCTGGAAGCCCGAGGCGTCGGAGCCTGCGCTGGGCGGGGTCTCGGGCACCGTCGGCGAGTCCGCAGCCCGGCCGCTCAGCAGCTGCCGGGCCCGGCCCAGCCACGCGAGGAAGCGGTGGTCGTGCAGGGGCTGCACCCACACGTTGAAGCGCATGTGCCAGTCCAGCAGAAAGCCCGCCCCCAGCAGCTCGGAGCGCACGTCGGGCCAGCAGAGCATCCGGTCCCGGTCGTGCCCGACCTGGAGCTGCCGGGCCCGCCAGGCGTCCTCGGTGAAGATCTTCTGGAGCCCGTCAAAGGACACGCTCACGTCGTTGACCGGCAGGTGCGCCAGCAACTGTCCGCCCGGGCGAAGCACCCGCAAGGCCTCAGCGACCGCCGCCCTCAGGTCGGACAGGTGCTCGAAGACGTCAAAGGACAGCATCCCGTCGAAGGTCCCGTCGGCAAAGGGCAGGTGCTCGGCGTCGGCCCGCACCCACAGCGTGTCCGCACCACGGGCCCTTGCCAGGCGGTTCTGCTCGGCCACCCAGTGCGGCGAGATGTCGACCCCGTTGCAGCGCACCCCCCGGGCACGCTCCAGGTAGGGCAGGGCGCCCGAGCGATGCCCCCCAAGCTCCAGCACACGATCCCCGGCCGACAGCGTCAGGGACTGGAGCCAGCGACGCTCGGTGAACAGGGTGAGGTTGTGGGGGTGATCGAAGTTGGAGAGCTCTCCCAGCCGCTCGTCGTAGATGTCGGCCTGGGTGACCTTGTTGGCGTCTCCCGCCCCGGGGCGCAGATCGAAGCCACCCAGGGTCTCGGGGAAGCGCTCGCCGCAGTCGACGCAGCTCAGCTCGCCGGCGCCGACACCCAGCGGTGCCCGACAGACCGGACAGGCCAGGTGAGACAGCTCGCGCATCACAGGCGCTCCGGCTCAAGGTCCTCGTCCCAGACCTCGACGAACATCGGCATCTCCTCGTCGTCGGGCACGTCGAGCTCGTCCTCGAAGTCGCGGCCCTCGATGAGCCCCTTGGACGCCGCGACCCGGTTGCTGTACTCCACCAGGGACAGGATGGCCCAGTTGTAGATGGCCACCTCGTAGTACTCCAGGATGTTGTCGGTGATGTTCAGGATGATGTAGCTGATGGTCATGGTCACGTAGACGTGACTCACCAGCTTGACGCTCTCGTCGAGCTCGGTTCGCAGGAGCCGCAGGGCCTGCCGCAGCATGGTCGCCAGGACCCAGCCGAACGCGGCCAGGCCCACGATGCCCGTCTCGTAGAGCACCCTCAGGTAGCCGTTGTGGGGGCTGGTCCAGACCCCCATCAGTTCCCGGCCGAACACGATGCTGGAGCCGGTGCCGTAGCCGAACCAGGGCTGGAGCTTCCAGTCCTCGATCAGGTGGGTCCAGAAGAACAGGCGCCAGCCGATGGAATTGGAGCGGTCCAGCAGGTTGTGAGAGCCGAAGACGAAGTCGATCTCCAACATGCGCTCGACGATCGAGCCCGCGTACAGGGGCACCACCAGCGACCCCACCAACGCCACCGTGACCAGGTACCGGGTCTTGCCGTAGACCCAGCTCAGGTACACGAAGCAGACGGCCGTCGCGATCCAGCTGATGCGGGTGTAGGTGCTCAGCAGGAGCAGCAGGATGGCCCCGATGTAGACCAGCCAGGCGGGCCGATTGACCGTGCGTCTGTCCAGGAAGGTGGCATAGGCCAGGCAGAACATGAACAACAGGTACATGCTGAAGTGGGCAGGGTGATGGAAGCAGCTCTGCACCCGCACGAACCCGGCGGTGATCGTGTTCCCGGTGCCCGTGACCAGCTCGAACAGCCCATAGGCGATGGGGATGACGCTGGAGAGGTACAGGGCCCGGATCACCCCCCGGACCATCACCCGGTCCAGCATGTCGCTCACGATCAGGTAGGTCACAAAGGGCGCCAGCAGTCGGGTGACGAAGCGGATGCCCTGTCGGAAGTCGGGCGCCCAGGGCAAGGACAGCGCGAACAGCCCCCAGAACACCAGGTAGGGCCACGTCAGCGATCGCCCCTTGAACGGGTTCTTCCACAGCACCAGGAAGTACACGATCCCGATCAGCGTCGTGATGATGTTGACCAGGCCCCCCAGATCAAAGGTCAAGAGCCCGATGTCGATGCGCTCGCCGCCAGCCACCCAGTCGCGCATGGCGATGAGCACCAGGAACAACAGGACGAAGGCCCGGGTGTTCGCCAGGAACAACATGCCGAACATCGCCAGGATGGCGAAGCCGACCATGTAGTGGGGCCCGCCGAACACCAACAGGGCGGCCAGGGGCACCACGACGGCGAGCGGGATCCAGAGGTCCCGCTCCATGTCCTCGCCGCCCCACCGGCCCGCGCTGGATTGTCCCGTCGCCATCGTCTCCTGCAGCTCTCTACGTCTCGCGAGCCCCCGCGGCCTTCACCCGAGGCTCTTGGGGTCTACTGCAGATAGCCCAGGCCGCGCAGCCGCTCCTCGATCTCGGCGCGCTCTTTGTCGGTGAACACGCTGTCCGTGGCGCCCTGGTAGCGGGTGGCCTCGCGCCAGCGGACCTGGGGCCGGAAGCCTTGGCGAAAGGTGTGCTTCAGGACGCGGCCGTCCTGGTCGTCGGGGATCGGCACGCCCAGGATGGCCAGCACGGTCGGGAAGATGTCGATGATGTCCGGATCCTCGACCCGCAGCCCGGGCGCGAAGCTGGGGCCGTGCCCCAGGAAGATGCCGTTGGACTTGTGGTTGCCGCTGGCCCAGCCCGGCGCCTCGAACACGACGTCGGGGATCTCCCCCTCGGAGTAGTAGAACCAGACCGACTCGTCGTGGCCGGCGATGAGGAGATCGGCGGCCCGGTCCACCGCGGGCCCGCTGTAGAGCTCCTCGCGGGTCTTGACCGATGAAATGACCGGGTTGCCCTGGGCATCGGTCATGCCCAGCAGCCCCTCGCGGACCCGCTCACGCACGCTGTCGTAGTCCTGTGCGGACACCGAGCCTTCGGGCTCCCGGCCCGCCAGGTTGATGCGCACGCTGTTGGTGCCGTGGCAGTAGGCCACGGTCTGATCCCAGTCGATGCTCGCGGCGAACCGGGACAGGGCCGAGCCCTGGCGCTGGACGAACTTCTCGGCCCCCAGCTTGCGGGCGGCGTCCAGGATGCGCCGAGTGTCCACCCCGGCCCGCCCCAGCAGGGTTCGCACCTTGTGGATGTGGCCGCGCACGTCCTGGCCGCCCTCCTTGAAGACCAGGAAACCCTCTCGCGCCAGCCAGGTGTTCAGGAAGACCTTGGCCCGACAGGGCCCGAAGCCGTGGTCCGAGATGAACACCACGTCGCAGTCGGGGCCCTTCTTCGCCACCAGCTCGCCGATCTTGTCGTCGATCAGCGTGTAGATGGCGAAGATGCGGTCGGCGTACTTCGCGGCCCCGTCGGCGTCGTAGTAGGCGTGGTCCTCGTCGATGAACTGCCAGACACAGTGCTGCATCCGGTCCATCTCGACGAACACGGTCACGAACAGATCCCAGGACTCCTGGTCGAGCAGGTGCAAGAGCAGCCGCGTGCGCTCGTGGATCATCGTCTCGAGACGATCGAGGAACGGCAGCACGTCGTCGAAGCTGTCGGTGAGGTGGGTGTCGATCACGTAGTCGGGACAGATCTCGCGCAGGGTGTCGACGAACTCCGGCGGGTAGGTGAACCCGGACACGTCGGTCGACGGGGTCAGCATCCCGCTGACGGCCACGCCGTTGAGCGGCCTGCAGGGGTAGGTCAGGGGCAGGTTCACCGTGGCCGCCCGGAGGCCCTGATCGGCCAGCACCTCGAACACGGTGCGGCTGTTCACCCGCCGGGAGTCGACCGGTTCGTACACGTAGGATCCATCCATCGGCTCGGTCCAGTCGTAGATCCCGTGCTTGCCGGGTCCCTTGCCCGTCGCAAAGGAGGTCCATGCCGTGGCGGTCATCGGAGGAACCACAGACCACAGCGGGCCACTGGCCCCTTGCGCCGTCAAGGCCTGGAGATTTGGCATCAGTCCGCGGTCGAACAGCCGATCCAGCAACTCCCAGGTGGCCCCATCCAGACCCAGCACCATCACCCGTCGACGCGATTCTCGATGGATCTCAGTCATGGCGACACCTTAGCTCTCGCATGGGTGCCGGGCTATCCTCGTCCGGTCCCGCCCGCCCCGGCCCTGCAGGAACCCCATGAGCGATGACTTGAGGCCCCTGAGACCGGTGGGACCGACCGAGCCCAGGCGACGCTACCGCTCCCGGAACAGCAGCAACACCAGCGAGACTTCGCTGACCGAGCTGCTGCACCTGCGGGACTACTGGAAGACGATCCGCAAGCGGATCTGGACCCTGATCAACTTCTTCGTCCTGCTGGTCGGCTCGGTCACGGTGCTGACCCTTCTCCAGCCCCGGATCTACGAAGCCGCCGCGTCGCTCCAGATCGACGCCATGCCCCCGCGGTACACCCAGTTCCAAGAGGTCAACCCCCTGGGCACCGGCCAGTACCTGTCGGACCTGGAGTACTACAACACCCAGCACACCAAGCTCCGGAGCCGCAGCCAGGCCGAAGCCGTGATGGAGGAGCTCCAGCTCGCCGACGACCCCCTGTTCGTCGACGCCGAGGACCCCCTGGGCAAGCTGTTGCGCATGGTCTCCGTGGAGCCCAAGTCCAAGACCCGGATCGTGTACCTGCGGTGCCAGAGCACCGATCGAGAGTTCACCGAGCAGCTCTGCCAGTCCTGGGGCGAGGTCTTCGTCACGCGCAACCTGGAGAGTCTCCAGGCCGGGGTGGTCGAGGCCCGGGAGCGCCTGGCCGTCCAGGTGGGCGAAGCCAAGATCGCCGCCCAGCTGGCCGAGGTCGCCCTGCACGGCTTCCGGAAGGAACACAACGTCCTGACCCTCAGCTCAGACGACCGGGAGAGCCTGCAGACCAGACAGCTCGAGGAGCTGACCACCGCCCACGCCCAGGCCCAGGCCGAGCGGGTGAAACGCCAGGCCGAGTACGACAGCTTGCGGGAGCTGGTCCAGCGCGAGCGCGACCCGGCGAGACTGGCGCTCACGGTGCAGAACGACATCCTCCAGAGCCTGCGCGAAGACCTGCTGGCCGAGCGACGGCTGCGCAAGGAACTGGCGGTCACCAAGGGCGAGAAACACGAGTCGATGATCGCCGTCACCACGCGGATCGACGAGCTCCAGGACCAGATCCGCGCCGAGGCCGGCAACGAGCTCGCCCGGGCCCGGGCCATGTTCGAGGTCGCCCTGGCCCGCGAAGGCGAGCTCGAGGCCGCCCTCAGCGGCCAGACCAGCGACGTGCTCGGCCTGGGGGATCTGGAGACCCGGTACACCGACCTGGTCCGCGACGCCGAGACCACCAGCACGATCTACGAGTACCTGCTCCAGCGGGCCCAGGAGACCTCGATCACCGAGCAGCTCCAGGTGAACAACGTCCAGGTGGTCGACCGGGCCGAGGCCCAGGTCGATCCGGTCAAGCCCAACGTCGCCGTGAACATCAGCCTGGCCATCTTGATCGGCCTGGCAGGCGGCATCAGCCTGGCCATCTTCTTCGACTACATGGACACCACCATCAAGACCCGTGAAGAGGTCGAGAAGCTGGGCATCCCGTTCCTGGGCATCATCCCGTCGGTGCCGGGCATCCAGGGCGACAGCTGGGAGATGGCCCGCCAGCGCTACCTCTACAGCCTGCACCATCCAAAATCGGCGTTCGCGGAATTCCTACGGACGATCCGAACGAACATCACGTACATGGCCCGGGCCGAGGGCCGCACCGGTCAGCGCCTGCTCATCACGTCGGCGGGGCCGAGAGAGGGCAAGACCACCACCAGCGTGAACCTGGGCATCACCATGGCCGCGGGCGGCAAGCGGGTGGCCTTGATCGACGCCGACCTGCGCCGTCCCTCGCTGCACCACGCCTTTGGCCTGCCCAACGAGCGCGGCTTCTCCGACCTGATCCAGGGCACAGCCCGGGCCGAGGAGTGCGCTCTGGCCACACCCCAGGACGGCCTGTTCGTCATCCCCTCGGGCCCCCGTCCGCCCAACCCGGCGGAGCTCCTGGGCTCGGACCGGGTCCAAGACATCCTCGAAGGCCTCGAAGACCTGTTCGACATCGTCATCATCGACACGCCCCCGGTCGTCGCGGTCACAGACGCCGTCGTGCTCAGCCAGAAGGTCGACGGCGTGATCATGGTCGTCAAGTCCTTCAAGGTCGCCAAGGACCTGGTCGCCCAGGCCAAGCAACAGCTGCTGGACGTGGACGCCAACTTGATCGGCGTCATCCTGAACGACTTCGACATCCAGCGAAGGAGCTACGGCTACTACTACTACTACACCTACTACGGCTCCGATCGAGACGAGGCCGAGGGTGGCAAGGGCCAGGCCGCCGCCAGCTAGGCTAGGATCGCGTCGTGAAGCTGCCCGCTGCTGGCGGACGTCCCGTCCACCTCGCCTTTGCCGTCGCCGTCGCCCTGCTCGTGGCCGCGGCGGCGTTCTTCAAGGGCGGCGTGCACCCCCGCCACTTCGGCTGGGTCATGGCCGGCACCAGCGTGCTGGGCATCGCCTGGCTGTGGGGGGTGCCGGCGCTGCCGCCCATCAAGGGCCGCCCGACCGCCGCAAGGCACCTGCTCATGGTGCTGGGGGTGTTCGCCCTGGCGTCGCTGCAGCTGGTGCCCGTGGCCCCCGACCTGCTGCGCTCGGTGGCGCCCCAGCGCATGGCGGTGATCGACGCGGTCGCGCCGGAGTCCGCTGGCGACGAGGACACCTTCCTGGGCGCCCTGACCACCCTGGATCTCGAGGCGTCGGTCGGCCTGGCCGGCGACACGCTCCTGCTGGACGGCACCCTGGGCACCGACGGCGCCACCCGTGCCCGCCCGGTGCACCAGGTCCCGTCGGTCGGCGCCTGGCAGCTGGCCCGCTGGGGCACGGCCGTGGTGGTGTTCTGTCTGGCACTGGCCGTGGCGCGGCGTCGCCGGGGAGCGACCTGGCTGGCGATGGGGCTCACGCTGCTCGGCGTCGTCGAGGCCTTCTGGGGCCTGGCCAACCAGTCCGGCGCCGGGGCGTCCCTGGGGCTGTTCGCCAAGGAACACTACCTGGGCAGTGCCACCGGCACGCTGGTCAACCGCAACCACTTCGCCGCACTGATCGTGGTCTGCCTGGGCGCCTGCTGGGGCCTCGCGTCGACCCTGTTCCCCCTGCGCCCCCAGGTCGTGCGCGAGCACGCCCGGCGGGGAAACCGCAGCACCCAGCCCCCCAACTTGTTCGAGGCCGCCGGAGACAAGCTGCCCCAGCTGGCGCTCCTGGCCTTCTTCGCCGCGGTCATGTCCCTGGCCGTGGTGCTCTCCCGCTCCCGAGCGGGGCTCCTGACCCTGTGCTTCGCCGGGCTGGCGGTCGCCCTGATCGGGTGGCGGCGGCGCCAGGAGTCCTGGCACCTCATCCTGGGGATCGGCCTGCCGACGGTGGGCACGGTCCTGGCCGTCGCAGCGCTGGGGGTCCGCGGCGCTCTGGGTCGCTTCCGGGCTCTGCTGCTGGGCGACGACAGCGTGACGGGCCGTCTGGGGGTCTGGGGGGACACCCTGGGGGCCTGGCTCGACACCCCGCTGGGGGGTTCGGGCCTGGGTTCCTTTGGCCAGGCCTACCCGACCCTGGTCGACGGTCCCTACCTGTTCCACTTCGCCCACGCCCACAACGACGTGCTCCAGCTGCTCTTCGAAGGCGGTCTGCTCGTGGCGCTGCCGGTGTTGTTCTGGGCCGGGCTCTGGGCCCTTCGGGTGGGGCGCAACCTGGACGCCGAAGGCCAGGGCTTTCGTGCGGACATCGGGCTGGGCATGGCGGTGGGTGTCATCGCCATGTCGCTGCATGCCCTCTTGGACTTCAACTTCCAGATCCCAGGCAACACCCTGGTGTTCGCCGTGGCCCTGGCCTGTGCGACGGCGGCCTTCTACCCCGGTCTGCCCCGGGGCCCGCTGAGCACCCCGGTGCGGGGCCTGCTGACCGCGGCCCTGCTCCTGGTGACGGGGATCGGCCTGCAGGAAGCCAGCCGCGATCGGGTCGAGGCCAAGGCCGAGCGTCAGCTGGAGCTCTTCCAGCGCCGGGATCCGCTGCCTCGCGACCAGGCACCCCTCGAGGGGCTGATCGACGAGCTGGCAGCCCACCCGGGCGAGGTCAAGGCCCGGCTCCACATGCTCCTGGCAGCCCTGGAGACCGAGTCGGCGCGGGTCGCAGCCACGCCAGAGGCCGTGGACCGGGCGCTCGGGCAGTGGTCGCTGGCTGCCGACCTGGCTCACCGGGTGGTCCTCCAGGACCCCCTGGACGTCTCCGCGCACCTGGTCGAGGCCCGGGCCTCGGCCTGGATGGCCGGGCTGCTCCGCAGCTTCCCCGACGCACCGGCTCGCTGGGACACGGCCTATGAGAGCCAGATCTTCCGGAGCGAGCAGGCTCTGGCTCGGGCCCTGACGCTCCAGCCTCGGAATCCGCGGCTGCTGGTCGAGGCCGCAGGCATCCACCTGCGCCTGGGCCGCGTGTCCATCACGGCCGATGCGAGCCGACACAGGGCAGCCCTGCTCCTGCAGCGAGCGGTGGCCATGGACCCCTGGCGAGCGGCCGAGGCCTTCCGCATGACCGACGACCTGGACGACGGGCGGCTGGCTTCCATCGGCCGCCCCGAGGCCCGGGCCCGGTACGAGGAGGGCCGTGCCTGGAAGCGGCGCGGTGACCTGTCCCGTGCCCGGCTCAACTGGCTCGAGGCCACCGAGCTCCAGCCCTCCTACGGCCCCCCTTGGTTCGCCCTGGGTCAGCTGGCCCAGGCCCGCGGCGACGCCGAGGCGACCGAGCACTGGCTTCAGGAATACCTCAAGACGCCCAAGCGCAACGACGTGATGGAGGGCTGGGCCCACCTGTGGCTGGGGCACCCCCGCGCGGCCGTACAGCGCTTCGCCCGGGTGCTCCAGCACGACGGCGACAACGGCTGGGCCCGCATGGGGCTCGCCCAGTCCCTCGAGGCAGACCACCAGCCGGCCGAGGCCCTCAAGGCCTACCGCGAGGTCCTGGTGCGGAACCCGGACCACGCCCTGGCCAAGGCTAGGATCGCTGCTCTGGAGGGCAGCCCCTGATCGATGCTCCGTCTCGCCTCCTCCTCTGATCCCAGTTGGGCGGATCGGGCCCTGGACCACCTGGACCAGGTCCTGATCGACCACGCCCACTGCGAGAAGAAGGCTGCCTCGAGTGCGCTGGGCATGATCTTCGCGTGGCCCGAGCGGGCCAGCTGGATGGCGCCGCTGAGCGCCCTGGCGCGGGAGGAGCTGGCCCACTTCGAGCTCGTGCTGAAGATGCTGGAGCGCCGGGGCGTGGTGTTTGAGCGCCAGGTCCCCAGCGAGTACGGGGCCAGGCTCAACGCGGCCTGTCGCAAGGGGCCCGAGCGCGTGCTGGACAAGCTCCTGTGTGCCGCGCTGGTCGAGGCTCGGAGCTGTGAGCGGATGCAGTTGCTGAGCGAAGCGCTGCGGGGGCGCGAGCCCGAGCTGGCGGCGATGTTCGAAGGGCTCCTGGCCTCCGAGGCGCGGCACCACCAGCTGTTCGTAGACCTCGCCAAGGACGCCTTCGACGCGGGGGAGGTGGCTGCGCGGCTGGGGGAGCTTGCGGAGCACGAGGCGGGGATCCTGGTGGCGCCTTGTGCGGCGGTGAGGATGCACAGTCGGTAGGCGGGGGGAGGGACTAGGCACGAGTTCGAGGCACGAATTCGAGGCTCGAGGTCACGAGGCACGAAACTGCGCCACATCCCGGTCTGGCGCCGCGCCAGTCGCCGCAATGGCGCAAATTCGTGCCACATCCCGGTCTGGCGCCGCGCCAGTCGCCGCAATGGCGCAAATTCGTGCCACATCCCCGTCTGGCGCCGCGCCAGTCGCCGCAATGGCGCAAATTCGTGCCACATCCCGGTCTGGCGCCGCGCCAATCGCCGCAATGGCGAAAATTCCCTCAGCGCTCTCCAGAAATGACCCCCTGATGCTCTCGAGAACTGCCCCCCCTGGGCACGCTGGCGCGCACCCTCTCCGCTCCTGTTGGGGGGGACGCGATCTCTACGGTGCGGGGCCTCTCCGAGCCGTCTCGTCTTGCAGGTCGGTAGGGGGAACTCTGCGCGATTCTCTTGGCGCCGCGCCAGTCGCCGCAATGGCGCAAATTCGTGGCCCGAGGCGCGAACGCGAGGCTCGAGGCACGAATTCGAGGCACGGGACTCGGGACTCGGGACTCGTGCTCCTGCTCGAGACTCGTGCTCGGGATTCGTGCTCGTGCTCGTGCTCGAGACTCGTGCTCGTGCTCGTGCTCGTGCCCGTGCTCACGAAAACGACCCCCGAGCCACGAGCCACGAGCCACGAGCCACGGGCCACGGGCCACGAGCCAGGCTACCCCCCCCCCGCTCCTCCGGAGGTTCCTGTGTGCCGCATCCTCAACGGCGCCCTGTCCCGTGCGCTGGTCGTCGAGTCGCCCCACCCGAGCCTGGACGGCCTGCTCGAGCGACAGGGCTTCAGCGTCGAGCGCGTCGACGCCTCTCCTTCACCCCAGGAGCTGATCGGGATCCTGAACCAGGGGCGGCACCAGATCCTGTTCAAGCGCAGCCGGGTCCGGGTCACCCGCGAGGTCATCGAGGCTTGCCCTGACCTGACCAGCATCCAGCTGTGCAGCATCGGCCACGACTCCGTCGACAAGCAGGCCTGCGCCGACCACGGGGTCCTGGTGTTCAACGACCCCGTCTCCAACGGGCGCAGCGTGGTCGAGCTGGTGATCGGGCACCTGATCGCCCTGTCCCGGGATCTGTTCATCACCAACCAGCAGGCCCACGGCGGCACCTGGAGCAAGAGCGCTCGCGGCCGCTACGAGGTGCTGGGCAAGACCCTGGGCATCTGGGGCCTGGGACGCATCGGCCGACGGGTCGCGCGGGTAGCCGAGAACCTGGGCATGGAGATCGTGTTCCTGGACACCCGCGAGGTGGCCCAAGAGGTGGGCGAGGAGCTCGAGTGGACCCGGGTCGAGAGCCCCGAGGAGCTCTTTCGACGCTCGGACTGCGTGTCGCTGCACGTGAGCGCCGAGGACCACTCCGGCAGCGGCAACGCGGGCATCGTGTCCAGGGAGCTGCTGCTCCAGCTGGGCGCCGATCGGTCGGCGGACAGCCCGCGGGTGCTGGTGAACCTGGCCCGAGGCCTGGTCATGGATCCCGCGGATCTGATCGCGGCCATCGACGCCGGCGCCGTCCGGAGGGCCGCGGTGGACGTGTTCCCGGACGAGCCCGCAGGCAACGGCCCCGGCTGGTCGAACCCCTATGCGGGCATTGCCCAGGTCGTGACCACGCCGCACATCGGCGCCGCCACGGCCGAAGCCCAGCCGCGCATCGCCGCCAGGGTGGCCCGGACTTCGGGCCACTACGGCACCCGGGGGGTGGTTCGAGACTGCGTCTTCAGTCCCAGGACCCAGATCTCCATGGCCGAGGAGCTGCCCGGCCGCAGCCTGCTGCTGGTCGTGCACGCCACGACCCGGGGCACCAAGAAGGCATTGGACGACGCGATCTTCGAGGCCGAGGCCGACAACCTGCGCTCTCAGCACCGGGACTTCGCCCGGTGGGGCATCGCGCTGGACGTGAACCTGCTGGACCGGTCGCTGCGGCCGGACCAGCTGCAGCGCATCGTGGAGCACACCGCCGAGCTGACGGGCGACCCCCACGCGGTCCGACTGGTCCGCCAGATCCCGGGCTAGTACCTCGTCAAGGGGGCTCTGACCGGTCCTCGCTTGCCCTCGAATCCCCTGGCGGCGGCGGCCTCCGCACCGCATTCGCGATGCCCGTTTGTCGGCCGCCACCACCAGGGGCTCCGATGGCGGCGCGATCAACCGGTCATTTCCCCCTTGACGAGGTACTAGGGACCCGGCGGCCACACGCCTATTCGGGCGCGGCGGGCGCGTCGTCGGGCTTCTTGGTCCGGACCCGCCGGCGGCGCGGTTTGCGCACGGGCTCTTCGGCCGGTGCGGCCTCTGCGGCCTCTGCAGGACCAGCAGCGGCGTCGGCCTCGGGGGGTGCAGCGGCCTCGACCGCGACTTCGACGACGGGCTCCACTACAGGTGGCGCGGCCTCGACGGCTTCGGTCACGTCTGGGGACGGCTCCGAGTCGGCAGCGAAGGTGGGCGCCAGGTCGGCGTCCACGTCTGCGTCGGGCACGGGCGCGGCCTCGAGCTCGTCCTTCTTGCGGCGACGGCTGCGACGGCGCTTCTTGGGCTTGCCTTCGGCGTCCGTCTCGGCGCCGGGGGCGTCGCTCCCAGCAGCCGCGGCCGGCGCTTCGTCGTCGGGCACGGTCAGCTCCCAGGCGGCCAGGATCTCGACCTCCTTGGCGCGGTCGGGGCTGCCCAGCAGCAGGGCCGCCACGTCGGCGCTGTTCGCCGCCAGGTCCACGCCGTCGGAGATGAGCGTCTTGATCATCACCGCGTCGACCATGCCCCGCAGCTTGAGCGGGTCGGCCTTGAGCACGCAGGTGGCCGTGGTGCTGCGCACCGGGGCGCCGTCGCTGTGGACGAAGGCGCCGGCCTTGTGCATGGTCATGACCACGTTGCGGAGCAGGCGGCCCTTGAGCTCCGGGTGCTGCTTGCGGACCAGCCGCGCGACGTCTTCGGCGACCCAGGCGACCGTGGCCCGCCGCTTGCGGCGCTCCCGGTCGGCCATGTGCTCGACCACGGCGTCGATGACCTCTTGCTTGAGATCCGGGGTCAGCGCTTCGATGCCCTGCTTGCGCAGCCGCAGATACAGCTCCCGAGGTCCGTCGCTGAAGCCAAAGGGTGACTCTTCCTCGGCCTCGTTGCTGTCGAGCAGATCGACGCGGTAGCCGCCGGCCTTGGTGTCCTCGTCGATGCGGATCAGGCCCTCTTCCTGGCAGTTCTCCAGGAACTTCATGAAGGAGCTGTAGCCCAGGTCGGTCTCGGAGAAGGTCGGCTCCTTGCGCAGCATCGCCTGCTTGAGGCGGGAGCCGTGGATGGCCCCAGAGCTCTCGCGCCGGATGCCCGACAGGGTGTCCACCAGCAGCTCCAGCGAGTCCTCCAGTGAGAGCTCCTCGGTGGTTGCGGTGGGCTCTGCCACGCGCTTCTTGCGGGTGCGGACCTTCTTGCTGGAGCGCTCGCGGGCCAGGGAGTCGTAGAACACGAACTCGTCACAGGCCTCGACGATCAGCCGCGACGTGCTGCGCCGGGTGCCGCAGCCGATCACGCGCTTGTTCATCTCCTTGAGCTTCATCACCAGGGGCGTGAAGTCGGAGTCACCCGAGATGATGACGAAGGTGTCGACGTAGTCCTTGGTAAAGGCGAGCTCCATGCAGTCGACCACCAGCGCCACGTCGGCCCGGTTCTTGTCGTTCATGCCGTGAGACGTCAGCTCGAAGAGCTGGACGCCTTCCATGAGCAGGCCCTTCTTGAAGCGGGCGAAGCGGCCCCAGTCGGCGTAGCTCCGGGCCACCAGGATGCGGCCCTTTTCCTTGAAGCGGTCCATGACCAGGCCGACTTCGAACTTGCCGAGGCCCTCCTTCTGGGCGCCTGCAGCCACGTTCTCAAAATCGATCAATACAGCGAGGTTGTTCTCCACTTTCTTTCCGTCAGTAGTAGGGGGTGCGTCCTCGTGTCGAGGGTGTCCGGACGCGCGCTCCCGAGACGGTTGGGCCCCATCGGCCCGGTAGAGACTTCCTCGAGAGTCCCCCCCAGCCTAAGGGCCACAGATCGGGCGGTCAACCGGGCCGGGGGCTAAAGGTGTGCACCCAGCAGGAGCACGGATGTCCTTCAATCGCTTCACCGGCGCTGCGCGCTACATCGCTGACCCGGACCTGATCGCGGCCGTCGACGCCGCCGTGGCGCTTGAGCGGCCGCTCCTGGTCAAGGGCGAGCCCGGCACCGGCAAGACCCGCCTGGCAGAAGCCGCGGCGGAGTCGCTGAACATGCCGCTGTTGTCCTGGCACATCAAGTCCACGACAAAGGCCGTCGAGGGCCTGTACACCTATGACGTGGTGCAGCGGCTCAACGACGCCCGGTTCGGCGAGGGAGACGTTCGGGACATCCGCCGCTACATCCACCTGGGCCCCGTGGGCGAGGCATTCTCCAGCGACCAGCGCGTGGTGCTCCTGATCGACGAGATCGACAAGGCCGATCTGGAGTTCCCCAACGATCTGCTGCGCGAGCTCGACGAGATGAAGTTCACCATCCCCGAGCTCAAGGAGACGGTCGAAGCCAAGCTGCGGCCGGTGGTGGTCATCACCACCAACGCCGAAAAGGAGCTGCCCGACGCCTTCCTGCGTCGGTGTGTCTTCCACTACCTGAACTTTCCGACCGCCGATCGGATGAAGCAGATCATCGACGTGCACCTGCCCGGGCTGGACCACCAGCTGGTCGACGTGGCGCTGACCCGCTTCTACGGCATCCGCAAGAACGAGAACCTGCGCAAGCCGCCTTCGACCTCGGAGCTCCTGGACTGGCTGATGGTCCTGTCCAAGGCCGGGGTGCCGAGCGAGGCGATCGCCCGCGGCATTCCCTTTGTCGGGGTGCTGGTAAAGCAGGAGCAGGACCTGGCCGCGGTCGCGAGGGCCTGAGGGGGTGTTCGAGCCGCTGCTGTACACGCTCCGAGCCCAAGGTGTCGGGGTGGGCATGGGGGAGTGGCTGACCTTCCTCCGCGGCCTCAAGCTGGGGCTGGCGTCCGACGTGGACGGCCTCTACCACTACGGCCGCTCGATCCTGGTGCACACCGAAGCCAACTACGACGCCTGGGACCTGGCCTTCACGGCCTTTGCGACGGGCCTGGAGCTCCAGCCCGAGCTGCGGGCCGAGCTCGAGCGCTGGCTCCAGGACCCGCTCGCCTACGACCCGGCCAAGGGGGTGGGGGACCGGAGCTTCGAGGACCTCGACGCCCTCATGCAGGCCTTCCGGGACATCCTGGAGCAGCAGCAGGAACAGCATCGGGGGGGCAGCCGCTGGGTCGGCACGGGCGGCACTTCGCCCTGGGGTTCCGGGGGGCGTGCCGAGCAGGGCATCGCGTTGGGCACCGAGCCTGGCAATCGCACCGGCATCCGCATGGCAGATGCCCGCCGCTGGCGCGACTATCGCCGGGACAAGACGCTGGGGGTCCGGGACTTCAAGGTCGCCCTGCGGGACCTGCGGCACCTGGTGCGAGAGGGGGCAGAGACCCTGGACATCGACGAGACCATCGCCGAGTCCGCCCGCAACGCCGGGGAGATCGAGCTGGTCTTCGGCCGGGAAAAGGCCAACCGCGTCCGACTGGTCCTGCTGTTGGACTCCGGTGGCTCCATGGCCCCCCACGCAGACCTGGTCGACCGGCTGTTCACAGCCGCACACGAGGTGAACGGCAGCCGCAGCTTCAAGACCTTCGAGGTCTGGCAATTCCACAACTGCGTCTACCGGTGGCTCTACAAGGACTACGACCAGTGGGAGCGGATTCCGACCGCCGACGTGATCCGGGAGCTCACACCCCAGCACAGGCTGGTGTTCGTCGGAGATGCGTCCATGGCGCCCTGGGAGCTCTTCGCCCGGCACAGCGCCGGGGCGGTGAGTGGGTTGGACCAGCTCCGGCGCTTCCGTGAGAAGTGCCCGGCCACGGTCTGGCTGAACCCGGACCCCCAGAAGTGGTGGTCCCACCCGACCGTCGACGCCATCGGCAAGGTCTTTCGCATGTACCCGCTGACCCTGGACGGCATCCGCGACGCGGTCCGCTACTTGCGTGCGCCGGTCTAGCCTGCTCGGACTGCTCGGGCTGCTCCTCCTGGCCACCGGCTGCGACCCGGTGGCCCGCGGCGATGCAGCCTGGGACGATGGCCGCGTCGAAGACGCCGTCACCGCCTGGACCGAGGCCGAGGAGCTGGACACCGCGCACCGGGGCCGGCTCGCACGAGCCCTGGTCCGGCTGGGCAGGCTCGACGCCGCTGCGGAGACGCTGGATGACCTGCCGGTGGGCCAGCGCACCGCCGAAGGCCACCTGGCCTCCGGGCTGTTGCTCCTCCACCTGGGGGACCTGTCCGAGGCCACGGCAGCGTTTGCCGCCGGGATCGCCGTCGAGCCCATGCCCGAGCTGCTGGTGAACCAGTGCACGGCCCTGGGCCAGCTCGGCAAGCTCTCGGCGAGGGCGGCATGCCAGGACGCCATCGAGGCCGATCCCCAGGACCCCAGGCCGTACCTGGGCCTGGCGGCGGCGAGCGTCGACGACCTGCCCGACGCGGCGCGGGAGTCCCTGGGCATCGCCATCGCCCGCGCAGGACCCGCTGGGTCGCCGCTCCGCCAGGACCTGGCCCCGTGGATCGGGGAGCTCTGGCGCGCGCTCGGCGAACACGGCGCCGCGTGCACCTGGAGCCTGGAGGGCGGGGCCACCGATCTGGACACCGCCCAGTCCTGCCTGGCGGGCGGCCAGGTCGCGTCAGCGATCCCGCTGCTGGAGCAGCTGGTCGACGGGGACCAGCCAATCGTGCCTCTGCGCCTGCTCTTTCAGCTCGCCCTCGATCGGGCGGAACAGGCCCAGGCGGGCCCCGAGCGAGTCAAGGCGCTGGCCTCGGCGGATCGTTGGCTCCAGCGGCTCCAGCCGCTCATGGTGGACAGCCGAGATCCGGGCTGGCTGAACGATCTGGGCCGCAAGGCCTGGCTCGAGGACCATGCTCCCCAGGCGGAAGCCCACTGGGCCCAGGCGGTGGCGATCGCACCCTCCCAAGCGGCGCCGCGCCTGAACCTGGCCAAGGCCCTGGTGCGCCGGGGCAGGTCGCCAGAAGCCTCCGACCTGCTCCTGGCGGCGGCGGCGGCGGGAACCCAGGGGCCTGGCCTCCATGCGGTG
>Ga0209992_10000646_pt1 | contig 44071 bp, 32 predicted proteins | sample 2SBtaG_2_FD_182564 | JGI IMG/M metagenome (GOLD analysis project Ga0209992, IMG submission 182564) | Deep subsurface microbial communities from Kolumbo volcano to uncover new lineages of life (NeLLi) - 2SBTROV12_ACTIVE470 metaG (SPAdes)... | ecosystem: Environmental > Aquatic > Marine >...
CTCGGTCCCCTGGGAGCAGCTCGGTGTGGCGCCGCTCTGGGCCGCCATCCGCAGGGGCCTCGACGATCAGCGACTGGCCGTGCAACCGGGCCCGGACCGCGTACTGGTCCCACCGGTTCCCCTCGGCCTCGGCGCCCCAGAGGCCCGGGGCCCACATGAGCTCCGGCCGGTACTGCTCGCTCAGGGCCACGCCGGGCCCAGTGGCGGGCCATCCAAGGCCAGCGGCGGTGGCCGCCTCGGGAGGCCAGGGCACCAGCGCGGGGGCTTCGGGCGTGAGCCCTGCCAGGGCCAGCACGGTGGGGTGGATCGCCTGCAGCGAGACCACGTCTGGGATTCGAGCAGGCGACAGACCCGGCCCGACGATGACCAGGGGTACGTGCACCAGCTCTCGCCACAGACCGACCAGGTGGCCCTGGACGCCGTGCTCGCCAAAGGCCTCGCCGTGGTCCGACGTCACGATCAACCAGGTCCGGTCCCGTCGTCCGGACGCCTCGAGGCCTTGGACGAGGTCCGCCAGCTGGGCATCTACGGCGGCGATGGCGGCGGCATAGACCCGGGCCGCGTCGGTCTGCTCCTGCTCGTCGGCCGGGAAAGCGGTCGCCCACCAACCCTGGGTCTGGGCGTCGAATGCGCGCTCTGATGCCGTGACGGGGTCCCCGACCCCAAAGCGGCCAGGCTCCTCGACCAGGTGGTAGGGCGCATGAGCCTCCATCAGGTTCACCACCGCAAGAGACGGCGCATCGCCCGCTCGCTCCAGCCAGTGCAGAGCCTCGCGGACCACGATGGGACCGCCCTTGAAGGGGGACTCGGGCACCCAGCGGAACACCCCGTAGGCCCAGAAGCTCGCGGCGTAGATCGACTGGCTGTGCACGGCCTCAAAGCCCCTGGCGAGTCCGGTCGACGGCTCCAGCCAGGGGTTCGCTGCGAACAGGCCGGTTCGGTAGCCCTGGGCTGCCAGCAGCTCCGCCGTCGTGGGGAGCCTGTCGTCCAGAAGGGGACGCTCGAAGTGACAGCCGGTCTCCCTGGGCAGGGCCCCGGTGAACAGGGTCGCGTGGCTCGGGATGGTCCACGGCGACGTGGCCACGGCTTCGCGGAAGTCCAGGCCCCGGTCCGCCAGAGCCTGCAGGTTCGGGGTGTTGTCCGTTGGAGCGCCATGGAGCGAGGTGCGATCTGCCGCCACAGTGTCCAGGACCACCAGGATCACGTCCGGGCGCTCCGGGGTACCCGGCAGCGCAGGGTCGTCTGGAATCCACAGGGGCACCGACAGGCCCAGGACCCCCGCCGCGATCAGGACCTTCGTGAAGCGCAACAGGACTGCTGCAATCAGGGTTGCGCCGGCGGCAGCCAGGCAGCGGAGTGCGGCGTCATGCGGATCGCCGGTGGCCATGCAGCCGCCCGCCGACGCGACGCTCAGCCCCACGAGGATGCCTGTGCGCCCCCCCAGCGAGCCCAGCCCGCCTGCCAGTGCGTAGAGGCCGGCCGCCAGGATCGGGGCCGCCGGGTCGACGCGCATGGTCGTCCCGTGGAGCAGGGGCCACTGCCAGCAGAGTGCCTCCAGGCCCGCCAGGAGGGGACCGGCCACCAGGCCGTGCACGAGCCGGACCAGCCGGGTGGGGCGAGCTGGGCTCAAGCGCTCTCCAGGCGGAGCCCTTCCCATTGAGGCAGCAGCCGGAAGTCGTGGGCGCGCACGGGATCTCCGATGACGTCGATGCGTCCCTCGCTCAAGGTGCCCCCAGACCAGGAGGCGAGCCACAGGTGGCGGATGCGGTGGGGGTCCAGGCCCATCAGCCGGGCTGCCGTGGCATCCACCGCCGGGCACTGGTCGCCCATCACGACCAGCCCCGCCTGGACCGGGTCGCCCATGATCGGGCCGTCTCCGTCCATGCCCACGATGCCGTCCACGATGGCGAAGTCCGGCTGGACCGCGTCCCACAGATCGGCGATGCAGTTGTCGATGCCGGCCCAGTGCAGGGGGTTCTTGGGCCAGCCGTAGACACTCCCCGGCACCAGGCCAAAGAGGTTCTTGCAGGACAGCGTGACGCCGGCCCAGTGGTGGGTCTTCAGCTTGGGCAGGCTGACCAGCAGATCGGCGCCGACCGCGGTGGCGGCGAGCTCGAGCGCGCCCAGGCCGCTCCGGTCCCGGGGCAGCTGCCGCCGCCGGACACCATCCACGTTCAGGTCGACAAAGGGGATGCGGGCCCGGCGTAGCACGGCGTCCAGGCCGGACTGCTCCAGCACGAGCTCCGTGTCACGCCTGTGTCCGGGTCCCTCGGCGACCACCACCTCGCTGGCGTCGAGCCTGCGGAAGGCATCGGCCACGGCCCCGACAAAGCGCGGATCGGTGTTGATCGGACGCGCGGGGTTCCACTCCACCAGGTTGGGCTTGAGCACCACCCGGGCGCCGCGCACCCGTCGGACCGTGTCCGGGAACTCCCGGAGGCCGGCGAGGAGACGCTCCGCCAGGTCTGTGCCATAGGTCGGTATCGCCAGTGTCGCGACCCGGGCCGAGGGCTGGGACAGGCGGCGGGCGATGGGGACACCCACCACCGTCGCACCAGCCGCGGCGACACCGGCGGTCAGCACGCCCCGGCGGGTGATGCGACTCACGAGGCCGCCGCGGTCGCGAAGGGGTGGGGGCCGCCGCTGGCCACCTGGAGGGCCGCGGCGGCCAGGGCGGTCCGGTCGATGCGGCCAGCGCCGAAGGAGCCGTCTGTCTGCTGACGCGAGACCAGGCTCGCCACCCAGGGCGCCAGGGGCTGATCGTGGGCGGCACGCGCCAGGATGGTCAGGGCCAGGGCGGTGCTGCTGGGACGCTCGGCCACCCGGTCGAGGCGGTCCAGGCCTCGCTGGACCGCGTCGCCCGGGGGCAGGGCCATCACGCACCAGGCGGTGGGCCCGGGGAAGCTCTCCAGGGACTGGCCCAGCACCTCACTATTGCCGTAATTCCAGCCGCCATCCCGGCACTGGCGGTCCTGGAGCATGGCCAGTCCCTGGGTGGTCCTGGTGTGGTCCCGCCGGCCTTCGGCCTGGAGGCTCAGCACCGCGTAGCAGGTCGGCTCGATCCAAGGGGCGGTCCCCTCGACCCAGGCCCACGCGGGAATCAGCCCATCGTGGCCTGGGGTCTTCTCGACCTTGACGCCTTCGTGGGCCAGGATTCTTGTGACACAGAGGGCCCGCAGTCCGGCGGCGGCCTGCACATGCCGCAGGGCCACCGGCGTGAGCCACGCCTGCCAGCTCATCGGGGTGGCCTCGAGCCAGTCCAGGTCAGCCTGTCCCGTCGCTGCCGCGACCAGCAGGGTCGGCTCGGCGCGGCCGTCCTGTCCGGGCAGGTAGCCCCAGGAACCGTCCGGGTTCCGGACCGACTGGAGCCAGCGTCGTGCGGCGGTCAGTGGCACCCCTCATGGTACCGGACGCAGGGATCAGTCCTCGTAGCGCTCGCACACGTCGGACAGGTCGTAGGTCCGTGCGTTGTTGTCCTCGTGGCACTCGGTGACGACGCTCCCGCCGAAGCCGTCGTCGTCGACCACGATCTCGATGGTGTCATCGATCAGCAGATCCCTGGGCAGCCGTAGCACGAAGCCGTCGGAAGACCAGCCAGCCGCGGTGATGGCGGTGGTCCACTCGGTCTCGATCAGCACGCGCTCGTCTCCGTGAACGGCGTAGACCGAGACCGGCACGCCGAACCGCATGTCCGCCAGGCCGTGGTTGCCGATCTGGTAGCTGATGCCGATCAGGCCCTGGCGGCACTCTCGGGCGCAGATGTCGGCCAGGACCGGCCGGGCGTCGACCATGCGGGTGCCCGAGATCGGGTCGATGTCGCCGCTCCGGAAGCTGTTCCACGTGGGCCAGTTGGGCACGGCCGGCGACGGAACGCTCAGGTCGTCCTCGATGTTGGTGATGCTGTAGGCGTGCTGGTTCCAGACCTGGCGGTTGGGTCGCCAGGAGTCGTCGGCGCTGCCCAGCACATACATGCCGCCGAGCTGGGTGCCGTGGTGCCCGCCGCCGTTGGGGATGATGATCTCGGCGTGGCCGTCGGCGTCGACGTCGGCGATGACCGGGTACTCGTGGAGCGTGCGGCTAGTGTGCAGCGTGTCCTGGAGCCGGACTTCGCCGGTCTTGCCCTCGTAGACCCACAGCGAGACCTCGTCGGCGTAGACCACCTCGGCCTGGCCGTCGCCGTCGAAGTCGAAGACCGAGGACCCGGTCGCGTGGCTGGAGGTGTCGGTGACCGGCTGGGACCACAACAGGGTGCCGTCGGTCTCGTAGACGCTGTAGACCGTGGCGCCGGCGATGCCAATCTCGGGCTCGGTGTCGGCGTCGAAGTCGCCGATGGTCGGCGGACCGCCGTTGCCGCCGCCGGCCAGGGGCCACTCTTCCTTGAAGCGGCAGTCGTGCTCGAAGATGCGGACCGCGCCGTTGCCGACCACCAGGAACTCGCCGAGATCGTCGCCGTCCAGGTCCGCCACGGCTGGGAAGCCGTCGTCGTAGTCGGCCTCGATAGTGCAGATCTCGGTGCCGTAGCGGTCCAGCAGGGAGCGGCCGGCGACGACCTCTTGGATGCCGTCGTTGTCCAGGTCGGCGGCAAAGGACATGTACCCCATCTCGGCGTAGGCATTGAAGGCGCCGTACCCGGTGCCCTGGCCCTCCAGGGTCCCGGTCAGGCCGTCGAAGATGTAGGGACCGACCAGGATCTCCGGCTTTCCGTCGGCGTCCAGATCCGCGATGGCGGGCGCGTGGCCGCCGCAGCCAAAGGCCAGCTCGGTGGTGAAGTGCTCGACCTCGCCGTCGTGGCTCATCACCACGATGCCGCAATTCTGGAGCTGGGTGTCGCGGACCTGGTTCTCACCCTCTTCTCCGCCACTGTCGCCACCGGCCGGCCCGCCGCCCGTCTCGGTCGGGGCCGTGTCCTCTTCGCCCTTGGGCTCCTCTGGGGGGCCTTCCTCGCCCATGACGTGGATCGAGGCGATCAGCACCAATTCGGGCTCGCCGTCGGCGTCGACGTCGCCCAGAGCCAGGCCGCTGTACTGGTAGGGATAGATCTGGGTGCCGTCGTCGTAGCGCTCGTCGGTCCAGTACCAGTTCTGCTGTGAGCCGTCGCCCTGGAGCACCCGTAGGACCCCGTGGGAGTGGCCGGCGTCGTACTGGTCCGAGATCAGGGCGATGTCCGGGATGTCCCCGGCCGAGCCGATCGTGCCGTCGCCGTCGTCGTCGGTCAGGTGGCCGACGACCGGGGTCATGAGCACCTCGGAGAACTCCGAGCGGGACTTGAAGGTCTCCACGCTCCACTCGACGACGGCGTCCAGGGTGCCGTGGATGGGATCGATCTGGCAGGTCTCGTCCGTGCCGACCTCGATGCCCGGGTAGTGGGTGCCCTCGACGCAGGCGTCGGGGTCCTTCGGATCGAAGTCCCGACTGACTTCGCCGTCGAATTCCGGCTCCACGACCTGTTCCCGCCGCAGGCCAAAGCCATAGTCGCTGCAGGCCAGCAACAGGGTCGCGGAGAGAATCATGGACTCACAGAGTGGTGGAGCGCCCGTCCTTGGGCTGCGCGCACTGCTGTTGAGTGTATCGCCACCGTGTCCCGATGCGTGACAGACGATGAGGATTCAAGAGTTGACGGCCCCTGTTGTAGCCTGACTCCGTGCTCTGGGTCCTGGCATGGGCGTGCAGCTCCAGTCCGCCGGAACCGCCGCCTGTCGAGGGCTCGGCAGAGGTGGACCGCCGGGCCGAGCTGGCGGACCGAGTCCGCTTCCCCGGGGCGGCGCCAGACCCCGATCCAGCGTGGGGAGAGGTCTGGCAGGGCGAGGGCTACTCGGTCCGGACCGTGGCGTTCGATGCCCGGCAGGGCTTCCGGATCGGGGCCGCCTGGTTCGCCCCCGAGGAGCCATCGGAGCAGGGCGTGATCATGGCCCACGGCCACTTCCAGGGCGGGGCGAAGTCGTCGCCCGAGGCCCAGGACCTGGCTCACCGTCTAGCGGGTGCCGGGGTGCCGGTCCTGGTGGTGGATGGGCCGGGAGAGGAGGAGTGGGGCCACCCGGATCGCGCCCTGCACTTCCAGCGTGGCGCACACAACAGGGCCTGGCTGTGGGCGGGCGGGAGCAGCGCGCTGGCGCTACAGCTCGCCGGCCTGGTGTCGGGGCTCGACCTGATGGCCTCGCTCGGCGTGCGCCAGGTGGTGGCAACCGGTGCCTCGGGAGGCGCGGTCCTGTCCTTCTGGCTCGCGGTGGCCGACGACCGGGTCAGCGGCGTGGTGCTCGCGTCGGCGCCCGACGTGCCGCGGCCGCCCGACGCCGCCGGCTGTGCCTGCAAGCTGGTCTGGGGCCTCCCGGGCCCCGATCCCGGGGTCGTCGCCGCCCTGCCTGTGCCGTCCCTGTGGCTCAAGGAGTCCGAAGGGCCCCGATTGGAGGGCCTGCCGGAGAGCGCGACCTGGAAGCTCGTGCCGAGCGTGCATGGCTACGGCGAGCCCATGCAGCGGGAGGCCCTGGCCTGGATCGCGGAACATCTTGGGCGACCGCTGCCCGGCTGGCGCCCTTCGGTCCCTCGGCTGGACCTGAGGACTGCTGGGCGCGCGGAGCGGCGGAGCCACCGGCGCCTGTGGTCGCTGCCGCTGGCGCCCGAGGTCCACTGGACGCCTCGGCCTGTCGCGGGGCTGGAGGCCACCACGTCCTGCAGCGGCGAGGGCCCTGTGGTCGTGGTGCTGGGCGCCCAGGACCTCGACCTGCATGCCCTGCACGGGGCGGGGTTCCGGACCTGTGAGCTGGTCCTCTCCGACGACCGCTGGGGCCCCGCCGCTGCAGCGACCCTGGGCCAGGTGTACGCCGATCGGGTCGCGGGGGCCGTGGGGGCGGCCGTCGAGCGCGAAGGGGCGGTGGCCGCCTGGGGGGTCGGCGGCTTCGGAATCGCGGTGGCCGGGGCAGGGGTGCCCCATGTGCTGCGCTCCCCACCGACGAGCCCTGATGATCTGGACACCACGCGGGATCCGCCGTGGGTCCACGTGCCGGGGATCTGGTGGGGGGGACTGCCGGTGTTGACCCAGGAGGCCTTGGCCGTGGACGACCTGACAGAGCCCCTCGTGGCGGCCCTGAAGCGACCGCGGTGACCGGCTCGTCCCGGTCCGCGCCGGTCTATGGTGCGGGGGTGATGCTGCTGGCGATGCTGTGGGTGGGCTGCGACGACGGCACGGGTGACTCGACGACCCTCGCCGGCACGGACTCGGATGGCCGGACCGCGGACTCGGTCGACACGACGGACACAGCCGACACGGCGGACACGGCCGACTCCGCGAGCCCCTGCGCCGAGGTCGTGTTCACCGCCACGGACGGCCGCCAGGAGGACCTCACGGACGCGTTCACCGAGGGGGACTTCGTCACGCTCGACCAGGAAGGTGTGCTGGGGTTCTGTCCCGGCACCTGGTTCGTGCGCTTGACCGCCGCCGCGCCGTTGACCGTGCTGGGCCTGGGGGCGACGCCAGAGGAGACGGTGCTGTCCGGGGGCGAGTCGGGCACGGTCCTGACCGCTCGCGGGGCCGGGGTCGACGTGGTCGTGGAGAACGCGACCCTGGATCGGGGCGCCACCGAAGGCGTGCGCAACGAGCAGCTCGCCGGGGGAATCACCTGTGCCGAGGGCGCCAGCGTGCGCGTGGTCGACGCGGTCCTGTCCAACCACTACGCCTACGACGGCGCAGCTGTCTTCGCGATGAGCGGGTGTGTGCTGGACCTGGAGGGCGTCCGGTTGACGGCCAACAGTGCCGAGGACGACGGCGGTGCGGTCCGGGTCGACACCAGCTCGGCGACCCTCACCGACGTGCGCTTCGAGGGCGGCGAGGCCCGGGACTGCGGTGGTCTCTTCGTGCACGACAGCGACGTCTCCATCCGCGGCGCCGCCTTTGCGGACAACTCGAGCCGGGACTCCCAGGGCGGTGCGCTGTTGCACTACTACGGCACGCTCCAGATCGAGGACGCGACCTTTGAGACCAATGTCGCCAACGGGGTCGGCGGTGCCGTGGCGCTGTTCGGGGACACGTTCTTGGACCGGGTGTCCTTTGTGGGAAACGTGGCCGACACCGGCGGTGGGGCCATCTACCTCTACCCAGACCACGGCACGTTGACCTGCACGGGCTGCTCCTTCGCCGACAACTCCCCGGACGACGTCGGTCTCGAAGGGGGCGGAAGCTACGACTTCGGGGACGGTGTGGACTTCTCCTGCGACACAGACGGCTGCCGCTGACGGTGTATGGTCGCGGCCCCGGTGCGACCTGGGGCGAGGTGTCGACCGGTGACGCAACCACGGAAGCCGCAGCGCCCGCGTCGGCCCCTGGGGCTGTCCAAGCGTCGCACCATCAAGGAGTGGGTGGCGGCGCTGATGGCCGACTCGCGGGTGGACCTGGCGGTGGTGGTGCTCATCCTCGCCAGCGTGGGCCTGCTCGTGGTCGAGTTCTCGTCGCCACCCGGGGACGCAGCCCACCAGATAGCGACCGACGTGGGCAATGTCATCACGTGGATCTTCGTGGTCGAGCTGAGCCTTCGGTTCTGGATCGCGCCAAAGAAGTCAAGGTTCTTCCGGCGATACTGGCTGGACATCCTGGCTATCCTGCCCGTGGCGAGGCCCCTGCGGCTGCTCCGGGTCCTGATGCTGCTGCGGCTGTTCCGAGCCGGCATGTTGATCAACCGGAACCTGAGTTTCATGGGGTCGGTGCTGGGTGGCACGCTCCGTGAGCTCCTGCTGGTCGCCACCATCTCGCTGATGCTCGTGCTGCTGGGGGCGATGGTCGTGCACCTGGTCGGGGGTGTGCAGCTGGAGGACCCGGGCCTGCAGGGCAGCCTGTGGTTCAGCCTGTCGACGTTGATCGCCGGCGAGCCCATCGGGGGAATGCCCCAGAACGACATCGGGCGAGCGATCACCCTGACCCTGATGCTGGGGGGCCTGACCATCTTCGGCATGGCGGTGGGCACCATCTCAGCGACGATGGCGGTGGCGATGAGCCGCCGAGTGGAGGCCAATCCAATGGAGCTCGACGAGCTGAGTGGGCATGTGGTGCTGTGTGGCTGGAACCGGTCGGGTCCCACCTTGCTGCGAGAACTCTTTGCGGCGAACAACGCCGACGTCCGGCCTCTGGTGTTGATCACCGAGCAGGAGGGCTGGCCCAAGGACGTCCCGGTCGATGGGGTTCGCCGGGAGATGCTCTACCACCACGCAGGCGACTACACCCGGGTCGAGGTCTTGGAGCGGGCCGGCATCGCCCGGGCCAGCATGGCCATCGTGCTGACCGACGGCCAGACCCCGCGATCCGACCAGGACCGTGACGCCCGCACGGTGCTCGCTGCGCTCACCATCGAGCGCCTCAGCCCCGGCATCTTCTGCTGTGCTGAGCTCACGGACCGACAGAACGAGACTCTGCTCCGCCGGTCCGGCGTCGAGGAGATCGTGGCCCGGGACTGGTATGCGGGGGTGATCATCGGCTCGGTGGGGCGGAACCAGGGTCTGGTGTCCGTGCTCGACAACATCCTCTCCGGCACGCAGGGCGACGCCTTCCACAAGGTCCAGGTGCCCCCGTCCCTGGCCGGCACCCTGATCGGTGAGCTCCACACCCGGCTCAAGGAGGAGCACGAGGCCATCCTGGTGTCCTGGGAGGGGGTCGAGGGCGACCAGGTGGTCACCAAGGTCAATCCGCCGGCCGGGCACCCTGTTCAGGCCGGGGACGTGCTGGTCGTCATCGCAGGCACGGCGCCCAGGCTCTGACCGACCGCTGTCAGTCCGGGTCCTGGGACCCGTGCCGCCCGGCGCCGCGGGCGAAGCGTCCAGCCCCCTCCCGGGCCTCCTCGAGCACCGACAGACCGTCTCGGAACTCGGCCGCCATGGCCTGGTCCAAGGGCAGGTCGAAGGCCCTGAGGGCGCTGGCTCGGTCGGCGAGCATACACGCCTGGGGGAGCTGCGCCAGCTCGTGGGCCAGGGCCTGGGCGGCCTGGCGTGACGTGCCCGTCGGCACCACGCGGTTGACCAGTCCCAGGGCCAGGGCTTCGTCGGCCGCAACCGGGCGCCCGGTCAGGATCAGGTCGAGGGCCCGGCCCAGACCGATGAGCCTGGGGAGCCGGACCGTGCCGCCGTCGATCAGCGGAACGCCGAAGCGGCGGCAGAAGACGCCCAGCACGGCGTCCTGGTCCGCGATGCGCAGATCGCACCAGATGGCCAGCTCCAGCCCGCCGGCGACCGCGTACCCGCTGATGGCCGCGATGACGGGCTTGGACAGCGCCATGCGGGAGGGCCCCATGGGCCCGTCGCCGGTGTGCTCCAGGCGGTTCGGTGTGCCGGCGGCCACCGCCTTCAGGTCGGCGCCTGCGCAGAAGTGGCCCCCGGCTCCGCACAGGACGGCCACCCGGCTGTCCGGGTCGGCGTCGAAGGCGCGGAACGCATCTGCAAGGGCCAGGGCGTGGGCGCGGTCGACCGCGTTGCGGGCGGCGGGCCGATCCAGGATCACCGTCGTGACGGCGCCGTCGGTCTCGACGCGTACGGGCACGGGTCAGGTCCCGCTCAGGGCAGCGGCAGCTGCACCGGCGACAGGTAGATCGCAATGCCCAGGATGCCGATGGTCGCCACCCAGAAGGCCACGCTGACGTAGGGCGCCATGAGCATCCAGCGCTTGTGGCCGGTCCGGTAGACCAGGGGCTCGCGTCTGAAGAGGTCCGCGTCGATCATCTTGTCCCTCCCACGATTGGGTCCTGCCGGCACGCTTGAAGACAAGGGTGCACCCCACGACAGGGACGCACCGATGCCATCCCGATCGGCGGTGGGCAAGCATCCATGAGGGCCCCGGACGATTTCTTGACAGGATTTTCCCCGGTGCTCAGTCGCAGTACCCGGTGAGACCCACCGTCGCACGGCCAGTAATCGGGCCCACCACGGTGGCCGCGCCGTGCCAGGCACTCGCGTCGCCGCCACCGCCCGATTCCTGGTCGGTGAGCAGCGGGGTGAGGGTGTAGAGCTCGTTGAGGATCTGGACAGCCCAGCCCTGGGGGTAGGTGCACCCGCTCCAGGGGCTCGTCCACGAGTCCAGGGGAGTGATGGCGACAGCCTGGGCCGCCACGTCGACCACGCCGCAGCCGGGATCCACCCAACTCCCGGCGGTCAGGCCCGTGGCGTCGTCGGCCCTGACCTGAAACAACATGTATTCAAAGCCGTCGTCCAGGCTCAGCGTGAACCAGTCCCAGCCGATCTGGTCGCTCGCCGCCAGGGACCCCCAGCGGTGGTCGAACCACGACCGACCGGTGACTTCGTGGGACTCGGAGCCACGGGCCAGGGTGCCGGTCGTCAGCATCCGGGTCCGGGAGTAGTACCAGGCCTCGCCCCCGACGTCGTAGGTCGTGTGGCCGTCGCCGTGGTGAAGCACCGGAGGCTTGGCTTCTTCGAGCTGCAGGGTGAGGGTGTAGGGCCCGGCGGAGAGCGTCAGCACGTCCAGGCCGCCGCCGCCGTCGGCCCGAGCCGGGTCCAGCGCCAGGGAGAAGCCGTCGACGGTGTCGAGGGCTCCCGCGTCCCCGTCGGCGCTGTCGTAGTGGTAGCTCTCGCCGTCCTCGTCGGTGATGTGGGTGGTCACCGCCAGGCGGCGCACGCCGTCGTCCCAGCTGGCGTCGAAGGACACGCGGTAGCCGTACCAGGCGCCCTGGTCGTCCTGCACGTGCCCCGACCAGGTCCAGTGTTCCTGGTCGTCGACGTGGGCGCCGTCGTCTGCCGGCAGCGAGACCAGGCCGCCCTCGTCGGCGGTGCAGGGCGGAGGCCCCGTGTCCGGGGCGCAGGCCAGTGTCCAGAGCCACAGCATGGATGCGCTATATCCCTCGACCGGAGGACGGCATGCGTTGGTTCACCCGTGGGGACGTCGACGGCTTCTTTGGTCTGGCCCTCGACAATTTCATCCAGCTCCTTGTCATCGTGGGCCTCTGCCGCTTCGTCCTGGGCTTCGATGATGGCCTGCTCTACGGCCACGTGCTGCCCGGGGCCGCGGTCTCGCTGGTGCTCGGAAACATCTGGTACGCCCGCCAGGCCATGCAGCTGGCCCGCGCCACGGGCCGGACCGACGTGTGTGCGCTGCCCTATGGCATCAACACGGTCTCGCTGTTCGCCTTTGTCTTCCTGGTCATGCTGCCCGCCAAGTTCGCCGCCCAGGCCGCCGGCGCTGCAGACCCGGCCCGGGTCGCCTGGCAGGCCGGCCTGGTGGCCTGTCTCGGCAGCGGCCTGATCGAATTCGGCGGGGCCTTCGTCGCGGAGCGCATCCGTCGGGCGACCCCGCGGGCGGCCTTGCTGGCGACGCTCTCTGGCATCGCCCTGGGGTTCATCTCGCTGGGCTTCCTGCTCCGGAGCTTCGCCCACCCGGTGGTGGGGCTGGTCACCCTGGGCGTGGTGATGCTGGTGTACTTCGGCAAGGTCCGCTTCAAGGGCGGAATTCCCGGCGGCCTGGTGGCGGTCGTGCTGGGCACCGCCATCGCCTGGGCCCGGCCCTGGTGGCCCGAGGGGGCGAACCCCGGCCTGGGTGGCTTCCACGTGCCGGTGCCGGTGGTGGGGGACCTGATCGAGGCCCTGGGCAACGGCTACCTGCTGGCGTATCTGGGCGTGATCATCCCGATGGGGCTGTTCAACGTGGTGGGCTCGCTCCAGAACATCGAGTCGGCCGAGGCCGCTGGGGACACCTACGACACCCGCTCCTCGCTGGCGGTCAACGGGGTCGGCACCATGGTGGCGGCGGTGTTCGGCTCCTGCTTCCCCACGACGATCTACATCGGCCACCCGGGCTGGAAGGGGCTCGGTGCCCGCGCCGGCTACTCGGTGCTCAACGCCGTGTTCGTGACGGTCATCTGCCTCACCGGCACGCTGGCGCTGCTGGCCTATGCGATCCCGATCGACGCAGGCATGGCCATCGTCATCTGGATCGGGCTCGTGATCACCGCGCAGGCCTTTGATGCGACACCTCGGGCCCATGCCCCCGCAGCTGTCATCGGACTCCTGCCGGGTGTGGCCGCCTGGGGCACGCTCATGGCCAAGAACGGGCTGCGCGCCGCGGGCTATGGCACGCCGGACGGCCCGGCCTTCGGCCCGGAGCTCATCGCAGCCTTCCGCGGCTCCGACACCTTCATCGACGGCGCCTTTGCGCTGGAGTCCGGGTTCATCTTCACGGCGATGATCCTGGCCGCCGCCACGGTCTACATCATCGAGCGGGACTTCAAGCGGGCTGCTCTGTGGATGGCAGCAGGGGCCGTGCTCTCCAGCGTGGGGTTGATGCACAGCTACGCCTTCACCCCCGGGGACACGGCGATGGTGCTCGCGCCGGCCTGGCCCTGGGTCGCGGGCTACGCCGGGGTCGCTGCCCTGTTGTTCCTCGCCCCCTGGATCACGGAAGAAGGGGGAGGCCACTGACCATGGAGCTGCTCACCGATCCGAACGCCTGGGTCTCCTTTGGCGTGCTCACGCTGATGGAGATCGTGCTGGGCATCGACAACATCGTCTTCATCACCATCCTGTGTGGGCGGCTGCCCCAGGAGCAGCAGCTCGGGGCGCGTCGGATCGGACTGGCCATGGCGCTGATCTCGCGCCTGGTCCTGTTGGCTTCGATCAGCTGGGTGATGGGGCTGGAGGAGGTCCTGTTCACCTTCATCTGGCCCTGGTCCGGCAAGAGCCTGATCCTGATGGGGGGCGGGCTGTTCCTGCTGTACAAGGCCACCCGCGAGATCTACGAGAACGTGGAGCGCCCCGAGGAACACCACGCGAGCGAGGCCGGCCCCGAGATGGGCGAAGCCGCTGCGGCCCAGGCCGAGGCCAGCAAGCGCAAGCTGCTCACCGTCATCGTGCTCCAGGTGATGGTCCTGGACATCGTGTTCTCCCTGGACTCGGTCATCACCGCGGTCGGCATGGCCGACGAGCTCGCGATCATGGTCGCGGCGGTGATGGTCGCGGTCGGCGTCATGCTGGTGTTCGCCGGGCCGATCGGCGACTTCGTCCAGGCCCACCCCTCGGTGCGGGTGCTGGCCCTGGCCTTCCTGGTCTTGATCGGCGTGATGCTGATGGCCGAAGCCACCGGGCACCACGTGTCCAAGGGCTACATCTACTCGGCCATGGGCTTCTCGCTGTTGGTGCAGGTCCTGAACCTGCGCATGGACAGCCGGCTGCACAAGGCACGGGATCGGGCGGCCGAGGCCTGAGTTCAGTCGTCGACGGGCGCCAGCCCACCGGGCTCACCGCTGAGCGCAAGGCCGCCATCGGGGGCAGCCCTTTCGTCGCTCACCATCAAGCCACCCTCGGGGGCCGTGCGTTCGGCGATCGCCTTGCCCGCTTGCTTCGCGGCCTTGCGGGACGCGTTGTTGCCCCGCGGGAACCGTGCGTAGGGGGCGATGAGGGGAAGGGCCGTCGACGAACCCACCCGCGCCAGGGCCTGCAGCGCCAGCACCAGGGTCTCGTTGGACAGCTCGTCGAGCAGGGGGAGCAGCCGCTCCTGGGTCATCAGCCGGTCGGGGACCCGGGTCGGGTGGTCGCGCATCAGGATGCGGAAGGCCTCGTCCCGAATGCCTGGGAGGCTGTCCCGGTCGACGGCCTGGACCAGGTTTGGGGCGACGCGCTTGGGGTGCACGCCCAGCCGGACAGCCAGGCGGGTCAGGTCCAGGATGCGGTCCGGCAGCCACGCCGGACGGGCGTCGTCGCTGGTCAGGCTCAGGCGCACGCTGCGGTCCCGGACCGACCCCCCCTGGCCGACCAGGCTGCGCAGGCGCTGCCGGGTGGTCTCGTCCAGGGCCGCCAGCAGGCGGTCAGGAGGGCCTTCGATGCGGGCCAGGTCGTCCAGCACCGGGTCGCCCACGACCTGGTCCGGGCGACCCAGCAGGTCGACCAACCAGGAGCGGCCGCGTTCGGGCACGATCACCAGGTCGTCGGGCACGTGCTTGTGGCTGGCCTCGAGCGCCCAGGTCCAGGTGTCTTCGTCTCGGGTGCCGGTCACTCGGAACCGGGTCGACTGACGGCTCCCCCGGGCCTTGAACAGGTGCTTGTTGCGGGTCTCGATCCGCAGCCCGACGGCTTTGATCCGCGACTCCCACGCGCCGCGGCGTGGGTCTCGGCGGCGGTTCTCCCGCCGCTGACGCTCGGCCCACTTGCCGGCTCGGTGGTCGTCGCGTCGGCCCATGGGGCGGTGTAGCACGCCCTGGACGAGTCGTTAGGTGCTGGCCTCAGGAGGCCCGATGGCTGCGGACGCGATGACGCTGGGGGTGCTGAGTCACGCCCACAAGGAAAACGAGCGCAGGGCGCCGCTGCACCCGGCGCACATCGGGGGCATCGCCGCCGACCTGCGGGCCCGGCTGTACCTGGAGACAGGCTACGGCGAGCGCTTCGGTGTGCGCGACAGCGAGCTCTCAGGCCTGGTCGCTGGCCTGCTGGACCGCGAGGACCTCTTCGCTCGCTGCGACATCATGCTCCTCGCCAAGCCGGTCCCGGCGGACTTCGGGTCCTTCCGGCAGGGACAGGTCCTGTGGGGTTGGCCCCACTGCGTGCAGGGGCCGGCCATCACCCAGTCCGCCATCGACAAGCGGCTCACCTGGATCGCCTGGGAAGAGATGCACCACTGGAAGGACGGGCAGTGGCAGGGCCATGTCTTCCACCTGAACAACGAGCTCGCCGGCTACGGCAGCGTGCTGCACGCCCTGGGCCTCCAGGGCCTGACCGGGCACTATGGGCCTCAGCGCAAGGCGGCGGTGCTGGGCTTCGGCTCGGTGGGTCGCGGGGCCATCCACGGCCTGCACGCCCTGGGCTACCAAGACGTCACCCTGTTTACCCAGCGCCCGGCCGAGGCCGTGCGTTGCCCGGTGCCTTCGGTCAAGCACTGGCAGTTCGAGCCTGTGGGGGACGACAGCACCCAGGTGGTGATGTCCGAGGACCGCCGGATGCCCATGGCCGAGGCCCTGGGGCACTTCGACGTGGTCGTGAACGCGACGCTCCAGGACACCGACCGGCCGATGATGTTCCTGCGGACCGCGGAGCTCGGTGCCTTGCGCAAGGGCACGCTGTTGATCGACGTGAGCTGCGACGAGGGCATGGGCTTCGAGTTCGGCCGGCCCACTGGCTTCGCCGACCCGACCTACACCGTCGACGACGGCCGGGTCACCTACTACGCGGTGGACCACTCCCCGAGCCACCTGTGGCAGAGCGCCACCCACGCCATCGGTCGGGCCCTGTTGCCGTTCCTGGCCGACGTCATGGCAGGCCCGACCGCCTGGGATGCCAACGAGACCCTGCGGCGGGCGATCGAGATTCGCGAGGGTGTGGTCCAGAACCCGCGGATCCTTCGGTTCCAGGGGCGGGCTCCGGAGTTTCCACACGCGCGGGTCTCATGACCCCCCACACCGCTCGTCTGCAAGCCCTCCGCGCCGCCCTCCAGGGCGTCATCCTGGGCAAGGAGGACGTGATCGAGCTGCTGCTGGTCGGCGTGCTCTCTGGGGGGCACGTGCTGCTCGAGGACGTGCCGGGGGTGGGCAAGACCACCCTGGCCAAGGCCCTGGCCATCGCGCTGGGGCTGGACTTCTCCCGGGTGCAATTCACGCCGGACTTGCTCCCGGGCGACATCGTGGGCTCCCAGGTGCTCAACCCGACCGACGGCTCCTTTCGCTTCCTCAAGGGCCCGGTGTTCACCGAGGTGCTGCTGGCCGACGAGATCAACCGGGCCTCTCCCCGCACACAGTCGGCGCTGCTCGAGGCCATGAGCGAGGGCCAGGTCACGGTCGAGGGCACCACCTGGCCGCTGGCGCAGCCCTTCTTCGTGCTGGCGACCCAGAACCCCGTGGACTTCCAGGGCACCTACCCATTGCCCGAGGCCCAGCTGGACCGCTTCCTGCTGCGCCTGTCGCTGGGCTACCCCAGCCATGCCCAGGCCTTGAACATGCTCTTTGCCCACCAGCGCTCACACCCGCTGGACGCGCTCCAGGCCGTCACGGATCGGCAGGGCCTGCTCTCGCTGCAGGCGGCGGTGCGCGACGTGACCGTCGCCCGCGAAGTCGGGGACTACCTGATGCGCCTGGTCGAGGGCACCCGGAGCCACCCCAAGGTCGACCTGGGCATCTCGCCCCGAGGCGCTCTGGCGTGCTTTCGGGCGAGCCAGGCCCACGCCTTGCTCCAGGAGCGGACCTACGTCAGCCCGCTGGACCTGCAGCAGCTGGCGGTGCCCACGATGGCCCACCGCATCATCCTGGCGCCCGAGGCCCGCTACGGGGGCACGTCGCCAGCCGACATCGTCGACGAGGTGGTGGCGGCCACGGACGTGCCCGGGTGAGGGCCCTGATCGACCGCCTGGCCAGCATCAACTTCGCACGGCTGAACTACATCCTCATCCCCGACAGCCCCGAGGAGCTGGAGCGGGTGCGCGGCACCTGGGCAGCGCGGGTCTTCGGGAGACCCGTGATCTGGCTCTACCGGGCGCTCTCCCGGGAGGGCCGCGCGGTGGCGGTGCTGGCCCTCTTCGTGGGCATGGGCGGACTGGACGTGGGCGAGAGCAGCAACCACGTGCTCGCTTCGATCCTGGCTGCGGCCCTGCTGTGCTCCCTGGTCGCCCGGCGATGGTTCGCGCTGGGAGACGTGAGCGTCGTCGTCGACACCCCGGCCCGGGTGTCCGTGGACCAGGATCTCGTGGTTCGGCTCACCCTGCACAACCGCGACGACCGGGACTACGCCGCACTCCAGCTGGAGCGGCCCTTCCTCTCCTGGGACGGCAGCTGGCAGGGGCCGCCGCTGGTGGTCGACGCGTTGGCGGCTCGGGATCGGGTCACCGTGCAGACCCGGGCGCGCTTTGCCGCCCGGGGGCGGCACTACCTGGAGCCCTTCTTCGCCGCCGAGCCCGTGCCCATGCAGCTGGCGCTGGGGCCGGGCGTGCACTCCGGGGGCACGCCGCTGCTCGTGGTGCCTCGGGTCGCGCCGATCCACCACCTCCAGCTGGGCATGGCGCCGCGCTTCCAGCCCGGAGGGGTGGCGCTGGCGTCCAAGACCGGGGAGTCGACCGAGCTCTACGGCCTGCGGCCCTACCGGCGCGGGGACCGGCTCCGGGACCTGCACGCACGGTCGTGGGCGCGCACCGGCAAGCCCGTCGTGCGGGAGTACCAGCAGGAGTACTTCACCCGGGTGGGTGTGTTCCTGGACACCGACCTGGGCACCACCGACGAGCGGGCCTTCGAGGCGGCGATCTCGTTGGCGGCCGGGGTGGTGCTGCACCTGTCCCGAGGCGAGGCCCTCATCGACCTGTTGGTCACCGGTGACACCCTGCACGCCCTCACCGTGGGCCGCGCGCTGGGCTCCTTCGAGCAGGCCCTGGACCACCTGGCCTGCACCCAGGCCGGCCCGTCCTTCGACTGCCCGCGCACGGTAGATCTGCTGGCCCCGCACCTGGGGCGGCTCTCGAGCATGGTGCTGATCGCCCACCGCTGGGACCCGCCGCGCCAGGAGCTGGCCCGCCTGCTGGCGTCCCGCGGCGTCGCCGTCAAGACGTTGGTGGTCGGGGAGGGGCCGACGACCCGAGACGTGAGTCACGTGACCGTGTCCCAGCTCGAAGGGGACGCGGGGGTGACGCTGTGAGGTCCCGACTGCTGCTCACGGCCGGGCTCGCGCTGGCGGGCGTGCTCCACGGCGCCGTCACGGGGCAGATCGTGGTGCCCGCGCTGGCGCTGGCTGTGGCGCTGGGCGCCGTGGTCGCTGGACCGCGAATCTCCCTGCCCCAGGCCGCCCAGGCCCTGGTGCTGGTCGCCACCGGGGGGGCGACCCTCGCCGTGGCCCTGATCGACGTTCCGCTGGCGTGGCAGGAGGGCGGTCCCAAGCTGCAGTACGTGGTCCTGTCCGGCACGGCGCTGTTGACCGTCGCCACGCGGCTGTGGCTGCACGACCCGGAGCGTGGCCACCCGGTCACCTGGGTGATCGGGCTCGTGGCCTACGTCTGCTGTGGGCGGGTGGGATCGGAGCTCTACCTGCCACTGGTCGTGGCGTACCTGGCCCTGGCGTGGCTGCACCAGGCCTGGCGGCCCCGGGGGCTGGAGGGCCTGGCCTTGCGGCACGTGGCCGCCGGCGTCGCGCTGGTCACGGCGACCGCTGCCACCGCCACGGGTGCGACGGTGGGTCTGCGGAAGGTGTACCAGGCGCTGGAAGGCGTGGTGTTCGCCGACGGCGGGAGCGCGGCGGTCGGGTTTGGCGCGGGCTCCTTTCGGCTGGGCTCGATGGACGGCATGCGCGACTCCGACGAGGTCATCTTGCGGGTGCACGGTCCGTCCCCCGAGCACTTTCGCGGCCAGGCGTACAGCGAGTACGGCCACGGGTTCTGGTTGCCCCCCTCCGGGGACACGACCCCGGTGGCCCGGGGCCGCGTGCCGGGGCAGGGGGCGACGGTCATCGACTTCGTGTCCGACGAGCAGGAACGGCTCTTTCTACCGCCGGGGGCCGCTGCGGTCGTGGTCGAGCCGATCGGGGCCGAGGTGGACGCTCTGGGCATCCCCCGCCTGGGCGATGGTTCATCGCCCCGCCGGGTACGGCTGGACACGGGCGGCACCCAGCGCTTCCCCAGTCCACCGCCGACCCCGGCCGACCTCGAGGTCCCACCCGACGTCGCCGCGGCCATCGGTCCGCTGGTGCAGGGCTGGGTCGCGGGAATCCAGGGAGCCGCCGAGCGGGTGGCGCAGATCGAACGTCGCCTGGAACAGGACTACACCTACTCCCTGCACTACGAGCGGGACGCGGTCGGGGACCCGGTGGTGCAGTTCCTGCTGACATCGCGGCTGGGGCACTGCGAGTATTTTGCGACAGCGCAGGCGCTGGCGTCGCGCTCGGTCGGTGTGCCGGCGCGGGTGATCACGGGCTTCCGCTCGATCGAGCTCAGCCCCTTTGGCGGTCACCGGATCGTGCGCAGCCGAGACGCCCACGCCTGGGTCGAGGTGTGGCTCGACGGGGGCTGGGTCACGGTCGATCCCAGCCCGGAGAACGCGGTGGCGGCGACCTTTGCCCAGGGTGCGACGGACGACCTGGCGCTGCTGTGGGAGCGCTATGGCCTGCAGAGCCTGGCGGCGGTGTTGTTGCTCGTGTTCGTGGGCCTGCAGGTGCGGACCTTGCTGCGGGGTCGGCGGCCCCGGGCTGCGCCGGTCGACGGCGCCTGGATCGAGGGTCCCCCGGCATACCTGGCGCCGCTGCTGGCCGTGCTGTCGCAGCAGGCGCTCGACCGTCGCCCCGACGAGGCCGTCGAGGCCTTTGCGGGCCGGGCTGAAGAGGCCGGCTGTGAGCGGGCCGGGGCCTTGCTGCGCCGATACGCGGCGCTCCGCTATGGCGGGGTGGGGGACCCGCTCGCCTTGAACCGGGACGTCGCGGCCTGGCGGGCCGCAGCCGGGGATGGGGCGGCCGAGTGACTCGCCTGGACTCCCGAGCGGCGCTGTGGGCAGGGATCGCGGCCTGCGTGGCCTTCACGGGGCTCATCAGCGCCTTGGGCCACCGCCTGGTCCACAATGGTTGCGGAGGTCGTCATGCTCTATCTCTTGGGAACGCTCGCCCACGCCACCGCCCTGCCCCAGCCCCCGGCGGGCCACGGGGCGCTGTGCGTGGCCCGGCCGGCCGAGCGCTTCGAGCGCAAGCGCGTCTTCGAGGTCCAGGTCAACAAGGCGCCCGTGGGTTCGCTGGCCAACGGGACGCTGTGGTGTGTCGCCGCCGAACCGGGCGAGTACAAGCTCGGCGTGAAGACCCCCTGAGTCTACTACCAGGGGGACACCTTCGAGACCTACCTGCTCATGACCTACGTCGGGGTCGGGGTCAACGCGGGCGAAGTGGTCGTGATCGAAGTGGGCATGGCGCCCTATGCCTTCGACGGGCCGCTGCCAGGGGTCGACCGCTCGGACCTGGCCCTCTGGATCCGCAAGCAGGACCCGGCCTGGCTCCTGGCCAGCGACGTGGTCCTGGCGCCCCAGGGCGACGCCTGGACCCAGACCGTGCGTCCGCCCCCCCTGCCGCCCAATCCCCACACTTCGGCTCCAGCCTGGCCGGGGACCTGGACCTGAACCGCGACGGCCACACAGACGTGGTCATCGGGTCCATGGACGGGCCGGTGATCTTCTGGGGAACGGCCGCTGGCCTGGACCTCGCGACCCAGGAGCGCATCTCCGACGAGGGCTGGCCGGGCAGCTGGGGCTATGAGGTCGAGGGGGTCGACGTAGACGCAGACGGCTTCGATGACCTGGTGCTTGGCGCCTACGCAGACTCCGCTCGAGGCGAGTTCAGCGGCTCGGTGACGGTCATGAAGGGCTCCGAGGACGGGCTGGACCAGGGCAGCGCTGTCACCATCACCGCGTCGGACGCCAGCGAGGACGACCGCTTTGGCGCACGCCTGGAGGGGGGCGGTGACTTCGATGGAGACGGCGCCACCCCGGCCCTTCAGCGTCCCCGTCCCGCGCTCGCTGCGCCCACCGCCCACAGCTGGCTGTCCAGCTCTGCGGTGGCGGTCGCGGATCGGCTGTCCCACGCGGTGTCCAAGGCGACGAGGCCGCGAGGCCCGATCCCGAACAGCGTGACCTCCTGGCGGTCCAGGGGCGCGAAGGCGACCTCGGCCCGCTCGGTGCCGCGGTCGTGCAGGGACATGACCACGCTACCGGGTGCCAGCTCTGTGGGCGCCGCAGCGGGGTCCGGGCGCAGCCCGATCTCCCGGTCCACCTCGACGCTGGCCAGGGTCAGTGCCCAGCCCAGGCCCAGATCGACGGTCGTGCCGCGGCCCGCGTGGACGTGTGCAGGGGCCAGCGCATCGTCGAGCCCCTGCTTGAGGCCCTGGGTCATCAGCGCGGCGAGCACCTGGCCGCTCACTTGGCCCGGGTCCCGCCCGGAGACGGCGTCGAGCTCCCAGGCGGCCAGGGCCACCAGGGTCTCCGAGGCCCAGATCTCCTCGGGTCGCAGGGTCTGGATCAGGGCGTCCAGGGTGGACCAGTGGGTGCGGTCGAGCCGGCTGCTGTCCGGCTCGGACCAGGTCGGGAAGAGCGCGTGCAGCGCCTCCAGGCCGTCACAGGGGCCTTGAGGGCCTCTGGGTCTGATGGCTCGCCCATGCCCACGTTGGCCCCGGAGGGATTCCCTCACCGGCCGGGTCACCGAGACGGATCGGAGCATTGCGACGCAATCGTCCGTCCTGCTGTTGTGACTGTGCTGATTCGTGGCTCGAGTCACGTCGAGGCACAGGCGCGGCGGCAGGGCGGGCGAGGGCGAGCCAGGGCCGGTCAACTTCGATGATCCGGCCGATCAGTCCAGCGGGATCGACTCCACCGAGTCGATCGCCTTCAGGCCGCCCAGCTTGGCGCCGCCCACGGCGATCAGCTCCGTCGCGTCCCGGACCACCAGGCGGTGGAAGTTCCGCGGCGTCTCCAGGTCGGCGAAGTCCACCCACTCGACGCGGTCTGGCCCCAGGGACCACAAGCGACCGTTCGTATTGTTGATGAAGAAGGTGCCGTCGACGCTCGTGCCACCGCAGCCAAAGGCCTTCATGACACCGCTCTTGGGCAGCTCGGGGCCGGGCGCCCACTCCTGGGTCACCGGGTCCAGCAGCCAGGTGGTCTTGGGCATGTCGGCGTCCTGGTCCATGCCGCCAGCGCTGATCAGCTGGTCCCCGGCCATGCCGATGCAGTGGTCCCGGATCTGGAAGGGCGCCGTGTGGGTCGTCCAGCCGCTGGCGGTGTCGAGCAGGTCCAGCGTGTACCACCGGTCGGTGTAGACGTTGTCCGAGTCGCCGCCGTACAGCCCCCAGCCCCCGACCACGTGCAGGACGTCGTCGATCACGTGCACGGCGTGGCTGGCCAGCGACTCGGGCAGGGCCGCCAAGTCCGTCCACACGTCGGTGTCCGGGTCGTAGACGGCGACTTCGTCCAGGCTGAGCAGCTCGTTGTCATCGTCGTCTGCGCTGGTGGGGGTCAGCCCACCCACCCGGTAGATGCGCCCGTCGTGGGCGACCAGGGCGCTCTGTTGGACCGGCACCGTCGGGGGCTCGTGCGCCACCCAGTCGGCCTGGGGCTTGGCCAGGTCCAGGGTCCAGAGCTCGCCGAAGATGGTCTCCAGGGTGTGGTCATGAGCCCCGCCGGTGTGTCCACCGTGCACGTAGAGGGTCTCGTCGAGCACGGCGGCCCCCATGGCGTTGAGGGGCATGGGCAGGGCCGCGTAGTCCGTGGGGACCGCGCAGCCCGCGAGCAGCGAGACCAGGAGCGGGGACATGCCCCGAGCCTATCGCGCCAGCACCAGGCGGGTGTCCGGTCCCACCGCCTCGCCCGGGCGCTCGCACAGGGCCCGGTACAGGCTCGCCAGGTGCGGGTCCCCGGCCTGGGCCAGGCCACGGCGCAGGGCGGAGCGGGCCTCGTCGCCGGGCGTGTCGGCCCAGGCGAGGGCCCGCCACACCCGGGCCCTGCGGCGGGGCTCCCCTGGGCTGTAGGCGCTCGCCGCGGCCACCAGGGCAGCCCCGGCACCGGGCTCCCGGCGACGCCACGCCAGGGTCGCCCGGGTGCCGGCCACCAGCGGGGCGATCTGGTGGGGGTCGTCGGCCGCCAGCCCCGCGGCCCGGTCCAGGGCGTCTGCGGCCTCGTCCAGCCGGTCCTGGTCCACCAGCACGCGAGCCAGGGTGGCCAGGGCCTCGGCCTCGTAGATCGCGTGGGCCCCGGTCCTGTGGGCCTGGACGCCCGCCCGGATCCGCCGCTCGGCGTCGTCGGTCCGGTCCAGGGCCAGCAGGGCCCAGGCGGCCAGGGTGTCGACCCCGGCGCCGAAGATCCGGTCGCCGGTCTCCCGGTGGAGGGCGTGGGCCTGGTCGGCCCGCTCCAGCGCCAGCGCGAAGCGGCCGGACTCGAGGGCCGCGCTGCACAGGTAGCTCCAGGTGTAGGCCTGGCCGACCTTGAAGCCGTGCCGCTCGTGGGCGGCGAGCACCTGGTGCCAGATCTCCTCGGCCTGGCGGGGACGGCCCAGGCGCAGCAGCACTACGGCCCGGTTGCCGGCGGGGTTCTCACGGCCATGACCGCCCAGGGCCCGGTCCGCCAGAGTCACGGCTTCGTCGTAGACGCGCTCGGCGTCTGCGTAGCGGCCTTCGTAGACCGCCAGGTTGCCGGCCAACCGCAGCAGGTGTGCCGCCAGCCAGGGGGCCCGGTGTTCGCCCACCAACGACAGGCCCCGGGCGAGCACGGGTGCGGCGTCGGCCAGCCGGTGGCCCATCAGGCGCGCATTGGCGAGCTGGATGCACGCCCGGACCTCGGTGTCCACGTCGCCGGCGTCCTGGGCGTCTCGCCGAGCCCGGTCGGCCAACGCCTCGGCGTCGCGGGTCCGATGCAGGCGAGACAGGATCGCCGCGCTGGCCACCTGGGCCTCGCGCCGGGTGCCCGGCGGCAGCGGTCGGGCCAGCAGGTCCTCGAGCTGGGCCAGGTGGGTGTCGAGGGGTCCCAGGACCCAGTAGCGATGCCCCAGGGCCAGGGTGGCCCGCGCCGCGGTCTCCGGGTCGTCCGGCAAGGCCCGGTCCCGCACGGCCAGCAACTCGGCGGTCAGGCTGAGCACGGCGGGCAGGTCGCGATCGGCGTCCCCCTTGGCGCCCTGGGCCACCCGGTAGCGGGCCAGCACGTGTTGTCCGTGCGCGTGCACCCACGCCGGCCACTCGCCAGCCCCGGCGGCCCGTGCCCGGGCGTGCACCCGCACCGTCTCCAGCAGTGCCAGGTCGCCCTGGGGTCGCTGACGGATCAGGGCGTGATCCTGGAGGGTCTCCAGGGCCAGCACGACCCCCGGGTCCCCGGTGACGCCCTCGATGTCGGCCACGGTGAAGGGTCCTTCGAAGGCGCCACAAGCGCACAGGGCTCGCTGGGCGGCCGGGTCCAGCAGCTCCCAGGACCAGTCCAACAGCGCCGCCAGCGAGCTGTGGCGGGCAGTGCGCTCCGGTCCCCGCAGCAGGGTCAGCCGGTGATCGAGTCTGGCCAGCAGCCCGGCGGGGTCGAGCAGGCGGGCCCGGGCTGCGGCCAGCTCCAGGGCCAGGGGCAGCCGGTCCAGGCGCTCGGCGAGCCGATCGACTTCGTCGGTCGCGGTCCGGCCCCACCCCGGGCGCACGAGCGCCGCCCGGGCCAGGAGCAGGGCCCGCGCGGGTTCTCGTGCCAAGCCCTCGACCGGGAGCACCTGCTCTCCGGTCAGCCCCAGCGGTCTGCGGGACGTCGTGAACAGGGTCAGCTGGGGGGCCTGGTCCAGCCAGGCCTGCACGAGCTCTGCGGCGGGCGCGAGCTGCTCGCAGTTGTCCAGGATCACCGCGATGGGGCCCAGCCCCGCCAGGTGGGTGCCCAGGGCCTGGACGCTCCCGGTCTCGGTGGTCAACTGCAGGTCGACGGCCTGGGCGAGCACCTCGACGGCCCGGGCGCGCGTGCGTGCGGCCGCCCAGTCCACGAAGATCGGGCGCCGATCGTAGAAGCGGTCGCCGACCCGCCGGGACCACTCCTGGATCATCCGGGTCTTGCCCATACCGCCGGCGCCGTGCAGCGTCACCAGCCGGGCGCCGCCGCGCACGGCCTGGGAGAGCCGGTCCAGCAGGGCGCCGCGGCCGTGGAAGTCGCCATGAGGTCTCGCCACCGGGGCAGGGGCCGACGTCTCGGGCAGAGGGTCGAAGCAGTACCGGCCCCCCGGCACTGTCACCAGGTGCCGTGGTGTCGCCGGGTCCTGCTCGAGCTTGCGGCGCAGGCGGTGCACGGTGGAGCCGACGGTCCGGCTCTTCACGCCGGACTGGTACCCCCACACCTGCGTCAGCAGGGTCTGGACGTCCTGGGGCTCTCCTGGACGCGCCGCCAGCCACGCCAGCAGGCCGTGCTCGATCGGGGACAGGCGCCACGCCTGGTCCCCCCGCCGGATCTCTCGCCGGGACAGGTCCACGACCCCGCCGGCGATCGGAATGGTGCGCAGGGGCGGCAGGCGCTCGGACATGGGGCCACGGCTCGGGAGGACTCCCTTGAGCTACCACGACGACCCGGTCGCGGGCATCCGACGCCAGTGTTCCAGGCCGGCGTAGAGGTCCAGCGGATCGGTCACGACCCCGGCCAGGGACCCCTGGACGGCCATCCTGTCGGCGGACCAATAGAGCAGCAGCATGGGCTGATCCGCGATCACCTGGGCCTCGACCTGACGCACCGCCTGGGCGGCCTCTTCCAGGGTGGTCGCCTGGCGGTAGCGAGCCAGGGCCGCGTCGACCTGGGGGTGGCTGTAGCCGCTGATGTTGGAGCGGTTGGCGGACTCGGCGCTGTCGCTGGCCACGTTGTCGAGCTCCGGGAAGGGGTCGACGGCGAAGCCGAGCAGGGCGGCCTGGTGTTCCCGGGCCATCACCCGGGGAAAGAGCGCGCTGCCTGCCGAGAAGTCCAGGGACACCCGGGCGCCGATCGCAGCCCACGCGGCCTGGAGACGGACCGCCTGCTCTCGGCGCAGGGGGTTGTTGCTGGTGGACTCCAAGGTGAAGGCCAGCGTCATGTCGCCCTGGGTCAGCACGCCGTCCCCGTCGGGGTCGGCCCAGCCCGCCGCCGCGAGCAGCCTCCTGGCCTCGTCTGGGTCGTGTGCGGTGCGCGGGTGGTCGCTGCGAAAGTCCGCCAGGTCCGGAGACACCAGGCCCGCAGCCCGGGTGCCGACTCCCTCGCACAGCGCGTCCAGGTCCACGGCCAGGGCCAGCGCCTGCCGCACCACCAGAGCGCCGAGCACTGGGTCCTCCAGGTTCCACGCGACCACCTGCAGGCCCACGTGGCCGCGGTCCACCAGCCGCACGCCCGCGAGATTGGCCAGGGACTCCGCCTCGTGCGTGCGCAGCGACGCCAACAGGTCCAGCTCGCCGCGCTCGAAGGCGATGCGCTGGGACGCCCGGTCCGGCAGGATTCGGAACAGCACGCCGTCGTTGGCGGACGGCTCGGGCCACATGGGGTTCGGGCGGAGTCGGTAGGTCGCGCCCGGGTCCTGCTCGTCCAACAGGTAGGGTCCGCTGGACAGGGGCGCACGGGCTTCGGGGTGCCCGCGCAAGGTGGCCGGGTCGGCGTCGGCCAGGCGGTGCTGTGGCGCCGGGAGGACCTGGGCCAGGGCCCACAGCCTGCGCTCCGGCAAGCCGGGCTGGCCATAGGAGAACCGGACCTGGTCAGGCCCCAGGACCACGGGGCTGTCCGGGGTGAGCTCCTGGGCATAGGGGCGCAGGCGGCTGGCCACGTCGGCATGGCGGGTCAGGGCCCAGGCCGTGACCAGATCGGCGGGCGTCAGGGGCGTGCCGTCGGACCAGCGCAGGTCCGTGCGCAGGGTGAAGGTCACGGCCAGGCCTTCGTCGGCCCACGACCAGTGGGTGGCCCAGGCCGGCAGCGCCTTGCCGTTCTGCCAGCGCACCAGGGGCACCTGCAGGTGTGCAGCCAGGTCGGCCTCGGCGGCCCCGTCGGCGACCATCGACAGCAGGGGGCCCGGCGAGCCCGCCGACGCGAGCTGGATGGGTCGAGGCGCCGCTTCGGGCATCGGCGTCGGGCTGCAGGCGAGCAGGAGGAGGGTGGCCAGCACGGCGCTGACATAGCACCCCGCCGATCACAGCGAGCTGTGAACGACCTGTGACCGCCGGCCCGGGGACCGACGCCTACCTTGACGACACCCCCCTGAACCGAGGTCTGCCATGTCCCCCTCCGCGCTCCTGCCCCTGATCGCGCTGCTCAGCTCCCCCGCCCTCGCTGGCGGCAAGGGCGGCAACGACACCCCCACCGTCGAGGAGCTCGCCGCCGACAACAGCGCCGGCTGGATGTGGACCGCCATCCTGTGGATGGCCGAGAGCGTGCCCGGTCCGAACCTGGACTGGAGCATCGACGAGCTGGAGGCCGAGACGTCGGATCCGGACGTGATCGACCAGGTCTGGGCCGACCTGTTGGACGTCCTGGCGAACGACGGCGAAGCCGCCATGAAGAGCAGCCTGGGCCAGCTCAGCACGAACTGCACCGGCTACGGGGCCAACGGCTACGAGATCATGCCCTGTGTGTGGGCCTGCCGCAGTCGCCTGAAGACCGGCATGAGGCCGCCCGAGTTCGAGGTCACCCTGGTGATCCAGTATCGGGTGGACGACACCGTGGTGGACCTGCCGATCAAGTTCGAATTCGGTGGCCAGGACCTGGGCATCAAGGCGCTGGAGCCCGTGCTGACTGAGTGAGCCCGGGGACCTGCCAGATCAGTTCCGACGGAGCCGTCGCCCGAAGAGCATCGTGACGTTGATCCGTCGCCTCTGGTAGTCCCGGCGAAACTGGACCGTGTCCGTCTCGTGGAAATAGGTGGAGTCGAAGAGCAACGCCCGGTTGCAGCGGTAGGGCACCGACACGCTGCCGGCGCCGGCCTGGTCCAGGAAGGCGCGCATCTTGGGGTGGTTGACGTTGTAGTCCTGGAACGACCAGTCGACCGGCGACGGTGCATCCCACACGATGAGACCGCCGTGCTCCGGGTCCAGGTTGGCGTCGTCTTCCGTGATCCAGAAATTCAGGTTCACCGCGGCGAAGTCCGCGTGCAGACTCACGCCGTCCAGGTTGCTGTCGCACTTGAAGGCCCAGCTCTGTTGCAGGGCGTGGCCTTCCATGATGCGCGGGAGCCGCTCGCCCAGCTCCTCGGCGATCTGGAAGAGCAGGGGCGACGCGAAGCCCTCGCGCAGGGTCGCGCCCACGTACCCGCTGGCGAAGTTCACCTTCCAGATGGTCGATGCTCGGCAGAACTCCCGCAGGCTCTCCAGGGCCTCTGGCGACAAGAATTCGTCGATCACCACCATGCGCTGCTGCTGGGTCAGGTAGGTCTCTTCGGCGCCGTCCCAGCTGGGACTGGTGCCCAGCGCTGGCCCGGCCAGCCGCGGGGCCGGGTGCTCGTGCAGGATGCGGTTGAAGGTCCCGCGGATCGGGGCCAGCTCGTTCGGGGTCAGGGTGACCTCGGCGGCCCCATCGGGCAGGCCGGGCACCAGATCCGCCAGGTTGGACCGCAGGGTCTCCAGAGGCGCCGAGAGGGGTCCGCGGGCTGCCAGGTAGTCGAGCTGATCCAGGTCGTGCTTCAGCCGGTGCGCCGGCAGGGTCATGGCTTGCTCGAGAGGCCGACTGTGGTCGACCAGGCACCTTGCGGACTGCTGGAAGGCCGCCAGGGCTTCTCGGTGGTCGTGTCTGGCGAGCTGGAAGACGCCCAGGTTGGTCCAGGCCTCGCCGCAGCCCGGCAGCTCCACCAGCAGGTGCCGTAGGGTGTCGATGGCGTCGTCGGTCTGGCCCTCGGCGTGCTGCACATTGGCCAGCAGGAGCCGATCGGCGAAGCCCGGTCGGCCCAGGGCCACCAGGGCCCGGGCGTGGGCGGTCCCGCCTTCCCCGTCCTTGCGCTCCACCAGGGTGCCGACCAGGTTCTGCAAGGCTGCGGCGTGGGTGGGCACGAGGGCGATGGACTGGCGGAACGCCGCCAGCGCACCGTTCACGTCTTCGGCGGCCAGGCGGGTGGTGCCCAGGTTGTTGGCCATGTCGGCGTCCTGGGGGTGCGCTTCGAGACCCGCTTCGAGCAGCGCCTGGGCCGCGACCAGCCGGCCCTGGTCCTTGTGCACCGCGGCGGTCGCCAGGATGAACCTGCAATCGGCCGGTCGCGCGGCCAGCCCCTGCTCCAGGTCGGCCAGGGCCAGGTCGGCATTGGCCAGCCGGCGGTGGGCCGTGGCCCGCTGATAGAGGGCATCGGGGTCCTGGGTCAGCAGCGTCAGCGCCCGGCTGGCGGCATCCCGTGCCAGGGCGTGTCGCCCCAGCCCGTTGAGCGTCGTGGCCCGGTGCACGTGGGCCCGGCCCAGGTCCGGCCGCAGCGCCACGACCCGGTCGTAGCACGCCAGGGCCCCGTCCAGGTCGCCGGTGGCTCGAAGCAGGTTGCCCAGGTTGCCCGGGTAGCGCGGGTGCTCCTCGTCCAGCACGCAGGCCTGCTCGAGCAGTTCCCGGGCCTCGTCGACGCGGCCCTGATCGGCGATGTCCAGGGCCTCGGCGCCCAGTGTCGCGGCCTGCTCCGCCGGGGTGGGCCCTGTGGGCGCTTCGGCCTCGTCGCCCTTGCCCGTGAGCCAATCCCAGAAGCCGGCTGCCACGGTCGCACCTCCTCGTCGGGCGTCTGGATCTATAGCGTCCGCGCCACCCGGAAGCCGACCTCGTCACTGTCGTAGGTGTCGGGCTTGCCCCAGAGCCGGAACGCCGACCGGGTCCCGCCTGGGAAGTCCGCCCAGCAGCCGCCCCGCATGACCGGGTCCGCCCCCTCGAACTCGCCCAGCGGATCGGTCACCGAGTCCGACGGGTAGTCGCCGTACAGGTCGTGGGTCCACTCCCACAGGTTGCCGCTGGTGTCGTAGAGGCCCCAGGCATTGGGGGCCAGCACGCCGACCGGCTGGGTGTCGTGCTGGTCGTTGCCGCAGTACCAGGCGAAGTCGTCGAGCAGCTCCCCGTTGTCCAGGGCCAGCTCGCCGTTGCAATTGCGGGTGTCTTCGGCCAGCAGGTTGCCGCCGTTGGGAAAGGCCGATGGGGTGCCGGCTCGGGCGGCGTACTCCCACTCCGCCTCCGTCGGGATGCGGTAGCCGGTGCACTCGTAGGGGTTGCCCGCGGCTTCGCAAGAGACGTTGGAGCCCTCGCCGTCGCAGGTGTAGCAGTCTTCGAGCCCGGCGGCTTGGGACCAGGCATTGACAAAGGCCGCGGCCCGATGCCAGCTCGCACCGTCGACCCCGCAGTCCGCGCCACAGGCGCCGTGGGAGCTGGGGTTGTAGCCGACGGTCTGCTCGAAAAGGGCCTGGGTGACCTCGGTGGCCCCGATGGCGAAGTCCCGGGTCAGGGTGACCTGGTGGTGGGTCTCGTCGGGCAGGAAACCGGCGGCGTCTTCTTCTCTCCCGACCTCGTCTTCCGGGCTGCCCATCCAGAACGTGCCGGCCCGCACGACCACCATGTCCAGGTCGGCGTCCAGGTAGGACAGGCTCGGCGTGGTGACCTGGGTCGCGCCGGAGTCCCCGGTCGCTGTGGTGGTGTCCCCGGTGCAGGCTGTTGTCAGGGCGATCAGCGGGAGCCACGCCGCGTAGGAGAGGGGCAGAGGCATGGAAGCACCTGGGGTTCGGGGCTCCCAGTGTAGTGCTGTTCCAGGCTCAGCAGCCGTCGTTGGGATCTCCAGGCGTGCCCTTGTCCCCGTCGCCGTAAGTGCTGGTGGCCGAGCACCAGTTGGCGCCGTCGTCGTTGTCCGTGTCGTTGGTGGCGGTGGGGCTCAGGCTCAGGCTGGCGCCGCTCGTGTCGGGCCAGCTCACGCCGTCGTCCCAAGCGATGTGGTCGATGGTCGAAGTGCCGTGGAGGAGCACCAGCTCGTCGGCGCCGTTGGCCAGCTGCATGCCGCTCGCGAACGCGTAGTCCACGGTCACGCCGCCATTGCTGGCTGTGTCGTCGTCCCGGGCCAGGACTGCGCTGCCGCCCGCGGGCACGTAGACCGTCTGGCCGCCTGGTAGCGAGAAGGCGTCGGTGTCGTCGTCTTCGAAGGCCCAGTCCGCGCACATCAGGATGTCGGTGGCCGTCGTGTTGGTGACCTCGAACCACTCTCCCAGGCTGTCGCTGACCTTGGAGGGGTCCTTCATGACCTCCGTGACGATGAGGTCGCCTGCGCCGATGAGGCCTTCGTCGCAGGCGTCGTTGCAGTCGTTGTCCTGGCCGTCCCGGAGCTCCGTCGCCCCTGGGCTGACCGTGGCGTCGGTGTCGTCGCAGTCGGTGCCGCTGTAGCTGTCGTGGTCGTAGCCGTCGGCATCGGCGTCGTAGTCGCTGGCCCCGTCGCAGTCCCCGTCGACGCCGTCATACCAGGTCTCGGGGTCCGACGGGCTGATCGTGGCGTCGTTGTCGTCGCAGTCGTCGCCGCCGTGGCTGTCGTGGTCGTGGCCGTCGGCGTCGGCGTCGTAGTCGCTGGCCCCGTCGCAGTCGCTGTCCACGCCGTCGTACCAGCTGTCGCTGGCGCCCGGGTTCACCGAGGCGTCGGCGTCGTCGCAGTCCGAGCCGCCGTGGGCGTCGGCCAGGTAGCTGTCGCTGTCTGCGTCGTAGTCGTTGGCGCCGTCGCAGTCGGCGTCGACGCCGTCGTACCAGGTCTCGCTGGCGCTGGGGGAGACCGACGTGTCGGTGTCGTCGCAGTCGTCGCCGCCGTGGCTGTCGCTGTCGTGGCCGTCGGCGTCGGCGTCGTAGTCGCTGTCCCCCGCACAGTCGGCGTCCACGCCGTCGTACCAGGTCTCGCCGACGGAAGGGCTCACCGAGGCATCGGTGTCGTCGCAGTCGTCGCCGCCGTGGCCGTCGTGGTCGTGGCCGTCGGTGTCGGCGTCGTAGTCGCTGGCGCCGTCACAGTCGCCGTCGACCCCGTCGTACCAGGTCTCGGTGGCGCCCGGGCTCACGGCGGGGTCGGTGTCGTCGCAGTCCAGCCCGCTGTAGGCGTCGCTGTCCCAGCCGTCGGCGTCGGCGTCGTAGTCGCTGTTGTCGTCGCAGTCGCTGTCCAGCCCGTCGTACCAGGTCTCCGTGGCGCTCGGGTTCACCGTGGCGTCGGTGTCGTCGCAGTCGTCGCCGCCTTCGCTGTCGGCGTCGTAGCCGTCGAGATCCGCGTCGTCGTCTGACAGGCCGTCGCAGTCGGTGTCGACCCCGTCGTACCAGGTCTCGGTGGCACTGGGGCTCACCGAGGCGTCGGTGTCGTCGCAGTCGTCGCCCCCCTGGCTGTCGGCGTCGTGGCCGTCGAGATCGGCGTCGTTGTCCGACAGGCCGTCGCAGTCGGCGTCGACCCCGTCGTACCAGGTCTCGGTGGCCGACGGGTGCACGCTGGCGTCGGTGTCGTCGCAGTCGTCGCCGCCGTGGGCGTCGCTGTCGTGTCCGTCGGTGTCGGCGTCGTTGTCGGACAGGCCGTCGCAGTCGGCGTCGACCCCGTCGTACCAGGCCTCGCTGGCGCCGGGGTTCACGGTGGCGTCGGCGTCGTCGCAGTCGCTGCCGCCGTGCGCGTCGGAGACGTAGGTGTCGCTGTCGGCGTCGTAGTCGTTTGCGCCGTCGCAGTCGCTGTCCACGCCGTCGTACCAGGTCTCGCTCGCTCCCGGGTACACCGACGCGTCGGTGTCGTCGCAGTCGTCGCCCCCAGCGGACACCGGCTCGTAGCCGTCGCCGTCGGCGTCGATCTCGTCGGTGCCGTCGCAGTCCTGATCGACCCCGTCGTACCAGATCTCGGTCTCGCCGGGGTTGATGCCTGCGTCTGTGTCGTCGCAGTCGTCGCCGCCATGGGTGTCGCTGTCGTAGCCGTCGGTGTCGGCGTCGAGATCGCTGGCCCCGTCGCAGTCGCTGTCGACCCCGTCGTACCAGGTCTCGCTGGCGCCGGGATTCACCGACGCGTCGGTGTCGTCGCAGTCCGAACCGCCGTGGGCGTCGGTCAGGTAGGTGTCGCTGTCGGCGTCGTAGTCGTTGGCGCCGTCGCAGTCGCCGTCGACGCCGTCGTACCAGGTCTCAGTGGCGCTGGGGTTCACGCTGGGGTCGGTGTCGTCGCAGTCATCGCCCCCGTGGGCATCGCTGTCGTGGGAGTCGGCGTCGGCGTCCAGGTCGCTGTCGCCGGCGCAGTCGGCGTCGACCCCGTCGTACCAGGTCTCCGTCGCGTCCGGGTTCACCGCGGCGTCGGTGTCGTCGCAGTCGTCGCCGCCGTGGGCGTCGCTGTCGTGGCCATCGGTGTCGGCGTCGTTGTCGGACAGGCCGTCGCAGTCGCTGTCCACGCCGTCGTACCAGGTCTCCGACACGCCCGGGTTGATGCTCGCGTCGCTGTCGTCGCAGTCGTCGCCGCCGGTCTCGCTGGCGGCGTAGCCGTCGCCGTCCACGTCGACCGCGTCCTCGCCGTCGCAGTCCTGGTCGATCCCGTCATAGGGGATCTCCGTGGCGTCGGGGTGGACGCTGGCGTCGTCGTCGTCACAGTCGCCGTCGACCTCGGTGAAGCCGTCGCCGTCGTCGTCGCCCAGGTTGGTGCCCTCGTCGGTCTCGTCGTCGCAGTCGTCGTCGACGCCGTTGCCCTGCTCTTCCGCGCCGGGGAAGACCTCGTCGTCGTCGTCGTCGCAGTCCTCGTCGCACGTGGTGTAGCCGTCTGCGTCCACGTCTACGCAGGCGTCGACGGTCACGTCGACGGTGCAGCGCTCCAGCAGGCCGCGGGGGTCCTGGACCTCCAGCGCCAGGGTCTGCAGTCCGGCTTCGACGGGCACCCAGGTGACGGCGACGTCTCCGTCGGACGTCGGAGCGCCGGACCACAGCACGCCTTCGACGCTGCTGGACAGGGCCACCGACAGCTCCGACGCGTCCACCTCGGTGTCGCCGACGGTGCCTGCCAGGGGAATGCTCTCCCCGGCCAGTACCACGTCGCCGTCCCCCGGTGCCGTGAGCTCGCACCAGGGCGGTGTGTTGCTACTGACCAGTGCCGTGATCGAGGCCTGACCGACCTGGCCTCGGGCGTCCATGGCCGTGAGCTGGAGCTCGTGGTCGGCCTCGGTCAGGGCCACCGTGAAGGCCAGGTTGCCCGAGTCACAGGGCTCCCAGCCGAACTCTCCGCTCCAGACCGGACCGTCGATGTTGCTGGAGAAGAGCAGCTCCAGCCCGTCCAGGCCGTCTTCGTCGGTGACCTGGGCGCAGACGTCGAAGGGCTCGCCCGGCTCGTGGATGGAGCCGCTGACGGGCGACAGGATCGCGACCTGGGGCGGGTCGTCGACCGAAGAGACCGTGACGTCGCTGCAGGCGACGAGGGAGAGAATGAGCAGAGACACCGTTCTTCCTGTTCTGTCAGGCCTCAGTAGCCCATCCCGCAGTCTCTTCCCTACCCCTTAGGGAGCCAGACCGTCAACCGTGTTCCTCCGTCGGCAGGCGCGTTCACGCTGATCTTCCCCCCGAGCGCGGTGACCCGCTCTGCCATGCCCACCAGGCCGATGCCGGCGTCGCCGGTGGACTCGGGCTCGCCTGGGCTGGAGAGCCCGACGCCGTCGTCGCTCACGATGACCTCGACCTCCGCTGCCCTTCGCCGGACCTCGATGTGAGCCCGGGTCGCCCGGGCGTGCCTCAGGATGTTGGACAGGGCCTCCTGGATGACCCGGTAGACCGCCACCCCGGTCTCTCGGGTCAGGGGCGGGCTGAAGTCCTGGACCGACAGCTCGATCTCCAGGGCCCCGGCGGGAACCGTTCGGCCGACCAGCGAGCTGACGGCGCGGTGCAGCGCAACAGGGCCGTCCAGCACCGGGCTGTTGAGTCCCTGCAGGATGTCCTCGCCGGCGTGCCTCGCCCGGCCCAGCAGCATCCGTGACCGGTCCAGCGCCAGCACGGACTCTTCGATGTCCGAGTCCAGCACCCGGCCGGCGTACTCCAACGAGTAGGCCACTGCAGCGAGCTCCTGGCCCAGGTGGTCGTGTACGCGCTCGGCCATCCAGCCGCGCTGGAAGTCCCGGCGCTCTCGCAGGTGCTCGGCCAGGTCGCGGAGCTTCACGGACTTGCCCTCTACCGCCCGAGCCAGACGCCCGCGAAGCTCCCCCAGCTGGACCTGCTGGCGTGCCAGCTTCCGGCCCTGCTCGTAGTGCTCCAACATGAGCTGGTAGACCTGGTCGCCGATCAGGCAGTAGAGCGCCGCCGAGACGAGTGAATAGGCGATCATCCACCAGAGCTCCGGCGCCCCCCACGCCTCGGGCCGGGCTGTCAGCATGCCCGCCGGCCCGGCCAGCAGGAGCACGCCGGTGCACAGGACCCTTCTGCGCATCTCGACGAGCGCGGGCACCAGGAAGAATGCCGGCGCGACCCCCCACAACACGGCACCATCCGAGAGCGGGCCGAAGGTGGTGAGGGCACAGCCCCCCGCGAACACCGCGAGGGTCAGGCCAGCCACGCCGGACTGCAGCACGTCGGCCCGACTGACCCGCGGCAATAGCAAGGGAACCAGGCAACACACCAGCGCCGCACTCCGGAACAGGGCCAGAGCCTGGACGGCCTCTGGATGGAAGAGGACCAGGTCGAGCGGCCACCAGGCGATCAGACAGAAGGCAAAGACCGCCGAGACCGCCTTGACGTTGTCTGCCATCAGCTGATCCAGGTACGCCACAGCGCCCGGCGAGGGGGTCATGGGGTGCCCACTGGGAGGACAACGCCGAGCGCCAAGCCTGGTTGCCGGTCGCTCCACGCTGCGCGCCCGCCGAGCGACGTGGCCCTCTCTCGAATCGCCAACAGCAGCGGCGGCACGTCGCCGGCCAGCGGCTCAGCGTCGTCGTGGATGGCGATCGAGACGCCGGCTTCTGACCAGGACAGAGTCACTTCGGCTGTGGTGGCGGCGCGACCCGCGACAACCTGCAGAGCATCCAGCACCACGGCATAGGCCGCCGCCGACACGGACGGAGGCAGCTCGTCTGGGAGCTCCGTCGAGATCGAGATCGCCAGGGCCCCGGAGAGCGCTGCTTCGCCGACCAGCCAGCCCAGGGCGGTCTCCAGTCCCAGGTGCTCGAGCATTCGGGGATGGAGCTGCTCCAGCAGGCGACGAAACGCCCTGCGCGTCCTGCGGGAGAGCGTCTCGCACTCCTCCAGCGCGGCGCGGGCCAGGTCCCGGTTCCCGTACAGCCTCCACCGAGCCCGCTCCAGGGCCCCATCGAGCAAGTCGAATTCCGGGCCCAGGTGGTCGCGTAGCTCGGTGGACATCCAGGCCGCTTCGGTCTCGTTGAGTCCGTCCAGGTAGTTGGCGAGGATGCGCAGTTCCTGGTCGTGTCGCAGTGAGCGTGCGTCGAGCTGCTCGGTCAGCGACTGGAGCTCCGCCTGCTGGACGCCGATGCGGAACCGGCGGATGAAGTGTACGGCTGCAATGCGGTAGGCAATGTGGCCCATCGCGATCCCGAACAGTGCACAGAAGAGCAGAAAGGACGAGGTCGCGAGGAACAGGTTCGCTTCGCGCACGGCCGGCGTCGCCAGGACAAAAGCGCTCCACCCCACCGCGGCCACGCCCAGCGTGACAGCGATGCGTGCCCGGGTGGTCAGCGCCAAGGCGATCGTCAGCGGCGGCAGCGCATAGATGAAGCCAAATGCGAAGGGACCGACACTGCGGCCGAGGGCCCAGCCGACCGCGAACACCAGGCTGGCGCCGGCCAGTGCGCAGAACGGCAGTGGATGGTCGTCGACCAGGCCCCGGCCCAGGGGCAGTCCGCGCACCAGGGCCGGGAGGACCATCGCAGCTGTCACGGCGAGCGCCAGGCCCGACACCGCCCCGGACAGCAGTCGCGTCAGGGGCAGCCACATCACCCCGGCCCCCAGGGCCAGGGACATCAGCATGACCGTAGAGCGAGCGAGTCGCTGGCGTTCATGCGCCCGAAGGGCCTGCTTCTCGTCGGCCGTCCACTCTTGGGGTGCCTCACCCGCCGGGTAGGCGAGCTGCCATGGTCTGCGGGTGGTCACCTGGGGGTGCGACTCCAGCGCTTCGGCTCGGATCGTGTACCGCAACGTGCTGGGCATCGCCACGGCGGTCGAAGTATCCCTACATGCCGCGCCGTCGGGGTCCGACTAATTTCCCGGGTCACCGGCTCCCAGGGAGGTGTCTGCTGATCCGTGTCCTGCTGGCCGACGACCACGCGATGTTCCGCGACGGGATCCGAAGAATCCTGGAGACCGAGCCGGGCATCGAGGTCGCAGCAGAGGCCTCCGATGGTCAGGCCGCGCTCGATGTCCTGGCCGCTCTGCCGATCGACATCCTGGTGCTCGACCTGTCCCTGCCCAAAGTCAGCGGCACCGAGGTGCTGCGCCGGCTCACCGCCACAGGCATCCCTGTGCGCGTCGTGGTCCTCACGATGTACCCGGCCGATCGCCTGGCCCTGCACCTCATCGAGCTCGGGGCCGGGGCCTACATCGACAAGAACGCCGATGCCTACGAGCTCGTCCAGGCCATCCGCGCGGTGGCCTCGGGCGGCACCTACATCACGGAGTCCCTGCGAGCACAGGCCTCGAGCCGGACCGACGGCCTGTCCCGTGCGCCCCACGAGCAGCTCACCACCCGCGAGTACCAGGTGTTCATGCAGCTCATCCACGGCAAGACCGTGTCGGAGACCTCCTACGAACTGGACCTGAAGGTCAACACCATCAGCACCTACGTCGCCCGCATCAAGACCAAGCTCGGGGTCGGCAGCGTCGGCGAGATCCTGGTCTATGCCCATCGCATGGGCCTGATGGACTGATCGGCCGCCGGAGCCCAGTGGGCGCCGGCGGCCGCCGAGTCTCCTCTCCTACTTGTTCTTGTGACCACAGGTCGAGGCCCCGGCGTCGGACTGGAGGTCGCCCTTGTCGGCCTCGGAGATCAGCCCTGCGTCGACGAAGTCCTCGCCGGCATGGGCCACGCAGGACACGTAGGCGCCATGGTTCTTCCACCGGTCACCGCCTGCGGGGTGCTCACAGGGGCACAGCTCGGCGATCGAGCAGCCGCTGTCGTCCACCGCAGCGTCGAGGGCGGTGCCCAGGCACTGGTCGTCCACGTCGATCACCCCGTCGCCGTCGACGTCGCTGTCGCACGCATCGCCCGCGCCGTCGCCGTCGGCATCGGCCTGGTCGGCGTTGGCGTCGTAGGGACAGTTGTCGCCCCCGTCCGCCACGCCGTCGTCGTCGTCGTCGCTGTCGCAAGCATCGCCAGCCCCGTCGCCATCGCTGTCGATCTGGGACGCGTTGGCGATCGCCGGGCAGTTGTCGTCGGACTCGCACAGGCCATCCTGGTCGGCGTCGTTGCCGACATCGGCCGGGCAGCTGTCGCAGACATCGCCCTGCAGGTCGGCGTCGGTGTCCGCCTGGTCGCCATTTGCGGTGTCGGGACAGTTGTCCGAGCCATCGTGCACGCCGTCACCGTCACAGTCGCCCCCGGTGCAGACGGCACAGGCGCCTGCGTAGTTGGCGGTGGTCACGTCCAGGCAGATCTGGTCGATCTGGTAGGCCTCGTCACCGGCTTCGCTGACGACGTCCAGGGACAGCCCTGCGGTCCGGTCGTAGGGGAAGCTGAAGGCGTGCTGGCCGGACTCGGTGCCCCAGGTCCCCCCCAGCGTCATTCCGTCGCAGTCCAGCCCGACGGACATGTCGTACGCGGTGGCCCCACCCACCGCCGGCAGGGCTGCGCCCACGCCGCTGGTCGACGTGAGGAACACCTCGGGCCCGAAGTCGTAGAAGGGATAGCTGCTGTGATCGAGCTGATAGGCGATCAGGATGCCGCCGAAGTTGTCCTGGGCCGCCACGCCACCGGCGGCGGCGCCGTCGGTCACCACCACGTTCAGATCGTCGTCGGCCTGCAACCGCGTTCGCGTGATGGTCGCATCGATGGTGGCGTAACCGTCCGAGAGCAGCTCTCCCGCCGCGAAGAGCGGGATCGAGACCAGGGTCCCCTGGCCGGAGCCCGGCGCAAAGGTGAGGCTGGATCCGCTCAGCGCGGGCGCCCGACTCGGAAAGGAGACGCTGGCGTCTGCGAGGAGTTCGGCGCCGGTGTAGCAGACCTGTCCGGCCCGGGCGTTGGGCCCCCAGATCATGAACAGGATGGCGCCGAGAGGCGCGAGAGTACTTCGAGGAGTCATGGCTTTGCCCTGGGTGGTGGTAAACGGCGGCAGGTGCCGCTCAATCCACACATACGGTCGCGCCTCGGGCCGGGATACTCCCCTCGAACTTTCCCTACAGCGGGTCGAACAATCCCTACCGCTTCGGGGGGGGGCGAGCGCGGATCACGCACTGTTCGCGAAACTCGTACGGAATCTGGCCGCCTTCGGCATGGCTGTGTCCAGTGCAGGCGACGTGAACGCAGACGGCTACGACGACGTCATCGTCGGGAGCTACCTGGACGCCGACACGGCAGTCAACGGCGGATCGGTCTATGTCTACCTGGGCGGTGCCAGCGGGATCGATCTGAGCACAGAGCTGGAATTCACCGGTGCGGACGTGGCGTCTGGCACAAACTTCGGCCGGTCCGTCTCTCCGGCCGGCGACGTGAACGGAGATGGCTACGACGACGTGGTCGTGGGCTCGAGTGTGTCCACGAGCAACTCCAAGGACCGCGGCGCAGCCTATGTCTACTTCGGCAGCGCGTCGGGCATCGACGTCACCACCGAGACCCAGCTGGTGGACTCGTCGGAGAACTGGATGGAGTACTACGGCTGGGCGGTCTCCGGGGCCGGCGACCTCGACAACGACGGCTACGACGACCTGATCGTGGGAGAACTGCTGGACGCGAACAACGGCTCCGCCTTCATCCACTACGGGAGCGCCACCGGCGTCGATGCGACACGGTACGACGTGCTCACGGCGTCAGACGGGGCCTCCCAGGATCGCTTCGGAGCCGCCGTGGCGGCCGCCGGGGACCTGGACGGAGATGGCTACGACGACGTGGTGGTCGGTGCCTACAGCGATGACATCGCCGGGAGCGACGAGGGCTCGCTCTACGCCTACTACGGGAGTTCCTCTGGCATCGACCTGACCCGCGAGGACAAGCTCACCGCCTCGGACGGCGCGACCAACGATCGCCTGGGGTTCTCCGTCGCCGGGGCCGGGGACCTGGACGGCGATGGCTACGACGACATCGTGGCCGGGGCCTACCGTCACGCCCACACGACGGGGGGTGGCGCCGCGTACGTGTACTACGGAAGCGCAACGGGCGTCGACATCGACACCGAACAGAAGGTCACTGCAACCAACACAACCCTGAGCCAGCAGTTTGGCTACTCGGTGTCCGGGGTCGGAGACGTGGACGGCGATGGCTATGGGGACGTGGTTGTCGGTGACAACAGCGAAGACAACGCAGACGGCGTCGGCACGGGTGGAGCCTTGCTCTACCATGGCGGCCCGGAGGGCTTGGACACGGACCGCGAGTCCAGGGTGTGGGCCTCGGATGGCGCAGCAGGGGACAACTTCGGACAAGCGGTCGCCGGAGCGGGAGACGTCGACGGTGACGGCCTCGACGACCTGATCATCGGCGCCCCCTCGGACCAGGACGCCGGCAGCTGGACCGGCGCGGCCTACGTCTACCCCGGCTGCGACGAGGACCCGACCATCGTGGCCGTCACCGGGTCCGCCGGGGGCGTGGTCCGCGTGTGGGTCTCCGGCGCCTGTGCAGGCACCACCGTGCGCTTCTACACGGGGCTGCCCGGCACCAGCCACATCTCCAGCCCCTGCGACATGGTGGAGGAGACCTGTGACGCGAGCAATGTGATCTACAAGACTCTGTGATCGCTGATCCAGTTCCGTGACCGCCCGCGCGTCACCCAGGAGGTGTTCTCCTCCGCGCGCTCGTGGCACCAGCTGGCGCTGATCGCGGTGGGTGAGCCTGTTCTTCATGTCCTCATAGCGGAAGGGTGAGGTGGGTTTCCGCGAAGCGGCTTGGCCGGGCACAGCTTCCAACGCCGTCGGGCGGGCCAGGGGGCTACCGCCCCGATCGCGGCCGGAATAGCTGGGTGTACCTTGCCTCCCACGGAAATATCACCGTGCCACCATCGAGACGCCACAAGCGCATCCTCCGCATGCACGCACTCCGAGACCGGGCCGCCCGCTGGGCTGAACAGCACCACCCTGAGGAGCTCGAGCAGAGCATCCGCCACTGGCTCGGCCCGCACTCGCCCGACGATCGGTTGTTCATGGAAGGTGTGGCCTACGCACTTGTCACGGGCAACCAGGACGGGCAGCCTTCGCTGATCGAGCGTCACTCCCGGGCGAACCCCCCGGCTAGTCGCCGGGAGCGGCAGCTCTACGAGGCCTGGCGAACCGCGTGGTTCGGCGTCTTCGAACTGCTGTCGGTCGCCGAGGGGAAGTACCTGATCCTCGAGGACGTCGTGACTGGAGCCGTCTTCTCGGTGCGGGAGAACTCGGCTAGCTTCATGCTCTCGCCGGGGCAGTGGGGGCTGTTCTTCATCGTCTGTATCGACGGCCGCCATGAGCTCGAGGGTACCGCGTTGCTGCTGTCGCCGACCGGCCGCATCGCCGCGGTCCAGGCCATGTTGGCGGGGCTGCAAGAGCTCGGTAAAGGGCCTGACGCAGACGCCCTCAGCCCGGCGGACACGCGCCGGCTCGCCCCTGGAGTGGTGGCCGCTGCCAGACAGGCCGAGCGCCGTCCCCGCTTCGTCAACCGTGATGGGCACGATCTCGCTCTGGTACGCGCCACCCTGACGCTGCCGTGGGCAGCCTTCGCCGATGCCACCGAACCTTGGGCGGACATCGTCCATCACGACTCCGACACCGCCACCTGGATCGGTCGCCACGACTCGCAGCTTGGCGGCCCGCTGTCGCTGGCCTCCTTCAGCAGCGAGGGCCCCGACGGCGGCGTCGCTGTCGTCCAAACCAACAGCATCGAGCGTCTCGACGTCCTCCGGCAACACTGGCTGGAGCGCACCGGGGGGCCGCTGCCAGTCGTCGAGGACGAGCTGGAGATCGAGAGGGTCGACTCCAACCCCGATGGACCGGCGGTCCAAGTGGACCAGAGCCTGGCGTCTGCTGACGACCGGAGCCAGCAGGACGCTGAGTACGGATTCCACCAGCACCTGGCTCAGGACTGGCTGAACCACCCGATTCCAGCGCTGAATGGCCAGAGCCCACGACAGGCTGTCCACGCCGGGCGTGCGGCCGAGGTGCGAGCGCTTTTGCCTACTGCGCTCCCCGAAGACCTCCTGTGGGAGCTGAGAGAAGAGCTCGACCTCTGAGCGTCGCCAGGGGGGCGCGCTCCTAGCGCCAACCCTCCCAAGGACTCGACCTGGCCCACGACACGCCGGGCGGTAGCCTCAGGACATGCCCGCCCCACCCCCATGGACCAGGTCCTTCGACCCATGAGCGAGCCTTTGGCGACCGGCACGCTTGGGGCACGACTGGTGCGAGGCTGTGCCTGGTCACTGCTGTGGTGGACCCTGTGGCTGCTACTGCTCCCGGTGGCCTCGCTCGACCAGACGGCCCACTGGCACTGGGAGGCGCTCTCGGCGCACCTGGACCTCAGGGCCCTGTGGCTTCCCTTGGGCCTCGGCTTGGTCCTGGCGATGTGGGGCCGCAGGCTCGGGGTGGTCGGGATCTGCGTCCTGGGCGTGGTGCCCACCCTGGGCATCCCGCAGGCCATGCCCGACACGGTGCTCTATTCCGAGTACATGCTGGCGTTCCAGGACAAGGGCTTGTTCAGCGTCTTGGGCGAGTGGTCGTCGCTGGCCTGGGGCCACGACGAGGGTGCGGACGGCCACCACCTGCCGCTGGTCTGGGCAGTGCTCGCCAGCTGGCTGGCCCTGGGCCTGCCCCACGGTCTCTTCCTTGCTGGCGTGGCCTGCAGCCTGGTCTGGGCACTCGAGCGATTGGGAGGCCCCAAGGCTGCCCTCCTGCTGCTCGGCGTGCCCTTGGTCTGGGCCCACGCGGGCTGGGTGACGGCCGACCTGTCGGCGGCGGCGGCCGTTGCGCTGGGACTGCTGATCCTGCAGCGCCTGGGGCCGCTGGCCTGGCTGCCCCTCGCCCTGGTCAAGGTCTCCGTGCCCGTCGTCCTGGCCGGGCCCGCCCTGGCCCGGTTCATCGCCCCGGACCGCAGCGCATTTCGCAAGGGGGTCTACCTCGCAGGAGGGACCGTGCTGGTCCTGGCGGCTCTGGTGACCCGCGATGGCCTGCGACGCCCGCTCACCGCCGACGCGCCTGCGGTGCTCGCGCTCGCGCTCCACCTGGGGCCAGGCCTGCTCCTCGTGGCCGCTCTGGCCTGGTTCCGTGGCCCCCGGGATCGGCTCTGGTGGGGCTGGTTGGCGGCCCTTGGGGTGCTCCTGGTGCTCGTCCGGACCACCCATCCGGGACACGTGGCCCGATATGCCTTGCCCGTTCTCCCCCTGCTCATCCTGCCCGTCGCCCGAGTCCTGTCCGCGAGCGCTGCAGGTGCTCTGGGGGGAATCGGTCTGGGCCTCTGGCTGGCGCTGTGGCGGCCCGCCGCCTTTGACACGGCTGCGGTGAACCTACTTGATGCGGTCACCGCGATCCCGCCCCACGTCCAGGTGCTCGATGTCTGGGGAGACTACGACGGCCCTGGTCCGCCGCCCGATCCGCTGGCGGTGCTCACCCAGCTGTCGACCACGGCCCAGGTCCAGTATCGAGGTTGTCCGACC
>Ga0209992_10000648_pt1 | contig 44008 bp, 52 predicted proteins | sample 2SBtaG_2_FD_182564 | JGI IMG/M metagenome (GOLD analysis project Ga0209992, IMG submission 182564) | Deep subsurface microbial communities from Kolumbo volcano to uncover new lineages of life (NeLLi) - 2SBTROV12_ACTIVE470 metaG (SPAdes)... | ecosystem: Environmental > Aquatic > Marine >...
ACAGTAACACCAGCATTGTTCAAACGATACAAAACAGCAAAAGACTACGCAACAACAGACATCAAAGAACTTGAACGATATATTAAATCAACAGGGTTTTATCATAACAAAGCAAAAAACATCAAGAAAACAGGTGCATTGATTGTTGATGAATTCAATAACAATGTACCTGATACCATGAAAGAATTAATCAGTCTACATGGTGTCGCACGAAAAACAGCAAACATTGTCTTAAGTAAAGCCTACGGAAAAGTAGAAGGTATAGCCGTGGATACACACGTGAAACGTATTGCCTATAGACTTGGATGGACACATCACACCAATCCAGATAAAGTAGAACAAGACTTATTACAGAAACTAGAAAAAAAACATTGGTGGTTTGTTAACCATGTCCTTGTCGATCATGGACGAGCACTATGTAAAGCACCAACACCCATATGTTCAACATGTTTTCTTAACAAGATATGTCCACAACAAGGTGTGACAAAGAAAAAATAATTATAATTCAATACCAACAGGACAATGATCACTGCCTAACACTTTAGGAAGGATAAACGCTTTCTTTAGTTTCTTCTTTAATATAGTGGATGTTAAGAAATAATCAATACGCCATCCAACATTCCGTTCACGTGCACCAAACCGATACGTCCACCATGAATAATGTTCACCTTCTTTATGAAACTCACGAAATGTATCAATAAAACCAGCCTTAACATAATTATCCATACCCTTTCGTTCTTCAGGAGTAAAACCCGGACTTGTAGTATTTGCCGTAGGACGTGCCAAATCAATTGCCTTATGAGCAACATTCAAATCACCGCAAAGAACAACAGGCTTCTTCTTCTCTAAATCTTTTAAATATTTTAAGAATATTTTATCCCACTCTTGACGATATTTTAAACGAGATAAATCAGGCTTTGCATTCGGTGTGTATACATTGACTACAATAAATTCTTTAAATTCAACAGTAATAACACGACCTTCTGTATCATTCATCGGACCATCACCATACGTTACTTGAATGGGTTTTACTTTACTAAAGACAGCAGTACCAGAATATCCCTTCTTTTCAGCACTATTCCAAAAATGATGTTCATACTTGTCTAACACCATATCCACTTGATCAGGATGTGCCTTTGTTTCTTGAATACATAACACATCAGGATTTTCCTTTTTTATAAAATCCAGAAACCCCTTCTTTAAGACAGCACGAATACCATTAACATTCCACGAAATAAGTTTCATTTGCCACTCAACATCTCACGCTTTAAGGACATAGCAGACTTTAATGAAGATTCTAAGACTTCACCGGTAATAGCATTAATTTTTACGTTAAACATGTTTAAGGCCATCGTCATTAATGTTACATTCCAAATAGGAACCTTATGATCTTTACTGTGTTGTAAAATTAAAATAGACTTCGTTGGTTGCTCATGAGCATGTTGTAATTTTAAGTTTTCCTGAGCAATATCAACAACATCAGCATCTGTCTTTGTAATTTCACCTACAGAAAGTTGTTCAACCGTATCAGCTTCTTTCTTGAATACTTTTGATTCCTCTTGCTTAATAGAACACTTCTTTCTCTTATCAGCAGGAACTTCAAACGACGTCATCGTATCGTCTTCTGGATTGTAATAATCAACTTGCCACATATTATCATCAGATGACTCTTTATCTAAAATACAAAAAAAATCAGAAAGATACGCTTTAGTATGCTTTTCAGACCACTCTTGAAACATTAACGTTTCAATAAGACGCTCAACATCGTTCTTTGGATCCATCATTTTTTGTCAGCAATTTCCTTTTGTAAGTCTTTAATAAAAGATTCTAGCTTTACGTCATAGGTTACTTTGCCTTCTCTCGTACGAACAGCTAATGCTTTCTTAGACTCTTCTTTATCACCTAACGTCAACATATAGCCTACTTTTTCTAATTGTGCCTCACGCACCTTCTTACCAATAGCATGAGACTTAACATCTAACGTTACGCGTACTCCTGCATCTTTTAATTTCTTATAGATAGCTTCAGCATACTTGTTATTTCTATCTGTTAATGCCATAACACGCACTTGTTCAGGATTTAGCCATAGGGGGAAATTGCCACTATAATGCTCAATTAAGAATGCAATAAAACGCTCATGTGTTGATAATGGTGCACGGTGAATAACAAAGACTTCCTTATTTTCACCAGAATCTTTATCTGTAAACTTCAAATCAAAATTCTTCTTTGCAACAAAATCTAACTGAATCGTTGACATTGTTTCTTCTCTGTTAAGTACTGTTTTGAATTGAATATCAATCTTTGGACCGTAAAAGGCAGCTTCATCTTCCACTTCTTCAAATTCTACCTTTGCATCTTTCAAAACCTTACGTAAAATATCTTGTGTGTACTCCCAATTCTTTGGTTCGTTAAAGTATTTGTCTTTGTTCTTTGGACCCCATAAGGATAATCGATAATAATAGTTTGTTAGCCCAAATAATTTGAAGTAATTTTGTGTCATAGCAATGACAGCTTTCATTTCAGATTCAATCTGATCTTTTGTACAATAAATATGGGCATCATTCATCGATAACATGCGCACACGTAAGAGTCCAGCTAACGCACCCGATAATTCATTACGGTATACGGTACCATACTCTGCGATACGTAAAGGTAACTCTCTATAACTGCGTAAACGACTACCAAAAATAATGTGGTGGTGAGGACAATTCATTGCCTTAAGATAATACGTGCCATCATCCATTGTCATTTCAGGATACATGGAATCTTTGTAATAGGGCAAGTGACCTGACTTCTCATAGAGTTCTTTCTTTCCTAAATGGGGTGTTGCAACACGAACATATCCTGCCTTTTCTTCTTCTTCAATAGCAAAGGTTTCAAGTTCTCTTCTAAGAATTTCACCTTTCGGTAACCACAATGGTAACCCTTTACCAACTAAATCAGAAAACGTAAATAATTGCATTTGTTTTCCTAACAATTTGTGATCACGTTTCTTAGCTTCTACAATCATAACTAAATAATCTTTAAGTTCTTTTTCTGTTTTGAACGTAACACCATAAATACGTGTTAACATTTTATTCTTAGAATCGCCACGCCAGTATGCACCAGCTAACTTTGTTAATTTAAAATGTCTAATTTCTTTCGTTGATTTTACATGAGGTCCTTCACATAAATCATTAAAACTTCCATGTTTGTAAAAGGTAATTGGACCTTCAACATCTTTTAGGATTTTTATCTTGTATGGTTCATCTTTGAGTAATTTCTTTGCTTCTGCAGCTGTTGCTTCCGTTTTTTCAAAAGTCAATCCTTTTTCTGCAATTTGACGCATCTTCTTTTCAATAGCTTTGAAGTTATCATCAGTAATATCTAAATTATCAAAATCATAATAAAATCCCTCTTCTGTTGGTGGACCAATAGCACACTTTGCTTTGGGGTAGAGTTCTTTAATGGCTGAAGCTAGGATGTGAGCGGTGCTATGCTTTAGTGAATAGTCTTTAAACTCTTTTTTTGCCATCTCTCTGGCTAGGCGCTCTAGGACGTTTAAATAGCTTTGCAACCTCTTTCTTCACTATCTAATAGTAGTTACAATAGAAACATTTATAAATCATAACGGGGTATACTAGAACTAGTAGGTATGCACAATGAACAAACTCATAACATTTATTTTACTCATACTCGCTGCAACGCTTATCATACCAGCAACCGTTAGTGCATCCTATTCCAACATAGGCGGATTATATGGTAGCTATGGTGCTAACGTTTACAATAGTTACGGTGGTTATGGTAATAACTACAATGGCTATAACAACTTCAATGGCTTTGGCAGTTCTCGATACAACAACGCTAATACTGGTTACTATGGTTCATACAATAATAGAAATGCCTACACTAACGGATTATACAACAGTTATTCCAACAACGATGATTTTTTGAAATCTAACCAAAAAACACAAAAAAACACCTATAATTTTGTTGATGATACAAGTAATCCATACAAATATGGTTTTGCAAAAAACAACGTCAACTACGAACCAACATACCCGTACCGATTCCAACGATACAGTCCAACAACCTACGGTTCAGGATGGTATGGTAATCCTCTCAGAAGTTACGGACTCTGGAACTAACACAATTTAATATTGTGTACTTTTAATTGATCTAACGGACTTATTTGCATCTCTTCAACTAATGGATGTAATACAGTTTCATATGTTGTTATTACACTATCAATACTATCACGAGCATCAAAGAAATACTCATTCAACATCGCTGCACACACCTTTAACGGTTCACTTCTCTCTTTAGTTTCAATAACACTTCCTTTAATTGTTTCTAGTTGTTTCATAGAGTCTGTAATCTGTTGTAATACTGCTTCTTCAACCTCTTGAACACGTTTCTTTTGTTCCTCAGAAGGCAAACTATTCTTTAACAAACCAGACGTAAAATATTCTAACATCAAATGATCACGATAACACTGATTCAAACGAAACACCGCAGCATTCTGCGTCATCCCACTCATTTCTTACTTCTCCGTCGTGCAATAACATACACACCAACTGATACGGCAACAATAGCAATGACACCAAATGTTAGTGTAGTAAGGTGTTGATGGATAGCAGCTTGATTTGAACCATAAAAATAACCAACCCACACAACAATAGCAGACCAAAGACCAGAACCTAATGCAGTATACCCACAAAACCGTTTAAGATCCATACGTGCAAAACCAGCAGGTAAAGAAATTAATTGGCGAATAGCAGGTAATAACCGACTAACAAAAATAGTCATTTCACCATGATTCTTAAAATATTCTTCACTCTTGGTAATCATCTTTTCTTGAATTAATAACAACTTACCATACTTAATCAACAATTTCTTTGTTACCGAACGACCAAGATGTAACGCAAGATAATAATTAATTAACGCACCAACAATGCTTCCCATAATAGCCGCAAATAATACAACCAACCACGTCATAGAACCTTCAGCAATCAAAATACCCGCAGGAATAAGAGAAACCTCACTTGGGAACGGAATAAACGAACTCTCAATACTCATCAAAATAAAAATACCTTTGTATCCCCATGTACTAATCGTCGTAACTAACCATGTAATGATAGATTCAGCAAATTCTATGATAAACATGTTCACCCTCTCTCGTTGCCCATTAAAGAGCTTTTCGTTTGCCCTATAGAAATGTTTTAAAACAGACTTTTCATCGAAATATTATGACTCACAAGATCATAACCTTTTATCGGTACACACCTTTGGAACAAGTAGGCAACCTTGTTGATACGTTTCGAAGCTACTGCGAAGAACACCAGCTCTTAGGACGTATCCTTATTGCAGAAGAAGGTATCAATGCAGCTGTTAGTGGGACCATTAACAATATCACTGCATTCAAACAATGGATTGAACAATACTTCCCAGCATTAACCTTCCGTGAACAAGACGTTACAACACAAGTCTATCACAAACTCGTTGTACGAAAACGCGAAGAAATAGTCTCTTTTGGCTATGATGTTGATCTCAAGAATACAGCACCGCATATTACACCCAAAGAACTCAAAACAACCTTAGATAACAATGAAGATGTATTACTTCTTGATGCACGAAACAAATACGAATCACACGTTGGTAAATTCAAAGGTGCACTCACATTACCCATTAATACGTTCAGAGACTTTCCAAAACACCTTCACAAAATAAATAATAAAAAACAAACAAAAATAATCATGTACTGTACAGGAGGTGTTCGATGTGAAAAGTCTTCAGCGCTCTTGAAAGAGGAAGGCTTCGAAAATGTTCACCAACTTGAAGGTGGCATTATTAACTATGTTAACCAATATCCTAACACACACTACGAAGGTGGATGTTTTGTCTTTGATGATAGAATAGTAAGTCACATAAGTGGTGGAAAACCCGTCGTTAATTGTACTCATTGTGACGTGCCATCAGAAGACTATTACAACTGTCATAATTTAGACTGTGACAAACTCTTTATAGCCTGTACAACCTGTGCAAAAGAACATGAAATAACCTGTTCACAAGAATGTCATAAAGCAGCACGACAACGAACTACTCCAATAAACGAATCAATTCAGATACATTCAACTCAATAGCAGCAACAGGCGTGTCCATATTAAACCGTGTAATAACTTCGGGATGAATTTCTCCAACAAACGCAATGTCTTTGCCTTTGACACTTACGCGAGCACACCGGCCAGGAATAAACGAACCATGACTTACAGGACTATACACAGGTTTAGCATTAACACTGTGACACACAGCATCAAGTACCTTCTTTGCAACAGTAAAATCAGCCGTTGCATGAGACAAGGTAATACCCAAACGAATTGGTTCCTTAATTGATTTACCCTTCTTTACAAAGACTTTACCTATTTCAAACATATTCTGAGGATATTCATGATGTCTATTTTCACTTAAAATCTTCAACAACGATGGAATAATCCACGAACGTAACACAGCATATTCTTCACTCAACGCATTTTCAATCGTCACTAGTGGTTGGGCGTGTAACATCTTTTCAGCCTCATCGGACTCACTCGTAATATGATAACTCATCACTTCTTGCAATCCTAAACCAACACACACTTCAGCAAGAATCTTCTTCCACTTTTCTTCAACATGCTCATGACCAATAGTCGCACTTGCAGGTAATGTTGGTTTAATATTTTGATAGCCATACGCAATAGCAACATCCTCGCCAATATCTACTTCATGCAACATATCAGCACGATACATGGGATAGGTCACTACACCCTTAGCATAGTGTAAACCCATTTTAGCTGCTAACTGAGCCATCTTCTGTTCAGATAATGATATTCCTAAACGATCAGCAATACGCTGTCTATTAACCTTCATCTTTTGTGCCTTCATATCAGGTGTAATGTTTAATCGATAGACGGTACCACCACGATCAACTAACGCAGCTAACTGAATACACAATGCCTGTTCAACAGCATCCTTATTATTACCTGTTACTTCAATAAAAATATCCTTTGTTTTCGTTGTAACCTTTGTTGGTTCACTATTAATCACTGGAGGCATACTTAATACGTGATGATTAGCATCTTCCCATGCAGCAACACTTTTTCCTTTTACTAAATGACCATATAATTTTCCTTTAGGATGGTGAGTTATTATTTCATTAACTGTTCGTTCTTTTTTATCATCTAATGCTTGGAACGTTAATGAACGAGGACGCGTACGTAATTTTAAAGGGAATTTTATCGTTGATAAATCATACACACCCGTAGCTAAACGTTTACGATTTCTACCATGTGTTGTATGTAACTTTTCTTGCAAATTCATTAATTGCGTTAACGACGCTTCCGTAAAATGTAATCCTTTTACAATTGCAGCAACCGTATACGGAACAATCTTCTTCACTGCAGGTTCAATTATTACTCGTTGTTTACATGGGCGTGCATGGTATTCACGTAACCCTTTCTTAACACCTAAGAATGAGGACAATGCACGAGCAAAACCCTCTTCAGATAATAAATCAGGACGATTAGGAAAAATTTCAACATCAATTGCTTTTGTTGTAACTGCATCAAGATCCGTTCCTAACTGTGGAATAGCCTCACGTAACTGTGCATCAGAAACATGTTTGCCGACTAACTTCAAGACAACCTTTTTATCTAAACTTATTGTTGGCATCTTATTTTACCCACATAGGACTCTCCCTTAATTTTTTCAAATCATTCTTGTAAATATCACGTAAATTTGTAATCTTATAATAATCTTTAACAATACGTTCAATACCCAATCCCCATGCTAATACAGGACAATCAAAACCTAACAATGGTTTAACCACTTCAGGTCTAAAGACACCAGCACCACCTAACTCAACCCACTCTTTCTTTCGTGGATCAAACACTTCAACTTCACATGACGGTTCTGTATAGGGGAAGTGTGCAGGACGCAAACGAATATCAGTAAAACCCATCTTACCAAAAAATTGTTTTAAGTATCCAATCAAATGACTAAAGTTTGCATTCTTATCAACAACAATACCACCTACTTGATAAAACTCAAACAAATGTTTCCAATCAACTGCTTCATTACGGAACACCTTCATAATCTGGAATGTTTTTACTGGTAAATCCTTCTCAGAAATTTCAGACAACACATGAGCACTCAATCCCGTATCATGAGTAATTAATACTGGCTGTTTAGCTTCTTTTTCAGACCAAGGCACACGCCATCCCTTACTACCCGTTGTACCACCATTTTGGTGGACAGCTTTCACTTTCTTTGCAAACGAAGGAAGAGGCTGTTGTAATTGATTATCAATAAAGAACGTATCTTGCATCTCACGAGCAGGATGATCTTGTGGTGTAAATAACACATCAAAATTCCAAAACGACGATTCAACATATGATCCTACTTGTTCAGTAAAACCCATATCTAACCAAATACGACGAATATACTCATTAGCCTGTGCAACCATGTGACGTTTTGCACCATACGCAGAACCCGTTGACGCCTTAATGTCATACCGTCTAAACTTCTTCAACTTCCACGTACCTTTCTTAATCAATGCAGGTGTCATCGCATCAAGTAACTCACTTGACAAATCAGACTGCATAACCTTTTTACCTAAACTGGTAACTTTAACACCAAAAATCTTTCGTTCTTCAACACCAACAACACCACGTCGATCTTGTAATTCTTTTAATGTTGACTTTTCTGAAGCTGTTAAAGAACTTTGATCCTTTGGTAACGACTGTAATAATTTTTCTTTTGATTGATCTTGAGAAAAATATGCTTCACCTTTCTTCGTAACAGAAATTTCTTTTCCTAAATTAATATACCCTTTTCTTTTGAGTAATCCTAACGCTACAGAAAATTCAGCATCATCCAACTTCATCAATTGCTTCGCTTCACGAACACCTAACTTATGCGTGTGTTCCAATAATACTTTCAAAAATTGTTTCTCAGGTAATAATGTTTTAACATACGTTCTACCATTTTTCTCTAAAATAATCGTTGCAATTTTTGTTTTATGTAAAGAAACAATACCCTTCGATTCTAACCACTGCAACGCACGCAATGCTTCTACATTTTGCATTTTTCCTGCAAAAGCAATTTCACGAGCAGTACGGCCATCTTTAAGATGAATAATAACACGACGCTCTAACGGATGAAGCGACTCAAGAACCCCTTTCAGTGATTTCATATTATATTCAACAAGCAATATGTTTATAAACCTTACACCAACTGCGTGATATATGCCTCGAGCTAAAAAAAGAGTAACAAGAAAAAGAACGGCAAAAAAAGCTTCTCAGAAAGCTCCAGCACGTTCATTTACAAAAAAATCGTGGATTACTCCAGGCATTGTTATTATCGTTCTTATTATCTTCCTTGGCACAGCAGGTCCTGGATCAACCATTGAAACAGGAAGTACGGTGACCTTACATTACATTGGAACCAATGTGGATGGTACTGTTTTTGATACATCACGAGATACAGAACCATTAACGTTTATTGTAGGAGAAGGTGTTATATTACCCAACTTTGAAGAAGCACTCCTTGGTCATAAAGAAGGAGATACCTTTACTGTGGCATTAACATCAGACGAAGGATATGGTGCGTACGATTCAGAAAAAATTGGTGAATATCCACGTGATAAAATGCCAGAAGATATGGTCGTTAGCGTTGGAGAAACAATTTTTTTAGAATCTCCTGAAGGCGCTGTTGGTATTGCAACGATTACTGAAGTGCACGATGATGTTGTTATGTTAGATCTTAACCATCCCCTTGCAGGAAAAGATCTCAGCTTTGATGTTGAAATCTTGACTGTTGAATAGAGAGCTAACCAAACACATATAAATCAGCATAGCTGTATATTTCTTCATGAGGATGGATAAAAAAAGAGTACTTCTGACTAGTATATTCTTTGTTTTTTTACTTACTGCATCACTTGTTAGTGGAGAAATTATTCTTAACGGTCCCGATCAGACGAGTGTGAATATTGGTGATGACATAACTCTAACGGGATATGTGCTCCAAACAGAAGATACTCTTGGATTATTATACTTTGATCTTCTCTGTGGCAGTGATAAAGAAACACTCATGGTCAAAAGCATGAGCTTGAAAGCAGGACAAAAAAAAGACTTCATTGACACGTTTGCTATTGTTACCAGTACAACAGGATCTTGTTCTATCACTGCTAGTTTACACCAACAAGGAACTGTGTTGGAAACAAAAACCTCATCCACCTTTACTATAACACCTGCACTAACAGGAACATTTACGTTAAGCAAAGAAGCCATGCAAGCAGGAGAAACAATAAATGTTAAAGGAAATACCTACAAACAAAATGGAGGTCTTGTTGAAGGATTTGCTATTATTACCTTAACCAAAGATGGAACAACATTTCTTGCAGAATCCAGGGAAATAACCAAAGGAAAACTTGACGCAGAAATAAATACTCTGGACATGCCTGGTGGAGAATACACTGTTTCTGTAGAAGTACGCAACAACTTTGGTAACTTTCTCATAACAGACGTGGGAACATTAATCCTTGTGAGTAATATAGATGTTAACGCACACACAGCAAAAGTACGGTACCTTCCAAAAGAAAAAGTAAAACTAACTGGAACAGCAAGTATCTTAGATGGTAAACTCAAAAATGGTGATGTGTACATAACCTTAGATGATAATAGCTATGAAGACACGGTAAAAAATGGAGAATTCAGTTTAGACTTTTACCTCTTAAATACTATCACCAGTGGCAAACACGATCTTAATATACGCGTTGAAGATGAACAAGGAAACGTAGGAACATATGCCTTTGCACTTATTGTTGATCCCATTGCAACAAGTATAACCATAGCAGCTAACACACAAGCCATCAACCCAGGAGAAACAATATCCTTGAAAGCATTCCTCAAAGATCAAGCAGACGATCCCATCGATGAGCCTGTCACCATTAAAGTCTACAATGATAAAAAAGATATTTATTACGACAGCGTCAAACAATCAGGAGAACAATTTGACGTTGCTTTAGCAGACAATGTAGAACCAGGAAATTACCGCGTAGAAGCAACCTTTGGTAGTGTTACTGAAGAAATATTCTTTGCCGTTGGAGAAGTAACATTATTGGACTATGCCCTTGAAGGCCAAGAACTTGTAATTACTAATGTAGGTAATGTACCCTATCAAAATGTCCTACAAATAGAACTTATAAATATTGATAAAACATCTAGCATTTCTGAAACAATCAATTTAGCTATTGGACAAGTAGAACACATTGACCTAGGAAAAGGCATGGTAACAGGAACATACAATATTGTTGTTAATGATGCATCTTTTGAAAATGTTGCTATCACTGGTGTTTCTGGTCTTAACTATCAATGGCTTGCCTACCCCGGCGCTCTCTTATTCCTTATCTTCTTCTGGTACGTCTTGAGAAATAGTAACAAACGTGTGCGCCGACGCATACAAAAACAAATACGCGGACATCCCAACAGGAAACACGGAGAATTTGGTGGAGCACCATTAACACGTGTAAATAATGAAAAAGAACATGTTGAAAAATTCCAAGCATACATGCATCGAGCAGCATCCTTTAACAAAAAAGAAAAACGCTCACTCTTTAGATCAAAAAAAGAACGAACAACAAGTTTTATGTTCGGAAAGAAAAGAAAACAAGCCGTTGACGAATCACCTGTTGATAATGTCTTTAGTGGTGTAAGATCACAATGGAAACGTGATGATGTTACCGTCTATGAATCAAAAAAGAAAAAAGACGATGACGATGATAAAAATCCACCAACAAACATGTTTGGACTCTTTGATTAACTATTAAAAAAAATCAGATCCTTGCCTTCATCAATAACTTCTACGTTATCACATGAAGAACGAAATACTGTTTCAAACTCTTTAATATTTTTTGCTTGCTTTAAGAAAGAAATAGCAATAAATGCATCATCCTTAGCAACACGTTTGATTTCTTTAAACGCAAGCGTAAGATCTGCATGATGTAATGCCGTTAAAGAAATAATAACATCAAACTTCTTATCACTAAACGGTAACTCTTCAGCAGATCCTAAAATCTTTACACACGTTGCAGGCTCTTCTTCTAATAATTCTTCACAGGGATCAAGAATAATACAATCAAACTCTTTAACAAATACTTCTGTACTAATACCTGTACCGCCACCAATATCTAGCAATAAACCAGACTGTTTCTTCTTCAACAGTACTTCTTTGATAATCTCTGCTTTCTTAACCTGCTCTTCGCCATGGAGTTCATTATATCCTTTAGCAATTTTATCATAGGTCATGTTATGTAAGAAGCTTGTATATGGCTGTACCAACGATGCTACCATACACAGCGATACGTCCGAGATCTATTGCAATTCTTTTTCCGAGATCCATAGATCGACCAGACATATCTTCTCCCAAAAGTGATCGTTCTCTATCCTGGGGGGGTGTTGTATCTGTACGTTTTTTTTCTCTTCGTATGTATCGTAGTGTTAAATCAGGGACAAGAGCATCTCTGAGTGCTCCACTTAATCCTCTTTTGTAGGAAATTGTTTGAGTGCAAGGCGTTTGTATGTGGGTTTCTAACGTCATAATTTTTCTTTTGTAGTAATCCTATAAAAACACTACGCTTTTGTTACTACATCTTCTACTGCGCGTACAGTAATGCTATCATGGTTAAGAACCTGTTCTCCATGACCCTTTTTAAGCACAATAACTTGTGGCGACTCATGTGTTACTGATAATGTTTCAGCAATCTCTTGAGATAACGAACGTTGTTCTTGAACAATCAATAAAAATATTTTTGTCTCATGTGATTCCATAAACTGATCAACTTCACCCTTTGCACGAGCAGAAACAGGACATGTATTACTGTGTTTTAACAAAATAATAACTTCTTCACTACTTGCTTCAATAAGTTCTTTAACTGTTTCAAAACTACGATATGTATTAACCATAAATAAGAATACCCGCTATTGCTGCACCTTCAATTAAAATCCACAAAATATTTGCAATAATAATAGGTTTATCCTTATGAATAATACCGTAACCTAACCAAATAATAGCAGAAACAAAAAATACAATCCACGTAATCAACGAAACACCTTCTGCCGTTTTTTGTGAAAAAATCTTTAACGGTTGCGAAATAGTTAATAACGGACCTAAAATAACAACAACATAAATAAGTTTATCAATCCATTTCTTCAATGGATCAGGATGAGGATATTTTTCGTGCTTTATATGAATACGTTTTCTTCGATGTAAATGGTGCACTGTTGCACTCTCATGTGTCATATCAGCAAGAATAATGCCCCTCTCTTTAAACCTTTTGTTTAATGATAATCATACCATCACCTAAGGAAGTCTCTTTCCACGTTATGTGAGATTGTTCATTCAATAATGTAAAAAAATCATCTAATTTATCCTTATGAGATATCGTATTATCCACAAAAATAATACCATGAGGTGAAATAAGCTGTAATGCTGCTTCTAAATAGGAAACATATTCACTCTTTTTGCCGTCAATGAGAATAGCATCAAAATGTTTTTGTTCTTCTTGCCATTGCTTAAGAAGAGTACAGGCATCACCATGAACTAAGGTTATATTTGAAACGTCAGCACAGTTCTTCTGTGACTCTCTAAAGCGTGCTTCTTCACACTCAATACTTGTAACATGCTTTGCTACTGTTGCAAACCACAACGCACTATAGCCGTTATACGTGCCAATCTCAAGGACAGTAGGATTATCTATCAACGAAACACTTTCAGTAATGCATGCAATCGTTTCACGTGCAATATTCCACGACACACGTTGTTGTTCCAATCGTTCAATTGTTTCTTGAATGTTCATTTTTTACATAGAGACTCATCATTTTGTAAACTAATCGTGCTAAGGAATATGCTTCTGACCTGAAATTTTCTTCAGGTGCAAACTCTACAATATCTGTTCCAATAACTTTTTTTTCTTTAAAAAGAATAGTAAGCATATCTATTAGTTTCGTCCACATTAGACCACCTGGTTCAGGTGTTCCTGTATTTTTAATGAATGAGGGATCAAAAACATCAACGTCAATAGAAATGAATATTTTATCTTTCATATTTGGCAATGCTTTCATCAAAGAATCTTTGTTTAAATCATACATACTTATTTGTTGTATATTTTTTGATTCTTTAATTTCATGATATTCATCTTTATCTTGGGCTCTTACACCCATTACAGTAACGTGATGGTTTTCATAAATTCTTTTTGTTACACAAGCATGATTATTTTTTGTACCATTCCATTCATCTCTAAAATCACTATGTGCATCAAAGATAACTACTGAAAAGTCCTTTTCGTTTTTTTCTAGACCTTTAATAGTGCCAAGTGTTGCTGTGTGATCTCCTCCAAGCCCTATAATGAATTTTCCTTTTTGTTGTGATACTTTTTCAGAAACATTTGTAATCATTTCTTCAGTATTAGTAAATGATTTTGGTGTAATAATTTGTATACCTTCAATAAATGGTTCGTTATTAAATTGATCTTCATAATACTCTAAATGTTTAGATGCGGTGATTATCTCTTCAGCTCCTTTTGAAGCACCAGTACCGTACGTTACCTTACCTTCATAAGCAATGGGGATAATTGCAAAAGTAGCATCTTCTGTACTATATTCGTCCGGCAGATTCATCCATTTCATTCTATTACTTCCGTTTGTATTTTTGGTAATTTGCAAAAGTCTGTTCTAAAATTATAGGCTCCTGCATTCAAAAAAGTAATCTGATCACCTACTTTTGGTTTTTTCTTGAAATACACCTTATACCTATATATATCTAAGGAATCAGGTGTTATACCTTTGATAGTGTATCCTTCACCTTCCGTAGTTTCATCTTCAACTAACAATCGTAAATTTGCAACAAAAGTGTCCATTGCAGAATTGTACACTGATGCATTCACAATGATATTCTTTTCATATATATTTTTTATTTCTGTAACTAATTTGATAGCAGGGGCTGCAATGAATCTCCCTGGTTCAAGTATCATTTTAATATCTTTTTTGTTTAGCCATTCTTTTACTTTTATTATTTCTGAAAAAATTGCTTCCTGGTTTTTTACTTGGTAATTTTTGTAAAAACTCGGTATACCCCCACCAATATTAATCACATCCATCTTATCTAATGTTGTAGCATCTAAACTATCTTCTAACTCTTCTTTTAAGGACCATTCAGTTACATTTTGTGTTTTTCTATGAAAATGAATTCCTAATTTGCCAATTCTTTTGTTTTTTTTTAATAGGGGAATTAACTCATTAATTTTTTTACTATAAAAACCAAAAACAAAATGTTTTCCTGTTTGAACCGTTTGTTCTTTCAATCTCATTCTTAATAATACATTAATGTCTTTTTCTGTTGTTTTTATGTGGTCTAATAAGATCTCTAGATCTTGTGAGTTATCAACAACAAAAGAAGTAACACCTTCCTCAAGTAACTCAATAATTTCTTTGTTATCCCATCCTTGTGCAAAAAACCAAATCTTTTCTTTATTTTTTATATCTTTTACAGACTCTAAAGAATGAACACTAAACCAACAATTTGTTGTTTCTTCAAGTATTTTGCCTACTTCATAATTTGTTTTAAAACTATAGGATACTTCGTTTGATAACGTATTGCACTGTTCTATTTGTTTTTTTACTCTTTGTTTACTCAGAATAAATTTTGCTTTCATTTTTTTACATGCCCTTCTTTTGCTAATTTATCTAATGCGCTGCACATTGCTAAAGGAAATGTAATAGTAACATCACCTATCACTGTTACAACATCAGAATCATCTTTTACTTTCCCCCAACTTTTTGCTTCATTAGTTGTTGCTCCACTCATACTACCTGAAGTGTGGCTTGCTGTTGTCATGTAAATAGCATAATCCATGCCACCATTTAATAATCCTGCAAGTATTGCATGATGCTTAGAAATGCTTCCACCCAAGGAAATTAAACCTTTCTTATCATCTTGACTAACACTAAAAAGAATGTTTGCAAAATCTTTAATCACATCTACTCTAAAATCTTTATTCTTTTCTTGGAATAAATATAATTGAAAACCCATTGCACCATCTGTTATAGCTGGACAAAAAATTGGTACATTATTTTTTGATGCTTGGTATACTATTGAATTTTCATCGTTTAATAATAATCCGCATTCTTTCAATAACTCAGAGACAGTCCAGTCATTCTTTTTTTTATACATCTTTTTTAACATTGAACCCATAATATCTTCAAACTTTGTATAGGACTCTGTTGGAATGTGGATATTTCCCACCCTGTTAATACCCTTTTCATATAACTCACTATCATCTGGAGAAAAATTTCCTACACTAAAATTTTCACCAGTTGCCTTCATGATGTCCTCTTCTAATCCACCAACGGTTGTTACAATGATATCAGGTATACCCAGTTTAATTAATTGAGCAAAAAAACCCCTTAAGCCGGAAGTAACCATGTTTGAAGTGAACGTAAGAAAGATTTTTGCACCATTTTTTTTCATGCGTATGATCAAATCTGTAGCTCGTTTAAGTTCTATACTTTGGAATCCTACACTACCTAAATCGGTAACGAAGGCATCAAGACTGCCGTTCTCTTTCCATTTGAAATCTTTTACTTTGTGCATAAATAACCTGCTAGAAAGTTAGAAAAATCTATTACTACGTGCCTGATAGGCGTACAGAGTCGCTTTTCCGTATACAGTAATTTTTCATGATTATATTTTTTAATAGTGATTAATAAAACTATTGGTTGGAAACTCTATAACCAGAGGGTTTATAACGCCTTTTTCGTTGCAGCATTCATGGCATTATCTGTCTCTATTGAACGTGATGAAACAACACAGACTGTTGATATAGGCAGTTCTATAACCGTTACAGCGCTACTTAAACAGTTGAAGATTAATCCTGTAGAAGTCCTTGTTATACGCAATGGAGAAGTCTGTATACCCACAGATACCCTCACTGAAGAAGATACAGTACAGATACTTTCTGTTGTTTCTGGAGGCTAATGTATGCCAAAGATAGTTTATATTGATCAAAGTGGTAAAGAATATACAGCAACACAATTTATTCGCTACATAGAAACAAAAGTCAAACGAACCATCAGAAAATATGACATGATTGGTAACAATGACACCTTTGTTGTTGCCATGTCTGGTGGAAAAGATTCTTTGACTGTTGCTCATATTCTTAATACAATACTTGCTCCACGTGGTGCAAAACTACATGCATTACTTATTGACGAAGGTATTCCTGGGTATCGTCCTACGACGGTTGTTGATGCAGAGAAATTTTGTAAACAAGAAGGCATACCTTTAACGATTGTCTATACAAAAAAAGAATTCACGTTTGATCTTACAGACGCATTAAAGAAACTTAAACTTAATTCATGTACTATCTGTGGTACCATGCGACGATATTTGTTAAATAAATATTCACGTAAGTTGAAAGCAACAAAATTAGTTACAGGGCATAATCTTGACGATGAAGCACAAACACTGCTTATGAATCACTACAAAGGACAAGGAGCATTGTCAGCAAAACTCGGACCCGTAACTGGGATTGTCGATCATAAGAAATTTGTCAGACGTATAAAACCATTATACTTCATAACAGAACAAGAAGTAACCTTGTATACGGTCTTAAAAAAATTTGCAGTAAAATATACAGAATGTCCTCATGCACGTGATACCTTTCGATCAACCGTACGAGAACAACTTAATATTCTAGAAAACAAATTTAGAGGAACAAAACAAGGTATTGTCAATTCATTCTTAGCAACATTGCCACAATTAAGAAAAATAGTACAACAATCGGCTATTATACCCTGTGAAGTCTGTGGCGAGCCTTCTTCGAAAAAAGAATGTAGTATGTGTTTACTTCTTGATAAGTATAAATTAAAAAGTTAGGAATACGTGTTTCATAAGAGTTCTTTTATTGCCTGATGTGTCCATACCAAAATAAGAAATCCTACAATTAATGAAATCCAGAGGCTTTTTGTGTAATCATCAGGATACAAATAAACATCCATTAAACCCCAAATACCTCTCCAAAATGAAATAACAGCAAAGGCGATGATAACTGCAAAGGAGAGTTTCTTTATTCTACTCTTTTTTTTCATATATTTCTGTGAAATACTCTTTTCTTAAATATTCCTATTTTTTTAAACCAAAAACCTTTAAAGACACAACAAATGAATTCTTTTCATGTCTGAAGAAGCCTTAACATTACACAAAAAATACAAAGGAAAACTTTCTGTTGATTCAAAAGTACCTTTTACAGAAGAAAATCTTAATTTAGTGTACACGCCAGGTGTTGGTAGTGTATCCAGCGCTATAGCAGAAGATACAAAAAAAGTATATGATTACACTATCAAAGGAAATACCGTTGCTATTGTCTCAGATGGGACTGCTGTTCTTGGCTTAGGTGATATTGGACCTGAAGCTGCATTACCTGTCATGGAAGGTAAAGCGTTATTACTCAAAGAACTTGCAGGCGTCGATGGCTTTCCTATCTGTTTAGATACTAAAGACGAACAAGAAATTATTACCGCTGTTAAAGCAATCGCACCCGTGTTTGGTGCTATCAACTTAGAAGACATAGCCGCACCAAAATGTTTTGCCATAGAAAAAGCATTACAAGATATTGGCATACCTGTTATGCATGATGATCAACATGGTACGGCAGTTGTAACCTTAGCTGGACTTATTAATGCCTGTACAGTAACTGGTAAAACCTTTGAAGAACTCAACGTTGTTATTAGTGGAGCGGGAGCAGCAGGAACTGCTATAGCAAACTTATTATTATGTGTCGGACATGATGCTAAACTCTGTAAAGGCGTTCATAATATTGTTCTCTGTGACAGTAAAGGTATTATATCAAAAGAACGAACAGACCTTAACGAAGAAAAACAAAAACTTGCAAGTATAACTAACAACGATAATAAAACAGGAACATTACAAGAAGCACTTGTTGACGCAGATGTCTTTATTGGTGTCTCTGCCCCAAATATTGTAACACAAGAAATGATCAAAGGAATGGCTGACAAACCACTTGTCTTTGCCATGGCAAATCCCATACCTGAAATAATGCCTGAAGATGCACTCGCTGCAGGAGCAGCTGTCGTTGCAACAGGACGCAGTGACTTTCCCAATCAAGTTAATAACGCATTAGCCTTTCCTGGTATCTACAAAGGACTGTTAGATGCACAAGCAACAACCATCAAACATGACGTCTTTTTAGCAGCAGCAAATGCACTCGCTGCAACCTGTACAAACCCCACAGCAACAATGATTTTACCATCATTATTTGACAAAAATCTTACTCCTGCTATAGCAAAAGCGGTACAAGCTGTAGCATAACAATAATGCGACAAAAAGAGGTACGAATAACACACGAAGATGCTGATGTACTTATCATCGGTACAGGTGGTGCTGGCTTACGCTGTGCTATTGAACTTTCTGACAATAATGTTGATGTTCTTCTTGTTGGTAAATGTGAACAACGTGATGCACATACTGTTTTAGCAACAGGAGGTATCAATGCTGCATTAGGTGTTATGGATAAACAAGATACATGGCAAATGCATGCAGCAGATACAATACGAGATGGTGGATTTTTGAATGATACAAAGAGTGTTATGACTTTATGTAAAGAAGCACCAACAGCCGTTAAAGAACTAGCACGATGGGGTACGAGGTTTCATCGGGAAAAAAATAAAAAAATAAGTCAACGATTCTTTGGAGCCGCGCGGTATAGACGTGCCTGTTTTGTGGGTGATACAACAGGAAAAGAAATACTTAACGTTCTCGTTAACCAAACCATTAAACGAAAGATACCAACAAAAAATATGGTTTACATTGTTTCTTTATTAACTACTAACAACCGTGTTATGGGAGCATTAGGATTAAACATCAAAACAGGAGCACTCATCATCTTTCATGCAAAAGTAGTCGTTCTTGCAACAGGTGGACATTCACGTATCTATCGACGAAGTTCCTCACGCTTCTGGGAAAACACTGGCGATGGTATCGCTCTTGCAACAGAGGTTGGAGCACAATGTATGGACATGGAACTCTTCCAATTTCATCCAACAGGTATGTTAGCACCCAAAGCAGCAGAAGGAACGTTAGTAACAGAAGCTGTACGTGGTGAAGGCGGTGTCTTACGTAATAGTAAAGGAGAACGGTTCATGAAACGATACGATCCTGAACGACAAGAATTATCTGCCCGTGATGTTGTTGCTCGAGCTATTTACACAGAAATTAAGAAAGGACGTGGAACAAAACGTGGCGGTGTCTTCTTAGACATTAGTCACAAGTCGTTAGCACATATACGACAACGACTACCACGCATGTACAAACAATTTAAGGATTTTCAACATCTAGACATTAGTAAACAAGCGATGGAAGTCGGGCCAACAGCACATTACTCAATGGGAGGACTTGTTGTCAATCACAGTACAGGAAAAACAACCGTGTCTGGATTGTATGCAATAGGTGAAGTTACTGCAGGAATACATGGTGGCAATAGATTAGGAGGTAATAGTCTAGCAGAAATAACCGTCTTTGGACGTTTAGTTGGAAAACATCTTGCAAAAACAATAAAAAAACAACAATTACCACGATTACATAAACAATCAGTCTTCAAAGCAATCCATAGATTTCTTACATTTGCACAGTCAACCACAGGAAAAAATCCACGAACGGTTAAAGAAGATATACAATCACTCATGTGGAATAACGTTGGTGTTGTTCGTACGGGAAAACAGATGGAACGAGCACAACAACAATTACACAAATATGATAATAACTCACTAAAGATTGGAGGATCATTGAAAATGAATGAACGTCTCATTAACGCATTAGATGTTGTTAACATAATTCCTACATGTCATATGGTTGTTGCAAGCGCTTTACGGCGAAAAGAAAGTAGGGCAGCACACTATCGAACAGACTATCCTAAAACGGTAACATCGTGGAAGAAAAATATTATCTGCACACCAACACCTAAAGGCTTTATATTGAAAACACGAGCTGTTCCTGCAATCCCTCAAAGTATAGCAAAGCTTATCAAGAATAAGGACCACAGCTTATCAACAGTATTATTGGAATGAGGTGAACTATGCGTTATCGTACTGAGCACGATGCTCTTGGAACTCGAAAAATACCCAGTACAGCACTCTATGGTATAGAAACCTTGAGAGCACAAGAAAACTTTCCTATCAGTGGCGTACGCTTTCCGCAAGAAATCTATCATGCCATCGCAGAAATAAAACTAGCAGCAGTCCAAGCAAATAACGATCTTGGCTTACTTGATAATGCACAAACAAAAGCCATTATTCGTGCAACAAAAGAAATACTTCGTGGTATGCATCAAGAACACTTTCTCGTTGACGCCTATCAAGCAGGTGCAGGTACGTCGACACATATGAATGTTAACGAAGTTATAACCAATAGAGCATTAGAACTTCTAGGAAAACCCAAAGGATCCTACCATATTATCAATCCTCATGATGATGTTAACAAAGGACAATCAACCAACGGTGTCTTTGTCAGTGCAACAACCATAGCATTACATCGCGCGTTAACACCGTTACTTGCCGCATTAAAACTCGTACGACGAACATTATTACAACAAAGTAAAACCTTTCGTACATATGTCAAACAAGGACGAACACACTTACAAGATGCTGTACCCATAACGTTAGGACAAGAATTTCATGCACATGCAACAGCAATAGCATTAAACACTCATTACATCCATGATGTACAACAAGAATTACTTCATCTTAACTTAGGATACAATGCTATTGGAACAGGCATCAATACACACCCTTCTTTTAGTAAAAAAATATTGAGTCATTTGCATAAACAAACATGGACGCACTGGCATGCTGTTGATGATCACATCTTTGCAACACAATACGTTACTCGACTAACACGAGTCAATGAAGGGTTAACTGTTCTTGCGACAGATCTTACCAAACTTGCTAATGATCTACGATTACTTTCGTCAGGACCGCAAGCAGGCTTTCAAGACATAACCTTACCACCTGTTCAACAAGGAAGTAGTATTATGCCAGGAAAAATCAATCCAAGCATCGTAGAAATGGTTAATATGGTCTGTTTCCAAGTCTTAGGCAATGCAGAAACCGTCCGTTTAGGGGCACAAGCAGGACAACTAGAATTAAATGTTATGACACCCATCATAGCAAAAAACTTGTTAGAAAGCATTACAATCCTTACCAATGCCCTTGTTACGTTTGAAAAGAAATGTCTACGTGGCATAACAGCCGATAAAGATACACTAAAAACAACCATTGAAAACAGTGCAGGACTTGGGACGTTGTTAAATCCCCTCATCGGCTATGAAAAAGCAACACACGTTGTTAAAGAAAGTCTACGAACGGGAAAACCCCTTAGAGAAATTATATTAAAAAAAGGTTATTTAACACGACCAGAAGTTGACAAACTCTTTCATCCACGAAATATGACACAACCAAACCTTACGAGAAAACGTTAACTACCAATATACTTTGCAACAATCTTTTTAGCTTCACTTTCTGAATCAGCATGCACTAAACACCGACTTGGGAATATCAACATGTTTTTTACTTTTAGACATCCACCCATATCTTCAACTGTTTCAATCTTATTTAGTCGTTCTTTAAGATCAGATAACTCTGTTTCATTAATAGGCACTTGGTAATTACCTGTTGAACAAAACTTTAGAATGCCACTGGGGTTATCAGCATGCAAAAACATATATTGACCTTGACAGGCCATACACGTAGGATTTTTTTGTACTGCTAATGTTTCAACAGTACTTTTTTCACTGTTTAACCATAAGAGGCCCTCAATTGGTGGTTTATTAAGGATAATCTTCATTGCTTCTGCAGCTTGATACGAACCTACTAGTGCGGTAGTAACATTGAACACGCCAGCTGTTTGACAGGTTTCACTTGCTAAATGATCAGCAAACACACAGGCAAAACATGGTTGTTTCTTTGGTAATACTGTCATAATAGAACCTTTTCCTTGAATACCCGCACCATACACCCAGGGTATTGATTGTTGTAATGCATAATCATTCACAAGAAATCTCGTTTCCATGTTATCTGTACCATCCACAATGACTGTTGTTGTATATGGAATATACTTTTCAATCGTTTCATTTGTAAGATCATCATCATATGCAGTGACAGTAATGGTACTATTTATTGCTTCAAGATGTTTCTTTGCCGTTGAAGCCTTTGGTTTACCAATATCATTTTCTGTAAACAACACTTGCCGTTGTAAATTATCTTCAGTAATACTATCACGATCAATCAATGTAATACTACCAACACCAGCACGAGCTAATAACGAAGCAGATTGTGTACCTAATGCACCAACACCAACAATAATGACATGAGCATTTGCTAGCTTTGTTTGACCTTCAGATCCAATAAATGGATAGACTTCTTGTCGTGCGTATCGTGACATAAAAAAAGACCATAAAAAATCGGTTTAAATAGCTTGCTTTGCTCGCCGTTTGATACAAAGCGCCTTATATCCTTCCATCACAAAGAACCCAATCACACCAAGAATAACAATATATCCCCATTCGCCTAAAGAAAGCGGTACTAGCTTGAATAATGTGTTTAATGGCGTATAAATAACCAATAATTGTAAGAGAATGGATAAGGCCACAGCACCATTCAGCCACTTATTATTGAACATATTCTCAAATGGTCGTTCACTCTTTACATTGTATACAACAGTAACTTCGAATAACATCAATGTCGTTAATGCAAGCGTTCTTGCTTTATCTAACGTAAAATCACTATTTAATGCCCATATGAAAATGCCTAATGAAATAACTGTACCAATAATACCAGCCACACCAATAAAACCTTTAATGTTCTTCATAACATTTTCATCCGTTGCACGCGGTTTACGATCCATCACACCACGCTCAGGGGGGTCAACACCCAATGCTAATGCAGGCCAAGAATCTGTCATCAAATTAATCCACAAAATTTGTATGGGTAATAACGGTAAAGGTAAGCCCATCAACATACCCATTAAAATAATACCAATCTCTGCAGTATTGGACGCAAGTAAATACGTAATAAACTTCTTAATATTATCATACACAATTCTTCCTTCTTCAATAGCATGAACAATAGACGAAAAATTATCATCTGTTAACACCATATCTGATGCATCACGCGTAATATCCGTGCCACGTAAAGACATAGCAATACCCACATCAGCATTCTTAATTGCAGGTGCATCATTAACACCATCACCGGTCATAGCAACAATATCACCTTGTTTTTGTAATGCTTTGAGAATATGTACCTTTTGTGCAGACGTTACACGAGCAAAAATAGTAAATTTGTTAATAACATCTTTAAGATCATCAATCTTTGCTAATTCCTGGCCGGTAATAGCCTTGCCAGACATGCCAACACGATGAGCAATAGCTGTAGCCGTAATAGGATGGTCACCTGTAATCATAACCGTGCGAATACCAGCATGATTACATTCTTCAATAGATTCTTTTACCCCTTCTTTTGCAGGATCAATCATACCCATTAACCCTAAGAAATACATTTCCTTACCATCTTTATACGCCATTGCCAACACACGCAAAGCATTTGTTGCCATTGTTTCATTAGCAGTAAGAATCTTTGTACGATCTTTTGGTAATAAACGACGTTTCTTATTGTTTACTACAATATGTGTGCACATCTCTAAAATAACTTCAGGTGCACCCTTGTAATAGAAAATAGTATCATGATGGGTTGCCATAAACTTCGTATCAGAATCAAAAGGAATTTCACCTGTACGTGTTAACTTTTTTGCATCACCTTTTAATGCAGCAAATAATAACGCACGTTCTGTTGGATCACCTGAATCTTCTGTAGCATTATTACAATTACGTGCAACTTCAAGCATACGGGGAAACACTTTTTGTGGATCACAATGTTCTTCTTTACTATCTAAAAACTCACCAAGATCATTATAGCCACGACCCGTAATATTGTATACTTTATCATTAGCATAACACGTCGTTATCGTCATTTCATTCTTCGTAATCGTACCCGTCTTATCAGAACAAATAACATTAATACACCCTAACGTTTCAATAGCATTTAAACGACGAATTAAGGCATTACGTTTTACCATACGTTGAACACCTAAGGCTAAACAAACCGTCACAATAGCAGGGAGGCCTTCAGGAACAGCAGCTACTGCTAATGCTATAGCTGTTAAGAACATAGTAATCAAAGGATTTCCTTGTAATAAACCAACACCAAAAACAATAATACACACACCTAACGTGATGAGTCCTAAGAACTTACCAAACTCTTTCAATTTTTTTTGTAGCGGTGTTTCTTGTACTTCTGCCTCTTGTACCATCCGTGCAATCTTACCAATTTCTGTACGCATACCTGTTTCAACAACAACAGCTTTTCCTGTACCACGAACAACACTCGTACTTGAAAAGACCATATTCTTTTGATCAGCCAAGGATACATTCCGTGCAATAGCTTTCGTATCTTTCCCAACAGGATTACTTTCACCCGTTAATGAAGATTCATCAATGTCTAAATTATTCTCTTCAATAAGACGCATATCTGCAGGAACTTTATCACCTGTTTCTAAAATAACAATATCACCCTTAACAAGTGTGCTTGATAATACTTCTTGTACTCGCCCATCACGTAATACACGTGTGTTTAATGTAGTTAACTTTCGTAACAATTCAATAGCACGTTCTGCTTTATGTTCTTGAATAAAACCAAAAATAGCATTAAATAATAAAATAGCAAAAATAACATAGGTATCAATAACTTCGCCAACCCATGCAGATACAATACCAGCAAAAATAAGAATATACACTAACGTATCATTAAATTGTCTGAAGAAAATTCGTAACGGACCGGCACGTTGTTCCTTGTGTAATTCATTCGGACCGTTTTCATGTAAACGACGACGTGCTTCTGATTCGGTTAAACCATCATCATGCGTTGCCGTAATATCAAGCACTTCTTTTACGGTTCGTTCATGATACACCATCTTGAATAGTAGGACTAAAGACGGTTTAAATAGATTGTGTCATGGTTAAACAATAGTTGTACCGACAGAAATAATTCCTTTTGCATACATAATAAGAAGAACACCTAATAACAACATAACAATGCCCATAATTAATCGCATCCATCGTCTCTTGTCTGTCTTCCACTCTTTAACAGCGTCGGTTTTTACACCATAATAGACCATTAATACAATTGTTAATAAGGGTAAAATGAAAATGAAATTATACAACATTAAGTAACCTACAACAGCCGGTGACATGCCAATAGACTCTAAGACCATAATAATTGCTAAATACGGTCCTCCTGTGCAGGGTAGTTCTACGGCAGCAACAAACATACCTAAAATAATAGCACCAGGAATAGATGCTTTCTTTGCATACTTCTTAATCGTTGCAATCTTAGACTTAGGAATTGTTAATGAAAATCCTTGGCCATACCACCAAAAATCTTTAATTTCTACTAATCCTAAGACGATTATCAGGGCACCTATCGTAATGCCTAATGGTTCTGCAATATTAAACTGTTGTAAAAATAACAATAACCCCACGCCAGCGAGTAAATAGGTAATGTACACAGCAAGAATATAAATAATACCTACAATTAACATTTTCTTACGATCTTTTGATAAGGATAATAATGTTGTTAATAATAAAATTAAGACACCAATGGCACAAGGATTTACAGAATCAATTAATGCTGTCGTAACAAGAATGGGCATTGCAGGTAAATCAGCAAAAACCATTTATTCACTTCCTGGAAGCACATGACATCCAGATCGTTCATCAAGTAATTCCAATGACGGTTCGCCAATAGCGCGTGTTCCATCACCTAAAATCCACGTATCATATCCTTCAATATCTCGTTCTAAACATAATTCTGGTTGACCTTCGTGTCCTTGGCATGCACCATGAATAACACCATTTTCGTCAGGTTTACACTTTGGATCACACTCAACATAATTAATGTACCCAAATGAGGAACCAAACTTCTTCTTTGTTTTTGCACAATGAGGACACCAGAATGCACCATACATGACTACATCATTTTCTGTTAAACATTGTGCAAGAGTATCAATATCTTCTTGTGCATACTTTTGTTTACTCGCAGAACTACATCCTTGTAAGACTAATAAAATACTGAGTAAACCAATGAGACCTATAAGCACCCTTTTTTGCATGGTATATTCTTACTTGAGCCCCTTTATAAGTATTGCTTCTATAACGATAACAAGATCAAGACTTAAACAATAAATACACCACATTAACAAGACGTATTTTTCAATGTAGACTAAGTATAATGCAAAAATAATACTAATAACCATCAACCACTTGAGAACAGTAATCTGTTTCTTTGGTGGAATCCCCAGTAATGGTTTCTTCTGTTGTATTTTGAATGATGAAAGAATAATCCATAAGAATGTTGCAATACCCATGATAGCAGCAGGCAATTCAAACGTCCATAGTGGAACCCAATCCCACCCAATATCCATATGTAAGAAATATAATACGCCATCTAAATTAGCATACGGACTTTTGTTCACAACATCACAATTGAATGAATCACCAAACGTACAAAATTTTGAAGGTGTACTCCGATAATGCTCATACACAAGATAGGATCCAATAAGAATAGCAATGATAGCAACAATACGAACCCACATCAACCTCTTCTGCTGTTTCATTACTGGATAGAAGCTCATGAGGTATATTTAAGTCTTCTTCTCACTTTCAAAGAGAACAGAAAGGTATTTATAGGCAACTTGGCATATTCAAGAAATTGATTAGCAACTAGTAGGGGGTTACTGATGGAATCTGATAAAAAAGAAGCACTGTACAAAGAAGCTAAAAAAGAAATTATAGAACGATTAAACAATGCAGAAGGTGGTATCGTGCCACGTATGGCAACAGTAACGTCTGTGTTAAAAAATGCTTTTGATTATTATTTTTGGTGTGGCTTTTACTTTACAGAAGAAGAAAAACTTATTGTAGGACCCTACCAAGGAACATCAGCATGTGCAAACATTGAATATTCAGGATGTTGTGGTACAGCTGCAACAAAAAAAGAAACAATAGTTATTCCTAATGTTCACGAGTTTCCTGGGCACATACCCTGTGATGAAAAATCCAACGCAGAAATAGTTGTTCCATTAATTGATGGTGACGGGCGTGTCGTTGCCGTCTTCGATGTTGACTCAACAGAAATTAATGCATTTGATGCAATTGACAAAAAAAACTTAGAAGAGATACTACCCATTCTTTTAGAGGAATAGATTAAAAACCAAAGCGTCTTGGTGCGTGAGGATTAACCTTATACGCTTTTTTTACAACTTTTTTATTCTTCCCTTTTCCTTTCTTTGCATCCTTCTTTGGATCTTTCTTTACCACTTTTTTAACAACACGAACTGGTAATGACATCGTGACTCTTTGAGCAGCAACAAATGTCTTTTCATTTGTCGCTTCATTAATAGCCTTTAAAAAACAGACAGTCATATCAAAAATAAAACGTAATTCAACAGTATCAACCTCGACTTTTTTACTGGCAACTTTAGCAATTAATGCGACGTTTTTACGATACTCTTCTTTCTTCGTAAATTCAGCACGATCAATGTTTTTCATACGAAAATAAAAATCAATACTTCTCTTCGTACCAGGATACATTTTAGCAACTAATTTTGCTCGTTGCATCGCAGATGTAGGAACAACAGGTAACTTTCTTTTTTCTTTCGCAAACTCTAACGCCTGAATAATGGTGATATCATACGCTGATAATAGTCGTTTAATCGTATTCTTAATGATATCAACCGTACGGGTATATTTCAATGAGACGTAAATCGAGTGGTCCGCGCGTTTTATTTCTTCAAGGGCAGATTCAGCCAATTCGTCTATCATACAGTCGTTTAACCTCAAGTAGTTTGGAAAATAAGGGTTTTGTTGAGTAGAGGTAGTTTTTTAACTTTTCGGAATTGACCGTTCTTAGTCTATAGTTCTTTGAAGCGATAACAAAGTTGTTTTTGCGTCGAAATTCCATCTCAGACGACTTGTGCTCCTTGTTTATTGTGTTTATGTCTTCAATAACTTGAATTATTTCTCTTGGAATGTTATATTTTTGACACGTAAATCTGCGAAAAATATCCATTCTCCCTTTTGTATCATCCGGAAATGAAGGAAGACGTTTGTAGTAATAATCAATGTATAACAATGCGGCAATTGCTTGGTTACATGCCTCCTGTAAATGGGTGATAGCTAAGAGCATAATCTTAGGATCCTTCACAACCGTATAGGTCATGTGAACCATATGGTCAGCAACTTCATACGATTTAAGAGCCTTCTTTGTAAAGAGTTGAAACCGTTCCATAGCCAAAATAAGGGGTAAAGATTCTATATAAGGATTCTTCTGGGCTACATGAGGTGATGAACGGCACTTGCAATAGCACCAAGATATCCACCAGTAACACCAGGAGCGTAAACAGGATTTTCATTAAACCAACGTTTTACTGGTAAAAATGTGCCGACAGTAATCACACCACCAACTGCTGCAACAAGACCAACCTGAGCAATATCTGTTGCATCTGGATGGATGAGTGCACCTAGTTTGGTTACCAGTATAGAACCGCCAAAACCATAACCTGCTGCACGAACACTTGCTGGAATTTTTTTCTGAATACCTTCAGGTAGTTTATCATCAACAGTGTGAAATAAAACATCACATACTCTTTTTGGTAAAGAATAACTTGCATGGGCTATTGGATCGATTGGCATACCTATATACTCCGGCATATACTTTAAAAATCTACTGGTCTACCACTTCTCTACGTGAATTTGTTCTTTAGGAACATCTAATGTTTCTAAATATTGTTCTGTTGCTTTAACAAATTCTAACATGCCACAAATATACCATTCTTTTGTTGCAGGTTCCATCTCTGCTAAGATATCTTGAGAAATACGTCCTATTTTTCCAGTCCATCCTTCAGGCGTTTCGCGCGTTAACAATGGAATGAAATTAATTTTACTTGTAGACTCTAACGTTTGTAAATCATCACGAAAAATCATATTATCTAATGACTTAACACTGTAGACAACACTAATATCTTTACCAGAATCTTTAAGGAATTCAACCATCGTCATTAAGGGAGTAATACCTGTACCAGCAGCAACAAAGACATGTGGTTTGGTTGATTCTTTAAGTTTAAACACACCATGAGGACCAGTAATTTCGAACGTGGTACCGACAGTAGCATTGTAAAGCATACCAGAACACTTACCTTGTGGTACTTCATTTAATGTTGTTGTGAATGATTTTGTAGGTTGTTTTTGCCAATGAGAAATAGAATAGGAACGACGCATTACTTTTTCTTTACCATCTTCTTCACATGTGAAAATAAAACTCATAAACTGGCCTGGTTCATAGACCATCTCTTCATCCATTTCAAACACTAACGTGCGCACTAATGGTGTTTCTTGAATATATTCTTTGAGTGTTGCTTTCATGTTATTGTAAAGAAATAATCGCTTCAGCAAGATCACCCTTGGTTGCTTCTAATGCTTCACGCGCTTTTTCTTCAGAAACCTTCGCTTGTGATGCTACCGTTGTAACGTCTTCATCACTAATGCCTTCTTCCGTTAAGGGTTGTTCAACAATTTCACCAGTAATTTGTAAACTATCTTGGCCCATTGCTTGAACGCGCATCACTTGTGGATTACGTACAATAATTTCTTTATCAGGACATTTAATGATAACTTCATTCGCAGGAACTTCATCCTGCTTAATGCCCATCTTCTTCATGGCTTTTGCTAAATCTTTAGGATTCATACCAGGTATCATACACAGAAATTTTTATATTTGGTTAATAAACCTTCTGTTTGATTTCTCTTCTTTTTAAGTAGTAACAAAAGGATATGTTTAAAAATCGTCTTTTTATGGGAAAAATATGCAACTCTTCGATAGACTTACGGGACATTATAGACACAAACCTGGCTTGAGAAAACTGCAACCGTGGAATCCAGAGCAACTTGCAGAACATCTCGTACGTACAGAACATGTTACTGGTGTGGGACTTCTCCTTGAAGAATTTGATTATAACACTGCAGATCGCAAATATGCTGTTCGCTCTGTCTCTGTGATGGGAGAAAGATATTTCCCAACAGCATGGCTTATTCGTGGAAATCTTCCACCTTCACATCGCCAACCTGCTGAATATAGACAAGCTATACAAGAAATTCGCAGGCAAGCTCTTGAACCGCTCTTAAAGAGTTTTGATGAATGTGGTATTGCTATTATCAATCCCTCTCAAAGTGATCCAGAAGATCATGCATGGACAACGCTTGATGATGGCGTTATCGTTCCTAGTCACATGAAAACAGGTCGTAGAACATATCTTGCACATCTCTTGAGAATAGGTGGTTGGAAGCAATTTGATACAGATCAAAGAGTTGGCAAAACTTCATAACATTCATTTTTAGCCTCTGAGTCTCCCAAAAAGAAAGACTTATATAAACCTATATACTATATGTTGTATATTATTTCGGGGGACCATCACACAATGTTTGAAGCAAAATGCAACGATTGTCAAGCTGTCTATTCTATAGAGCAAGATACCATTCCAACAGGATTTATCTGCTTATGCGGTAGCGAGGCATTTGCACTCAAGGAAAACACACTCGTTATTGCCTAAAGTAGCAGTACAAGTATGTAACTTACTAAACAACCTATAGTGAGTACTGGCATTGCCGGATAAAATCTATTCTTTTCACTTTTTATTAACAGTATTGCTAACGCACCCGTTGTAAGCAACGGTACAATCCACGCAATACCACCAAATGTTTTCAACATAATACCCGTAAACAATAATGGTAACCCCATATCACCACCACCTAACACCGCTTGCTTCTTACCGTACGTTAAAAACAATCCAGGAAATGCTTGTTGTAATAGTTTAGATTCAGCAATGTGTACCATATGTTTTGTTTTGTTTACTGCAACAATATCATACAATGAAATAACAATTAAAAAAATAATAATACTGTTTAACGAAATAACAGGAACAAACACTGCAGCAAGACCACCATACATAAACAATTCAGGAAGATTCTTTTGCCAGAAGTGTTTACCCCACACTTTACTATATCCTAACAATGCTCCGACAAATGCAGCAAGGTTTGCCGTCATAACCGTTGTTAAAGTAATAGCCGTACAGAGTAAGACAGATAAGAAGAACCATATATTCCACACCCACGACCAATGTAACATAATAATGAGTAATACAACTAAGGTTACACCAATAACCATACCAATTAACGGTATAAACGATGTTTCTTCATCCCACACCGGACGTTCTAACTCATACGGCAAGGTGTCCCAAGAAACTTCACCTGTTTCTGTAGGCGCACCAAATGATTGAATAACACCTAACCCAATCACTTGCGTTAACAAAAATAAACCTAATAAGACAAACGTAATATGCTTTGTATGTTTCATCGATAAAAGAAACACATATAAACCATATCTATATATCTTTCGTTCATGGCAAAAAAGAGATTAGGTGTACGATTATTTAATTGGTCAACAGAACACCTGCGTGAACTTATGCGTATTTCCTTTGGAATAATCTTTTTTTGGTTTGGTGCGTTAAAAGTCTTTGATGTGAGTCCTGTGTATGACTTTGTTGTAACTGCCTATCCCATCTTTGCATTACCCTATCTTTTTACCATACTTGGTGCCTTTGAAGTTGTTGTAGGATTATGTTTGTTAATGGGTGTCTTACTAAAACAAGCAGAAATATTGATCTTTGTTCACTTAATGGGAACCTTATTGTTATTTATTACTGATCCACATATGGCCTTTGCTCCCTTCCCAATCCTTACATTCGAAGGAGAGTTTCTCCTAAAAAACTTTGTTCTCGGTATTGGTGTCCTGTACTTAATATCCCATAAGAAATGAGTTCTCACGTTCCGTAGGAGTCTTTAAAAACCATCACGCTTTTTTTATCTATTATGTCTCCATCAGCGACAGCCATCACCCATATGCAGAAAGGACATAGTACGAAGGCTGTTCAAAGCATACTCAATCCTCTTGTAAATAAGTGGTTTTTTAACACATTCAAAGACTTTTCCTTACCGCAAACATATGGTGTCAAAGAAATTCACGATAGAAACAACATCCTCATATCAGCACCAACAGGCGGAACAAAAACCTTAACGGCGTTCTTGAGTATTATGAATGAACTTGTAAATTTGTCTATGGCTAACACTTTAGAAGATCGTGTGTATGCTATTTACATTAGTCCCTTGAAAGCATTAAACAATGATATTCATCGTAATTTAGAAGAACCCTTGAATCATATTATGGACCTTGCAAAGAAACAAGGAATAGATTTACCCTTACGTATTGCAACGAGAACAGGTGATACAACACCGTATGAACGACAAAAGATGTTGAAAAAACCACCACATATTCTTATTACCACACCAGAAAGTCTTGCATTATTATTAACCAGCATGAAATTTCGTGAGCTGTTAAATGGTGTGCAATGGTGTATCATTGATGAAATTCATGCATTAGCCGATAACAAACGTGGTGTGCACATGAATTTAAGTTTAGAACGATTGCACCATCAATCACCAGACATGACACGTATTGGACTAAGTGCAACCGTCGAACCCATCGATGAAGTAGCTAAATTTTTAGTAGGTGCGAATAGACCATGCAAAATCGCCCAAGTAGGATTTACGAAAGCATTTGACTTAGAAGTGATGAGTCCTGTTCCTAATTTAGTAACGACGTCATATGAAAAAACACAAGACAAACTGTATGAAATGTTACATAGTCATATACAAGCACATAAAACAACCTTAATCTTTACTAATACACGTGCAGGAACAGAACGTGTTGTTCACTATTTGAAAGAACGATTTCCCGACCATTATGGAGATAATATTGGCGCCCATCATGGAAGTTTAAGTAAAGTATCACGAACAACTATCGAACAACGATTGAAAGATGGAGAATTAAAAGCTGTTGTCTGTTCAACAAGTTTAGAACTCGGTGTTGATATTGGATCCATTGACTTAGTCTTATGTTTGGGTAGTCCAAAAGGTGTTGCACGATTCTTACAACGTGTTGGACGAAGTGGCCATCAATTACATAGTACGGTTAAAGGACGTATTATCGTTCGTGACAGAGATGATCTCATAGAAAGTAGTGTGTTATTACGTAATGCCTTACGGAAAAAAATAGATCGTATTCATATTTCAGAAAATTGTCTTGATGTTCTTGCACAACAGTTACATGGCATGGCTTGTACAGAAGTATGGGACAAATGGAAAATGTTTGATCTCGTCAAAGCAAGTTATTGTTACAAAAACTTATCCATTGAAGACTTTGAAAACGTCCTTAATTACTTAGCAGGAACGTACGCACATTTAGAAGATCGTCATGTGTATGCAAAAATATGGTACGATCCAGAAACAAATCAAATAGGAAAGAAAGGACGCATGGGGAGAGTTATCCATATGACTAATATTGGGACTATACCAGACTCAACAGGAGTCTTAGTCAAAATAAAAGATCACGTTGTTGGAACGATCGACGAAAACTTCCTTGAAAAACTAAAAAAAGGAGATATTTTCGTTCTTGGTGGGGACACCTACGAATTTAGATATAGTCGTGGAACTACAGCGCAAGTTGTTGCCTGTGTTGGTAAACAACCAACGGTACCATCATGGTTTTCAGAGATGTTGCCGCTAAGTTATGATCTTGCAAAAGACATTAGTCTCTTTCGACGCTACATGCTCGATTTGTTTGCGAATAACCGCAGTAAACGAGACATCTTATTGTACCTTCATGAATACTTATCCGTTGACGATAATGCCGCACGAGCAATCTATGATTACTTCAGAGAACAATATTTGTATGCCATGATACCCCATGATAAATGTGTCTTACTAGAATCATATCATTCAGGATTAGATAATGAAAAAAAATACTTTATTTTTCATACACTCTTTGGACGACGCGTTAACGATGCACTTTCTCGAGCTGTTGCCTATGCAGCATCAAAAATACACCATCGTGATATAGAAGTAGGTATCAGTGACAATGGATTTTACTTAGCATGTCCCGCCAACAAAAATATCAATGCACGACAAGCATTAGATTTAGTTAAACCAGAACAATTTGCAGACGTCATGACACAAGCTATTGAAGGTAGTGAAGTGTTAAAACGAAGATTTAGACACTGTGCAGGACGAAGCTTAATGATCTTACGTAATTATAAAAATCAACGAAAAAGTGTTGGACGACAACAAGTCAGCAGCATGATCTTAATGAAAGCCGTCAAACGCATCAGTAAAGACTTTTGTATCTTAAAAGAAGCACGACGAGAAGTCTTACATGACTTAATGGACCAAGATCACGCACAAGAAATCTTAGAAAATATACAAAATGGAACCATCAGTGTAGAAACAATTAATACAAGTGTACCCAGTCCCTTTGCGTTTACCTTAGTCACCCAAGGATATGCAGATATTTTACGCATGGAAGACAAAGTAGAATTTATACAACGCATGCATACTATGGTCTTAGCTAAAATAGGGAAAAAACATGCATTAGAAGAGTAGCACAAGACTTTTATAGGGTGTATTATCAAAAAGAATTGCAATGACAACTTTAGATGGACATTACAAAGGTCCTGCTCAACCCATAAGCCATCAACCATATGGTGGTAGAAGTGTTTCTCTTAGTGTTTTACCAGATCTTGTTTTAGGTGATATGCAAGGTCGTTCATTAGGTTTACTCATAGATGGTAATGATCCTCCGGAAAAAGTGGGAGCCGAACTACTTGATGCAGTGTATGGCACTGATTTTTGTAGAATACACAACAATGAAGCTCCTACTGCACGTGTTCAACGTGATCTTTTTAGATTAGAAAAACATTTTGAATGTGGATTAGAAACATCAACACATCCGAATGTTCGGCCTATTCTTCGTAATGTTGGCCTTACAGCACTTACACATTTTAAAGCACAGCGCGTATTAAAGACCAAATAATAAATCCGTAACGTATATAACCTTGTTCTTACTTCTTTTCTTTATATGACATCCTTTGCACGTGATGCAGAATATTATGAAGCAACCATTATTGAAGCAGCAAGATATTTTGAAAATTTTAATAAAACGTGCACAGATAAAGACATACATGAACAATGTGAAGTTCTTATAGATTTATTACAAACTGCAGGATCATTTGTTGCACGAGAAGCAATCATGTCAAAAAGATCACTTAATGATACAGATATGAGACGTATGCTTAAGACACTTACAACAACAAGAGATGCACTTAACAATATTATTAGAATCGATGAAACCTATGCAACTAATGATGATTTTCAAAGAGGTTTATCAACAATAAATGCGCTTATTAGAGATATGGAACAAGCAACTTAATCGACGTGTAATAATTCTTTAAGTTTCTCTTCATCAAACCCAACAATAATATTATCACCGATTTCAACAACAGGAACGCCACGTTGACCAGACTTTTCAACCATTTCAGCACCCGCTTTTGTATCTTCAGCAACATTAATATCAGAAAACTCAATATTATGTTCGCCCAACCATACTTTTACTTTCTTACACCATGGGCACGTTGGTGTTGAATATACTTTTACAGTTTCAGTCATAGAATAACCTGATTTTTTCTGTTATATAAATATTTGGTTTAACTACTACCACTGCGTATCTTCTACTTTTTTTATTCCTTTTTCTTCAGGTTTTGTTTTTAGGGTACTCGGTGTTTCAGGAGGCTTACGTTGGAGCCATAGCCACCCACTACTGAGAGCTAAGATAATTACAGCAACACCCGTTGTTACGATCACAGAACGGACAATAAAATCAATGAAAAACTGTTCAGTAAAGACAGCAACTAATGCATCTGTCTGGGGATTAAGCTTCCACAACTCATTAGAAAACATTACACCGTGAAATGACGTCCAAAATGACGAAAAATTAAACGTAATAAGTATTAACAATAATCCATTCATAAATAATGTAAGAATACCGCCACCAAGAAGTGCACGCGGTACTTGTCCACTATGATGGGTGCCAAAAAGAATACTTACTAAAATACAACTTATCAAACACAATCCCCAAAAAATGTACCATGATAGATCGTACAATGCCTTAACATCAACCATATGTTCTGCAGCAGTAACACCAATTAATGTAGCATCAAGAACAGTGTCATCTTTCAAAAATCCATGAATATTCTGTGCAACAGTAACCGCTTGTTCCTTAGAAACAGCACCATTATCAATAATCCCCTTTTCAATTTCACTCACGACAAAAGAATTATTTGTACCAATAACAAGAACAACACCTAACAAAATAATAACAGGAATACAAATACTTACAATCCACCGTATAGCTTTATCGTTCATCCTCACCTCACGCGTTAGCAAGGAGCAACTCAATTATTTCACGAAACTCTGCTTCCTCAGCAGCAAGATCACCTTGAGTTTCATACCCATTACCAATACGAACATATTGACATCCAAAGACAAACGTAGGAATTGTTTTCTTCGGATTATATTTTTCATAAATTGCTAATTCCTCAGCAGGAACATGCGCTTCAACATAGTCAGTTAATGCATTATCGCCCGTATTAATTTCCCATAAATACGCTTGTATTTTTCCTTGATCTACATACTCATTAACAACATCAGTATATGTTTTTTCAATCCATAAACAATGAGGACACCATGTTGTTGCAAACTTACGCACTATAGGCTTTCCTTCGTACGTACAGAGGGGATCACCTGTTTCTTCAAACGTTAATTCACCCGGTTCACGCTCAACTTCAAGAGATAATGTACCCGGTTCACGCTCACTTGTTGCACATCCAATAATGAAGAGCAAACTTACCATGATAAAGAGTACTACTACATTTTTCATGCGTTCAGTGACACATACACGTTATTTAAGTGCTTGGATTCAAAAGTAAGGTTTAAATAGGATACATTCTCCCTACAGACCTTGAAAAGGAGGGGTGCATTGCATGGAACGAGCTGAATTTTTGACCTACAGTATGGTTATTTTACTTATTCTTAGTATCATTTATCTTACCTTAACCTTTGACCAAAGTGATGATACACTATCACCAACACAAAAAATATTTGCAAACGATGAAGACGTCAAAGAAGATATTCTAGAAGACGTAGAAGACATCGAAGACGAACTTGATAATATAGGAGAACACTTCGGATGAAACGTTTTGTTTTCTTTCTTTTATTAGTGTTACTTGTAGGAAGTCTTGCAACAGAAGCAGTATCCTATCAGGATACAACAACACGACTAAAAAATAGTTTTTTATGGTTCTTTAATTTTAATACAGGCAATGCTATAACAGGTATGCAAATAGCACCACCTGGTGGATCTGGATGTGATAATGATCAAGATGGATATGATCGTCCAGGAGGTGGCTGTGGTGGTGATGATTGTGATGATACAAATGCAAACATCCATCCAGGTCATATAGAATGGTGTACGACAACATACGATAATGACTGTGATGGATATGGTGGATGTTTAGATGATGAATGTGATGGCATGGATGAAGGAAATTTCTTCTGTGAATACCAAGTAGAAATAACCTGTGGCGATACATACGATAATGATGGAGATGGACTTGTTGATTGTGCAGACAGTGACTGTACTAATGATGCTGCTTGTGTTACTGTTGTAACCTGTGGCGATAGTGTTGTAGACAGTCCAGAAACCTGTGATGATGGTAATACAGTTGATGGTGATGGATGTTCTGCTGTATGTGTTCTAGAAGTATGTAATGATGGCATCATTAATAACAACGAAGTTTGTGATGGTGGTACACAAACCTGTGTTATGGCTGATGGATCACCAGGAACCGCAGACTGTAACAGTGCATGTACAGGATTTGGAGCTTGTGTTGCTGATCCAAATGGGGGTGCTGTAGAAACTTCTTGCGATGATGGTATAGATGATGATAATGATGGAGCTGTAGATTGTGCAGACAGTGATTGCGCAGGTGTTGATGTTGACGGATATATTTGTTGCATAGATGATAGTGTGTGTACCTTTGGTACGGCGTGTGATAGTTTGTATGATGTCTGTGTAGAAAGTTTATGTGATGATAACATTGATAATGAACAAGATGGCTATACTGATTGTATTGACTGGGATTGTTCAATTGATGCAAACTGTGCTGCGTTTTATGGAACAACAGAACTTTCATGTGATGATGGTATTGACAATGATAAAAGTGGATATACTGATTGTTCAGATACAGCCTGTCAATCAGATTTAAACTGTCAAACAACAGATAGTTACAATGGTGGTTCAGGATATGGTAATGGTGCAGAAATTTGCGGCAATGGTATTGATGATGACAATGATGGACTTATAGATACTTTGGATATAGATTGTGCAACACCTGTTGCAAGTGGCAATAGTCAAGTACCTCAACCATACATAGCGCCACCAACACAAGACCAAATAGCATCTGATACTACTTTTTCACCATCAGAACGACAAGCCTTTGAAGAAGACCTTTTGACCATACAAGAAACCCTTAATATTATTCTCTTAAAATTAGATTTACTTCAAGAAAAACAAAAAGTAAGTGCACCCCTCGCAGCAAACCAAGCACGATTACTTGCTATAGAATTAGAAGAAAATATACTTGATCCATTACATGTCTTTATTGCAGATAGTGAAACCTACGATGATGTTAGTTATTATGATGAAGCAGAAAAAATTCATACAGCAATCAAAGGATTTATTGCACGATTAAAAGCAAATTTCTAACGTTTCTTTAATATATATATACTTGCACCAATAACAATAAGTGATAAGACTTGGCCCATGGTAAAAATACCTAGTACTATTTCTGGTTCACGCAAATATTCAACACTAAACCGTAAGATACCATATAAGAGTAAGAATGTTCCTAATAATGTTCCTTCTTTTTGTGGACGTTGGAGTTGCCATGCTAATATACCAGCAATACAAAGATTCTTTACTGCTTCATACAATTGAGAAGGATGTCTAATACCCTCATGGAAAGGAAATTGCACACCCCACGAAACAGAGGTAATACGACCAGGCAATTCACCATTAATAAAATTAGCAATTCTACCAAAAAATAACCCAACTGCAAGCGGTAAAACAACAACATCACCTAATTTCAATAAGGAATAATTTTGTTTTTTCTTTGTAAAATACCATAAACCTAAAAAACCACCTAATAGTCCACCATGAATGGACATACCACCCTTCCAAAATTGCAGTATTTCTAACGGGTTTTCTAGATACAATGAAACATTATAGAATAAACCATAGAATACTCGTGCACCAATCATCGAACCAAGTAAAACATAGAATAACATATCATCAGCATCATCTACTGAATGAAAGACTTCCTTTCCTAAACGACTACTTCGACACCACCACCATAAGAATAAAAAACCAAAAAAATAGACTAAACCATAGTATCGAAGTTCTACGGGTCCAATGCTGAGGAAAACAGGATTAAGATTGTGTACCCACATAGACTCATAAGATTTGAGTCATTCTATAAATCTTTTGTTCTTTATCGGCAATACCCCTAGCGTATCACACAAGCATTTTTAAAACAAAATTCTAAAAGACCTCTATGACCTGGTCGTTAACGAAAAAAGATGGTACGCTCTTAGAACCACTCCAATTTTCTAATGGGAAAACACAAGAAACCGTCACTCAAGAAGTCTTAGACGCTATAGAACAAGGTCATAAGATTATTTTTATCAAAGGTGTCTGTGGCAGTGGAAAAAGTGCTATCGCCCTCCATGTTGGTAAAGCATTAGGACGAGCAAGCATTGTCGTACCTGTCAAATATTTACAAGAACAATATACGCACGATTATACTAACAATTTAACCATACAAAAAGATGATGGGACGCCACTAAATATACAACACTTAACAGGACGAAACAACTTTGGTTGTACCTATACCAATAACACACAAGCAGACGATCGATACTTACCCTGTACTATTGAGTTACGCAAAGAAAACTGGGATCTCATTAAAGCATACTTAAAACATAACAAAGCTGTGAGTAGAGAAGACTTTGGAACCATCGATGATGTTCGACGCATTAGTGTAGCTGCTGCATGTAAATCATGGAGTCCTGTTATTGGCAAAGAATGGTTCGGTGATTATGGATTACGCGATGCAAAACAACATACATACAAAGGGTTAGGTAATAAAGACTTTATTTTCTTTCAACGAGAAAGGAATTGTGCGTACTATGAACAGTTTTTATCGTATATTAATGCTGATGTGTTAATCTTTAACAGTAGAAAATACGAAATAGAAACAGCACTCGATAGAAAACCTGCTACTGATGTTGAAATTATTGACGAATGTGACGAATTCTTAGACAGTTTAAGCAATGAAAAACGCATGAACTTACATTTCTTACGCAAAAAGTTAAGTGAATTATCAACAAAAGCACAAGAAACAGCAGAACAAGAAGCACTCTTTGCGTTAATGAACATATTAGATACCATCTTACAAGCAAAATGGATCAATGACATGATACAACAAGAAGAAATCATACCCTTACAAGAAACAGCCATTGCAAAATTCTTTACTACATTATTACGCAATGATTTCTTACTAGAACACGAAGAACTCGAAAGCTTCTTCGCAACAGCAAAAGACTTTGAAGGACACCATAGTGATACATACGTCAACTTTGACTACAGTCAGAGAGAAGATGTTATAGCACGTGTTGTTAATGTTAACTTAGAAAAGAAACTTGAAAGTATTGTCGATAAAAATAAGGTCTTTGTTATGATGTCAGGAACATTACACAGTCCTGAAGTATTAAAAAACGTCTTTGGATTGAAAGACTTCGTTATTATCGATGCAGAAGTTAATCATGGAGGAACGATACGGCGTAATATAACTGGACGTGAAAAAAGCTGTCGTTGGAGAGACTTTCAAGAAGGAAGTATAACACGAGAAGAATATTTACTTAACTTACAAGATAGCATCCATCTAGCAAAAAAACCAGTGTTAGTTCATGTGAATAGCTATGCAGACTTACCAACAGAAGAAGAAAAAACATTGTATAACATCAGTATTATGAGTAAAGAAAAACTTCAAACCTTACAACAAAAATACAAGAAAGGAGAATTACTCCAAATGTTTAAAGACAAACAATTAGATGTGTTGTATAGTACTAAATGTAATCGAGGTGTGGACTTACCAGGCGATCAATGTCATAGTATTGTCTTTACTAAATATCCCTTCCCCGGCATGAAAGATATCTTTTGGCAAGTGTTACAAAAGAAAGATGCAAATGCCTTTAGAACATTTTACTTTGACAAAGCACGACGAGAATTTATACAACGCATCTATAGAGGACTACGTAATAATGATGATATAATAAATTTATTAAGCCCTGATCTAAAAGTCTTACAAGCAGCAGTTTAACCCAATAAATGCAATAAACTGGTAATAATAATAACAGCAACAATCATCCACACTACCGTAAATGGACTAATTTCTAATTTTGCTTTATACCCATCAAAATAACGAACTAAACCGCCACCTGAAGAGGGCATCTGAATTTTTTGTTCTGCCATAGAATAGTAATGAAATACCTGGTTTAAAAGGGTTTCTTTGGCTTCCAGAATAAACCTCCATCATCTAGAAGGAAGCTATGTAATTATTATTTTTAAGTATACGTATATATTAGAAGGAGTTGTTCTCTTAGTAGAGTACCATGAGACAGTACCATAATTTGCTGAAGAGAGTTATTACAGATGGTGATGTCGTGTTTGAACCGAGAACGCAAACGTCGATAATACAAGTTCCTTCTGGATTAAGTAGCTATGACTTACAAACAGGTTTTCCGCTAGTTACGAGCAAATATGTAAAGCCTGAACTTCCAGCAGAAGAGTTATTATGGAAATTGAGAGGAGAAGACAATATTGCTTCTTTGGTTGAACGAGGCGTTCATTTTTGGACTGCCAATGCTTTTGATAAACATTTAAAAGATACTGGAAGGAATAAAGAAGTACCTAAACATTCTGAACATTGGAACCGTGAATTTGCAGCATATGATCAACACGTTAGAACTGATCATGTATTTGCCAGAGAACATGGAACGTTAGGACCTGTGTATGGTTTTCAGTGGAGACATAGAAATGATCAACACGGTGGTGAAATTGATCAACTTCGTAACGTTGTTGATGGTTTAAAGGTAAATCCACATTCCCGGTACCATGTATTGGATGCGTGGAATGGTGCTGATGTGCCTGATATGGCCCTTGGTCCTTGTCCCTTTTGGCACCAATTCACCGCCTCAAATGATAACTTGGACTTAACAGTGGGACAAAGAAGTTGTGACACCTACCTGGGCGTTTCCTTTAACATTGCTCAAGATGCTCTGCTTTTACAGATGATGGCACAAGAAGTTGGTCTTACACCAAGAAGATTGGAACATATGACTATTAACACCCATTTATATCTCGGTGTTAGTCCCCGAGCTGATTTTTGGACTGATCCTTCAAATGTTAAAGCATTCAAAGGAAGGTTTGGTGACATTACTGATCAACAAGAATACTTGGCATTGAGAGATTGGTATCTTGAACAAGCAGGACTTGAATCAGAAGGAAATGAAAAAAAGGATCATATGCCTTTTGTTCTTGAACAATTATCAAAAGAGCCAAAAGCTCTCCCCAACTTAACTCTTGAAGATATTCCGTTATTTGATGCCATTGAATTACGCGCCGGTGAAGTTTTTACATTAGATGGGTATGATCCCCACCGATGGAAAAGTAGAGCTGTAATGGCTGCTTAA
>Ga0209992_10000651_pt1 | contig 43958 bp, 40 predicted proteins | sample 2SBtaG_2_FD_182564 | JGI IMG/M metagenome (GOLD analysis project Ga0209992, IMG submission 182564) | Deep subsurface microbial communities from Kolumbo volcano to uncover new lineages of life (NeLLi) - 2SBTROV12_ACTIVE470 metaG (SPAdes)... | ecosystem: Environmental > Aquatic > Marine >...
AGATGGTGATCGCCGCCGTGCGAGATATTACCGAGAAGGTCGAAACCGAGGCGAGGTTGCTCGACGCGACCCGACGCCGAATTTTGGCCGAAGACCACGAACGCATCGCCCGCGAGATGCACGACACCATCATCCAGGAATTGTTTGCTCTGGGAATGAGCATGCAGTCGCTGATTCCCAGGCTCAGCGACGAAACACATGCCACGCGCATCGGCGCGGCTGTCGACACCCTCGACGACGTGATTCATTCGATCCGGGCGCTGATTTTCGACATCCGTCAAACCCGACCGGCTGACGACTCGCTGCGGTCCAAGATCGTCGACATTGCCACGAGCTTGATCCCCTCACTCGGGTTCGAGCCAACCGTAATCTTTCGCGGGCCGGTCGACGCTACACCTTTGGTGCTGCACGACGATCTCTGTGCCGCCGCCCGCGAAAGCCTTACGAATGTCGCCCGCCACGCCGACGCCGACACGGCCGCCATCGAGGTTTTTGTCGACGACTCTGCGGTGATGCTTCGAGTGACCGACGACGGCGTCGGAATGCCCGACCAAGCCACCCGCCACAGCGGCCACGCCAACTTGGCCGACCGGGCGTTGAGCGCCGGGGGCGAGTTCCGAGTTCGTCGCCACGACGAGGGCGGCACTCTTGTCGAGTGGCGCGCCCCCCTCAGCTAGGCGCCGCTTGCGCCTACTAGTGCCGCCGCAAGAAGGTACTCAGGGGGGCCAGCACAAGTTCTGGACATTCGATCAGGATCGAGTGCCGAACTTCGGGCAAGATGACCAACTCGCTGTTTGGTAGTTCCGAATGAATGAACTCGTTGAGGCGTGGGTTGCAGCCCGGATCGTTCTCCCCGGTTAGAACCAGGCAAGGAACGTCGATCTCATGAAGCCAGGGCGCCATCTCGGTTTCGGCGTAGACGTCGAACACCGACAAAAACACTTCCGAAGGGGTGTTGATGACTTGTTCGATTCGGTGATCGATCTTGGCGGGGTTAGCGCTAGCGAACTCGTCGGTGTACCAACGACCGACCAGCGTTGGCAACGTATCGGCAATGCCGTCAGCGCGCATTTTGGCGACGACCCCTTTGACTCTCGCGCTGTCATCAGGTGTGCGACCGGCGGCGGTCGAAAGCAGGCCAACCGACAGTGTGCGCTGCGGATACCTCAGCGCGTAGCGAGGCCCGATCATGCCACCAAGCGAATGCCCGATTACGTGCAATTTCTCGTGGCCGAGTTTGTGCCGTAGGGCTTCGAGATCGTCAACCAGATCGTCAAGCGTGTACGGGACCGGCGGAATCGGACTGTCGCCGTGGCCGCGTAGATCGTAGGTGACACAAGTGAAGTGCTCACTGAGTTCGGGTACCAGCGCGTCCCACGTGACTTTGCGCGAGCCGATGCCATGCACCATGTAAAGCGCCGGCCCCTCGCCGGTCACCGAGTAGCTGACGTCGATGGCCGCCATCAGCGAGTCCCGTCTTTGCCACCAACAAATTCGGGCATCACTTCGGACGAAAATCGTTCCATCATCTCGATCGTTTCCTCTCGGCCTTGCCCCAGATGCGAGGACAATATCAATTCGTCGATCTCGCGCTCCTCGTACTCGCCGAGTCGGTCGACCATCTGCTCGGCAGTGCAAATCATGATGTTGGCGTCGAGCTCTTCGATCGATTGCTGGCGTGGCAGCGCGGCAATGCACCCATCCTTCACAACGCCCGGACCAACAAACACGTTGTCGAATCGTTTGTAGTACTCGAACGCCATCTCGAGCTTTTGGCGCCGATCGGTCTCGTCGCGGGCGCAGTAGACGATTCGACTGAGCATGATCCGCAGGTCGTTGCCGGCTTCGCCCATCTCGGCCTTGGCCGTCTTGTGGGCATCGACCTGCATCTTGAACAAGTCCGGAGACCCCGACAGCGGCGTGGTCTGGATGTTGAAACCACGCAAGGTTGAGTTCCGGATGCCGTCGTGGTTCATTGTGGCGATCATCATCGGCGGCCGAGGCTGCGTCAGTGGTCGCGGCATGATCGTGAGCGGGTCGAAGTCGTAGTAATGCCCGTGATGTTCGACTTCGTACTCGGTGAGCAATCTCAACAACACGTCGAGTGACTCGTCGAACTTGGCTCTGCTCTGTTCGATCGGCGTCCCGAGGCGTTCCATCTCGTACCCGAAGGCCCCTCGGCCCACCCCGACGACCAACCGGCCGTCGGTCAAGATGTCGGCCATCGCGATCTCGCCGGCCAGAAGCCGCATGTCGTGCAACGGCAGAACCACCACCGACGTCACGATGCCGAGCCGTTCGGTTTCGCAAGCAATCTTCACCGCGAACTGCAACGGCGCCGGGTTGAGCAGCACGTTGATCACGTGATGTTCGGGAATGGAGACACTGTTGAAGCCGAGCCGCTCGGCCACCTTTGCTTCCTCGACCATGTCGGCATAAAGGCGAGCGCCGCCATAGCTCGGGTCGGGCAGATAACTCGAGAGGAAAAAGTTGAAATCCACGCGGCGAGTATGCAGATTTGACCATCGGCGCGCAAGCCCGCCGCCACCGGCAAGAATGTGACCATGCCCCCCAGCCTCCGACGCATCGCAGCGTTCACCACCGATCCGGCGGGCGGCAACCCCGCTGGCGTCTGGATCGGCGACGCACTGCCCGAACCGGCCGAGATGCAAAAAATCGCCGCCGATATCGGCTATTCCGAAACGGCGTTCGTCGCTCCGGTCAGCGGATCGGTCCGCACGATCCGCTACTTCAGTCCCCTCGCTGAAGTGCCGTTTTGTGGGCACGCCACGGTTGCCACAGGTGTTGCGCTGGGAACCGACGAAGGTTTGGGCGATTTCGTCCTGTCATCATCAGTTGGCGACATTGCGGTGCATGTTTTCGACGGGCCTCTCGGTGTCGAAGCATCGCTCACCTCCGTCGTACCGACGCACAAGCCGTTGGCACCCGAGCTGCTGGCGGCGATTCTGACGCTACTAAACTGGACCGAGGCCGAACTGGACGGGACTCTCGCTCCGGTGCTGGCCTACGCCGGTGCCTGGCACGCCATCATCGCGACCGCAACCCATAGCCGTCTCAAAGATCTCGAGTACGACTTCGATGCGCTGAAGGAACTCATGAACGATCATGGTCTCACCACTCTTCAGTTGGTGCACCGGGTCGGACCGATGTTGTTCATGAGTCGCAACCCCTTCCCGGTCGGTGGCGTGACCGAAGATCCCGCGACCGGCGCGGCCGCCGCGGCACTCGGTGGGTACCTCCGCGACGCTGAACTAACCGAAGTTCCGACCGACATCGTGATTCATCAGGGCGCCGACATGGGACGCCCCAGCGAACTCCGCGTGTCGATCCCGGTCGCCGGCGGCATAACCGTGTCGGGAAACGCCGTCACCATTCGTTAGCCGCAGGCTAATAATCCGGTTAGCCTCGCGTTATGGCAGAGATCACCATTGGGTCACGAATCAAGAAGTCCCCCTATTACAACTGCACGCTCGCAGCCGGGGTCACCCACTTCACCATCTACAACCGCATGTATATGCCAACGTCGTACGGCGATCCGGTGGGTGAGTACGAAAGGCTCAACACCGGCGTCTCGATATGGGATGTAGGCGCCGAACGCCAGGTCGAGATCAGCGGTCCCGACGCTCGGGCCATGGCCCAGTACGTGTCAGCTCGCAGCCTCACCGGCCTAAAGCCGGGACGGGCTCGCTATGCGCCGATGGCCAACTACGACGGCCACTTGATCAACGACCCGATCGCGCTTTGCCTCGCCGAGGGCCGTTGGTGGCTGTCGATCGCCGATTCCGACGTTGTGCTGTTTTGCCAGGGCGTCGCCGGAGCGATGGGGTTCGATGTCGAAGTGTTCGAACCCGACGTTTCGCCGTTAGCAGTACAAGGCCCTCGGGCCGAAGATCTCTGCGGTGACTTGTTCGGTGCAGAGCTCATCGAGAGCATCGGCTTCTTTCATCATCGCGAGGTCGAACTCGACGGGATTGAGATGGTGATTTGTCGATCCGGGTGGAGTCGCCAAGGTGGGTTCGAACTCTTCTTGACCGACGGCTCGCGAGGCGAAGACCTGTGGAACGCCGTTTGGGAGGCCGGCGAGAAATACGGGATCGGCCCCGGAACTCCCAACCAGATGGAACGACTCGAAAACGGCTTGCTCTCGTATCGGTCCGATACCGACGCGACCACCGACCCGATCGAGGCCGGTCTTGGGGCCTACGTCAACCTCGACGCCGATCACGACTTCGTGGGCAAGGACGCCCTAATTCGACGCCACGCCGATCCGTCGTCGCGACGGCGGCTCGTGAACGTGACGATCAACAGCGAGGTTGCGGTTATCGACCAGCCATGGCCCGCCACCATCGACGGGGAAATGGTGGGCGAGCTGCGAGCAGCTAGTTGGTCGCCAAAGCTGGGTCGCAACATCGGGCTGGCTCTGCTTGGCGTCGCCCACGCCGAACCCGGCACCAAACTTCGGGTTGATGTCGGCGAGACGCCTCTCGAGATAACCGTGTCGGACGTGGCGTTCGGCGTCAGCCTCTAATAGCTCCGGCGTTGCTCGGCCCCGTCGTACAAGATGTCGGCGTAGTTGTGGTTGATGACGTCGCGTCGCGCCACCTCGCTCGGCACGCACAGCCCGGTCGGCGGTGGCACTGACTGATACGGCGACGGCACACCCGCACCGACATCGGCGGCGTAGGCGTCGCCGCGTAACTGTCGAACGTGCGCGGCAATGTAGGACTGCAGGGCGAAGCCGATCCGCCGCTGATTGCTCGGGTTGGGTTGGGAACCATGGATAGTACGCGGATGATGAATCGACATCTGACCGGCCCGCAGCTCGAGGTTGACCGCGGCGGCCGCGTCGACCCCATCAACGTTTTGACCGCGCGTCAAAATGTTCTCTTCGTCGAAGGTGTCTCGATGATCCAGCAACGGCTGGCGCTGGCTGCCGGGGATCATGGCCATGCACCCGTTTGAAATCGTGCTGTCGGTTAGGGCTATCCACGGAGTGGCGAAATCGAGGGGATCGAGCCCCATGTATCGACCGTCTTGATGCCAACTCACATATCCCGTCGAACTCGGCTCTTTGATGAACATCACCGAACCCCACAACACGATGTCGGGTCCGATAAGAGACCGAACACAATCGAGCACGGTTGGGTGTCGAGCTACCTCGTCAAGCACCGGCACTACCAGGTGGGCGTTATTGCGATTGGTCGGATGCAGTTGATCGGGGTGGGCTTGCTCGGCGGCTTCGTACGCCGCACGAATCTCGGCAATCTCACTCGACGTATAGACGTCGATCGGCGACACGAACCCGTCACGGTGATATTGCTCGATTTGCTCGGCCGACAATCCGCTCATGTAATTATGGGAAGCTCCGGAGCGGCCCGACGACTCAAATAGTGGGCGCCGTCTTCGCGCACCACGATGTTCTCCTCGTGAACCATCATCCGTCCCGGCGCCCAGGTGAGCCCGGGCTCGAGGGTCAGGACCATGCCTGGTTCGATCACCGTATTGTCGGTCGCGGTGTTGGAAGGCCATTCGGTGACCTGCATGCCGAGGCCGTGTCCCATTCGGCCGACGCTGTTCCCGAGCGAGCCACCAGCATCGAGAACATCGGCCATGGCCTTCCAGACATCGGTGGTCGTAGCACCCGGCACTGCCGCGGCAAACCCGGCTTCGGTCGACTGCCACACCGTTTCGTAGGCCCGCTTTGCCGAGTCGTCGGCGTGGCCGAAGGCAAAGTTGCGGTCAAAGTCCGAGAAGTAGCCGTCATGCACTGAACCGGTGTCGAACAACAAAATGTCGCCCTCGCCGATTGTTCGATCGGTGGGTGTCTTGATGATGTCGTCAAACCCGCCCAGCCCGGTGGAACCCACCAGGTAGGGCACGTCGTCGGCCCCCCGTTGAAGAATGTCGATGCGAAATTTGGCAAACGCTTGGCGTTCGGTATCGCCCACCGACACCAATTGCGGCAGTCCTTCGAAGGCGTCCGATACCACCGAACAGATGTAGGCGACCTTGGCGATTTCGGCTTCGGATTTGATCATTCGAAGTTTCGAGACAATGTCGGTTGCGTCGACAAAGTCGTGGCCAGTCAGATCGCGGCGGAGCTGATCAAAATCGCCGGCCGGCATCCGCACGTGCGTTTCGGGACCCATCGGGACCCCGATCGACCCCGCCGAGCGGCCGGCGATTTCTCGTAACGTCTCGACTAGCAACGTCACCCCGTCGTCTTCGGGCGCGGGCGACGACCACGTTCGGATGTCGTCGATCCAGGTCTCGGCCATCGACGAGCGCCCGATGCTGGGGATCACCGCAACCGGCTTACCAGCTCGGGGAATGATCACGAACCACGGCCGGGTGGGGCTCAACCAAAACAGGGTGTGGAATCCGGTGAAGTAACGAACTTCGGGTTCGGTGCAAATAAGCAGTGCATCGAGGCCCCGTTGGGCCATGTGAGATTGAGCTTTAGCGGTGCGAGATTCGAACTCTTCTACCGAGAACCCCCGGGGCGGTGCCAACACGTCAGACAACTTGTCGAGTCCTCTTCTCAGACCCAGGGACAGTTGGAATTGCGGTCACCAAATGTTGTGCCTTTGGCGTAACGGTCGAAGGTGAACGGTTCGAGTTCCCACGGCTTGTTGCCGCTGACCATCAGGTCGGCGGTGAGTTTGCCCACGCCGATCATCTTGAACCCGTGATTGGAATCGGCAATAACCCAGGCGTTGTCGGCGACGTAGTCAAAGATCGGCACGTTGTCGGGCGTGAATGCCCCAACCCCGCCGTTGCGACGCTGCTTGTAGTAGGGCTCGAGATTCTCGAACCGTTCGAACAACATGCCCAACGTCGTGCAGTAGTACTCGGGGAACCAGTCGTCGGCCTGATACTCATCGTTGAGGTGGCCATAGGGCTCAGCGGTCCCGTGGGGACCCAACTTGATCGGTATCGTGCCGCCTTGCAGCCCCGGCGCCCCTACCCGTTCGGCGGCGTATCGGGTGTAGGTGTAGACGTGGTCTTGGATCATCTCGCCGTTCTTGCCATACACCGGCGTGTTCATCAGTTCCACGTGCAAAACGGGTGCATCCTTGCCGTCGGCGGTGCGGTAGTCGACCCCAGGCGGCAGGAATACTTCGCCTTCGAGCAACCGCCAGTAGTTCCACATTGCGGCATCGGTCTCGGTGTGGCCGTCGGGGTACAAAATGTCGAGAGTGTTGGGTCCGCCCAGCCATTCCCAATGTTTCGGCGTCCAAGCACCAGCACCAACGATCACTTGCTCGCATTGGATGTTGCCGGACTTGGTTTGGACAGCGTGGACCGCACCATCACGCATGTCGTAGCCGGTGACCTCGACGCCATAAACCCGTTGCACCCCCCACTGGCGGCACTTCTGATCGAGCCCCCACATAACCATGTGCGTGCCGGCATAACCCGAACGGTGTTCGTGCAAAACAACATCGCAGTTGTTGGTTTTGAAATCCGGCCAGAGGCTCTTCAGAAACTTGTGAGCTTCTGCGCCGGTGTAAAGGTCCGACGGGTATCCAGCCTCGATTTGGCTCTCGTTGAGCTTGACGTAATCCTCGGCTTGGTTATCTTCGCCGATCGACACGTAGCCAACCTGTTGGAACCCAAAGTTGACCGGGTCGCTCTCCCAAACTTCGACACTGGCCCGCAGGATCGAATGCAGCGGGCCAGTCATGTAGAGGTTGCGCACGCAGCCGCACGCCAACCCGGTCGCCCCGGCCCCTGGACCCTGTTTGTCGATCAAAACAACGTCACTGCCTTTCCCCTTGCCACTTTTCTCCAGCGCCATGGCTAGGTGATAAGCGGTGGACATCCCGTGAATCCCCGCTCCGACCACCACAAATTTGGCACTCGCGGGAAGCGGATCGATGTTGTTCATTGGGATGACCGCGGGATTGGTCATGACCCCGTCGACCTGTTCGGGAAGTGGTCGATCCATGAATGGGTACCACTGGTTGTGGCCTGCAGTGTTGGGGAATTCCATTGGCGGAAGCTACGCGTCTTCTCGCCGAGAGGCAATGACTGATCTGAGGCGGTAGACCATTGGGGTGCTGATAGTTGTTTCACCTGCCAAGTCGCTCGACTTCGAGATGCCGCTTCCGACCAAGAAGCACTCCGAGCCTCGAATGCTCGACCGTTCCCAAGAGCTCGTTTCGGTTATGGCCAAAAAGTCGCCGGCCGACATTTCCAAACTGATGAACGTCTCTGAGTCGCTCGGCGAACTCAACCACGAACGGTTCCAAGATTGGGAACGACCGTTCACTCCAGCCAATTCTCGACCCGCCATCTTGGCCTTCACCGGCGACGTTTACCTGGGTATGGATGCCCGTAACACGTTCTCCGAACGCGACTACACCCACGCTCAAAAGACATTACGGATCCTGTCGGGTCTCTATGGAGTTTTGCGGCCGCTCGACCTGATGCAGGCTTACCGCCTCGAAATGGGCACGTCGCTGGTCACCGATCGGGGCAAAGACCTCTACGCTTTTTGGGCCGACGACATCACCGCGTCGATCAACGCCGATCTGGCCGAGAGTCCCGGGGCAACCGCGCTGATCAACTTGGCCTCCAACGAATACTTCGGCTCGGTCAAAGCCCGAGACATCGACGGCCGACTAATCACACCAACGTTTCTGGATTCAAAAGACGGCGCGCCGTACAAGATCGTGAGCTTCTTCGCCAAGCGAGCCCGCGGCGCCATGGCCGGGTGGATCATTCGCGACCGAATCAAGTCCGTAGCCGCGTTGAAGAGCTTCGACGCCATGGGTTACCGCTACGACCCAGAACGTTCGTCGAGCGACCAGCCGGTGTTCGTACGCGACAACGGCGCAATGACCTGAGCGCGCGTGCCCACGACAAGGTGACGCCATGAAGACCGTTTACGACGTCGGGATGCACACCGGCGAGGACACCGACTACTACCTCAACAAGGGGTTCCGAGTAGTTGGGGTCGAGGCCAACCCCGCGCTGGCCCAGGCCTGCGCCGATCGATTTGCCGACGCTGTTGCGAGCGGCCAACTCACCATCGTCAACAAAGCCGTCGCCGAGACGAGCGGCACTATTGCGTTCTACGTGTCTGACCAGCGCTCGGTTTGGGGCACCGCCAGCCTCGATTGGAAGATCCGCAACGACGCCGTCGGCCAAACCAGCCATGCCATCGACGTGCCGGCCTCTCCTTTCGGCGAGATTCTCGATCAACACGGGACGCCCTACTACCTGAAGATCGACATCGAAGGTTTCGATCACCTGTGCATCGACGCGTTGATCGGCCGCTCCGAGTTGCCTGATTACGTATCGATCGAGTCCCACGCCACCGACCGCGAACAAACCTTTGGGCCGCTACGCACCCTCCGCGACTTGGGTTATGGCGATTTCCAGATCGTTTCCCAAGAGGGCGTACCAACCCAGTCACCACCGCAACCGAGCGAGACCAGCACCAACGTCGAAGGCAACGCCATCGACTACACGTTCGAAAAAGGGTCGAGCGGAATGTTCGGACTCGATCTGCCCGACCATTGGTTGTCCTTCGACGACGCTTGTGCCGAGTACACCCGGATCTATCGTCACACTCGCCTGGTCGGCCCCCACAACGGGCTGCTCAGACACCTCACCAAGTATCCGTGGCCGCGCCGCTTCGCTCGTCCTTTGCTTGGCCGGGGCTTCGACTGGTACGACACTCATGCCCGAAGGTGACCGCCCGGTACGGCTGATCGCCACCGACCTCGACGGCACATTCTTTGGGCCCGACCACTACCCCGAACCCCGTTCGGTGACAGCGATGAACGCGGCTTTCGATTCGGGGATTGTTTGTGTCGCCATTACTGGGCGGAGCCATTTTGGGGGTGCCGCGTTGGCAACCTCGACCGGCGCCCGTCTCCACTGGTTCATTGGTTCCAACGGCGGGCACCGACTCAACCTCGAGACCGGCTTGCTCGAAGAACGACTCGCCTTCGACGACGACGAGATCCATGCAACCCGCGGTCGGATCGCGGCGGAACTACCGGGATGCGTCTTTGGGTTCGAGATTCCCGCCGCGCTGGTGTGGGAACAGTCGTTCCTCGACCTCTATCCGTATGGCCTCGGAGGCGAGAAACGGCACTCAACTGGAATCGTGAGCGAGACACCAACCGACGTCGGCAAGGTGTTTGTTGGCCATCCCGAAATCGACACCGCGGCATTGGTCGAGGCCGTAACTCCTCACGTTGACGAGTCGCACAACGTCACCACGTCGGGTGCAACGTTTGTCGAAATCACCCCCGATGGCGCCGACAAAGGCGGAGCTTTGGCTCGCCTGTGCGCCCAACTAGGGATCTACCGCGACGAGGTGGTGGCGTTCGGGGACAACCTCAACGACATCACCCTGCTGAAATGGGCCGGCCGGGGCGTGGCCATGGGAAACGCTCGTGCCGCGGCCAAAACCAGCGCCGACGAGGTGACGGCGTCCAATGCCGACCATGGCGTAGCGCAGGTGATCGAGCAGATCGTCGCCGATCAGCTCAGCGAGTCGCGGTAGCTGAACAACGCCGGCGTGCCGCCGGTATGAATGAACACCACGTTGTCGTCGCGTTGATAGCGACCGGCGCGAATATGAGCGATCAGCCCGGCCATGGCCTTGCCCGAATACACCGGGTCGAGCAGTAGCCCTTCGGTTCGAGCACAGAGCCCGACCGCCTCGCGCATCGAATCAGTGGGCACGCCGTAGGCCTCGCCAACGTGGGAGTCGTCGACCACCACCGCTGCTTCGGGGATCGGACGGTCGATACCGATGCGCTGGATAACTTCGGCGGCAAGATTGTGGACCAGCGGCTGGAGGTAGCTGGCCGGCGCGCCGGCACTGATACCCAGCACCGGCACGGCCGAACGTTTGATGGCCAAGCCGGCAATGAGCCCAGCTTGGGTCCCGCCACTCGCTGTGGCGTGAACGATCTCTCGAATCTCGCCGCTGACTTCTTCGCCCTGTCGTAAAATCTCCACGGCGGCGGTGCGATATCCCATCGCCCCGATCACCGACGAACCACCCATCGCCACGATGTAGGGGTTGCGTTGAGCAGCGCGCAACTCGCCGGCGCGCTGCTCGAGCGCTGCGGTCATGTCGGTACCGACCTCGTACTCGGTAACCCGGGCCCCCACCAGATCATCGAGGAACCGGTTTCCGCCTTGACGATATTCGTTGGGCCAATCGGCAAAACGGTCTTCGAGCAAAAGCTCACACTCGACACCGAGGCGGGCCGCGGCCGCCGCGGTTTGGCGACAGTGATTGCTTTGCATCGCCCCGGTGGTCAACACCACATCGGCACGCTGTTCGATGGCGTCGGCCATCAGATATTCGAGCTTGCGGGCCTTGTTGCCGCCAAAAGCCAACCCCGTTGCGTCGTCGCGTTTGACCCAAATGCGCGGCCCACCCAGCGCCTTCGACAAATTGGTCAACGGCTCGAGCGGGGTCGGCAGGTGAGCGAGGGCGACATGAGGTATCGGCGCTGGTCGGCCAGTCACAGTCATGGGAGCTCCGGGTCGGTTTGCATTTCGAGATGAAGTTCGGCGCCCTGATAGGGGTGAGCGCGTGCGACCTCTTCGTTGAGGTCGGCACCCAGGCCAGGAGCGGTCGGAGGGATCACATAACCGTCACTCCACTCGATCGGGGTGGACAACAGATCGGCGTGAAAGCCGCCAAAGTCTTGTATCGCTTCCAAGATCAGGAAGTTGGGGCTGCAAGTAGCGAGCTGAATGTTGGCGAGGGCCTCGATCGGACCGCAGTACAGATGAGGGGCAATCTGGGCGTAGTAGGCCTCGGCGATCGCCGCGATCTTCTTGGTCTCGAGCAGGCCCCCGCTACGACCCAACGCCGGCTGGAGAATGGCCGCGGCCCCGGCCTCCAACACCCGGTGGAACTCGTACTTTGTCGTGAGCCGTTCGCCAGTAGCTACCGGAATCGATGTGCCCCGCGCCACTTTGGCCATCTCGGGAACGTTCTCGGGCGGGGTTGGCTCCTCAAACCACAATGGATCGAACTTTTCGATCCGAGCGGCCAGTCGAAGCGCGCCCGCGGCGGTGAACTGGCCGTGGGTTCCGAACAACAGATCGGCTTTGGTACCCACGGCTTCGCGCATCAGGCGGCAGAACTTCTCGCTGCGATCCAACGCCTCGAGCGGAGGCATGTAACCGTCGTAAACCGTGTAGGGACCGGCCGGATCGAACTTCACCGCGGTGAACCCGCGCTCGACTTCTTCGGCGGCCCGTTGCGCGCCCAACTCGGGGTCGCGATACACCCGTGCGTCGCTGAAGGCATCGGGTCCGTCGCTTGCCGCGGGGTACAGGTAGGTGTAGCTGCGGAGCTTGTCGTGAACCCGTCCGCCCAAAAGCTCATAAACCGGCTTGTCGACCGCCTTGCCAACAATGTCCCAACACGCCGTCTCGATGCCGCTCAGGACCGAGCCCAGCGAGATATCGGGGCGCAGGGTGTAACCCGATCCGTAGACCCGTCGCCAGAGCCTCTCGACGTGGAACGGATCGTGGCCCACCACCCATCGTTCACACACATCGTCGATCATTTGGGCAACCACGTCGGGACTAAACGTGGCGGTGTAGACCTCGCCGTAGCCAACCACGCCGTCGTCGCTCACCAACTTCACGAAGATGAAGTAGCGACCGCCGAAGTGCGGCGGTGGGTTACCCACCACAAAGGTTTCAAACGAAGCGATCTTCATGACGGGCTCCCAACACCCTCATCGAACACAACCACGTTGCGGCGAGCTCCGCCCGTCTTGACATCATCGACCGCTTCGTTGATCTGATCAAGGCGATAGGTGCGGCTCACCAACTCGTCGAGCTTGTAGCGACCTTGCTGGTAAAGCTCGACGATGGCCGCAATGTCGACACCAAGACGACCCGACCCCATCTTGGACCCCAACACTCTTTGATTGGCAGCCGCCAACGAAGTGGAGTCGAAATCAATGGTGATTCCGTTGGCCGTCATCCCCACAATCACCACCGCCCCTCCCGGTGCCAGGAACGAAAACGATTGTTCGATCGCCGCCTTTGCCCCCACAGTGACAAACACGTAATCGGCACCGCGTCCCTCGGTGATCGCCGAAACTTGAGCAGCGGCATCGCTGTTGGTCGGATCGACCGAATGGGTAGCACCAAATTCGACCGCGTCGGCCCGTTTGTCGGCATCGAGATCGACCGCGATTACCGAAGCGGCGCCGGCTATGGACGCCGCCTGCAGCGAGTTCAGCCCAACTCCACCACAACCAATCACCACAACGTGGCTGCCCGGTTCGACCGCCGCGGTGTTGGCCACCGCTCCGTATCCAGTGATTACGCCACAACCCAGCAGCGACGCACTCGGCCAAGCCATGTCGGCGGGAATCTTCACCACCTGCGACGCGTCGACCACCGCGGTGTCGGCAAAAGTGGCGGTACCCAAACCGTGATGCATCGCCGAACCATCGGCACTCGCAATCGGCTGACGGTGGTCGATTTCGAAATCACCCGTGCAGGCCACGTGCAGACCACGCTCACATTGGTGACACGACCCACACGAACGGATGAGCGAAATAACGACGTGATCGCCGACCGCAACCGAGTCGACCGCTTCGCCCACCGCCTCCACCACACCGGCCGCTTCGTGGCCGTAAACCGCGGGGGTTGCTCCGCCCCACGCGCCGTCGAAAAACATGATGTCGGAGTGACAAATTGCGCACGCTTTCACTGCTACCTGCACATCGCTTGGGCCGGGCGGCGCGACCTTGATCTGCTCGATCGACAACGGCGAGCCGAACTCGCGAAGAACTGCGGCGTTGACCATGGGCGCACAGTAGTAGCCCATCTCGCCGTTGCGTCACCCGTTGGCGAACAAGATCAATGGCGCCACCAGGTCGACAATAAAGTTGACCGCTCCGGTATCGGAATCGAGGTGAAGACCATCGCTGCGTACGTACCGCTCGGGGTTGGATTCGACCACGGGGCCGGTGTCGACCACGACCACATTGGCGTTGGTCGCGGCCAATGCGTCGATCATCGAACGATAAAGATCGAGCCTGACATTGGCGGGCTGAGTATCGCCCTCGCCGCGGGGATAGCCGGTCTTCGGTGGTGTGAAGATCATGACGGTGGCCTCAGCCACGGTCGCCGCGGCGATCATGCGCTCGTACTCATCTCGGACCAGATCAAGAACCTCAGGTTGTTCGATGCTCGTCACTTTGTCGCGGATCACGTCGAGGTGATCCATGAGCACAACGCCGTGGTCGATCACCAAGACAAGGTCGACCGACTCGTCGATGGCCGGGCGGCAACCGCCATCAAAGGGACCAAAGATCTCGCCCGTCCAAGCAATACCAGCCCAGTTGGCGCCGACCCGCTCGTTGAACAGCGGACCACACGACACAAATGCGCCTGGCCGCACCGTCCCACCAACCGACCCGATCCAGCCCTCGACGGCGGGCTGCACGGTGTAGCCAGTGGAGTCGCCGACGATGATCGCGGTTGGCTCGGACGCAATGTGGACGGGTAGGGGCGCCCGCGTGGTGGTCGTCACCGCAACGCCTCTGGTTGTGAGTGGCACTGTGGTTGGGACTGGCACTGTGGTTGGCGCCACCAACGCGGCAACGGTAGACGCGGCGATTTCGGCATCGGACGGCGGAGCAGGAGCGGCCGCGGCCGTCGCGATGAGCGCAACCGCGAGCACAGCCGAGACTGCGCCGAGCGTCCGAAGAGGTCGTCTCAGACGTCGAGCAGAACGAATCGGCCACTCGATCACATGGTGCGATAATTCCGCTAGCGCCAATGTCGCGGCTACGGCCACCCACGGCGGCGCGCCGAGCAGCACGAGTAACGGCCAGTGAAAGAGATAGATCGCGTAGCTACGTTGGCCGAGCCACACCAGAGGCGGAGTCGCCAAAACCAGCCCGAGTCGACCCGGCCGCACGACACCGGCGATCATCACTGCCGATGCCACGGCCACCACTAGGAGCGCGCCGGTGGACACCCACTGGTCAGACTCTTCGAGAACGAAGGTCCACCACACCAGGACGGCGCCGGCCAACGCAACGGCAAACGCAGGAACGTCAGTTGACGGTTTGCGCTGCAGGGCAACCGCCAGTGCCGCTCCGGCCAGCACTTCGGCGAACCGCACCGGAGTAGCAAAATACGCATCGGCACTTCCCCACCACACCGCCATGCCCGCCACCACGACGAGCAGTCCCACGACCAGCGCACGACGCACGCCGAGCAGCACGATCAGTACCGGCCACACCAGGTAGACCTGCTCCTCGATCGACAAGCTCCACATGTGAGCCAGCGGCCTCGGCGTCGAGTCGAAGATCTCCCAGTATCCGCCGGTGTTGGCCGCTGACCACCAGTTGTGAACGTAGGTCGTGGCCGCGAGCCCCTCACGTGCCGCGGCGGCGAGGCTGTGGGCGTCGGTCATCGCAACCGCTCCGACGGTTATGGCCACTGTCGTGATGGCGGCCGGGAGCAGCCGTCGGGCTCGACGAGTCCAGAAGTCGTAGAGCGGGCGATTCGGGGCGCTCAGGAGAATTCCGGTGATCAGGTAGCCCGACAACACAAAGAACACCGATACGCCGATCCATCCGCCCGGGAGGGCGCTCGGCCAAGCGTGATAGATCACCACCGCCACGACTGCCAGGCCTCGCAATCCATCGAGTGCGGCGATGCGGGGCGCTCGGGTCACGGCCCGATATTGGCACGGATTAGAAAATTTGTTGCCTTGAGACGCCGCACCGATTTCGCCTAGATACGCTTTGGTTTATGGCCATTTCACTCCCCTCTCTGCCGTACGCCGACGATGCTCTTGCCCCCCACATCTCGGCTCACACCATTTCGTTTCACTACGGCAAACACCATGCGGGCTACGTCAACAATCTCAACGGCTTGATCGAGGGCACCGACCTCGCCGATGCGTCGCTCGAGCAAATCGTCATGGCCGCCGAACCGGGCGGGTTGTACAACAACGCCGCTCAGGTTTGGAACCACACTTTCTATTGGAACTCGATGGCCGCCGACGGCGGCGGCGAACCAACCGGCGACTTGGCGGCCGCAATCAACACCAAGTTCGGATCGTTCGACGCGTTCCGGGCCGAATTCACCACTGCCGCGGTCGGCAACTTTGGGTCGGGGTGGACTTGGTTGATCAAAGACGGCGACTCGGTGGCAATTGTCAAAACCGACGATGCTGACACGCCGCTGAAGCATGGCCAGCACGCCCTGTTGACGATCGACGTTTGGGAGCACGCCTACTACCTCGACTATCAAAACGCTCGACCGGCCTATGTTGCCGCGTTCTTGGATCATCTCGTCAACTGGAATTTTGCCGCCCAAAACTTCGCCGCGGCCTGACCGACGGCGAGTTACTCGGCCGGCGCGAACGCTACGAGCGGTCCGAGCAGATCAACGATCATGTTGACGGCGCCGGTGTCGGGGTCGAGGTGGAGTCCGTCGGTGCGCGGGTAGCGGTCGGGATTGGCTTGGATGATCGGTCCGATGTCGACAAGTTCGACGTGCTCGCCAGAGGCAGCGGTGTCGAGCAAAATTTGCCGGTAAGCCGCCATTCGCCGGTCTCCTGACTCGGCGCGTTCGTCGAGCATTTCGGGGATCACCGGGGTTGGCGGCGTGGTCAATATGAGGTGGGCGCCAACGGCGGCGGTTTGAGCGACCAGTAGTTGATACTCGGCCGAGACGGCGTCGTACATGTCGGGTTGGGAAATATCGGTCCACGTGTCGGTGTGGCCGTTGTGGTGATCCATGAACACGACGCCGTGGTCGATCAAAACAACGAGATCGATTCCTTCGACGATTTCGGGGCGGCACGGTGTTTCGAATGGCCCGAATCCCGACGTCGACCAGTAGTCGTGCTCGGTGGCTGAGAACAGCGGCGAACACGAGACATTGGCGCCTGGGAGCGCGCTTCCGCCCGAGGCTTCGATCCACGCTTTGAACGCCGGTTCGACGACGTAACCGGTCGAGTCGCCAACCAGTAGCGCGATCGGGTCAGCGGGCAACTGGTACGGAGTCGGCGGAGGTTCCGTCGTGGTAGTGGTCGTAGTCTCGTCGACTGCTGTCGGGCTGAGGGCTGCGGTCGTCGTGGTCGCGACGGCGGTCGTGGTCGTCGTCGTGGTGGCCAGTTGGGCCGCCATCGCCGCCGCGACCTGGTCGTCGGAAACTTCGCCTGGAGCAGCCGCCGCGACTGCCAATAGGGCAACGGCGGCCACCGCAGAAACCGAACCCAACACTCCCAACGGCCGCGCAACGAGCCGCCCCGAGCGGACCGGCCCTTCGAGCAGGCGTCCGGAAATCTCGGCCAGAACAAGAGTTACGACGATCGCGACAACGGGCGGAGCGGCGAGCAGGACCAACACCGGCCAGTGAAAGAGATAGATCGCGTAGCTTCGGGTACCCAGCCATCTCAGGACCCGGTCGCCGAGGAATCGGTCGGCAACTGGGCTGGTGCGGGCCCAACCAACAACAACAGCGGCCGCCAGCGCGACGACAAGCAGCGCTCCCTTGGCCACGATGGGATCGGACTCGCTGAGGGTTGCCGTCGCCGCCAACAATCCGAGGCCGGCGATCGCCGCCGGTGCGCCCCCGATCTTGAACGCCGGTCGTTCGATAACGACCGCCGCGACCAACGCTCCGGCCAAGACCTCGGCAAAACGAAACGGCGTGGCGTAGTAGGCATCGGCGCTGCCCCACCACACCGCGACACCGATGACGACAACGACCGTTCCAGCCCCAAGGGCCCGACGCAGTCCGAGAGCTACCAGTAGCAGCGGCCACAGCAGGTAGACCTGCTCTTCAATCGACAGACTCCACATGTGGGCGAGTGGACGAGGCGTCGAGTCGAAGATTTCCCAATACCCACCGGTCGTCGCGGCCGACCACCAGTTGTGAACGTAGGCGGTGGCGGCCGCGCCTTCGCGGGCAGTCCCGGCGAGCGCATCGCTGTCGATCAGCCCCACCGCCACGACCGTCGCCACGGTCGTGGCCAGCGCCGCGGGCAGCAGTCGTCGGGCCCGGCGCCGCCAAAAAGCAGCCATCGACCGACCGGTCAGTTCGTGCTCACGAACAACGATGCCGCTGATCAGGTAGCCGGACAGGGTGAAGAACACCGATACGCCGATCCATCCACCCGGCAACACTTCGGGCCAAGCGTGGTAGATGACCACCGCCACAACCGCCAACCCGCGTAGTCCGTCGAGCGCGGGAATGCGGCGGGTTTGACTCACCGGGTATCCACTAGTCGTCGGCGAGCCGAGGAGTTGGCTCGGTGGCCTTCCCGATCGAGATACGTTCGCGAGCCCCGGCCCGTTGACGTTCGTTGACATGGACCGGCATCTCCGACGCGAGTTCGTCAAGCCGCAATCGGTTGGTGACTGGAACTATCCGCCCCGCATCCTCAATGCCTGCGTGGCGATCGCTGACCGCGTATTTCTTGCGCATCTGATGAGGCTGAAAGTGGCTCATGTCATCGGGCGTCAAGTCGGTGCCCAACTCCAACGCGCCGGCGGCCACCGCCGCGTCGAGTAGTTCTTGGCCGGCGGTGGTGCGAACAATCAACGCGTTCGTGCCCGGGTCGGTCTCGCTGTCGACGCGATTCGGTGATCCTCCGACCCACGTGTCCGATGCGGCGATGTCGGCCGACTCGCCGATGCCGTCGGGACAGATCTTGCATCGCCACGGCAGGCCCCACTGGCTTTCGTCTTCGCCCCAATAGTCGAGGTAGTGCCAACTGTGGGTTCCGCTCGGCGTGATCGCGGTGGTCGGACCGGGGTTGCCGAACCCTCGATACCGAAAGCTGGTGACCTCGTCGGGGTCAACGCCTCGTTCGCTCAAGAACCGGCGGGTAAACGAACCCGGACCGTAACCACCACAGACCGGCGCCATCCAGTACTTCACCAACTCGTCGACGCGAGCGTCGTGACGAGCAAAGTTTCGTAGCGCACTCAGATCACACGGCTTGCCAATGAAGGCAAACGGTTCGCCGCGGTCGAGCACGTCGGTAACGTCGAGGAGCGTCGCGGTTGGCCCGTAACGCGAACCCGACGCCTCGAGTACATCCGCTTCGGAAAAGCTCAGAGTTCGCTCGCCGAAGGTCGGTTCGGAGAGCCCAGCCTTGGTGTGCAAGATGAAACTGACCCGGCCACTGCTCAACAAATACTGGCCGAGCGCCGTGAGCGTTCCGCCGGTCGAGCCTTGGTGACGAACCACGGGATCACCGGCCCACCCCAGCACCAGCCGCCGCCACGGCCCCCAAACATTGTCGATCTTGGTGTCGGCGGCCACTAGTCGTTCGGGCATGCCGTCGACACGGGTTCCGGGGCACACGTCGTAGATCGTGTCGACTTGCTCGTCGGTGAGATCACCGACCACCAACGGTCGTAGATCCCCAGTCGATGTCTTCAAAACCCCGATGGTCTCGGGTCCGGCTACCGCTTGGCAAAGACCGCAACCAATACACAGCCCCTGCTCGGGTATCGCATAGAGACGTTCGGTTGGAGTCATCGACAGGACCCTAGCGCCGACACTATTGGCAGTTGTTCTGTCAGTTGTTCTAGATTGGTCGTATGGCCACCATGACAATGCGAAGTCCAGAATGGACCGACACTGCACCAGTCAAGGTTCGCAGCAGCCGCGAACTCCTCGCCTCACCCGAAGAGGTGTGGGAGGCCATCACCGACACACCCGGCTGGCCGACCTGGTTCCCAGCCATCACCAACGCCGAAGTGACCGGCCAACAAGACGGAGGACTCGGGTCGCGGCGCCGTGTCACTATCCAAAAACGCTTTGCCATCGACGAGGAATTCATTGTGTGGGATCCCCCTCGATCATGGGGATTCACGGTCTACGAAGCCAACGGACCGTTCCCACGGCTGAGCCACTCGCTGAACGAACGCATCGACATTCAAGTGCTGGCCCCCGACCGGGTTCGTGTCACCTACCTCATGGCGTGGGACCCCAAGAAGGGCCGCAATCTGTTGTTCAAACGAGTCCTCAAAGGCGGCCTCAAAAAGAGCCTCAACGAGGCCCTCGACAACCTCGGCCAATACATCGAATCCCGCAGAGTCAAATGAGCCTCGGAGCAAAATGAGCAGTCCGCGATACGGCCAGGTCAACCACAAATACGGAATGCAACTCGCCACAACTGCGCCCGCCGACGACGGCCCGGTATGGATGGTCAACCTGATGCAGTACCGCGACATTGCCGACTACGGCGATGCCACCAATGGTGATGGTCGGCCCGCTCGATCTGGACGCGAAGCCGACAACGAGTACACCCCCCTCGGGCCGCTCGCCGCGGTCGGGGCCGAAATTGTTTACGTCGCCGAAGTCGACGGCCAACTGCTGGGCGAGGGCCGGCCCTGGGATCGCGTCGCAATCGTGCGATACCCCACCCGCAAGTCGTTCATCGACATGCAAGCGTTACCTGAGTTCCAAGCCAAACACGTTCACAAAGAAGCCGGCATGGAGCGCACGATCGTCATGGGTTGTCAACCGCAACCCCTGCCCGACTACGCATGGGGCGTCGAAACCGTGCCGGTAGTACCGCACCCGGCGACCGACACCGATCCCGAACTTCACGTGATGCACGTGATCAAATTCAGCGAAGCAGGACGAGCCGAAATGGACAAATACTCCAGCGGCGGCGCGGCCCGAGCGGCGGGTAAACACGGCGGCGGGATCCTCCGCTGGTTGAGCGTCGAAGGAACCATCCTCGGCGACGAACGGACCTGGGACGAAGTGCGCATCAACACCTTCCCCAGCAAGGCCGCGTTTATGGCCGTCGTTGCCGACCCCGACCGCCTCGCCGACCAAGGCGACCACCGCGAAGTCGCAATCGCCGACACCTACACGTTGATGCTGCGACCAGTGCAAAACCAACTAGCCGCGTCTTTCGACTAGGTATCTAACTGATCCAGCTTTTGACCTTCTCGATATCGGCAAGCTGGTTGGGGCCCGTTGGCGCGATCTGCAGGTGGGTGACCCCGGCGTTGCGGTAGGCCTCGACTCGTTCGCGCACCCAGCCCTCGTCCCCGACAAGGGCGGTGGCGTCGAGGTACTCCTGGGGAATCAAGGCCATCGCCTCTTCTTTTTGGCCGGCGAGGTACAGGTCTTGGATCTGCTCGGCCTCGTCCTTGTAGCCGTACTTGCGAAAGATGTTGTTGTAGAAATTCTTGCCCTTGGCCCCCATGCCTCCCACGTAAAGAGCGGTCATGAATCGGCCGGCGTCGCGGATCTTCTTGGCCTGCTCAACGTCGTCGGTGATGCACAACGTGCCGCCCGCCGAGATCTGCAGCGGGCCGAGAGCATCGTCGCGTTTGGCCATACCAGCGGCAAGATCGTCGCCCCAAACCGTGTTGGCCTTCTCGGGGTAGAAGAACACCGGCAGCCATCCGCTGGCGACCTCGGCGGTGAGCTCGACGTTCTTGGGTCCCAGCGAAGCAAGATAGATCGGGATGTCATCGCGCACCGGATGGTTGATCAGCTTGAGCGGCTTGCCGAGCCCAGTGCCCTTGTCTTCAGGGAGAGGCAGCTGATAGTTCGGGCCGTCGTGAACAATCACTTCACGGCGCCACACTTTGCGACAGATCTCCATGATCTCGCGCTGTCGACCAAGCGGCTTGTCGTAGGGCACGCCATGCCACCCTTCGATGACCTGGGGCCCCGACGCCCCGAGTCCCAGAATGAACCGGCCGCCCGAAACCGCGTCGAGGCCCGCCGCGGTAGACGCGAGCGTCGTCGGGGTCCGGGAATAGACGTTGAAGATCGCCGAGCCGAGCTCCATGGTCTCAGTTTTTGCGGCGAGGTAACCAAGGATCGAAACCGAGTCGAAGCTGTAGAGCTCGGCCACCCAGCCCACGTCGACGCCAGCGAGCTCGAGTTCGTGCGCTTCCGCGGCAGCCAAACGGGGGTCGCCCGAATAGTTGAGCATCATCGAAATCTTCATGGCGACTCCCAATCGTGAACTTCTGTCAGTCTTGCAGACAATAGTTTGTACCGCATAACCTCCACCCCATTGGATTTGTGCACCGATTCCGGTGCTATAGCACCGAGAACGGTGCACAAATCCAACCAAGGAGCTTTCATGGGGCAGTACGGGCAGTTCGAGGGGAAAATCGGGCGGACGGTAGAAGAATCCACGCCATGGTTTGCCGAGCCACCGCATCCACCAGATGGCGCACCGAACGTCGTCGTAGTGCTGCTCGACGATCTCGGTTTCGCGCAGCTCGGATGCTACGGATCGACGATCGACACGTCCAATATTGATGCGCTGGCCGAAGGCGGACTGTGCTACACCAACTTCCACGTCACCCCGCTTTGCTCCCCAACCCGCGCTGCCCTACTCACCGGACGCAACCATCACACCGTCGGAATGCGGGCCATCTCCAACTGTCAATCCGGCTTCCCGAACATGACCGGTCAGATCTCCAAACACGCGGCCACCGTTGCCGAAGTACTGCACCAAGACGGATACGCAACCTTCGCGGTCGGGAAATGGCACCTCGCTCCAATGGAACAATGCTCCGCCGCGGGGCCAATGGACAACTGGCCCCTCCAACGAGGATTTGATCGCTTCTACGGGTTCCTCGACGGCGAAACCGACCAGTTCAGTCCATCGCTGACCTATGACAACCACATGATCGACCCGCCGGCGCGGCCCGAAGACGGCTACCACGTCAGCAACGACATCATCACCAAAGGTCTCGAGTTCATCCACGACACCGTGAGTGTGCGGCCCGATCGACCGTTCTTTCTGTACGCGGCTTTCGGAGCAACTCACGCCCCTCATCAAGCCCCCGAGTCCTACCTTCAGAAGTACCGCGGCAGGTTCGATCACGGGTGGGACGAAGTTCGCGCCGAGTGGTTCGCCAACCAAATCAAACAAGGATTAATCCCTGCCGACACGCAACTCGCGCCTCGCAACCCCGGAGTCGAAGCGTGGAACGACATGCCCGAGATCCATCAGCAACTCGCGGCGCGACTTCAAGAGGCCTTCGCAGCGTTTCTGGATCACACCGATGATCAAATCGGACGGCTGATCAACGGGTTACGCGACCTCGACCAACTCGATAACACTGTGGTCATCGTGCTGGCCGACAACGGGGCCAGCCAAGAAGGCGGTCCGTTTGGCGTCATGCACGAGATGAAGTTCTTCAACGGACTCCTCGAGACGCCCGAAGAAGCCATCAACCACATAGACGAGATCGGTGGGCCGCACAGCCACACGAACTATCCGTGGGGATGGGCCCAAGCGGGCAACACCCCGTTCAAGTGGTACAAGCAAAACACCCACGAAGGCGGCGTGCACGTGCCACTGATCGTCCACTGGCCTGCTGGCATTGACGCCGACTCGGCTGGTGGGATCCGCTCCCAGTTCCATCATGTCAACGATGTCGCCCCCACAATCTACGAGATTGCCGGTACTGAGGCGCCCGACAATTACCGCGGGATCGCCCAATTGCCCGTGAGCGGAACGTCGTTCGCTTACACGCTCGGTGATCCAGACTCGCCAAGCCGCAAGGAAGTGCAGTACTTCGAGATGGTCGGCCATCGCGGACTCTGGCTCGATGGGTGGAAAGCCGTCACCCGACATCGCAAAGGCGCCCCATACGAAGACGACGAATGGGAGTTGTATCACGTTGCCAAAGATTCGTCCGAGTGCAACAACCTCGCTCAGTCGCATCCCGAGAAGCTCGCCGAGCTGATCGACCGCTGGTGGACCGAAGCCGACGAACACGGAGTACTGCCCCTCGATGATCGTCTGATCGAATTGTTCGGAACCCGATTTCGGGCAAACTCGCCGCACCCCGAAAACCGGCACTACACCTACCGCCCTCCGCTTGCCGCGCTCCCCTCCCAGGCCGGGCCATCACTCGGGGGCCGAAGTTGGAACTGTGTGGCTACCGTCGATCGCCGGGCGGCCGATGATGGAGTGCTGTTCGCGACCGGCACCGAGAATTCCGGGATCGCATTGTTTGTGAAGGACGGTCACCTCGTTTTCGACTACAACGCGTTTGACGATCACACGGTGCTTCGGTCGCCGGCTTCACTTTCGCCCGACGCAAGGTCGCTTGGGGTCGAGTTTCGACGCGGTCCATCTCGTAGCGCAAACGCGGCATTAACCGTCGACGGAGAAATCGTGGCCACGACCGATGTCGCCTGGACAATGGGCACAATCTCGTCAGTCGGCATGTCGGTGGGATTCGACGCCGGGTCGCCGGTCAGCCCAGACTACGAAGCGCCGTTCGCCTTCAGCGGCCAACTCCGCCAAATCGACTTCCAACTCCTCTCCCGCGCCGACGTCGAATCACAACGCGCCCAAGCCCAAGCCGAAATGTCGCGCCAATAAGTTGGATTTGTGCACCGTTCTCGGTGCGATAGCAACGGAATCGGTGCACAAATCCAACATCGCCGCGTGAAGTGGGGCTGTAGACCGCGGTCGAATCTGCCGACAAAAGGGCGGTGGGAAAAGCCCCGATGTACAACCATCCACCGGCGCGCCTAACCTTGGTGGCGCTGCGGGCCGGTGGCACATGTTGAAATCCTTGCGACTCCGTACTGCGTTCGTCGCCCTCATAGCGATCCTGGCCAGCCAACTGGCGTTGGTCTCCTCTCCAGCCAGCGCGGTCGCGCCCTTTCAGATCCTCGCCGCGCCCTTCGAGTGCGGGACCGAGTGGTCGGGCACGACCTACAGCGGTCATGGCCAAAACAACTGGAACCTGGACATGAACAGCACGGCGCGCACCTACGCCGTGCCGAATTACGACGAAGGGTCACCGATCCTGGCCCAAGCCGACGGCGTCGTGAGTTGGCTCGGCGTCCATGTTCGCGCCGGCACTTATCTCGATGTCGACTACGGCGACTACACGGTGCGCTACGTGCATCTCATGACCGGCTCGATCCCCCCCGAAGTCAACTCGATCGGGGCGACGGTGACCCAGGGTCAGACCATCGGGCTTCTGGGCAAGACCGGCAACGCAACCCACGCTCATCTCCACATCGAGTACCACGACAGCCGCGGGGTGAAAGACGCCGCCGGCTGGCAACTCTCCACCCAAACGCAAGTGACCATCGATGGTGTAGTCATCAACCCCGGTGACGTGTTCGTGAGCACCAATTGCAACGGAGCGCCGCCGCCGACCACCACCATTCCTCCGACCACCACCAGCGCAGCCCCTCCCCCGACCACCACGGTCCCCGCGCCAGCAGACCCGGACTTGGCGGCACACGTCGCCACGCTCACCGAGCCAACCGAAGCTGCCACCGATCAGGCCTACATCGTTGATCAGCTAAGCCAATGGACAGAAGCATTGGATGGCACGACCGACCCAGCGGCCTACATCTCTGCAATCAGCACTGGTGGCGCGAACATCATCGGCCGCATTCCCGGCACCGACCTTGCCACCGAGACGGTGATCGTTGGAGCTCACTACGACCGGCCGTCGACCTGCGCGACCGCCAACCCGATCTGTCCCGCGGCCACGGACCGAGCGGCGGGGGTTGCCCTGTTGCTGGAGCTCGCCCAGCGCCTCGCCGAGCCCTCGGCGCCAGCGCCGCGGCGCACTGTCGTGTTGGCGTCGTGGGACCGAACTCGCGAAGGCCATGTTGGTTCGGCGGCGTGGATCGCCGCTAACCCAACCTTGGCCGCATCGGCGGTCGCCTACATCGACTACGACATCCAGGGCTCGAGCGCCGTAACCGCGCTGCGGTCGAGGACCAGCGCGTTTGGTGCGGAGTCCGGAGGCGCGTCGATGGTTGATGCAGTTGAGCAAGCCAACGCGGCTTCGGCGGCGCTCAACATCGACCAGTTCGCCGCAACTCTCTCACCCGACGGCGACAACCTGTCGTTCTCGGGAGTTGGGGTGCCAACGGTTGCGTTCACCGACCAAGTCGGACCGTGTGTGGCCACGTCGTCAGACACGGCCGACACGGTCGACATCGTCAAACTCACACGCCAACTCGACGCCGCAGCCGGCCTTGTTGGCACTCTCGCTTCGAGTGACGTCGCCACCGACGCAACCGTGGCCGCGGCGCCGTTCGATGATGCCGCGACCGTGGCGGGGCTAGCCAGCCACGTTGGAGCAAGAGCAAATACCTTGGCAGAGCTAAACGCCGCGCTCATCGCTCAGCCGTGTTTGCCCACCCGACCCGGCGACCCGTTCACTGACATCGCCGAAACCTCCTACGCCTACGCCGAGGCCGCGGTGCTTTACGACACCGGTATCACCACCGGCAGTGGGCCGTTGACCTATTCGCCGAAGGACCCCGTAACCCGCGAACAAATGGCCGCTTTCTTGGCGCGACTCTGGCGGCTCGTACATCCCAACGCTGCGCCGATCAATCCGCCCGCGTTCGTTGATGTGTCCGAGTCGAGCTTTGCCTACGACGACATTGCGTTGCTCGGCGAACTCGGGATCACCACCGGCACGACGGCCATCCGGTTCAGCCCCGACGATGGTGTAACGAGAGTGCAGATGGCCGTGTTCTTGGCGCGGATCTGGCCGATGCTCGTGCCAAGCTTTGATGAGTCAGTCGTGGTGGGCGATGCCTTCGACGACGTAGCGACAGACGATTTCGGACACCTCGAAATCGCGTTGATTCGTCACGTAGGGATCACCACCGGCACTCAGCCACGGATCTACTCACCGCACGATCTGGTTACACGCGAGCAGATGGCCGCTTTCCTGGCGCGCTTCATGCGAGCCGCCAAACTGATCTAATCACTGCTACCGGTTGGCTACGGCAAACAACTGTCAGGCAAACTGTCAGTTATGAGTGACGCAGATCTCCAAAAAGTCGAAGCCGCCCTCGACACGTTGTTGGCCGACCACGACCCGTCAACCGAGCAATACCAAGAGTTCCGAGGTCATCAGTTCGATGCGGGCCTGGCGTGGGTCATGTACCCCGAGGGCCACGGCGGGCTTTCGGTGGCCCCCCAACTCCAGAAAACGGTGAACAAGCGACTGGCCGAAGCCGGCGCGGCACCCATGGATCCGTCGATGTTCTTCATCGCCCTAGCCGGCCCCACAATCGTGACCCACGGCAGCGACGAAGTGAAGCAGCGCTTTTTGCGCCCGATGTTCACCGGCGAAGAACGGTGGTGTCAGTTGTTCTCCGAACCCGGCGCCGGCTCGGACTTTGCCGGCCTCGGAACCAAAGCGGTCCGCGACGGCGACGAATGGACCGTGAACGGCCAGAAGGTGTGGAACACCCTCGCCCACATCGCCGACTACGGGATGCTCGTCACCCGCACCGATCCCAACGTTCCCAAACACCGCGGCATGACTTACTTCGCGCTCGACATGCACGCACCGGGTGTCGAGGTCCGACCGTTGCGTCAGATCACCGGAGAGGCCGAGTTCAACGAGGTCTACATGACCGACGTGCGAGTACCGGACAGCAATCGCATAGGGGCGGAGGGCGAAGGTTGGCGAGCGGCGCTCACCACTTTGATGAACGAACGAAACGCCATTGGCGGAGGTGGCGGTGGCGGCCCGAAGAGAGGGGGCGGTTCGATCAGTTATCTCGTCGACATTTACAAGTCGACGGCTGATCGCCACACCAGCGCCGCCCGTGACGAGGTCGTGCAGTTGTGGATCCGAGCCGAGGCACTGCGACTCACCAATTTGCGGGCCTCGCAACTGGCCAAGGCTGGTAATCCTGGGCCTGAGGGTTCTGTCGGCAAGTCGATGATGGCCAACCTCAACCAGGACATCTTCGAAAAGGGTGTCGACCTTCTCGGCATGGACGGCCAAATCAACTACGACTACACATTCCGAGCGCCCGAATCGACCGACATGACCGCCGAAGGTGGCATCGGTCATGCTTTCTTGCGGGCCCGCGCCAACACAATCGAAGGCGGCACAACCGAGGTGATGAAGAACATCCTCGGTGAACAAGTGCTTGGCCTGCCAGGCGAACCCCGCGTCGACAAGGAGATCCCCTGGATCGACGTTCCTCGGGGATAGCAATGCGCCACCTCCTGTCTCGAGTTCTGTTCGGGTGGCGTTCGCCAAACGCGACTTCGTGGAAACCGGTGACCTCGTCGACGTTGTTGCCGAGTTGAACGGCGTGAGCGAGCCCTGAGTTGGAGCTACTCGGCTGCAGAATTCTCGCCGAGATAGGTCACGACGTCGGGATACAGCTGTCGCTTGATCGTGGTGAGGTTATGTCCTGCGGTTGCCACATGCGGTCGGACCATGGCGATGGCTTCGTCGACGAGGGAGTCGAGCGGGGCGGTGGCGTTGACGATGCCGGCTGCCCGCGCCGCGGCCCCGGAGTATCGATGGCCGGTGGAGATGGCGTGGCGAAGGGTCTGAGGAGCAAGGGCGGCCTTGGCCACCGACATGAGAGACATCGGGAACGACATTTCGAGATGGACCTCGGGGAAACAAAAGAAGCCACGGTCTTCGCGCATGACCGCCTGGTCGTGGGCCATCAACAAGAACGCTCCCATCCCAAACGCGTGACCATTCACCGCGGCGACCGTAGGGGCCTCAAAAAGCATGATGCGTTTGACGACCGATTCGATTCGCCGAACGTAAGCGGCGATCATGGGGCCATCCACCGACGACATGTACGCAACATCAAGGCCGTTGGAATAGTGCTTCGCTCCACCCGTGGTAACCAGACCTTTCGGTCCAACCGCTGACTCGACCTCGTCGAGCAGGTTGTTCATAGTCGTCGCCCACCCATCGGTCGTAACGTTCTCGTCGTCGCCAAAGTTGATGACGAAGATCTCGCCGACCTGTTCGAGAGTGGGAGTAGCCATGGCCGACGATCCTAGTTAGGGACCGTCGCCCACCACCAACAGGCAACTAGTCGCCGTCGCGCCTTGGGTCCTACGATGCCGTCATGACCTCAATTGCGTTCAACGACATCGATGCCATCAACGACCAAGCCTCTGACGAATACGGCGACTGGGGCGCCGAAGTGGAGGTGACTCAAGAGATGATCAACGCGTTCGCGGACCTCACCGGCGATCACCAGTGGATTCATGTCGACGTCGAACGTTGCGAACGCGAGAGCCCGTTCGGCGGCCCGATCGCCCACGGCTTCTTGACCCTGAGCCTCATGCCCAAGCTGATCTCGATTCCGGTCGACCTCAGCGGCGCGAAGAACGTGGTCAACTTCGGTTCGGGCGGTTTACAGTTTCGCCGCCCGGTTCCCGCCGGCTCGACAATTCACGGCAAGTCCCGACTCGTGAACGCCCAAGAGCACAAGGTTGGCACTCTCTTGACGTTCGAATCGGCGATCCACGTCAAAGACAGCCCGAAGCCTTCGCTGATCTACACGTCACAAATCCTCTTTCAGGGCTAGCGATGTCAGCCCTCGAGGGCGACCAGAACTTCGCCGCCGAACTGTTTGCCGCGGCCACGTCACGACTCAACGCGCCGTTTCTCGTATCGCCTCAACAAGGAGTCGCCACTTACGGAGAGTTCTACGAACGCGTGCGTCGATACGCCGGCGTGTTGACCACACTCGGAGCCAAACCCGGCGACCGCGTGCTGGTGCAAGTACCAAAATCTTGCGAGGCCGTCGCTCTCTACGTCGCGTGCCTGTGGGCTGGCACCGTGCACGTCCCCCTCAACCCAGCGTTCACCCCTACCGAAGTCGACTATTTCGTTCGTGACTCGGAACCATCCATAACGGTGCTGGGCGACGGACTGGATGCCAACGGCCAGGGGTGGTTCACCGATTTGGCAGTCAACGCCGCGCCTCTCGATCGGCCGGTCGAACGGTCCCACGATGATCTCGCCGCCCTGCTCTACACGTCTGGCACCACCGGGCGACCCAAGGGTGCCGCGTTGTCTCACGCGAGCTTGCATCACAACGCCAACGCGCTGTCGTCGGCCTGGCGATTCAGCGACCAAGATCACCTTGTTCACGGTCTTCCCATCTTTCATGTGCACGGCCTCTTCGTCGCGCTGCACTGCGCCATGCTTGCGGCAATCCCGGTAACGTTTCTGCCCCGCTTTGACGCCGGCGAAGTCATAGGCGCGCTGAACAACGCAACGGTGTTCATGGGAGTGCCGACCCACTATCGCCGCCTGCTCGATCACCCCGACTTCGGCCGCGACGTCTGTCGGAGCATGCGTTTGTTCACCGCCGGGTCGGCTCCACTGGCGGCCGACGCGTTCGCCGAATTCGCCAAGCTCACCGGCCACCGCATTTGCGAGCGCTACGGGATGTCCGAAACTGGGATCACGGTTTCCAACCCCTACGACGGCGAGCGCCGAGCCGGCACTGTCGGCTACCCGGTCGCCGGGATCGAGCTGAAAGTTGTAGATCAAGGCGGCGACGCGGTGGCAGCCGGCGCGGTAGGAACCGTTTGCGTTCGGGGCGCCCAGTTAATGCGCGAATACTGGCGTCGGCCCGACGCCACCGCCGAGGCGTACCTGGAGGGTGAGTGGTTTATGACCGGCGATGTCGGCTCGCTTGACGAAACCGGACGGCTCAGCCTCCATGGCCGGTCGAGCGACATGATCATCAGCGGCGGCGAGAACATCTACCCCAAGGAGATCGAGACCGTCCTCGACGCAGTGCCGGGAGTTACCGAATCGGCGGTGATCGGGATACCGGACCTCGATTTTGGCGAAGTACCGTTGGCGGTAATCGCGACCGAAGACGACGGGGCTACGTACCGCGCCATCCAGGACGCTGTCGAGGCCGCGCTCAACTCGTCGCTGGCGCGCTTCAAACACCCTCGACGATTCGTTACGGTTCGGGCTCTTCCTCGGAACTCGATGGGGAAGGTGCAAAAGAACGTGCTACGCGTCGAGTACGGATCCAACCACGGAGCCAATTCCAAAAGAGAAGAATCAGGATCACAATCGAACCAGGAGTAACAACCCGGATCACCCCGCGGCCCACGGCGCCCTCGTACTCGGTCACCAGCGACTCGGCCTCGTCGCGGGCGCCGGCAAACTCGCCGCGGTTCCACTCTTCGAACGCTTTGTTGAGTTGAGCCTCGGAGTCAAAACCGGCCATACCAAACGCCGACAACAAACCCCGATCGCCGATATCGAGACGTTGAGCCTCGGCCAGCACCTCGAGGGTGTCAATTTGGTCGGCCAAGAGTTCGTGACTGGCTTCCAGGTTTGAAGTCTCGGCTTCGAACACAGCGGGCAAGAACGGGCCGATCTGGAGGCTGACTTGGGCCGCGGTCAGTTCGAGTTCGTCGCGGCGATCGAGCAACTCGTCAACCAGCTTGGCCCGTTCGGAAAACGCCGCGAACTCCCAGTGTTCGAGAGGTTGACGCACAAGCGGCGGGAGTTCCCACGGGGCGGCCCGGTCGGCCAAGCCCTCGTAGCGGTCTAGGGCCTCGGCCCGATCGTCGATACGCGACACACCCTGACTCGAGAGGCCGGGATCGAAGGCCATCGCCACATCGTCAACCAACGCGACGTGCTCTACCACATCCAGCAGACGCCGCCAGTCGACCTCATCGAGAGGCTCAACCGCGATCTGACCGCGATAGGCCGGCGTTTGTTGATCGAGCGCCGAAAAGATCATGGCAAATACTTGAGCATCGCCACGCACAACCAACGACTCCGCGGTACGCGTCCAGGAAGTCGACGGTGGTCCCTTCTCGAGTCCACCGGCAATCGAACCGGCGATGGCAAAGGCCAGCGATGTTCGAAGATCGGGATCGCTAAAGTCGATTTCGGACAACCAGGCGTCGGCGATATGACCCACAACGGCCCCAGGGTCGACGTCGGGCGACAGCACAATCGCGCCGTCATCAGCGAGTCTGCTCTCGGCTTTCCCGGTCCAGCCCTGGCGAAACTCCATTTGTCCCGGCGGAGTCAAGGGGATCCATTCGGCCAACTGGGGGACGCTCTCTCGCAAGTCGGACAACAGCCAGCCGTCGGCCAGATCGGGAGCGGCTAGCAGGACATCTACCGGGCCGCTATCGAGTTGACTGCGCACGTAACGCTCTGGGGCCTCAAGAACAATCGTGACTTGCTCATACGGGGCCGCTTGCGCCGACGTGAGAGTGAGGCCCTCGTCGGATACTTCCTCTTCGAGCCCCGACCCTTCGGTCAAATCGAATCGGCCGGCAATGTGGACACTGAGCGAAGTAGTACCGCCTTGTCCAACTGCAAACGGAGCAATGGCCACGATGTTGGGCGACACAAGGTCGAGTTCGTTTGGCAAACTCCGTAGGCCGTCACGGTGCCACGAAATTTCGATATCGGCGGTCTCGCCGGGCTCGAGCGGCGCCGCGAACTCAACGAACCAGTCGGCTAACCCGCGTGACGCCGGCGACCGGATGGCGTTGAGGGCAACTCCGTCAGACACGATCAAAACGTCGGCCGCGTCCCACGGAAGTTGCTCGAAGAAGCCGGTCACCGCTTCGGTGGCTCCGCGATTGGCAAATCCGTAGCTGTGGGTCACCTGCAGCGACCCCGACGCGGGATCGACCACAACTTCGGTAGCGACATCGGCGACCGGCGCAACGTCGGTGCTGACCTGAGCTGACAGCGACGCCGAAGGCCACCAAACCCCAGCCAGTGCCGCAATTATGACAACCATCAGCTTCGACACACGGGCAACAGGAGTCGAGAACGAGGCAGTCACCAAGCGGGGCACGAGAACTGACACTACCGCCGCAATCGCCATGTGCGCCGACGTGATCTACCGTCGTCGCATGTCGCTTCCCTCCCATGGCCAGCCCCATCAAGAAGTCATCGCGCAGCTGCGCAACATGCGCACCGACGACGCCCAATGGCAAGACGGCCGGACCTTCGGCCTCGTTTACGACGGCGGCGCGGAAGTTCACGCCATAGCCGAAGAAGCGTCAGCGATGTTCTTGCATGAAAACGCGCTCAACACCGTGGCGATTCCGTCCCTGGGACAGATCCAGCGCGAAGTAGTCGGCGCAATGGCCGAACTCTTACACGGTCCCGAAGGCTCCGGTTTCATGACATCAGGCGGCACCGAATCGATCCTGATGGCCGTAAAAGCCGCTCGCGAACGGGGCCGAGCCGAACGAGGAATCGAACGGGGGCAAATCGTGCTCGCCGATTCGGCCCACGCCGCGTTTCACAAAGGCGCTTCTTACTTCGGACTCGACAGCGTCGTGGTTGGGGTGGACGCTGATTTTCGCTGCGACCTCGACGCCACCGCCGACGCCATCACCGACCGCACCGTGCTCGTTGTTGGCTCGGCCCCGCAGTACCCCCAAGGAGTGATCGACCCGATTCCCGACCTCGCCATGTTGGCCGCCGAGGTCGGGGCCAACTTCCACACCGATGCCTGTATGGGCGGATTTGTTCTGCCGTTCATGGAACGGCTCGGTGAGCCGATTCCGCCATGGGACTTCCGAGTCCCCGGAGTCACCTCGATCAGCCTCGACGTACACAAACTCGGGTACGCGCCCAAAGGTGCCTCCATCATCGTTCACCGCAACAAGGAGTTGCGTCGGTACCAGACGTTCAGTTTCGACAATTGGCTCGGCGGCTTCTACGCCTCCCCCAACATGCAAGGCAGCCGCTCTGGCGCACCGATGGCGGCCGCCTGGGCGGTGATGCATCGCCTCGGGCTCGAGGGTTACGACGATCTCACTCGGACCACCATCGAAGCCGCTCGACAGATTCAAGCCGCCGTCGACCGGATTGAAGGAATCAGGTTGGTGGGGAACCCCGAAGCGCAAATCCTCGCCGTGACTTCTGACCCGAACTCGGTGACGGCTCCACCGGTGGACATATTCGTGGTCGGCGACAAACTCGCCGCACGCGGTTGGTATCTCGACCGTCAAAACCGGCCGGACTCGCTTCACATGACAGTCAGCGCCGGCAACGCGCCGATTGTCTCCGAGTTCGTCACCGACCTCGAGGCGGCAGTGCAAAGCGCTCGCGGTGACGTCGCGACCGACCGTTCGACCAACTACTCAACCCTCGACTAATGCAGCTCAAAACAACGAAATGGACAGCGGGCACCGACGGCCTCCAAGGAGTAGCGCAAATAACCCTGAGTCGGCCCGACCGCCACAACGCCTGGACTGGTCGTATGCACACCGAGTTCCGGCACCTCTTGCAACGAGCCGAGGACGACCCCGGCACCCGAGTGGTGATCATCACCGGCGACGCCCGCGGCCAAACATTTTGTCCCGGTGCCGATTCGCAGGCCTTGCAGCGTCACGTCGAATCCGGAGGATACGACCCGGGCACACCGGCCGACATCGCCCAACCGGGCTACGGCCTCGCCCCAGAGTTCGACGCTGACTTTGCCTACCTCTATGGAATGCAAACCGTCAGTATTGCCGCGATGAACGGCGCGGCCGCAGGAGTTGGACTCGCCCTCGCCATGTGGTGCGATCTTCGAGTGTTGGCTCGTGGGGGCAAGCTGACCACGGCTCACGGCAAGCTCAACTTGCCGGCCGAGTACGGACTCTCATGGTTGTTGCCTCGCATTATCGGACACGGACGGGCTGCCGATTTGCTGCTCACCAGCCGCGTCGTGCTCGCTGACGAAGCTCTACAACTTGGACTGGTCAACCGGGTCGTCGACCCCGACGATGTTCTCGACGCCTCAAAATCGCTTGCCGCTGATCTGGTGCAATCAGTCAGCCCCCACTCGTTGCGAGCCACAAAACAACAACTGTCAATCGACGCGACCCACGACGACCCCGGCCGATCAATCCGAGACGCGCAAGACCGACTCGAGCAGATGATGACCGAAACTGACTACCACGAAGCAACCGCGGCGTTCATAGACAGACGCCAACCTCGCTGGCAGCAATAGACGCCAGATTCTTTGAAACCACTTCAAGATTGCCCTTGCTTGGTCGATACAACAAGGGTCAGGCGGATTCGCCCCCGCCGGGCATGAGAGGATGGGTGGGAGTTGGATACTCCCTCCAACGCATCGCCACCAGTACTTTTTCCAGGGTGCTGGCGCACTTACGTCTGGCTCCTACCCCCCTCTCTTCATACTGCTCTGGCCTCTCTTCATACTGCTCTGGCCGGGCCGGTTAACCAGCGCCGAAGAGACTGGCCAAGCCCCAGATCGCCGCGAGCAGTCCAACCGCGACATACACGAGGCTGCGCACGACCGGAGCTCGTGGAAGGTCATCGTCGTCACGTTGGGTTTCGGGCGGACGGATCAACGCCAAACCGTTTCCGGCAGCCATCGCCGCGCCGATTGCGAGGACTAGCCACGCCAGAAGATCTTCTCCAAGGAACACGCCGCCTATCCTCCCTCGGACCAAGGGCCCGAGCCAAACGGGCCAAATGACCCGTTTCGTCGCCAACAGGTCAAGCGTCGACGGTGTTCACCGATAGTTCCTGTGTGAGTGGTTTCGCCACCGCTCACATCGAGAGGAAGGCGGGAGTGAAACACTCCCTCCAACGCATCGCCACCAGCGCTTTTCCAGGGTGCTGGCGCACTTGTTTCGCTTCCGCCCCTCTCACTTACATAACCGCCGGAAACCGATCAGCCGAAGTCGGCGTCGGACACATCGGTACGGATGACCGAGATGATCTCGACATCGACCGCCGACGGCCGCCTGACCCGGGCCGAAGCCAGCGCACCGCTGCTGGGATCAAAACAAAACTCGGCCCATCGACCCCACGGCGACGCCAAGACATTGACAATCTGTTCGGCTCGAAAACACCCCGGATCGCCCCGACCAACGTTGTAGAGCCGGGCGTCTCCGCTCACATACCCGCCAACAAGTGCCAATTCGATCGCGACCTGATCGTTGTAGCCCAGCCCATCGCCAGCCAAACAAGTAGGCGCAACTATCTCGTCGGTTGAGGGCGAACAGGCCGCCACCGATCCGTCAACTTGCTCGACGAGCGCGCCAAGCCGTACAACGGTTCGCCTGGGTGGTTCTTGGGCTGTGTAGACCGCCCCACTCAGCGGCTCGCCAACACCATCGATCGTACGAGTCCACGTTCCTTCGGATACAAACGTCGCGGTTCGCCAACGCTGCCAAGCCACTATCAGTTCGGTCGCGGCCGACGGGTCGTGATCGACCGCCTCAAACGTCGTCGACGGACGAACCGGAGCGGGCGTGCCCCGCAGCCAAACGGTCGCCGCGGCTACCCCGATTACAACAACCGCGCCCCCAACGAAAGCAAGGAATATCGCCAGGGCCCGATCCATGCGAATGACCGTATACGTCGGTCACCAATCGTATGGGCCAGTGGTCCCAATGATCCGATCGGGCTTAGGCCGCCCACCGGAGCGCCCGATCGTTGCATCATGCGCTTATTGCGCCGATCCTCGGAACCAGTCTTCTCACCAGCACCGCCTCGCGATATATACAGCGACTTCAGTGTCGGCTGGGACCAGCTCGAGATCCATGCCCAAGACATTTTTTCGACAACCGACGGCTCGATATACGCCACGGAGGCCTTGTTGAGGTGGCGTCGATCACCCAACGAGCTTTGGGCCGCGGCGATGGCCCTACCCATTGCCGAAGAGATCGGGCTGGTCGCAAAGTGCACTACTTGGGCGACCGAACTGTCCCTTGCTACCTGGGCTACCTCGACCAACCGTGCGTCCGGCGGTCGACTGTCGCTAAATCTGCATCGCACGCAACTGGCCCAGGAAGGTTTAGCCGCCGACATCGGTGTGCTCTTGACCGAACACGGCATTTCCGCTCACGAGATTGTGCTCGAAATTCCCGACCGGCTTGGCCCGGATGGTTGTCGTGCCGCGATCGAAACCATCGGCCCGCTGCTCGATTCTGGCTCTCGCGTATCTCTTGATGACCACCGCGGCGCGGCATCCAAGACCGATCCAGATCCGAGCTGGCTACCAACCGGTTCGCTGGTGAAGCTGGATTCGGCGATTACCTCTGATTGTGACCATCAACTCGGCCGCGACATCATGGAGTTGACCGCCGACACGTTGCACGCCGAGGGTTACGAAGTGGTGGCCGAGATGATCGAACGTCCAACTCAGCTTGCCGCCGTCATCCAATGCCACATCGGATGGGCGCAAGGCCACCTGTTTGCGAAACCGACTCTTCTGGTCTGAGCCAGCCGGGTGTGGTGTTGGTTAAACGTCGCGACGGGTGAGGTTACGAAACGAAGTGAACCGCGGCACAAATCCCAGCTGAACGGTGCCGGTGGGGCCGTTGCGATGTTTGGCGACAATGACCTCGGCCATACCTTCGGAATCGCCACCCGGGTTGTAGACCTCGTCGCGGTAAAGAAACATCACCACGTCGGCATCCTGCTCGATGGAGCCTGATTCGCGCAGGTCGGCGAGCATGGGCCGTTTGTCTTGTCGCATTTCGAGGTTTCGTGACAGCTGCGAAAGCCCCATTACGGGGCACTCGAGCTCGCGGGCAAGAATCTTGAGCCCTCTGGAAATTTCGGCGACTTCGACTTGGCGGTTTTCGGCGCCCGCTCGCCCTGTCATGAGCTGCAAATAGTCGACAACGATGAGACCGAGTTCGCCGGTTCGACTCTTGAGCCGGCGAGCTTTGGCGCGAATCTCCATGATTGTGAGATTCGGGTTGTCGTCGATCCACATCGGAGCTTCGGCGAGTCGTCCGATCCCATTGGAGATGCGGGTCCAGTCTTCTTCGTTGAGCTTTCCGTCCCGCATGTTTTTGGCGTCGACGTTGGCCTCGCTGCACAGCATTCTTTGTGTGAGTTCGAGGTGGCCCATTTCGAGGCTGAAAATCAACGTCGGTTTGTTGTCTCGCACCGCGGCGTGGGCGGCAACGTTGAGCGCAAACGCCGTCTTGCCCATAGCTGGCCGAGCGCCAACGATGACCAGAGCATTGGGTTGCAGACCGGACAACAAATCGTCGAGGTCGATGAACCCGGTCGGCGTTCCGGTAATTCCCTCGCCGAGCTCGTAGAGGTGTTCGAGCCGGTCGAGGGTGGCGTCGAGCAGTTCCCGGATTTCGCCCATGGTGTCGGCCACACGACCCTGCGCAACCTGAAACATCATGTTTTCGGCTTCGTCGACGGCCCGGGTGACGTCCTCGGGGCGGCTGTAGCCAATATCGGAAATTTGTCCGGCAGTCTCGATGAGACGACGGAGGGTGTAACGCTCGGAGATTATTTGGGCGTACTTGCTGGCGTTTGATGTGGCTGGAGTGTTGACCTGAAGGCTGAGCAGGCCGTCGAGTCCTCCCACCATCTCGAGTACGCCCATGCGCTCGAGTTCGGCCGACACGGTGACAGGGTCGGCCGGGTCACCGCTGGCATACAGTCCAGAGATGGCGTCGAACACGTGGGCGTTGGCCGGCCGGTAGAAGTGCACCGTCTCGGTGTGTTCGACGGCATCGGCAATGGCATCGCGCGACAGCAGCATCGCGCCGAGAAGAGACTCTTCGGCTTCGAGGTTGTGGGGCGGTACGCGCTGGGTGCTCGCCGTGTCGTACTCGCTCATCACCATTAGTGCATCGTGCCCTGAGTTGCCTGTGTGAGACCAGTGGAACACCGGTGGATTGCTTGGCTTTGGTGCGGGATTCGCTGTGGACAACCATGATGGTTGTCCACAGCGATCCGCATCAGACTCACTCTTCGATTACCGAAACGGTGATCGGGAAGGCAACGTCGGGGTGCAGCTTGCACATGACCATTGACTCGCCCAGGTCCTTGATCGGGTGTTCGAGGTCGAGCGTGGCGCGGTCGACGACCACACCCGCTTGGGCCTCTACCGCTTCGACGATCTCGGACGCTCCGACCGAACCAAAGAGTCGGCCACCGTCGCCGGCCTTGGCCGAGATGGTGATGGTCTGCGGCACCAGTTTGGTTGCCACTTCTTCGGCGTCGGCGCGGGTGGCCGCGTCTCGCATCGAAGCAGCCCGGCGCATGGCTTCGGCCTGCCCAGCTGCACCTTCGGTCGCCTTGAGCGCGAGGCCACGGGGCTTGAGGAAGTTACGGAAGTAGCCATCGGCGACGTTGGTGATTTCGCCCTTGCGGCCAACGCCGCTCACGTCGGAACGCAAAATGACTTTCATCATTCGGCTCCTTCGTTAGCAGCGTTGAACTCGACACCCTCGACCTCGGCCACTGCCGCGGCGTTGCCGAGTTCTTCTGGAGCATCGCCGTCTTCGCGAGCCGGCGGCGGACCACTCGGGCGCGGAGCCGGACCTTCGGCGCGACCGCCCCGTTCGCCACGGTCACCGCGGTCGCCACGATCCCGGCTGTTGCGTTGGGTGGTTACGCGGGTGGCGTAGGGAATCAGGGCCATTTCTCGGGCAACCTTGACGGCATCGGCACAAAGCTTCTGTTGCTGGGTGCTGTTGCCGGTCACGCGACGGGCGCGGATCTTGGCTCGTTCGGAAACGAAGCGCCGCAGCAGGTTGACGTCCTTCCAGTCGACGTAGTCGAGCTTTTCGGTCGTTAGGACACTGATCTTTTTCTTGCCGCGACGGTTGTCGTTCTTTCCTCCGACTTTGCCGCGCTTCTTGACTTTCGCCATGAGTTATTCCTGTTCTTTCGTACTTGTGAGAGCTCGCTTCTGACCCGTGGGTTAGAAGGGCTCTTCGTCCATGTCGTATGCGGGGGGTGCCGCGTTGGAGACGGCTCGGCCGCCTCCAGCGTTGCCGCCACGAGGGGATCCACCACCGTCGCCTTTGAACTCGTTGCGACGAATCTCCGCCGACGCCCACTTGAGGCTCGGGGCGATGTCGTCGGCGATGATCTCGACTTTTGAGCGACGTTCGCCTTCCTGGTTTTCCCAGCTGCGCTGCGACAACGTGCCGTAGATCACGACACGTGAGCCCTTGGTGATGGACTCGGCCACGTTTTCGGCCAGCTGACGAAAGCAGCTCACGTCGAAGAACGAAACTTCGTCCTCGCCGTCCTGCTTCTTTTTGTTCCAGGCGACGCCAAAGTTGGCGACGGCCATCCCGCCCTGCGTGAAACGCAGTTCGGGGTCACGCGTGACATTGCCTACGACGGTGACGGTGTTATCAAATCCCATAGTGGTACCTCCGGATCAGCCGGCCTCGGCCGGCGCGGCCTCCCCAAGGAGACCACGACGAGTGGCTTCCTTCTCGGGAAGACGGAACAGCTTGTGGCGGACAATGTCGTCCGCAAGACGAAGCTGGCGTTCGGTGACTGGGAGACCAGCCGATTCGGTAACAATCTCCCAGACAACGTAGTTGCCTTCGGTCTTGTGATTGATCTCGTACGCAAACTTGCGACGGCCCCAGTTGTCGGTCGACGCGATGCGACCTGACTCTGCGGTAATGAGATCTTCGGTTCGTTTGATCACTGCAGCAATGTCGTTTTCGACAACATCACTATCGATGATGATCATCAATTCGTAAGCCCGTGTGATCACAGGCACTCACCTCCTCTGGACCCGACATCGTCGGGGCCGCTTTCCCGCGGCAGGGGTATCTCGGTTGTATTCATTCCCCGGAATTGGGGACCCAAGAAGGCTACCGGGGATGAACCCCCGTTGGGCACAGCGCCGATAGGTAGACGGTTGGGCGAGGACATGCGTGCATCATGTCGCGGGGGTATGACACCGGCCCCGACACTGCGGGCTTCGTCACGTCAGGTTGTAAGCCCCCACCGTGGGCGAGTAGCAGTCCCAGCCGTAGCCCGCGCCGGTTCCGTAACCATCGGCGTGCACTGCCGCGCACCCGGTAAGCGCAACCGTGGTTGTCGCGGCGTTGGTGATGCCGTCGGAACCGCTCTTGAGCGACCCGCTGGCCGTACCACCCAAGCTGGTCAACGCCGCAATCGAGGCCACCGCCACGAGGGCAACCAGCAGGGCGTACTCGACCAGGCTGGCGCCGCGCTCGCCGCGGTTCGCGTCAGGGGACGATTCTGTGGACATGTTCGCGCTCGGTTTGATGAAAGACCTCATGGTCAACTTGTCGGCCTACCTATTGCCCTGGTCCATGGGTCGAACGGACCTAACCAAGAAGATCAAGCCCGAACGCGAACCGACCCCACTTCAACGCCGGCGGCGTTGGTGAGCGGGTTCATCTCGACATCGATGCGAACACCCAGATCGGCAAGGACCCACAACAGCGTCGCTTCGGCGGCCCGGGTTGCACCATCTCGGCATTTGATGGCAACGGCAAACCCCGCTCGTGGCACAACCGCGCAGAACACGCCTTCGGCCCCCGTCTTGACTGCTACTTCGCCCCGGCCGGCCTGCATCACCCGAGTACACATTCGGCCGGTACCGGCGACCAGTTCGGGCGCGGCCATCATGGCCTCGTACAGTCGAAGGCCAGCGGGATCAGCAGCGAGGTTGGCCCAGCCTCGGGCCAACCGATCGAGCGGGATCTCCCAAACGGGAATACCGCAACCGTCGACCCCTGGGTCCTGATCAGCGGTTGAAATAGAACACAACTCTTCGATCGCCGGCGTGATGTGATCTCGCTGCAACGGATGACCGGGGGCCAGATAACCGGCGGGATCAAGATCGTGATGTCGACACACTGTCAAGAATCCGGTGTGTTTTCCCGAGCAGTTGTTGTGACGGGCGTCGAAACCGGTTCCTGCGGCGACCAGCGCTTCGGCGCTCGCCGCGTGACTAGGCGGATGGCCCGCACATTCGAGGGCATGAACGTCGAGGCCGAGTCGTTCGAGCCACGCCGACACCACCTCGATGTGCATGGGTTCGCCGCCGTGGCTCGCGCAGGCCATGGCCAATTCCTGGACCGACATCGAAAACGCATCAGCCACCGAACCCTTAGCCAGAGGACCACTCTTCACCAAAGGGAACGCCTGGATCGGCTTGAGAGCGGACCTCGCCAGCGTTGGTCGGGTCGGGTTGCCGAACCCTGATCGATGTCCGTCGGCGCCAACGATGGCGACGTCGACCTCGTGGCGGCTCTCGAGAAACGATCCTCGGCTGATTTCGACAACGACCGGTGGCGACATGTATCCAAGTGTGGCGTGCTCCGCGCCTACCCGCACGCGCCTAATGTGCCCCGATGCCCTCTCGTGACATAGATGTGGTCGCCGCTCGCGCCGCAACGCCCGGCTGCGACAACGTGGTCCACTTCAACAACGCCGGAAGTGCGCTCCCCACTTCTTCGGTTCTGACAACACAGATCGATCACCTCAACCTCGAAGCTCTCACCGGTGGCTACGAGGCCCACGACCAACAACAAGCTCGCATCGACGCGATCCGCCCAACTATCGCCCGACTGCTGGGTGCCGACCCTTCGGGTGACGAGATCGCGCTCACCGTCAACAGCACCGCCGGGTTCGACCTTTTCTTGTACTCGTTTGCTTACGCCGCCGAAGGCGGCCTCAACCCCGGCGATCGGATACTCACGACCGAAACCGAGTACGGCGCCAACTTCGTCGCTTACCTTCAGATCGCCAAACGAACCGGAGCGGTGGTCGAAGTCGTGCCATCCAATGATTGGGGCGAAATCGACTTGCCCGCTCTCGAGGCCACGATTCGACGGGGCGACGTTGGGCCGGCGCGGTTGATATCCATCAATCACATCCCGACCAATGGTGGATTGGTAAACCCGGCGGTCGAGGTCGGTCGCATTGCCCGCGAATACGGAATCACCTACCTGCTCGACGCTTGTCAGTCGGCCGGTCAGCGCCACCTCGACGTCGAGGAAATTGGCTGCGACGCCCTCACCGCCACGGGCCGCAAGTTTGTGCGCGGCCCTCGGGGCACCGGGTTTCTTTACGTGCGAAAGTCGGTGCTGACCCAACTCGAACCGATCATGCTCGATCACGATGCCGCGGCGTGGGTGGCCCCCGACCGTTACGAAGTCGTGGCTACGGCCGGGCGTTTCGAGCAGTGGGAGCGCAGTTACGCGGCATTACTCGGTCTCGGCCAAGCCGTTACCGAAGCACTGGACCACGGTCTCGACGCGATCGAGCGCCGCATCACTTATCTCGCCGACGGGCTCCGGGCCCGGCTCAACGAATTCGGACCCACAACCGTGCACGACCTTGGTCGAGATCGCTGCGGAATTGTCACCTTTACGGTCGCGGGCCACGCTGCTGCCGCGGTCAAAAGCTCCATGCAAAAACGCGGCATCAACATGTCGACGACGGAGGCCGGCAGCGTGCTGATCGACGCCACAAAACGCAACCTGGCGCCCATGGTGCGCGCCAGTCTCCACATATACAACACTGACGACGAGCTCGATCTGCTGATGACCGAGCTTCAGCAAGAGGTGAACCGATGAGAATCGCTGTACTGGCCGAGTCCCGAGAAGGCGAATGCCGGGTCGCTATCATCCCCGACGCGGCCGCCAAGCTGGTCGCTGATGGCCACGACGTCGTCGTAGAAAGCGGAGCAGGAGCCGCGGTCGGTGCAACCGATGCCGACTACGGCAACGTCGGAGTCGCGGTCGCCGACAACCGTCACGGCGTGTTGGCCAACGCCGACCTCGTGGTTGCCGTCAACCGCCCCGACCCGGCCGACCTCGAATCTCTGTCTACCGGCTCGATGGTGGTCGCGATGTTTGATCCACTTTGGCGACCCAAACTGATGGAGCCCTTTGCGGCCGCGGACCTCAGCTGCTTATCGCTCGAGTTGGTACCCCGAATCACCCGAGCCCAATCGATGGATGTGCTCTCGTCGATGGCCACAGTGGCGGGCTACCAAGCCGTGCTCACCGCCGCGCAACAACTTCCTCGCATGTTTCCCATGTTGATGACCGCAGCCGGGACCGTACCGGCGGCCAAAGTTCTGATCCTCGGCGCCGGTGTGGCAGGCCTTCAGGCAATCGCAACCGCCCGGCGGCTGGGAGCGGTGGTCGAGGCCTACGACGTTCGACCCGCGGCCGCCGAGCAGATCCAATCTCTCGGGGCCAAAGCCGTCGATCTTCAACTGGAAACCGCCGATTCCGAAGATACCGGCGGCTACGCCAAGGCCCAAGGTGACGACCAACAAGCCCGACAGCAAGCCGCCCTCACACCTTTTGTTGCCGCAGCCGACGTCATTGTCACCACTGCAGCGATTCCTGGTATGGCCAGCCCGTT
>Ga0209992_10000652_pt1 | contig 43903 bp, 27 predicted proteins | sample 2SBtaG_2_FD_182564 | JGI IMG/M metagenome (GOLD analysis project Ga0209992, IMG submission 182564) | Deep subsurface microbial communities from Kolumbo volcano to uncover new lineages of life (NeLLi) - 2SBTROV12_ACTIVE470 metaG (SPAdes)... | ecosystem: Environmental > Aquatic > Marine >...
CCTGGTGAAAAACAGGGCTGACCTCAACTGTGGAGAGGTCGGGGACTGTGGGCTTCCGTGCGTTTGTGATTGGCGGAAGGGCCAACATCTCGGGGCGGTGTCCTTGATGCGGACCTCGTGCTCGAGAAGCATGGGCAGCCTTGGCGCCGGTGGGCTGGCTGGCCGTTGTGCTGAGCCTTCGCTGGGTCAGAGCTGGGCGGCGATGCGCTCCAGGCTTTGGGGGGCTGCTTTGTCTTCGGGCTGGGCTGTGAAGGCGCGGAGGGTTGCTGCTGCGCCGGTGCGGTCGCCGCCGGAGGCTTGCTCCAGGGCTTCGATGAGCACGGGGTAGTGCTTCAGGCCGAAGAGGATGGTGGCGGCTTCGCTGGCCCGGTCGAGGGCTCCTGCCAGGTCGTTGTTGGCCACCAGGGCTTCGATCTCCAGGTCGAACAGCCGGGGCCTGTTGCGACCGGTGATGTCCAGGCCCTCGCTGGTGGCGGCCAGGGCGCGGTTGGCATCAAAGGTCGACGTGCCGGGCTCCAGCAGGTACTCGGCGCGGCGCTGCAGCATGCTGGCCCGGAGACTGTTCTGCAGGCCCGGGCTGTCGTCGTACTTGGGCAGCTGGGCGTCCACGAAGTCGAGCGCCATGAGCGCCTGCTCCCACTGGCCGCTGCAGGCCAGGGCCCGGGCCCGGTTGATGTCCACGAACGGGTCGGGCTGGCCCTCTGCGTCCATGAGCTCGGCCTGGGCCTGGGCCTGGAAGTTGGCCAGGGCCTCTTCGCACCGGCCCATGCCCAGCAGCAGCAGGCCGTAGGTCCGCAAGACCTGCGGCATGGCAGCGGTCTCGGGATCGACCAGCAGTTGGTCGAGGATCTCGAGGGCCCGTTCAGGCTGGCCCCTCTCGGCATAGGACACGGCGCGGTTGATGGTCATCTGCAGCGGCGCCTTGCCCAGCTCTTCGAGCTTGGCGTTGACCTCTTCTTGCTTCTCGACGTCGCCGAGCTTGAAGTAGACCTCGGCCATCAGGGCGTAGCAGGGCACGTTGGGCCGCACGGTGGTCAGGTTCTCGAGGGGCGGCAGCGCGCCCTCCAGATCGCCCAGCTCCATGTGCGCCAGGGCCTTGTAGAGCAGGGCCATGGGATGGTCGGCATCTCGGGCGATGGCCTTGTCGTACTCGACGATGGCGTCCTTGAAGGCCCGCTGCTTCTCGGCCAGGTAGCGGCCGCGGTAGTAGAACGGCGTGGCCAGGCGATCGGTGAGGTCGATGACCTCTTCGAACATGGTCATGGCCTCATCGCGCAACTTCCCGTCCTGAAGCGCTGCGGCGTTCTCGTACATCACCTCGGCTTCCATGACCAGGGCCAGGGGGCGCCCGCCTTCGGTGGCCTTGAGCTTGGTCAGGGCCTCATCGTAGGCTGGCTTGTCCTGGGTGTTCACGGAGGCCCGGGCGTAGGCGGTGAGCAGGGACACGTGTTCGGGGAACTGCACCAGGGCCTGGCGCAGCACAGGGATCGTCTCCGCCCAGCTGTCGTTGTTCTGCTGGATGCGCACCCAGGCCAGCACGGCGTCGGGGGTGTCTGCCATGCCGAGGTCCATGGCCATCTGCAGGTCTGCCAAGGCGCCGTCGATGTCCCCGGACGAACGCTTCGAGGTGGCGCGCTTGCGCAGCACCATCGACTTCACGGCCTGGATCTGCTCGGTCGTGGGTCGCCGGTTGTTGAGGTCGTTGTAGATCCGCGAATACGTGTCGATGGACAGATCGAAGTTGCGGTCGGCGTCCTGCACGTCGCCCAGCCTGATGGCGGCCTGAATGAACGAGCCATCATCTGCGAGGGCGTCTTCGAACTGCTCGATGGCCGCGTTGATGCGGCCCTCTGTGGCGTAGATCGAGCCCAGCTGATAGTGCACCCGGGCGCTGTCCGGGACGATCTCCTTGGCTGCAGTGAACAGGGTGACCGAGTCCTTGAACTCCTTGTTGCGATCGAAGGTGCGCCAGCCGAGACAGCTGAGCGCGATCACCAGGACGAACAATCCCAAGGGGTTCGTGCCCTTGCGGTCCGGGCCCGCAGCCACGATGCGATCGAAGACGATGCCCAAGGCCAAGGCCGCGCCCAGGGTGGGCAGGTACATCAACCGCTCGGCGAAGATGGTGCCGATGGGGATGAGCATGTTGGAGGTGAAGATGGCAGTGCCGGCGAAGAAGATCAGTCCCCAACCGAAGGCCGGGGTGCGGCGCAGGGCCACGAGACCCACCACGACCATGACCCCCACGAGGATCACGCCAGCCAGGGGCTCGGGGGCAGACCACGAATCGGAGAGCTTGATCGCGTTGAACGAGTAGTCGATGGACAACTCATCGGGCCAGAGCACCAGCCAGATGTACTTGGCCAGGAGCGTGAACGAGTTCAGCACCCGCAGACCGGGCTCCAGGTCGACCATGGGGTTGTCGAGCTTGCCGATGGCGGCAGCATCGGGCTTGAGCTGTCCGCCCAGAACCACCCAGCGCACGCCCACGTGAGCGGCGAGCATGGCCAGGGAGCCCACGTAGACGAAGGCCCGCTGACCCATGGCCAGGCCTCGGCCGCGAAGGGTCCACATGACGTCGGTGAGGGCGATGGCGGCGATGACCAGCACCGCGCTCTCCTTGGCCAGCAGGCCCACGAAGAGGGTCACCAGCAGGGCGATACCTGCGCCCAGGCCCACGGTGCCGTCCGGGCGCATGGCCTTCAGGAAGAGCAGCATGCCCGCCAGCACCGTGAGCGTGGCCAGCTGATCGGAGAGCCCGGCCACGTAGGCCACGGCCTCGCTGTGCAGGGGATGCAGGGCGTAGATCGCCGCGGCGATGAAGGCCAGGCGATTGGAGTCGAAGAGCTTGGCCAGGAGCAGGAAGAACAGCAGCACCACCGCCGCGTTCACCAGGATGGAGACCCAGTGATAGGGGGCGGCGGCGGTCAGGTCGAAGGGCACACCCGTCTGAGCCACGTCGGCCACGTTGAGGATCACACCCCAGATGAACAGGGTCAGGGGCCGGTAGAGGGCCTGACCGCGCATGGAAAGCTCAGGGGTCTTCTCGGGGTTGACGCCGTTCCAATACTCTTGAGTGAACAGGTCGAGGGTGGCGCCCAGGTCGTCGACCACCGGGATCATCGACGAGTTGAGCTCAGGCGAGATCAGAAAGAGATCGTCATAGACCAGATTGTGGTCGACCGTCGGCAGATAGAGGGCCAACGACAGCAGCACCAGGATCAGCCCGGCCAAGCCCTTGCCGCCCTTGGCGGGACCGGCTGTGGGGGCCTCGGGGGCTGGGTTCAGGGCCTGTGAAGGGGCGCCTTCTGGAGAACCATTGGGGGTCATCTGGAGTAGACCTTCCGTTCGATGCGATCTAGAGCCTGGGCGATGACGGGGCGGGACCGGTCGTCGGCCAGGACGTTGCAGGTGAGGAGAGTATCCTGTACAGCCCCGGGCGGAAAACCGTTGACCAGTGCGCCGCGCACATGGGAGCCGAGGGGAGCCGCCAGGGCAGCCAGACCGAGGGCAGCCACGGCCAGCAGCTCTCGCTCCCCCAGATTCAGCTGGGGTCGGGCGAGAATGCGTCCGTAGGCCGATTCGAGGACCAGGGGCGCGAAGCCGGGGAGCAGCTGGTCGAGTCCAGCGAGGACCTTGTCGGCATTGTCACCGTAAACCTGGACGAAGAGAGCCCGCCCGGCTGCGAGGGTCTGGGGGCGAGGGCCTGGGTCGTCTGCTGCGGTGCTGGGCTGCCCGGGGCGGCGGTCGGCCAGCAAAGTGAGCAGCTCGATGGCCCGGGGAAAGCCTCCGTAGGGGACCAGCTGCAGCGCGGCCTCCTCCATGTCTGCCCAGGAGACCCCCCGTGCGCTGCCCAGGCTGATCAGCGATTCGACGGCGTCGAAGCGGCTGATCATGGCCGCTCCGTGCAGCAAGGCGAGGCAGCGGAGGCGCGGATCACCCCCTGGGCGGTCGACAGCGGCGGCGAGTGTGGTGGGGCTGGTCATGGTCGGCGGACCCTAGCGGCGGAGGCTGGCAGGATCAACGAGGGTTGGCTTGACAGCCTGCTCAGACCTTTCCTTTCATGGTGGGCTGTATCTGCGAGGACGAAACGGTCGACAAACGATCCCAACGGGCCAACCAGGCTCACCGTAACGCCCCGTCCTCGCCCTCCCGAACCGGAACCGGAATCAGCTCGATGAAGCTCCTGATCCCCGCCCTTTCTCTCGTCCTTCTGGCGCCCTTCGCCGCTGCTGTCCCCTTTCAGGACGCACAGGGCTCTGGCCCCTCGCCAGCTCAGCCCGAACAGGGGCAGCTCCAGCAGGTCCCGCTCAACCCTGCTGGCAGCCAGGCCCCGGGCGTGGCCATTGACGACATCTCGTCACATCGGGTCGAGGCCCTGCCGTACATCCGGCGCATGGACGAGATCGTGTCCCTGGACGCCCTGCTGGCCCAGATCGACCTGACTGCCGACCCGGTGCTGATGATCGGCGACAGCCCTGTGTCCCAGGCTCAGTTCCGGCGCCGGGCGCTGATGTACCTGGGCATGGCCGAGGTCGAGCAGACCATCACCCAGCTGATCACCCTGGCCGAGATCGACAAGCGCGTGGCCCAGGGCGAGAGCGCGAGCGACTATCTGCCCTCCCAGGCTGACGTCGACCGCAAGATCGAAGAGATCAAGGACCTGGTGCGCATGAACGCCGAGCAGCAGGTCACCCAGCGTGGCGATCAGGTCGAAGGCTCTTCGGTGGGCGACAAGGCTGTCGCGGACTTCCTCCAGTCGATCAACAGCTCGGTCGGCCAGGAGAAGTACCGCGAGATGCTCGGTGCGGAGGCCGCCTTCGAGAAGGTCTTCTTGCCCTTGCCAGCAGAAGCCGTGGGCGGTGAGCTCTGGGATCTGGCCGACGGGCCGGTGCCCGAAGACGACCCCAAGCCCGACTGGCTCCCCGCCATCACCTGGAACGCCCTGGCCATGGACGCCAGCGGCCTGACCCTGCGTCAGTTCGTCAAGGGCGCGGGCGCGCGGGGCGAGGACATCCCCGCCTTCTTCAAGGGACAGGTGCTGACGCGTATCCGCGCCGGCGTGGTGCAGCATCTCGGTGTGGAGTACTTCTTCGACCACGGAGATCTCCCCGACGGCGTCTTCATGCGCCTGGGTGAGATGGGCGTGGCCAACGCAAAGTCCGCCGTCGTCGAGGCCAGCGAGTGGATCGAAGGCAGCAAGGTCGCTCTCGCAGCCGCCCATGAAGCGGTCGTTGACGCCGAGGCCGCCCTGGCTGAGGCCAAGGTCGTGGCTGCCGCCATGACCGAAGATGTCATGGCCACCAAGGACAGTGCCGTGGTGCTGGCAGAGGACGCCTTGGCCAGCGCCAAGACCGCCGCAGACAAGGCCGCCATGGCCGTGGAGAACGCTCCCGCTGATCTGAAGGCCGCGATCGCTGGCGTTCCTGCAGCCGAGGCAGCCACACGGGACGTGACCACGGACGAGCTGTGGCATCTGGTGGCGGCGACGCTTTCGGACGCTGATCACGAGATCATCCTTCGTGAGCTGCTGACCCTTGAGGCCATGGAGCGCACGCTCCGCCAGGCCGATCGCTGGCTCGACAACGACGCCTTTGACGCGGCTTACGCCGAGCATGAGGCGGTCTACGAAGGCACCCTGTTTCCCCTCTCCGCGATCATCATGTTCAGGGGCTACAGCTCCCTCGATCGTTACCGGGAGCACTTCCGCTACCGCGACGGCTACCGCCGTTGGCGCAAGGCGTTCATGAACCAGGACGACGTCGAGAACCACTATCGCGAGGGCGGCCGGCTGTTCTTCGAGCGTGGCAGCGTCCACGTGGACATGGCCTTCAAGGGCGTGTCCACCCAGCCCTTCACCATGATGTCCTTGAACAGCGCGGTGGGCGACATCACCACTGCCTTCGGCATGATGGGCTCCATGGTGGGTGAGGGCGATGCTGCCCACACCATGACCTTCGAAGACCTGATGGTTGAGTTCCCCAAGCCCGTGGTTCAGAACCCCCAGGGCGGCGACCGGGCGTTCCAGCGCAATCCCTTGCGCCTGCGCATGACCGAGTCGGATCTGTCGATCTTCTTGACCGGCTACAGCATGGCCGACGACATCTTCTATCACGGTTCCCCGGGGGAGTTCTTCGGCCCCTACGTGCAGAAGTGTCGCCGTCACGCGTGGGGCGCCGAGCTCAACGCGGGCGCGTGGCTCGTACGGGTGGATCAGTTCACTCGCAGCCGTCCCCTGGCGCCCCTCGAAGGCACCAACCTGAGCCAGGCTGAAGATGACTACCTCGACCTGAACTACATGTACTGGTCGCAGGAGTGTCTGCAGTCCTTGCTCCCTCGTGTGACCGTGGGCAACTGACGCAGCAAGACCGCGGACGAGCACAGCCGTCATGACCTCTGCGAGCTGGCGCCTGGTGAACTCAGGCGCCAGCTCGCCGTCGTTCAACATGGGCTGCGATCAGGCCTTGTTGGCCTCGGACGATCGCCGCCCCCTGCTGAGGCTCTACTCCTGGGATCCGCCGGCCTTGTCTCTGGGCTGGTTTCAGCCTCTCGAGCCCTTTGTCGAGCTGGCCGAGCGCGAGGGGCTGGAGCTGGTACGGCGGCCCACCGGCGGTGGAGCGATCCACCATGATCAGGAGCTGACCTTCTGCCTCATCGCCACGCCGGGCCGGCATGGCTACCCGGTAGAGGTGGTGGCGGGCTACCACTGGGTTCACGGCATCATCCGCGGGGCCCTGGCCGAGCTGGGGGCCGAGCTCTCGTTTCGAGGGGATGGCGCACCCCTCTCCGTGCGTCCTCAGGGGGCCACGCTCTGCTTCGAGGACACCACATCGCTCGACCTGGTCGACGGCCAGGGGCGCAAAGTCGTGGGCTCTGCTCAGCGGCGCAAGAACGGCAGGGTGCTGCACCATGGATCGATCCCCCTGACTCCTCCGGGTCTCTCGCGAGCATCCGGAGCCCTCGATCTGGCCTGCGGTCGGCCTGTGTCCTGGGACGAGGCCGCCGAAACCCTGGCCCGACACTTCGCAACGACACTCGGCAGCGGGGTCTTCGAGCCCAGTGAGTTGAGTGAGGCTGAGCACCGCGCTGCCGTTGAGTTCCGTGCCCGTCCCGACGCAGGTCGAGGGGGGCGGGGCTCAGCGAGCGACTGACCCCACCGCTGTGGCACAATGGCTGCCTGCAGCACCCAACGGACCCAATCAGGGGAGGCCACTCCATGGCTGCTCTACTCGCCGCCACAGCATCAGGCTTCGACGAGATCCTTCGGCTCTACGGCTTTCTGGAGACGCACACAGAGTTTTGGCTGTGGACCACCCTGCTCCTGCTCATCGCAGAGGTGTTCACCGCCGGGTTCTTCCTGGGCGCTCTGGCCATCTGCACGGCGCTCACCGCAGGTGCGGCCTGGCTCGGCATGAGCGCGGCAATCCAGGTGGCTTTCTTCGCAGTCAGCTCGATCGGTTCGCTGCTCTGGGTTCGCCCGGTCTTCGTCAATCTGATCGCGCCCAAAGATGTGGCCACGAACACAGACGCCCTGGTGGGCCAGACAGCCACGGTGGTCGAGCAGGTCCCGGCGGGCGGCGTGGGCCGGGTGAGACTGGCCAACGAAGAGTGGCGAGCCACTTCGCTCTCGACCCTCAACGTAGGTGAGGCCGTGCAGGTTCACGCAGTCTCTGGCAGCACGCTGACCGTCGCACCGTAAACCAACCAATCCTTCGGATGCGTCGCTGGGGCGTGTCCGCCCGTCAGCCCAAGCCCGGGGTACGGGAAGGGCGCACCAACGATAGGAGGTCGACATGACTTTCCCGACCTTTCTGATGGCCGATGCCCTGACGAGCATCCTGATCACGCTTGTGGTACTGGCTCTTGTTCTCGTGGCCCGGGGCATCAAGGTGGTCCGCCAGGCCGAGGTCATGCTGGTGGAGCGGCTCGGCAAGTACAACGCCACGCTCACACCGGGGATCAACGTGCTGATGCCGGTCATCGACAAGCCGCGCCCCGTGGCCTGGCTCCATGCCGCTGCCGCAGGGGGGCGAGCAGGCAACGTCGTGCGCATCAAGGAGCGAGTTGACCTGCGAGAGGTCGTGCTCGATTTCCCTCAGCAGCGAGTGATCACTCGAGACAACGTGCTGATCGAGATCAACGGCCTGCTCTTCGCCCAGATCACCGATCCCATGCGCGCGGTCTACGAGGTGAACAACCTGCCCAACGCCATCGAGAAGCTGGCCCAGACCACGCTCCGTAACATCATCGGTGAGCTTGACCTCGACCGGGCCCTGTCGAGCCGGGATGAGATCAACTCGAAGATGCGCGCCGTGCTCGATGAGGCCACGGACAAGTGGGGCGTGAAGGTCAACCGGGTCGAGCTGCAGGACATCTCGCCGCCGCCCGAGATCCAGCAGGCCATGGAGAAGCAGATGAAGGCCGAGCGCAACCGCCGAGCGGTGGTGCTCGATGCCGAGGGCGAGAAGTCAGCCCAGGTGCTGCGGGCCGAGGGTGTGCGCGATGCCGCGGTGGCCGAGGCCGACGGTGACCGTCAACGGCTGATCCTCCAGGCTAAAGGTGAAGCGGGAGCCATCTCGCAGGTGGCGGAGGCGCTGAGAGAAGCAGGCACCGACCCGGCCCAGTACCTGATCGCCATGGAGTACCTGAAGATGATGCGGGACGTGGCCCAGACTCCCAGCGCCAACAACACGGTCTTCCTGCCCTACGAGAGCGCTGGTGTCCTGGGCGCGCTCGGTAGCCTGAAGGAACTGATGGCGACCGGAGGGAAGGCGTCGGGCACGTCTCCGTTGACCTGACCACGACTCCCTTGAGCTGCCTGCTCACGGTGGCAGGGCGTTGTGCCTCGCGGCGTGACGGGCCGAAGAACCCACGCAGTTCTTCTGGCCCGTCACGCCGCGACCGTTCTGTCGGCGCCCCCATGGCAGGTAGACTGTCGCCCTTCAGAACGAGGCGACAGTCCAACCAATCACGGAGCCACATCGCGTGCGAATGGGTGACAACACCCTGGGAGCCCTGTTCGGCACGGCTCCCGGTTCGAAGCGAGACCAGCTGCGCGGGCTGCGGCTGTTCAGGCGCTACCTCAAGGCCAGCTTTGCCCTCGTGCTGGGCGTGGCTTTTGGGGTGCATCCGTTCGTCGCCGATCCGATCCCGCTCTGGGTAGCCGACGGGGCAGTGCTGGCGCTGATAGCCGCCTGCCTGGTGACCCTGAAGCGGCAGCGCTTCCATTCAGCCGCCATGGTCTGTGTCGTGGGCTTCTGGTTGGTCGAGGCAGGGGTGCTCTTTTTTTCGGGGGGCGTGAGCGGCCCGTCCTTGCTCTTCTTCCCGTTCATCGTCTTGTCTGCAGCGTGCTTCTGGTCGGTGCGCGGCGCCATGGTGCTCGCTCTGGCCACCGTGATCTGGACCCTCGCTGTCTTTTGGGCCGCGGCCAACGACGTCCTTCCAGCGGCGTTGTTCAAGCCTTCACCTGTTCGTGAGTGGGCCGCCATGGTGGGCTGCCTGGGGGTGATCATCGTCTTGGTCAGGGCGGCGGAGCGGGCCTTGGCGGGGCTGAAGAGAGACTCGAAAGCCAGCGGGCAGCGACTCTCCGAGCTGATCGTCGAGTCGGCGGACGGCGTCCTTCTGCTCGACGCGCAAGGGCATCTCCTGAGCTGCAATCGTGCAGCCGAAACCCTGACCGGCCTCGCCGAGGCCGACGCAGAAGGTCGCAATGTGTGCGACCTCGACATTTTTGCAGCTGAAGAGCGAGAGCGCCTCCGGGCCGAGCAGATCGCCGTCCTGGGAGGGGAGAGTCGACCGCCCCTCGACCTGGTGCTGAAGACAGGCGACGGTCAGGCGGTCTACGTCGAGTGCACCACTCGGCATTTCCAGCTCGATGACGGCCAGGCCGCGCTCTTCACCACCCTGCGAGACGTGACCCTGCGCAAGCGGGCCGAGCGTCGCAGGGCCGAGCTCGAACGGCAGCTGTCCCGGTCGCAGCGCCTCGATTCGATCGGTCGCCTGGCAGCGGGGATCGCCCATGACTTCAACAACCTGCTGACCGTGATCCTGGCCTCCTCCGAGATGATGTTGGACTCTGTGGAGGGCGAAGGGGAGGCCGAATGGCGCGATGACGCCACCAGTATCCGTGCGGCGGCCATGCGTGCTGCGACCCTGACCAATCAGCTGCTCACCTTCGGCCGGCGCCAACCCTTGGCCCCCGAGGTTCTCGATCTTGGCGCCGTGGTTTGCGAGGTCAGCGACATGCTCAGCCGCCTGCTGGGCGAGACCGTCGAGCTGGTGATCGAACTGCAGCCTGGGGTGGGCCCTGTGCGGGTCGACCGGGCTCAGGTCGAGCAGGTGGTGGTGAACATGTCCCTCAATGCCCGGGACGCCATGCCCGAGGGGGGGACGCTGACCCTCGGTGTGGCCGAGCGCAAGATCCCCAGGGATGCCTCTGGCGGTGTTCCCGAGGGGCACTGGGTGGTGCTCACGGTCAAGGACACCGGCGTGGGCATGGACCGGGAGACCCAGGCGCGAGTCTTTGACCCGTTCTTCAGCACCAAAGACGTGGGTGAGGGCACGGGCCTGGGGCTGGCCACCGTGCACGGCTTCGTGACCCAGAGCGGCGGTCACGTCACGGTCGACAGCCTGCCCGGAAGGGGCTGTCACTTCGATGTGCTCTTGCCTCGCATTGAAGGCGCGCCCGCAGCCATGGCACGATCCCGGCGTCCGGCGGGGACGCGACGAGAACAGCAGGGCCACGTTCTGGTCGTCGAGGACGAGAGTCGCGTGCGCCAGATCGTGCGGCGCATTCTCGAGAGCGCGGGGTTCAGGGTCGACGAGGCAGCGGACGGCCTGCAGGGGCTGGCGCGCATCCAGCAGCAACCTGACGCCTACGATCTGCTGATCTCTGACGTGATCATGCCCGGCCTGGGCGGCCCTGCCCTCGCCCGCCGCGCGCACGAACTGGCCCCGGACCTGCCTGTGCTGTTCGTGTCCGGCTACGCAGGCAAGGAGCTGGGTGCACTGGGCAATCCCGAAGAAGAGGGGCGCCTGTTGCGCAAGCCCTTCACCGCAGAGGAGCTGCTGGACGCAGCTCAGCAGGCGCTCTCTGCAGGTGCGCCCACGGCTGCGAGCCCGTGAGCGCAATCAACGGCGACCACCTCCATACTCTGGATGACATCCGCGACCGCATTCTGCGGGGACCCCAGCCCAGCTACCTGAGAGACTGGGTCTTCGGCGGCATCGACGGCGCGGTGACCACGTTCGCGGTGGTGTCTGGCGTGGTGGGCGCCGGTCTGCCTGGCCATGTGATCATCATCTTGGGCCTGGCCAACCTCGTGGGCGACGGCTTCTCCATGGCCGCGGGCAACTACTCGGGCACTCGCACCGAACATGACGAGTACGAGTTCTTCGAAGAGATGGAGCGGCGGCACATCCGTGAGGACCCGGCAGGTGAAGCGGCGGAGGTGCGAGAGATCTACCGGCACAAGGGCTTCAGCGGGGAGATGCTCGAGTCCTTGGTGGCGCACATCACCGCCGACGAGGAGCGTTGGCTGTCCACCATGCTCATCGAGGAGCACGGCCAACCCCATCAGCTGCGCTCGGCTTGGCGCGCTGCGATCTCGACCTTCGCGGCCTTCCTTGTCTGTGGTGCCGTGCCGCTGCTGCCCTTCGTGCTCGACTGGCAGGGCGGCTTTTCCTTGTCCGTGGCCATGACGGCGGTGGTGTTCTTTGCCATCGGCTCCGTCAAGGCCCGCTGGGCGGTGGCCCCCTGGTGGCGGGAGGGCTCGGCCACGCTCGTGGTGGGTGCGGCGGCGGCGTTCATGGCCTACGGCATCGGCTATCTGCTCCGTGGCCTGGTGGCGGGCTGACCTTGGCGCAGGTGCCCTCAGGCTGGGGGGAAAGTGCCAGCCCGGCGGCCTCGGCGTACGGCACTTTCCCCACAGCTTGTTAAGCTCGCCTGTCATCGGGCGAGCGGTTCGAGGCGTGCACGACCCTCGCCGCTGGCCGTCGACCGCAGAGGTCCTTTCGTTGCAGACCCGCTGGGCTCTCCTCGTGCTGCTGGTGCTCGGCAGCGGCTGCCACACCCCGGGTCACGGACCCGCCTGGGACGCCTTGGTGCGAGCAGGAGATCTGGCCGGTGAGGTCTCCGGAGCCGACCACACAGCGCTGTCTTTTCGAGCATCGCTCCCCGGTCCAGAGGCCATGGCTGACACGCCGGTGATCCTGCTGATTCACGGCTGGTGTGGTGACGGGAGCCTGTGGGGGCCGCTCGACGAGGCGCCTTGGTCTCAGCACAACGTGGTGGCGCTCGACCTGGCAGCTCACGGCTTGTCCACCACCAGCCGCGAGGCCTTGACTGTCGAGTCCTTCGCCGGCGACGTGGCCGAGCTGATCGATCACCTGGGACTGGACGAGGCAGTCCTGGTGGGGCATGGCCTGGGCGCACAAGTTGCGTTGGAAGCAGCGGCCTTGCGACCCCAGGCGGTGGTCGGCGTGGTGGCGGTGGAGGCCTTCCACGATCTCAGCCAGGAGTACACCGTCGAGCAGGCCACGCTCATGGAGAGCGCCTTCACCGACGACTTCGCAGGCACCATGCGCCACTACCTCGACTGGCTGATCGGTCGAGAAGCGCGGGCGGTTTGGCAACCACGCCTGGTCAAGGCGATGACGGCGCTCCCCGTGGAGACGGCTTTGACCACGTTGCAGGCGGCCTTCGTACACGATGTGCGGGAGGCGCTGGTGACCCTCCCCGTGCCTCTGGTGCTGATCAACGGGGATCAGCGTCCCACCGACCTGGAGGCCTTGCGGGCCTTGGTGCCTTTTGCTGCTGCCGAGGTCGTGAGCGACGCCGGGCACTTCCCTCACCTGGAGCAGCCTCAGGCGTTTGGCCGAGCTCTCGACGTCGCGCTGAGCACCCTCGCTGCCGTGTGGACGGTCGCCTCGTGAGAGAGCCGTTGTTCTCCACCAGCGCACGGTTTCGCGACGGTGTCTCGTCGGGTTCAGGTGTGCTGAGGCGTCCGCGCCGGGTGCGTCTGAGAATCCATGGCGATGCCCTCGAGTTTGCCGGCCAACACCTGTCATACGAGGCCCTTGACGAAGCGGTGCTGATCTCCGTGCGCCAGTTCTTCGTCCCCAGTTATGTGCTTCGCGTGGAGAGCGGGGGCAAGACCCTGAGTTTCGGCGTGAACAGCAACCCCTTTTGGTGTGGTGAGCTGCCCTTTGCTGTCCGGCGCGTGAAGGGCAAGGTGCGCCTGCCCCTGGTGTTCAAGCTGCTGCGCCTGGTCTTGCTGGGGGGGCTGGCCTGGCTGGCCTGGCGCGTGCTCGCATGACCGACACGGTGTGCGACTTTGCTCTGGCGGTTGTGAGCGGCAAGGATCTGCAGGGAAAGCTGAAGGCCCCGCCCGTTGAGCTCGTGGACGAGCGGCGTGCACCGCTTGAGTTGCCCCGCGCCCCTGGACGACCCGCCGAGCTGCAACCCCAACCGGGCGAGGCCGCCAAGGTGCCGCCCCCCGAGGGCATGGCCGATCCGGAGCAGGCTCGGCGAGTGCTCCATGCCTTCGCGAACCACGAGCTGCAGGCGGTGGAGCTGTTCGCCTGGGCCTTGCTGGCGTTTCCGGAGGCGCCAGCGGCCTTTCGCAGCGGGCTGCTGTCGACCCTGTCCGATGAGCAGAGACACTTGGCCTTGTACCTGCGCCGACTTGATGCGCTCGGTGTGCCGTTCGGGCATTGGCCCGTGAGCGGCTACTTCTGGAACAAGCTCGAACACTTGGCCACGCCGCTCAAGTTCGTCTGCTCGATGTGCCTGACCTTCGAGAGCGCGAACCTCGATCACACCCTCGACTATTCCCGGGCGGCAGAGTCGGCTCGCGACCCGCAGACGGCGGCGGTGCTGCTGCAGGTGCACAACGAAGAGCGGGCCCACGTGGCCTTCGGTCTGCGTTGGCTCGCGTCGTTCAAGAGACCCGAGCAGTCCCTGCGAGACGCCTGGCTCGGCGCCTTGTCCTGGCCCCTTCGTCCTGCCTTGGCGCGTGGGCGGTCGTTTCATCCGGAGGCGCGGCAGGGCCTGGGTTTCGACGACGAATGGTTGGCCTTGCTCGACGGCGCGAGTCGGCAATGAGCCGTCTTGTCCTGGCCAACCTGGACGGCGAGGCCCTGTTGGCCCGAGCCGCAGGCGCAACTCGGCACTCACTCCCGCTCACGTTGATGCAGCGCCTCTCCGCCACGGGGACCCTGCTGCGGGTCTTCTGTCACGGCTCCGATCGATTGTGGACACCCCTGCCGGTGAACAGCTCGTGCCTGCCAGAGGTGGCGGGCTGCGAGGCGCCACGGCTGATTCATGGCAAGCCACCGCAGCAACAGCCGGACGAGCAGCTCGTGCCCTGGATGGCCAGCCCGGTCGGCGAGTGCGTCCCCGAGAGCGCGCTGGCCTTGGGCAGGCGCGTCTGTCATCGGAGGTTCGGGCTCGAGCTTTGTGATCTCTGGGACCTGGGCCTCGCCGGAGCGCGAAGGCTCACGTCCGTGGCTGAGCTGCACGATCACCTGGCAGACGGTGGCGCTCGCGCCGCCCCCGACGGCCGCTGGGTGCTCAAACCGCCATACTCCGCGGCGGGTCGGGGTCAGCTGCTCTCACCTGCTGGTCTGGCCCAGGCGGCGCCGGCTTGGCAGCAGCGAGTCTGCAAGGCCTTCGAGCTTCACGGCGAGCTGCTCTTCGAGCCCTGGCTGGATCGAGTCCACGACCTGGGCTGTCGAGGCGAGGTGCGCGGGGGCGAGGTGCACGTGCTGGGCATGCACGGCCTGGTGGTAGGGCCGTCCGGCGCCTTCGCGGGGATCGTGGTGGCCTCCCCCGGGGTGGCAGGCAAGGCGGCGTACCCACCTGCGCGCGGAGCACCTGCGGAGGGCGCAGACCAGGCCATCCCCGGGCTCACCGACGAGGTGGCGGAGCGGCTGGCCGATGTGACCCGCCGGGTAGGACAGGCCCTGGTCGACGCGGGCCACGAGGGCCCCTTCGGTGTGGACGCTTTCACCCATCGTCAGCCCAACGGCCAGGTGGTCCTGCGCCCGCTCTGCGAGATCAACGCACGGATGACCTTCGGCCGGGTGGCCGCCGAGTGGATGAACCTCCTGGCGCCGTTCGCATCGGCGCCGGGACGACTGCTCTTCGCCCGCGGGCCCCTTGACGAAGCCGTGGCCCAGCGCCGGGCGACCATGGGCGGCGGCGCGGCCGCGACGGAACCCAGGGTGATCCCCCTGCTGACTCCCGACCCCGCTCATGGCCGAGGGGGCACGTCGGCCTGGCTCGAACTCGCCAGCGAGTGAGAAAACCGAAGAGCCGGACAGGCGATCAGGTCAGAGCCCCGGCCAACAATAGCACTGGCCTGAATCGCCCATCCGGACATCATTCGGTCGACATGCGCGGTGTGGATGCATGCGGCCCGTCTTGGGCTCACCGCGGGATGACTGTCGCGGTGAACAGAAGTCGGGACGGGCCGAACGATCGAGCGAGCGGCCTGGGTGGTCGCCCCACTTCATGCGCCGATCTACACCCACCCATGTGAGCGGTAACCGAGTTGATTCACAGCAATCTGGGAGTCATTCCTGCGCCTCATTCTCCCGCCAAGGGGAAGTGTTGTGAGGGTGTGTGCAGCTCGGCCATGAGCCCCTGCATGCGGGCCACGACGGCCGGGTGTTGGGCAGCGATGTCGTGAGCCTCTGTGGGGTCGGCGGCCAGGTCGTAGAGCTCCAGCGCTTCGCCAGGGTGGTGCCGCACGGCCTTCCAGTCGCCCATGCGCAAGGCCTGGTGACGGCGGGCATGCTCCCAGTAGAGCGCTTCATGGGTCAGCTGTTCTGCGGACTCACCGCGCAGGGTGGGCAGGAGTGAGCGGCCATCAAGCCCGGCGGGCGTGGCGGTGCGAGCGGCGTCCAGCACCGTGGGCAGCACGTCCCAGAAGGCGCTGACGTGGTCACTGGTGGACCCCGGAGAAATGTTTCCCGGCCAGCGAGCGAGCAGGGGCACCCGTAGGCCCCCTTCGTAGAGCTGGGCCTTGCGACCACGGAGGCCGCCGCTGCTCTCGAAGAACTCCAGGTCGACACCGCCCACCCAGGACGGCCCGTTGTCACTGGTGAAGAGCACCAGGGTGTCGTCGGCCAGGTCGAGCTCGGCGAGCAGGTCGAGCAGCCGGCCCACGTCCCGGTCCATGCGGCTGATCATGGCGGCGTAGGCGGCTCGAGGCTGGCGATGGGGCAGGTAGCCCGCGCCTCCCTTGTAGGGCACATCGTCGAAGCTCGACGCGTAGGCGGCCAGGCTGTCGTCGGGCACTTGCAGAGCCAGATGGGGCACCGGCGTGGCGAAGGTGAGCAAGAACGGCTCGTCGCCCTGAGCCCGCACAAACGACAGGGCGTCCTCGATCATCAGGTCGGGGGCGTAGTCGTTGCCTGAGAACCCTGCGTAGCTGGCCGGGTCTTGTGGGTCGGCGTCGTCGGGCAGGCGTTGGTGCGGGCTGAAGGGCGGGTTGTTCAGGGGCACGGAGGTGCCGTCATCCCAGAGATGGGTGGGGTAGTAGTTGTGGGCCTCTCGCTGGCAGATGTAGCCGTAGAAGTGATCGAATCCCTGGGCGTTGGGGTCGCCGCTGCTGTCCGTCCAGCCCAGGCCCCACTTGCCCACGAAGGCGGTGGCGTAACCGGCGGCTTGCAGGTGGTGGCCCAGGGTGACCGTACCTTCGGGGAGCGGGCGCTGGCCTTCGAGGGCGGGGTCGTTCCACACGTCGCCTCGCTCGGCCATCTCGTCGTTGTCGCGGATCGCGGCGTGGCCCGTGTGCAGCCCGGTGAGCAAGGTGCAGCGAGCCGGCGCGCACACAGGGCTGCCGGAGTAGAACTGACTGAAGACCATGCCCTCGGCGGCCAGCTCATCGAGCCGCGGGGTATGGATCAGGCGCTGCCCGTAGCTGCCCAGCTCGCCGTAGCCCAGATCGTCGGCGACGATCAGCACGATGTTCGGCGCTCGCCTTGCAGAGGGATCGCTGGCGCAGGAACAACAGGCCAGCAGGAGCAGGGCGAGCAGAGGCAAGAGGGGCCGTTCGGTGTGCAGGTGAGTCATGGACTCAACCTACCAGCTTTGGCCAGCCCCGCGGGTTCAGCTCATTCGCTGACCGGGCCGAAGCTGAACTGCTTCTCGAACGCGCCGTGCGCCTGGCCTGCCACCTCGACGTAGGGGTAGATCAGGTAGTTGAGCGGCGGGCCAGCCTGCGGCGGCTCAAGAGTCAGGTCCCGCCCGGTGGTGAAGGCCACTCGATCGGGGGTGAGGTGCCCGAAGTAGTACTCCTTCAGCTCGGGATGCTTGTCCGCCTCTGAGATATCGCAGGCCGACCAGCGCCCATCGGTCTCGAACCAGGCCCAGCAGTGGTAGCCCCCCAGAGTCCCCGCGAGCTCGTCAGCAGGAAGGGGAAAGCCCATCTCGAAGCGGGCGGGGATGTCGCTGCTGCGGCAGAGCGCGATGAACAGGCTGTGAAAATCCGTGCAGTTGCCGTGCCTGCTGTCGCAGACCCAGAGCGCGTCGCCCCGTCCCCAGTCGCCGCCGGCGGGCTTGTCGTAGCTCACCTGATCATCGACCAGGTCGTAGAGCGCCCGGGGAGTGGTGGCCTCGCCCTGGGTGTCCACGAGATGTTCCACAGCTTCGGCGCCCACGGGCACCATGGCGTTCGACTGGAGAAAGAGCGCTCGCTGCTCGTCGCTGAGTGCGGCGCCTGAGTGGGGCGACACTTCGCCGCGGCGCACGGAGTACACCACTTTCATTGCGATGCGGCCGTTCTCGTCGGCGCGAGCTTCGCTGAACAGCAGGCGGTTGCCGTAGCGACCCTCGGTGGTGTAGCGGGGCTCGCCAGGGATGTCGACCGATTCGATCTCGACCTGCTGGTGCCGCCCGCTCTGGGCCAGGGGCAGCCAGATGCGCGCCAGGGCTCCCGGGGTCAGGTCCGTGATCGTGGCACCGTAGGTGAAGGTGAACTCCCGGCTGTTGGAGAGTTCGGCGGTGCGACAGCTTGGTAGGGCCAGGGCCAGGACGAAGAGCAGGCGGAGCAGAAACATCGAGGACCTCGGTGGCGGTGGGCTGCGGATTGTGTCGGGGCTCGTGATGAGGGTCAACTGAGCGGCTGGTGCGTTGGAGCATGCCCTGTCTGGTAGGGTCTGCCCCCTTTCCCACAGCGGCGTCGAGGGATCTCACTTGAAGCGTGTCTGCGTCTATTGCGGTTCGAACCCGGGCAATGATCCGAAGTTCGCCGAGTGTGCTCGTGAGCTGGGGCGGGAGTTCCTGGCGCGGGGCCTCGGTCTGGTCTTCGGCGGCGGCAGCGTGGGCCTCATGGGCATCGTCGCGGACACGGTGCTGGAGGGCGGCGGCGAGGTGCTGGGAGTGATCCCCCGGGAGCTGCGGGAGCGTGAGCTGGGCCACAGCGGCTGCACCGAGCTTCACGTGGTCGAGTCCATGCATGAGCGCAAGTTCCTCATGGCCAGCCTCGCCGATGGCTTCGTGGCCATGCCCGGGGGCGTGGGCACCCTGGAGGAGATCACCGAGGCCCTCACCTGGACCCAGCTGGGGGTGCACGCCAAACCCTGCGGCCTGCTCAATCTGGACGGCTACTGGGAGCCCCTGCTGAGCATGTTCGATCGTTTTGTGGGATCTGGCTTTCTCAAGCCTGCCCACCGGACCCTGCTCCAGCAGGCGGACACTCCTGTGGGCATTCTCGACGCCCTGGCGGCCTGGACGCCCAGCGAGCACCGACCCTGGCGCTGAATCTGGCCAGTGGCCGGCCAAACTCTGGGCCCGGGCCTTTTTATGGCGAAACGGCAGGCGCTACCATCCCAGGAAGCCGGGCAGGACCGAGATCTCCGGAGAGTGACGATGTCGCCGCGACAGGGCTATGACCACGTGCAGCAGGGCCGCCTCCACTGGCTGGTCTACGCCGGGGCTGCGCTGTGCCTCTGGGCGGGCATCGCCATCCTCGATGGCTCGGCCGTGCCAGCGCCCGAAGACCATTCGCCGGGCCTCTGGCTGTTCTTCGTCCTCGCCGGGCTGCTGGTGCTGCTGGGCATGAGCTTTCAGTACATGCGCGTCCGTGATCGTGGGGACGTGATGGAGATCAACTTCGGGCCCTTGCCCCTGCTGTGCAAGCAAGTCCGCTACGAGGACATCGTCACCGTGAAGCGCGGGCGCACCGCGTGGATCGATGGCTGGGGGATCCACATGGCGCCGGGGCGAGGCTGGACCTGGAACGTGTGGGGCCGGGACTGCGCAGAGTTGCAGGTCGACGGCTCGCGCCTGCGTGTGGGCACGAACGACCCCGACGGCCTGGTATCCATGATCGAGGAGCGCATGGGGGCGCGCGCCGACGAGGCGGAGTAGGCCGTCAGGACGTGGCGGTGAGCTCGAAGTAGTCGAGCAGATAGGCCCGCAGGTCGTCTGCCTCGGTGAGCAGGACCACATCGAGCAGGCGGCGCAGGTCGCGCTCACGTTTCGCCGCACAGTCGTCCGGGTTGATCTCGCCAGCCCGTAGTGCGCGGGCGAAGCGCCAGCAGTCTGAAGGGCCCGCCTCTTCGATGACGCCCAGCCTGCCCAGGGTGGTCAGGCAGGCTTCGGCTCGCCGGTCGCCCCGGTCTCGGCGAATGATCAGTGGCCTGATGTCGTCCACGTGAAAGTCGCCGTGGGGCCAGCGCTCGACCTCTTGGGCAGCCTGGGCCAGCAACTCGGCAGACGGGTTCATCCACTCGACGAATTGCTGCTGCACGGCCAGGTCGTCCTGGCAGTAGAGCAGGGTGCACTGGCTGGGCTGCCCGTCGCGCCCGGCCCGCCCTACCTCTTGGTAGTAGGCTTCGACCGACCCGGGCAACTGGGCGTGAACGATGAAGCGGATGTCTGGCTTGTCCACGCCCATGCCGAAGGCGTTGGTGGCCAGGAGCAGCAGCCTGTCTTCGGGGCGGCTGGCGATGAAGCGCTTGTAGACGCGCTTCTTCTGCCGGGGGTCGAGCTTGCCGTGATAGGTCTCGAGTTGGAATGGCGAATCGCCCTCGCCAAGCCGGGCGGCGAACACCTCGAGGTCTTTGATCAGGGCGAAGTAGACGATGCCCGTGCCCGGGTGCTGCTCGGCGTGGGCGCGGATCGCGGCCACCTTGGCGTCGTCGTCCCAGGCGTCTGCCACGGCGAAATCGAGGTTGGGGCGATCGATGCCAGAGGCGAAGAGGGGCATCTCCTCGTCGCTGCGCCCCAGGGTCGCGCGGATGTCGGCGCGCACGGCGGCGGTGGCGGTCGCCGTCAGGGCCACGGTGGGCGGGCAGCCGAGCTTGCGTCGAAACTCGCCCACCTCGCTGTAGGCCGGCCTGAAGTCGTGTCCCCACTTGGTGATGCAGTGGGCCTCGTCGATGGCCAGCAGGCGCACGCCCCCGGGGACACGGGCCAAGGCGTCGATGAACTCGGGTTTGTACATGCGCTCAGGCGTGGCGTAGATCAGCTCGTAGGCGCCCTCTGCAAGGCGGGCGTAGCGCTGCTCGCGCTGCTTGCGATCGAGGGTCGAGTTGATGTACTGGGCCTCGATGCCCTTGGCGCGCAGGGCGGAGACCTGATCCTCCATGAGGGCGATGAGCGGGCTGAAGACCAGGGTGACCCCTGGGCCGGGGAGGCTCAGCGCGGGCAGCTGAAAGCAGAGACTCTTGCCCGACCCGGTAGGCATGACCACCAAGGCGTCGTGGCCTGCGAGCAAGCGCTGCACCACCTGGGCCTGGAGCGGGAACAGCTTCTCGTGGCCGAAGCGCTCCTGGAGCACTGCCGAGGGGTCGTGGGCGGGGGGCGGAGTCGACATGGGCGGGAGTCTAACAATGGCCGCAGCGCGGGGGCTGACGGTGGGCTGCAGAGGGCGCTGCCATAGAAAAGCGCAGGCCGCGCAAAGCACGACCTGCGCTCGCCTAGCGGAACAAGTCCGGGTGGCTAATGGATGACTCTGTTGTGCATCCTCGAAGGCAGCTGCGGAGAGGGGGAGACTCGGTTCAACCCTGGTCGCTCCGGTTCGTTCGTTCCGAAGCCCCGGTGAGGGGTCCTGGCAACTCCGTGATCGCCGTTCCTCGCGCGTGTCCCGCCCCGTCAGGCGCTGTCCACGGTCGGTTCGGTTCTCTGGCCTTCACTCAAAGGTGTGCGTCGTGATGGCAGGACTCCCCAGACGTGGGTGGCCGTCTTGGCAAGCCCTGGCAGGACTCTTCGAGGCCCGTCGAGAGAGAAGGGCATGGATCTCGACACGCTGAATAATCAACGGCCCGCCGTGCTCGCCCATCCCGTTGGGCGCGGAAAGAACCCGCGTGCCAAAGACTACGAGATCGGCTGCGGGGTTTATAGGCGCAGATTGGGTCGCTCTGTGTCGCTTGGTTGCCAGCCGATTGTCATTTCGGGCGAGTGACTGATGCCGCCCTGGAAAACGCCGAGGCATGCCGGGCTTGCTGTGTTCTGCAGGGGGGGCAGGGGTGCTGAGCCACTCAATGCCAGCACCCGGCCCAGCGAGAGGTGGTGTAGCAAGCAGCCGCGAGTTGGAGCGCTCGGTGGCAGTAAGCGTTTTCCCTACCACCGAGCGCATTACCAAGCGCTAAGAACCCTAGAAGCCGTACTTCAGGACGTTGAAATTCTTCCCCAGAGAGAAACCGTTGTCGGCGTCCTGAAAGGCCACCTTGTACAGGGGGTTGTTTGTGAAGCTGCGGGCTTGGCTCCAGGTGCCGAGGCTGTCACGCATGATCACCACGCCGAGGTCCCCGCACGCTTGGACGCTGGAGCCTGCCAACTGGACCTCCACGTCACGAAGATCAATGCCCGCCAGATCGAGACCCCCGAGACTCTCGACGAGGAGATGCCCCAATGTGTCCGTCTTGAGGACCGTCCCGTTTTCGCCGACAATGATCGCTTGGCTACCCCCGGCCCAGGTCTCAACGTCATAGAACGATGTTCCTGTCGTGATGCAGGGACTCTCACTTTCTGCCAACTGTCAGCGCCGTTCGCGGTCTTGTACACCGAGCCATTGTCGCCAACAACCCAGCCCACCAAGGGGCTGGCAAAGGCGACGCCGTGGAGGTCCGCCCCTGAAGAGGGCTCTGCCTTCAGCGCCCACGTCGCCCCCTGGTCATCTGACCGCACCACGAGCCCTGCGGAGCCAACCGCATAGACGTCCGCAGTGTTGGGTAGGCCGGGCACCTCGACGAAGGACACAGCATTGAGGTCTCGCGGCGCAGACGTGGCCTCGCTCCAGGTCGCTCCCTGATCGGTGCTGTAGCCGATGAAGCCACCAGTGCCCACAGTGACCCCGTAGCTTCCTGTGAGCTGAGAGAAGTCTAGAGCGTTCCCTTGGCCGCCATCGCAAACCGTGCCGGGGATGCTCACATCAGCCCAGGTCACACCGCCATCAGTCGTGCGCATGATGACGAACGCCTGCCCGATGGCGCAGCCCTTTGAGCCGTTGATGAACTCGCCGCCGAAGATGCGAGTGAAGTAGGTGGTGCCCGTCTCGGTCACGGTCCCATTCGAGTTGTACCGAGAGATGCGCGCGAAGCGGCCGACCATGCAGGCTTCGGTCGTGTTGATCTTGGCGGCTGCGTTGAACAAGACCTGGGCATTGCAAGGGTTCGCCACGTTGACATCGGTGTTCTTCTCGACCCAGATGTTGCCTTGCGGATCGCAGACCGTTGGGAGACCCAACGGCGGACAGCTCGTGTCGTTGCAGGGGTCGAAGTTGGGCGTGCCCCCACCTTCGAAGACCCACGCATCCCCGGCGTAGCCCGCCGTGACAGTGCGGTAGGGAGGCGTCCCGTCAAGCACGGCGAATCCGTAGAGCGTCGACAATCCGCAAACTGTCGCTGTCGTCATGAATTCGTAGCAGCGGGATTGGTAGAAGTTGTTGGTGACGTCATCCGCAGGCAGGGGGCCGAAGAGGCTGTCGTTGGTGAAGATGTACCCGTTGTTGACGCCAGATCCTCCGACCACCCAGAAGGCTGAGGTCGAGTCGGCCGGATCCGCTGGGCCGAGCGCCCAGAGCTCGATGGAGTCCTCTGAGCTCACAACTGAGGGGCAGACTTTGTTCAGGCTGAGCCCTTGCATGTTGTTGGCGTTCCAGTTCACGCCTCCATCCGTAGTGGAGTAGAGAATGCCGTAGTCCGACGAGATGGCACCCTTCAGGAACGAGCCACCGTCTGAGAAGAAGTGGATGTCATACAGATCGTGCGGATCGACCTCGCAGCTGATGGGTGGCGGTGGAGTTGCGTCCACCCAAGTGGCTCCGCCGGTCGTGGTCGTTGCGATCGCTCCGTCGTAGCCGACCACCCAGCCGATGTCCTCGTCGATCATGAAGATGTCTTCAAGGCTCGCGAGTTGCGTGCCGCAAGCGATCTCCCCCGTGGTCTTCTTGTCTGTGACGCGGCTGAAGGGGTTGGCGTCGGTCCATTCCTTGAAGGCCTCGTCCCACTGGAGAACAACACCGCCATCGCCGACAGCCCAGCCCCTGCTGGTGTCGAGGAAGAACAACCCGCGCAAGGGTGTGTTGAGGGCCAGGTCATCCGGCATGGTGGCGTACTCCCAGGTGAACCCCCCGTCCATGGTGTACCGGCTCCGGCCGCCTTCCTCTGCGGTCCAGCCCCTACTCGCGTCCAGGAAGAAGACATCGTTGATGTTTCCCCCGTGAAGGTGGTGCCATTCTGGTTGGGATTGGGCGTGGTTCGATAGCCCCACGATCGCGATGAGCACAACGAGACACGTTGCCTTGGTTACGCATGAAACCATGATGATGTTCTCCACTTCCCTTGACGATCGAGGCCACCGGAGCGGCTCAGCCGTACCGTCAGCCTCACGACATGAGGAATCGAGGGTGGAGCGATCCCGGTGCCGTCCAACGGCACGCATGCCCTACCCTCCCCTCTCTCCCTCCCAGTTGTTCCCTATTGCGACATCATCTGGAGCGCGTTGCTCGCGCTCCAGGCACTCACTGCACCTGGGTCCTGAATCCATGTCTGCACGTAGACATCGAGGCCAGCAGGCACGCCCACCCACTGGAACAGCAGGTCGAAAGCGCCCTGTGCATTGCTACCGATCGGCAGCAAGACATCTGGGCTGGGCACGAGGGTGCCGCCCTTGAACGGCAGCGATACGTCGAGCAGGCCGACGACAAGGAACGACTGCGACAACGGTGCAGCGCCACGAAGCGAAACACGTGCGAAACTTCCAGGCAGAAGATCGCCCGAGCCAGCCAGGTTGGGCACGTCTACGGTGCCCTTCAGCCCACCACCCATGACGCGCCAGGGTGCGACGTCCAGGTCAAACTTCGCTACCACGATGTCGCCGCCCCCACCCGCGTAGGTCGAGTCGAAGGCACCGGGCGTCACGGGGATACTGGTCGACCCGGAGAACATCGCCATTACTGGATCTTGATCAACACCGTGCCCCAGCGCCCTGGGAGTATCTCCGCCATTCCCACCGAAGTAGGTGGAGTAGATGAGGGCTTCGCCAAACACGCCGAACTTCGTCAGCACCGCATCCGCTGATGAGGGCGCCGGGCCGATGTAGTTCGGTTGGAAGGCGTCTGGAGTAACGGGGTAGTTGGGCTCATTGGCCGCACCGCTAGCGAGCAGGTTACCTGCCGAATCGACCACAAGGTTGTGAAGGTTCGTCGAGCCGCTCCCAACTGCCGTAATGAAAGTCGACCACACCAAGCCGGTGGCGTAGGGCAGGAGCTTGGTCGCGAATGCTCCGCTGCTGCCAGGTTCGGTATCGAACGCACCAGCCGTCACAGGGAAGTCGGTTGAGGACGTGGTTCCGGTGACGTAGACGGCGCCGCTGGAATCCACCCCGAGACCAGCGATGAGGTCAGTGTTCGTGTCGCCCCCCAGGTACGTTCCCCAGTGCAGGAGTGAGCCCATGCCATCCATCTTGGCGATAAAGCCGTTGCTCGAATCGCCAGGATCCATCGTCTCCATGAAAACGCCGGGCGTCGTGGGGAAGGGGCCATCGGCCGCCAGCACATCGCCCGAGAGGTAGATGTTCGAGCCTACGTCGATGACCAGATCTCGGATGGTGCCCGACTTGAGGTAGGTCTGGAACACCAGCTGCGTCCCGTTGGCCGTGATCCGCACGAGGTACTGCTTGCCTGACTCGAAGACCGTGTCGAACGCACCCGGCGTCGCGGGAGGACTCGCTGCCTTGGGCTTTCCGGCCACCAACACGTCGCCCGATGGGAAGAGTGCGGTAGTCGTGACTTTCTCGAAACTCTCTTCACCGTAGAAAGTAGACCAGACCAGTGCACTACCATCTGCAGTGAAGCGACTGATGAACACATCGCTGTTCTGCCCCGCCGTGCCGCCGAAGAGCGGTTGCAGACTCCCGGCGGTCGTCGGCAGATCGTCAGACCACGAATTGCCCGCCACGACGACGGAGCCGTCGGAGTCGACCTCGATGCCGAAGGGGTCATCGACGTCCGAACCCCCAAGCCATGTACCCCACTCAAGGGTTGTGCCGTCCGCCGACAACTTCGCGAGCCAGACATCAAGTGACCCGGGCCACGTTGGCTGAAAGGACCCAGGCGTCGTCGGCGCGTCGAAGAACGTCAAGGCTGTGAGATACACCGAGCCATCGGGGGCTACGAACATGTCCTTGAGAAAGTCCTGCCCCGTGCCGCCGACGTAGGTGGCGAAGACCAGGGAGGGGTCAATGACGAGAGACGCCTCAGAGTCTCGCCCTTGCACCTGGAGACCGAAACGCAAGCGCTCGCTTGTGGCCGCTGGTAGCTCCCGGAAACTGCTTGTCACGGGCACCCGCTCGCCTGTCATGGGGTCGAGCTGCCAAGAGGCGCCAAGGCGATGCTCGACCCGCCCAGCTGCCGTGTCCATCGCGAGCACCGTGCCGCCGACGATCGTGAGACGCTCGGCGCCCTCAACCTCGATTACCAGCGACTCGATGTCAGCGCCAGGTGCCGCATGGATGTCGTACGCGAAGCTCTCAGCGTCGCGGCGCAGCACGATGTCAATCCCAGGCGCTACGTCGCGGTAGACGACCTGCCCGAAGCTGGGCACGTTGCTCGCCGATCGGTGGCTGCGGATGAAGTGGTGAAGGGTGGGCAACTCACCCACGCCTGCAACGGCTCCGCCAGCACGGCCAGGGAAGTGTAGCACCAGCGGCGCAGGCCGTGGCAGCCACTGGTCACGGTCAGAGTCCCACTCTGACATCGGTCGGAAGACCAACGCATCTCGGGTCAGGGTGGCCTCGATGACACCTTGCCGCGCAAAGAAGAGCACCTCTTCGTCCCACTGGCCGCGGTTCTCCACGAAGCCCTGCAGCGTGGCGACCGGCGGCGCTGTGCGCACGTGGTCGACGGACAGCCCGTTTTGAGCCAACACGCTCGTCGCTGATCCTACCGCTGCGACCAAGCAGCAAAGGACTCGCACTCCCAAACCGAACGCTGTGTAGCTCATGAGATCGTCTCCCCCGGAGAAATGTGCGGCAGCTTGACCCATGGCCTCACTGGCTGCGACAGCTTCAAGCTACATCAACTGGCGGCAACATGTTGAGAATCTACTGGGCTTCTCACAGCATCCTTTCTTCTCACTTGAACGTCATTTGGGTCGGTCTGCTCCCGCTCGACGTAGTCACTTCGCTTGGGCTCAGTTTCCAGATGCTTCGCCGTGCCATCAGTACTCCAAGGAACGCCCACCCCAGACCACGAGAGGCGCGCCGAGGCCAACGGCGGGGGTCCCACAGAAGCGCAGGTATTCCGAAACCCAAGCGAAGCGTGGGGGCCCCGCTGTTGGCCCGTCCACCGCTCACTCCGAGCTTCAAAAGCGACTGAAGAACATCAGCAGAATCTGCTCTGACCCTGCCATGAGTCGGGAACTCGAATCGTCCCACGGGGACAGCCCGACGGCGGGCTACCCCACAGTCTCTGCACCCACGGCCCGCAGTTCTGCACTCGCGGGCCGCGTCCCAGCAGGTCGGGGCCTGTGAACGAATCCTCTGCGCTGACCACCCTCCTGTCGTTCGACAGGCATTTTCCTGCCGGGGATGCCTGATGATCGACGGGGCGGTGGTCAGCTTTCGTTGCGAGGTCGGCTTCGCTTCGCACAGCGCCTCGAACCTGAACGGCCCGGCGTCTCGCGCCAGGGCTCGGAGATCATTCAGTGCGCTCTCCCCGCGCGCCGCCGGGGTCGCTGGGCCCGGGCTGCAGCCGCGTTGCCAGCAGAACTCCGTGACGAGGTCAGACTAGACCCGCACATGCCCCCACCTTACGATCCGTCGTTCGCCACACAGCCCCGGGGCCACCATCATGGAACGAATCGGCCGAGCCCTGCTCGCTCTCAACGATTCGCTCAAGCGCTCCACGACCATCTACATGGTGCTGGTCGCTGCGGTGATCGGCGTGCTGGGCGGTTACGGCGCCGTGGGCTTCCGCTTCCTGATCAAGTTCTTCGAAGACCTGATCTGGCGCACGGACGGCTTCGAGCTGAGCTGGGTCGAGAGCCTGCCAGACTGGCAGATCATCGTCATCCCCACGGTGGGCGGCCTGGTGGTCGGGGCCCTGGTGCACTTCTTCGCCACCGAAGCCAAGGGCCACGGCGTGCCCGAGGTGATGGAGGCGGTGGCCAAGCACGGCGGCGCCATCCGTCCCCGGGTCGTGGCCGTGAAGGCCTTGGCCTCCAGTCTCTGCATCGCCACCGGTGGCTCGGTGGGGCGCGAGGGGCCGATCATCCAGATCGGTTCGGCAGTGGGCTCCACGGTGGGACAGATTCTGCGGGTCAGCCACCGGCGCATGCGCACCCTGGTGGGCTGCGGCGCCGCGGCGGGCATGGCGGCCACCTTCAACGCCCCGGTGGCTGGCGCGCTCTTCGCCGTGGAGATCATCCTGGGCGACTTCGGCGTGCCCCAGTTCTCGCCCATCGTGATCTCTTCGGTGATGGCCACCATGGTGGCCCGGCACTTCCTGGGCGACTTCCCCGCCTATGTGATCCCCGAGTACTCCATGGTGCATCCGCTGGAGCTGATCGGCTACGCGGTCCTGGGCGTGCTGGCCGGCCTGGTCGCGCTGATCTTCATCCGCACCCTCGACTTCTTCGAGGACCGCTTCGATGAGATGCCCTTCGCCCTGCCCTTCCGCACCGCCCTGGGCGGCCTGGGCCTGGGTCTGGTGGCCCTGGCCGGGCCGGGCGTGCTCGGCGTGGGCCACGAAGAGGTCAACGCGTCGCTGATCAACACACCGGGCATCAGCCATCTGGCCGTGCTGCTGGGACTCAAGCTACTGGCCGTGTGCCTGACCCTGGGTTCGGGCGGTTCGGGCGGCATCTTCGCGCCGTCGCTGTTCCTGGGCGCCATGCTGGGCGGACTGGTCGGACAGTGCATGCAGATGATCATGCCCGGCGCCGTGGCATCGCCGGGTGCCTACGCCCTGGTGGGCATGGGCACGGTGGTGGCCGCCACGACCCACGCGCCGATCACCGCCATCTTGATCCTCTTCGAGCTGACCAACGACTACCGCATCATGCTGCCGCTGATGACGTCCTGCATCGTGGGCACGCTGGTCTCGTCGCGGCTGTTCCAGGAGTCGATCTACACCATCAAGCTGGCCCGACGGGGTGTGAACATCCGCGCTGGCCAGGACATCAACATCCTCAAGAACATCCCGGTGACCGAGGTGCTGGAGCCGGACACGATCATCGTGCCTCCCGGTGAACCGGTGGCCCCCCTGCTCGAGCGTCTGCTCTCCAGTGAAGAGGGCTGCCTCTACGTGGTGGACGACGAGCAGCACCTCGTGGGCGTGATCTCCACCAACGAGCTGGTGCCCATGTTGTCCGAGCTGCGCGACCTGCGAGGTCTGATCGTGGCCCAGGACGTGGCCTCTACACAGTGGCCCACGGTGTCGTCGGACCAGACCCTCGATCAGGTCGTGCGCAGCCTCGACATGGGCTACCGGGACGATCTGCCCGTGATTGATACCGAGGGCTCTTTTGTGGGCGCCGTCTCCATGAACAGCATCCTCGATCGCTACCGCAAGGAGCTGTTCAAGCACGAGATGGCGGGGACCATGGCCGTGGGCATGGAGAGCGCAGCGGGGGGCAACCTGGTCCATCGAGTGGGCGAGTATGTCCTCGCGGAGATCGACACGCCGCGACCCTTCGTCGGCCGGACATTGCTGCGGGCCTCGGTGCGAGGCCGCTATGGCGTGAACGTGCTGCTGATCCGCCCCGCCGCCCACGACGGCCTGTCACCCTCGCCCGTCTTCGCCGAGCCGGAGACGGTCTTGCGGGCCGAAGACCGCCTGCTGGTCTTTGGCCGCGAGAAGCAGATCCGCAAGCTGGAACACCTTTAGCCCGGCCTCTTTCGCAGCAGGTGAGAAGTGGTCCGGGAGAACGGAGCCAGCGGGCTGCTCAGTTTGAGCGCCGAGCCAGGGGGCCAGGCCGGAGAAGCCGATGAGCAGGAAACGCAGCACGCATGGCCCAGCATTCAAGGCCCGAGTGGCGGTGGACCGTGGGAGCCCTGGATGGCCGGGCCATGGCCTCTAGCCCCAACGGCCCCGTCGAACTCACCCGACTCGGCTCAGACAATCACCTTCGGCTGCTTCACCGCACGGACCTCGTCGGGCCGGCCGATGTTGCGGGTGTAGGGCGCGTGCTTGACGTACTCCGCGCCCTCTTCGGTGGCGCACTCGTCGACGATGGCGCGCATGACCTCGATGAACCGGTCGAGGGTCTCTTTCGACTCGGTCTCGGTGGGCTCGATCATCATGGCTTCGGGCACGATGAGCGGGAAGTACACCGTGGGCGGGTGGATGCCGTAGTCGATCAGGCGCTTGGCCACGTCGGTGGCCTTGATGCCGTTGGGCAGGCCCTTGGCGCTGGCCACGAACTCGTGCATGCAGGGCTCGTCGACCCAGACCCGGTAGACATCGCGCAGCTTGGCTCGCAGGTAGTTGGCGTTGATCACCGCGTTGTCGGCGATGGCCACCATGCCCTCGGGACCCTGGGCGCGCATGTAGGTGTAGCTGCGCACCATGACGCCGGGGCTGGTCAGGTAGCCCCGGGTGCGGCCGATCGATTTGTCGGCTGACTCGACGATCTCGAAGCGCACCTCGCCGCCCTCTTCGTGACGGGCGATCTTGGGCACGGGCAGGTACGGGGCCAGGTTCTCTCCCACCGCGATGGGACCTGCGCCGGGACCGCCGCCGCCGTGGGGCTGGCTGAAGGTCTTGTGCAGGTTGAAGTGCATCACGTCCGCGCCGAAGTCACCGGGGCGGGTGTGGCCCAGGATGGCGTTCATGTTGGCGCCGTCCATGTAGACCAGCCCGCCGGCCTCGTGGATCGCGTCGCACACGTTCTTGATGTTGGGCTCGAACAGGCCCAGGGTCGACGGGTTGGTGATCATCAGCCCGGCGATGGAGTCACCGCTGCCGATCTTGGCCGCCAGGTCGTCCATGTCGACCCGGCCCCGAGAGTCGCTCTTCAGCTCGCGGGTGATGAAGCCGGTCATGGTGCAGCTGGCAGGGTTGGTGCCGTGGGCGCTGTCCGGGATCAAGATGACCTTGCGGTTCTGCCCGTCGTGATCGTCGAGATAGGCGCGCATGACCATCAGCGAGGTCAGCTCGCCGTGGGCACCGGCGGCCGGGTGCAGGCTCACCGAGTGCAGCCCGGAGACGGCCTTCAGGATCTCCTCGACCCGCCAGCACACCTCGAGCATGCCCTGCATCTGATCGTCGGTCTGCTGGGGGTGCATGTTCGCCAGCCCCGGCAGCGCGCTGACCCGCTCGTTGATCAGCGGGTTGTACTTCATGGTGCACGAGCCCAGGGGGTAGAAGGCGTTGGCGATGGAGAAGTTGAGCGAGCTGAGCCGGGTGTAGTGACGTTGGGTGTCGAGCTCGCCCACCTCGGGCAGCTCCGCCGCCTCGGCGCGCAGGGCGAAGTCGGGCAGCACGGAGCCAGGGTCGACGTCGTCGTAGCCCGCGGGCGGCGGGCGGACGCCGCGCCGGTCGGCCACGGAGATGTCGAAGATGGTCAGGGGCGGGTTGTCAGCCGTCAGCTTCGGCGCCGTCCGGGTCGTGCTGGGTGCCGCATCAGGGGTGTCGGTGGCGTTGCTCATCGAATCGTCTCCAAGGCGGCGACCAGTGCGTCGATCTGCTCTTTCGGGTTCATGTCGGTGACGGCGATGAGCAGCTCGTGGCTGCGGCTCTCGTCCCAGCGGGCCAGGTCGTAGCCGCCGATGATGCCGTGATCGTCGAGCAGGCGTCGGTTGACCTCGGCCGCCGGCAGCGGTGTGCGCACGGCAAACTCGTTGAAGAAGGGACGGTTCGGATGGGCCAGCTCGTAGCCATCGATCGCGGCGATGGCGTGGGCCGCCCGGTGAGCCCGGGTGAGGTTGACCCGTCCCAGCTCGACGAAGCCTTGCTTGCCCATGAGCGTCATCCAGATCGTGGCGCGCAGGGCCATGAGCTGCTGGCTGGTGCAGATGTTGCTCGTGGCCTTGGCCCGGCGGATGTGCTGCTCGCGGGTCTGGAAGGTCAGCACCACCGCCCGGTTGCCGTCGCCGTCGACGGTCTCACCCGCGATGCGGGCGGGCACCTGGCGCACGTTGTCCATGCGCGTGCAGAGGTAGCCCACGCCGGGGCCGCCGCCCCATGGGGGGTTGCCCATGCCCGTGGCGTCGCCGCAGACGATGTCCGCGCCCTTGTGGCCAGGTGCTTCGAGCACGGCCAGGGACACCGGGTCCGCAGAGACCACTGAGAGGGCGCCGCCCGCCTTGGCGGCTTCGGTGAGCGCGCCCACCTTCTCGATCACCCCCAGGAAGTTGGGGCTCTGAATGACCACCGAAGCCACGTCTTGTGTGTCGCCGATGGCTGACGTGATGGCGGCCCAGTCGGTGGCCCCATCGGTGAGCGGCACGGTGACCAGCTCGATGTCGATGTTCTTGAGGTAGGTGCGCAGGCAGCCGATGGAGTCGGGGTGCACGCCCTCGCTGATCACCACCCGCTTGGCCTTGCGCTTGATGCGCAGTGACATCAGCACCGACTCGACCACCGAGGTGGCGCCGTCGTAGAGGCTGGCGTTGCTGACCTCCATGCCCGTGAGTCGGCACATCATGGTCTGCCACTCAAGAATGGTGGTCAGCGTGCCTTGGCTGGCCTCGGGCTGGTAGGGGGTGTACGCCGTCCAGAACTCGGTGCGCTGTTGCAGGTTGTCGACGAGCGCCGGGCAGAAGTGGTGATAGCTGCCCGCACCGAGAAAGCTCGGGTGGTCGTCCGCAGAGATGTTGCGTGACGCGAGCTCTTTGAGATGGCGAAACAGCTCGTCTTCGGTGAGCGCCGGGTCGATGGGCAGGGGCCCGTCGAAACGACAGTTCTCGGGGATGACGGCCATCAGCTCGTCGACGCTGGCCACGCCGATGGCGGCCATCATCTCGGCCCGGTCGGCGTCAGTGTTCTGAACGTAGTTCACAGCTCTCTCCGTCTGGCACCGGCTGGCACGGGACGGCAGGCGGCGCAGCTACGGTGTCGGGGCTCAGGGCCCCGTGGCAGGAAGTCAGGAGCACCCATGGCTGGGCGCCCTCGACGAAGTGGTGCAATACATGAGCGATCGCTCAGAGCCCCGCAGGGCTCTGGGGTGAATCAGCTCGACGCGGCGACGTGTGCTTCGTAGGCGGCAGCGTCCATCAAGCCCTCGGGGGCCGCTGAGAACTTGATCTTGACCATCCAACCCTTGCCGTAAGGGTCGGCGCCGATGTCGCCCAGGTTGTCTTCGAGCGCATCGTTCACCTCGGCGATGGTGCCGCTCAGGGGCGCGTTGAGGTCGGAGACGGCCTTGACCGACTCGATCTCACCGAAGCCTTCGCCGGCGCTGACGTCGTCGCCCACTTCAGGCAGATCGATGAAGACCAGGTCGGAGAGTGTCTCCGTGGCGTGGGCGGTGATGCCGACGGTGGCGATCTCGCCCTCGATGCGGACCCACTCATGGTCTTCGGTGTACTGGCAGTCGGTCGGGTTGCTCATCCCGGGTGGTACTCCTGTCGAATCTGGTTGCCGGCGCTGGGCCGACGTTTGAAGCTCGCCTGGAGAGGTCCGGACGAGCCGCGAGCTTCAGCGCTCGCGCTTGTAGAACGGCAATGCGTGCAGCTTGATCGGGTGGCGGACGCCGCGGATCTCCATGGCCAGCTCGGTGGTCGGGCTGTCATGGGGGACGGTGACGTAGGCCGTGCCGATGTTCGTGCCCATGGTGGGCGAAGGCGATCCGGAGCAGACCCTGCCCACGGGGGTGTGGTCGACCGAGACCAGGTCATAGCCCTGACGGGGGACGCGCTTGCTGTCGGTGGTGAAACCCACCAGCACACGCTCCGGGCCCTCTGCGATCATCTTGTCGATGGCCGCGCGACCGCTGAAGTCCTTGGTGTGCTTGATCGGCTTGAACACGATGCCAGCTTCGACCGGGTTGGTCGTGTCGTCGAGCTCGTGGCCGTAGAGGGCCATGCCCGCTTCGAGGCGCAGGGTGTCCCGGGCGGCCAGGCCAATGGGCGTCACGCCGTGGGCCTTTCCGGATTCGAGCAGGGCGTCCCAGATGCGCGGCGCTTCGGCAGCGGGGAAGTACAGCTCGTAGCCGTCCTCGCCGGTGTAGCCCGTGCGGGAGATCATGGCGGGCACGTCGCAGACCGTGCCCCGGTAGAAGCCGTAGTACTTGAGCTCGCCTGGGGACCCGCTGCACAAGGGCGTCACCGTGTCGACCGAGCGAGGACCCTGGATGGCGATCATGGCCAGCTCTTCGGACTGATCTTCGAGAGTGCAGCCGAAGCGATCGGCCACGGTCTGCATCCATTCGAGGTCGCGGGCGCGGTTGCCGGCGTTGATGCAGAAGAAGATCTCGTCGGCGTCCTTGTAGATCAGCACGTCGTCCATGGTCGTGCCGTCTTCACGGGCGAAGAACGAGTAGCGGATGGCTCCCAGCTTCATCTTCTCGACGTTGATGTGCACCAGGAACTGGGCGGCCTCTTCGCGGTGTTCACCCACGAAGCGGGCCCGCCCCATGTGGCAGAGGTCGAACAGGCCTGCCTGGGTGCGCACCCGGCTGACCTCATCGAGGATGCCCTCGTACTGCACGGGCATGGCGTAGCCCGCGAAGTCGACCAGTCGGGCGCCGGCAGCGCGGTGGCAGTCAGTCAGCGGGGTAGAACGCAGATCGGTGGGCGTGGCCATGGCTCCGATACCCCCGAAGGGGCTCTTGTTGAGGGACAGCGGGAGCCCTGGATCATCGCTGAAACGCCCCTCTGAGACCAGAGCCCGGGGGGGCTGATGCACGTGCGCCCTCGGGACCCCTCCGTCACCCGGCAGGTCGTCGCGGGTTCTGGCCCCGGTCAGAGCCCAGGCGGGCCCTGGTCACGCCTGGGCAGGCTCGGTCAGGCTGGGGTCAGGCCTCGAACAGCTGGTCGGCGGCGGCGTCCCAGTCGACGTCTGCACCTTCGCCAGGTTGGATGGCGGGCCGGCCACTGTGGCGTGCCAGCTCGGCCTGGGAGGAGAAGTCGCCCATGGTCGGGCGGCGCTGAGCCCTCTGAGGAGTTGCCTTCGCCGCAGCAGACAGGCTGGTGGCCTCGATGACGATGCGGAAACGCAGCCTGGGGGCCTTGCCCGCCGGAAGATCTCTCAGGCCGGCGATGAAGTCGTCCGGATAGCCCTCGAGGGCGTAGCGGGCGGGGTCGGCCAAGCGGGCCCGGGTGAAGCACTCTGCGGCTCGTCCGTGGTCTCGCTCGCGGAAGGCGATCTTGCCCAGCAGGAGGAACGCCGCGAAGGACTCGTGGCCCTGGGAGACGGCCTCGTCGAGATGCCTTCCCGCTTCATCCAGCTTGCCTACCCGATAGGCCCGCCGACCGCTCCACACATGGTAGCGGGCGCGCAGTCCGGAGACGAGGCGTCGAATGGAGAGGGAAGTCATGGGGCAACGGCCTCGATCGGAGGTCGGCTAGGAGGACAGCGGAAGCTCATCCAAGCCTAGCACGGGATCCGGGAACGGTCACTTTGGGGGTCAGCCAGCGCCTCTGTGGCGCAGAGCCCACGAAGCGGGGGTGCTGGGCTCTGGGGGCCCTTGCCGGTGGCCTGATCTCTGCATGGCCGTCGAATCGACGTTCTTTGAAGGTCTTTAAGCTGCCCCTGTCATTCATCACCGGTGAGGGTGACCACGACCTCGGTGTCCCGCTGATCGAGGCGCACGGTGTCCTCGAAGACGGCCTCGCCGTTCTCGTGGAGCCAGACCGAGTAGGACCCGGGGGGCAAGCGCCCCAACCGCTGCCGCTGGCCGGGGATGGAGCCGCCGCTCATGAGCGCCGTGAGCGAGGTGAGCTGGGTGGGCACGACGCCCGCTGGCCCCTCGATGCGCACCGAGAGCTGCCGCCCGGCGAAGGGGCCGAGCTCGGCGAAGACCTCGACGCCCTTGGTCAGCTCGACGTCTCGCTCGGCGATCACGTCTTCTCGCACGCGGAGGCCCTCGATCACGGTGAGCGCCCAGCTGTCCCCGCCGAAGGCCAGGCTCCACGGCCCCGGTTCGAGGCTGTTGATGGTGTAGCGGCCGGCCCCGTCGGTGACCACCTCGGACAGGGCGCTCATCCAGCGGCCGGTCAGCTCGTTGCGAGCCCAGACCGGAACGCCAGCGAGGGGCTTGTCGTCGGCGTCGTGCACCACGCCGCTGATGGCGCCACCGGGTTCGAGTTCGACCACGACCTTGAAGCTGCCGCTGCCCTCGCGCACGGAGATGTCCTCGACCCGGGTGACCGCCCAGCCTGCCTCGCCCATGCCGATCAGGTTGGTGCCGCCAGCCTGCAGGGCGAAGGTGCCAGCCGGGAGGTGCTCGAACTGAAACTCACCCTTGGCATCGGAGTAGGCCTCGCCGACCCGTCCGCCCATGCGCTCCACGAAGCGACTGCGGGGGCGGCCGTCGTCGGTGCGTTCGAGCAGCACTCGGACGCCTTTCAGCCGTTCGCCGGAGACGGCGCGGGTCTCGCCCCGCAACACGCCGCCGGGAACTTCAACGTCGTGGCGCACGTTGTCCTGGTCTCCGATGACCACGCTGGAGAAGACCGGTGACGAGGGTTGGCTGCCGCCGCCGATCATGGTCCCCGACGGAATCACCTGGATCAGGTACTTGCCGGGATCCAGCCCCTTGATGGCGTAGTAGCCGTCGTCGTTCGTGCCCGAGAACTCCGTGCCGGGGGGGCCGTTCTCGCGCACAGCGACGACCATGGCGTCGGCTTCCGGTCCCGCGCTGCTCCGGACCACGCCCTCCAGCAGAGTACCCGACTCGTCCTTCGCGCCCAGATCGACCTGCTTCACCTCATCGAGCTCGAGCTTGACCGTCTCGAAGGCGATGTCCTTCATCATGCTGGCGGGGTTGTCTGAATCGAGACTGAGGGTGAAGTCGAGGCGCATGACGTTGTAGGTGCCGGCGTCCAGGCCCGTGACCTCGAAGCCCCCGTCTTCGTCGGTCGTGCTGCGCTTCATCTGCTTGCCCATGGCGTCCGCCGCCATCACGGTCACGCCAGCTACCGGTTGGTTGTCGGGGCCGAACACCGTGCCGTAGATCATGCCTCCGGGGGGCAGGGTCACCAGGCCCACGTCCTGTGTGTCGCCGGGCATGAGCGCCACGTCGGGCAGCACCACCGAGCGATGGTCTCGATCTTGGAAGGTGATGGTCACCGGCTCGGCGCCCATGCCTCCCAGCTCGAAGTGTCCCTCGCTGTCCGAGACTGTCTTGGGGACGGGGCCGGAGATCAGCTGCATCCAGGCGCTCATGGCGTCGGTCTTGCCCGTGGTCACGGTGACCCCGGCCAGGGGCAGTCCCGTGCGGCCCGAGATCACCTGGCCCACCACCGAGGCCTCTTCAGGGACCATGATGATCAGGCCGCTGGCGCCCTTCGCCTCGTCCACCACGATGTCTCGCAGGGCGGTCTGGGCGTAGCCGTCTGCCAGCAGCACCAGATCGAAGAGGCCTGGAGTGATGTTCGGCATGGAGAAGCGCCCTTCGTCATCGGAGACGTCGAGCGGTGGAGGCATGTTCTTGAGCTTGTCGCCCAGCTCCATGATCGCCGACATGTCGAACCCCGTCTCGGCAGGCAGCAAGCGCAGCTGATAGTCGGTCAGGGGGTCGCCCGTGCTGAGGTCGATGGCGATGCCCGTGATGGCGGCCTTGGGCTGCAGCGTGATCACGAGGTCACTGGCGCCCGCGGACACGTCGAGCGAGCTGCCCACGAAGCCGTCCGCCTCGGCGAGCACTCGAACGTCGCCCTCTTCGTAGCCCCAGAGAGTGAAGTGCCCCGTCTCGTCGACCGGTTCGGTGGCTCTCGACTCCCGGTCAGCGGCGGCGCGCATGCTGAACATGGACGGGGGCAGGTAGCCCGTGACCTCTGCTTCGGGCAGGGCCTCGCCGTCCGGGCCGATCACTCGCCCGGAGACCGCCAGGCCTCGATCGGCCCGCAGGACGATCTCGGAGGCGACCTGGCCAGCCTTGACGTCCACGGCCTCGGACTGGGTGGGGAGGTACTCGCTCTTGAACAAGGCCAGTCGATAGCTGCCGTCAGAGAGCGAGTCGAAGACGAAGCGCCCTGCGCCGTCAGTGGTCTTGCGCCCCCCGGCGTTGAGCCGTCCCATGAGGCCCACGTCTTTCATGGAGAACGCCGTGGGCTGGAGCTGCACCTGGGTGCCTGCCACGGGCAGATCGTCGCCGTCGAGCACGAGCCCCTCGATGGTGCCGCCGACGAGGACGACCAGGGTGATCTCGGCCACGTCTCCACCAGCCATGGCGGCGACCTCGTGGATCACGGGCTGCAATCCGAACGCGGCGCTGGTGGACAGGACCACGGCGTTGTCTGCTGGCACCGGGGCCATCTCGAAGTGGCCATCGCTGTCGCTGGTGACATCCCCCAAGGTGACCAGCACGGACGTGCCGTCGAGGATGGCGTAGGGGTCTACGGTCGAACCACCAGAGACGTTCAGGTCGGCCACTGGCGCGCCGTTGCTGTCGACCACTCGCCCGCGGATGGTGGCGCCACGGGTCAGCTCGACCACCAGCTCGCCGCCGGATTCGGGCGCCTCGTAGAGCTTGGCGCTGGCCTGGTACCAGTGGGGATGGCCGACGTCGAGCCAGACCTTGTGGTCGAGGGGGAAGTCGGCCATCTCGAAGCGGCCGTCCTGCCCTACGGCTACCCGGGTGCGGGCCCTGAGTGCGCTGCTGCCGATGGCGTCAAAGTCTGAGGTGGGCTCCGACTCTCGCACCATGGTGATGCTGAGTCGGCGCAGGCCCGGCTTCGGCGCCACGCTCGACGCCTCGATCATCATGTCGTCGGGGAACTCCCCGAGATCAAGCAGGACGACCTGCCCGGAGACCGTGGTCCGTGGGTAGTCAGCCAGCATCTCGGCGGGCTCGACCATGGCGGCCAGGGCGTTGGCGGCGGCGCTGCCCGTGAGATCGGGGGTGAGTTCGACGGGGTCCGCGGTGGCGAGGGCGGGCAGGGTGGTGTCCTGGGAGCTGTCTGCTGTGCCCGGTGCCACGGTGGCCGGGCCGTCGTCCCCCTCGGCGGGGGCCTGGTTGAGCCAGAGAAAAGTCAGGGCGATGCCGGCCACCACGGCGACGAGGGCCAGCAGGCTGGTGACGCTGGTGCCCTGGGATCGGTCTGTCGCTCGGGTCTGCGGGTGTCTCACGGTGGCCTCCATCAGGTCGGGGGTGACAGGTGCGCGGCGGGAGGTGCTCCCGAGGCTCGATGCCTCGGCTCGAGGCTGCTCCTTGGGAGAACGGGCCCATTGTCTTCCTCGGGCCGCTCTTGGGGCATGTCAGAAGAGTGGCCAGGGGGCCGGGGGCTGAAGAGTGGCCAGGGGGCCGGGGGCTGTTCAGCGACACCCGCGGCCCGAAAACCACTACAGTTGACCATCCTCCGGCCGGACGTATGCCCATGACCGCTCGCACATCCCTGGTGGCCCTGGCCCTGATCGTCGCCCTTTTGGGCGCGGTGGTGGTGCTGCTCGATGAGCCTGGGGTCGCTGGGCCGGGGGCCGCGGCGGTCGCCGGGGGGCAGCAGGCCCTGGGCTCGTCGACCGCGCTGACGCCCGACGTGGCAGGGACGGAGGCCGACGGCGAAGCCCAAACCCGGCTGGTGGCCGAGGCACCGGAGCTGCCAAGCCTGGCCCTCGACGAGCAGGGCTTGTTGCCGCCCACCGGCGAGGTAGCCGGGCGCCTGGTCGATGCCCTGGGCCAGCCCATCCCCGGCGAGCCCGTTGACCTGCTGGCCATGGACGACCCCTGGTGGACGGCCCTGCGCCACGACGAGGTCCCCGAGGTGGTCGACAGGGGCTTCAGCGACGCCGAGGGCCGCTTCGTCCTGGCGGCGCGAGCGGGAGCGGTGCAGGTCCTGCACGCTGGCGGTCTGAACTGGTCTCGGGTGCGGGGCGTCCCCGTCTCGGCGGGCGACACGGTCGAGATCGAGCTGGCCGACGGCCTGGTGCTCTCGGGCTACGTGGTCGAGGAGGAGACCGGCCTGCCCGTGCCCGGCGCCTGGGTGGGCTCGTTCGCTGGCACGGACAAGCTGCTGACCCAGGCCGATCAGCGGGGCTTCTTCTCGCTCTCGCCCCTGCCCGACGAGCCCGTGCTCATCGGTGCTTTCCTTGAGGGCTTCGACATCGGCTTCCGCGAGGGGGCAGTCCCTGGCTGGGGAGCAGTGGAGATCGCCCTGCCCCCCGGCCGCACCATCGATGGACGTGTCCTCGACCGGGAGACCAACGCTCCGATCGCCGGGGCGTCCGTGGCGCTGCAAGTGAAGAGCGTGGGCAGGGACGGCAGCCAGCCCGACCCGCTCGCAGGCCAGAGCACCCTGATCGAGTGGACCGCCGTCACCGATGAAGACGGCCGCTTCACCCTGGAGAGCTGTCCGTCCGCCCAGTTCAGGGTGACGGCCAGCGCAGAGGGCTACGTGCCCTCGGGCTCCGACCGCTACACCGACCGGGTGCTGGGCGCCGACCAGGTCTTGACGGTCATGCTCAGCCCGGCGGAGGCCATCGTCGGCCAGGTCACCGTGGCCGCTGATGGCTCGGTCGCAGCCGGGGCGCAGTTGCTGCTGTCCTCTGCCTCCGGGCCGGTGTCCAACGCGACGGCAGATGGAGAAGGCCGCTTCTCTCTCGACCTGGCCCGGTGGGACGGCCGGGGCAAGCTGCTGGTCTCCGCCCGAGACGCCGAGGGACGCCGGGCCAGCCACCGCGTGCGCAAGCGCTCCCGCGAGGTCGAGCTGGCTCTGGTCGAGCCCCTGGAGCTCGATGTGTTGGTGACGGGACCAGACGGCCCGGTGGCGGGGGCCCAGGTGGCGATCACGTCCCAGGAGGCTCAGCCCACCCATGCCACCACCGACGGCGGGGGACGGGCACGGCTCGTGCACCCCCTGGCGGGCCCGGACATCTCGGCGGCGTCTGTTCAAGCTCGCTACGGCGCGGCTCACTCACTGTCCCAGAAGGTCTTGCTCGATAAGGACCGCCCGGATGAGCCCATGCTGCTCGACCTGTCGGCGGGCGCCTGGGTCGAAGGCACGGTGCAAGACATCTACGGCGCGCCTCTGCCCTACGCCATGGTCTCCGTGCGAGGGCGGGGCGCCGCACGCAGTGACAGCGCGGGTCACTTCTCGGTGGGGCCCGTCGACGTCGAGCCCGATGAGACCGTGACCGTGATGGCCCACGCCGAGGGCTTCCGCTCCACGACGGAGCGGGATGTCTCGCCCCTGCAACCCGTGGTGCTGACCCTCGAAGCCGTGGTGACCTGGCGCGGCAAGGTGAGCGACGCCACCACTGGCGAGCCGCTGGAGGTCTTCTCGGGTCGGGTGTTGGTCGAGACCCTGGAGAGCGGCCGCTCGGCCTGGCGCACCGGAGCCGTCACCCAGCCTGCCAGCGGTCCCGGCGAGTTCGCCGTCGAGATGGACGAGGCTGGGACGGTGATGCTGCAGGTGCGCGCCCCCGACTACGTCACCGGCGAGTCTGCCACCGTCTTGTTTGACGGTCTGAACCCGCCGCCCTGGACCGACGTCTTCCTGACCCGCGCTGCCCTGCTCGACGTGACCGTCACCGACTCCGCAGGCCGTCCCGTACAGGGCTACGCCCTCTCGGCGGTCCCGTCGGCGAAGGCGAACAAGAGCGCCACGCCCCAGGGCAAGATGCGCAAGAAGTCCAAGTCGTCCCGCACGGGCAGCGACGGCAAGGTGCGCTTCAACCTGGGAGCCGGTGGCCTCTTTCGTCTGGCCTCCGGGCCCGGCGCCTGGGTCGACGACTTCGACGTGAGCGTGCACCCCGGTGCGGTCACCGAGCGCTTCCTGAACGTGGGCGGCACGGGCACGGTGGCCGTGGTCGTGCGCGATGAAACCGGAGAGCTCATGGCGCGCCCCCGGGCCTCCGTGCGCAGCATCGGCTCGGACCACAAGCACTCGGTCAAACGGCGATTGTCGGAGACCACCGGCGGCGAACAGATGGTGGCCACCGGCTTGCCGGAAGGACGCTACCAGGTTGACGTGAGTCACCGGGGGTACCTGAAGGTCAGCCAGGAGGTGTTGGTGACGGCTGGCGGTGTGGCCCGGGCGGAGATTGAGCTCGAGCGGGTTCCGGTCTCGGACGAGAGCGTGATCATCGACAAGAAGGTGCTGAAGCAGTTGAAAGCGCTGGGGTACGTGGACAGGTAGGGGGCTGGGGCACAGGTCGGACCTGATGGCGATGTTCCGGGGGTCCCTGGCTTTCACCAGGGGGGCCGTTTCGCTCGGACAGGGTCGGCAGAGCCTCCACACTCGCTTCAGACCCCCCTGGTGAATGCCAGGGACCCCCTGCCCGGTGGAATGGGTGGCGCCTGTGGCCCCAGCCGATGGTGAGAGTCGTGGCTCTGATCTTGTGCGGGTGTCCGCGTTACCTACTTGTCCGGCTGCTCGATAGCCAGCACGCCCGGGCCGCTCGCGGGGTGGGTCGAGTGGCTGCCGTCGGGCCAGGTGATGTCCACCGCGAGCACGTCTGCATCGCCCAGGGAGAAGCGCACGCCCCGCTCGTTCTGGCCCAGGTAGCCGGAGCTGCTGTGGGCTACGGCCATGGGTGCGCGGCCGTCTGAGAGTTGCAGGGTCACCTGTGCGCCGATGGCGTCGCGTGCGGTTGCCAGCCCTCGGCCCGACGGCACGACGCGCAGAGAGCGCACTTGCCGCTCGTTGCGCAGTAGCACCAGCGGGCCGTTGTTGGACGTGACCACCAAGTCGAGATCGCCATCCCCATCGATGTCGGCGGCAGCCGTCGAGCGTGAGGCGAGCTCTTGTGCAAACGGAGCGCCAGCAGTCTCGGCGTCGAGCAGCTTCCAGCAGGGCATGTCGCGGTGGCTGGCAAACGGGCCGGGGCCGCTGACGTTCTCGAACAGCTGGTTGGCCTGTCCCACGCAGGTCATGGTGGTCTCGTAGTCCGGGCTGGTGTAGCCGTTGGCCACGAACAGGTCGTCGTCGCCGTCTCCGTCGAAGTCGGCCAGCACGCAACCCCAGCCCACATAGCCCACGGCGGCTTGAGCCAGTCGCGCGGGCACGGCGATGTCCTCGAAGGCGGGCATGAACTTGCGCTGCGTCTCACCGTGGATGTGGTTGTTGCGGTAGAGCGCGTTGGGCTCCAGCTGCCAGTTGGTCAGGGCGATGTCCTCGTCGCCGTCGCTGTCGATGTCGCTGAGCGCCAGGCCCATGCCGCCCCGGGGGTCGTCGAGCCCTACGAACAGGGACAGCTCTTCGAACGTGCCGTTGCCGAGGTTGCGGAAGAACGTGTTGGGCGTGGTGTCGTTGGCCACGTAGAGGTCGGGCCAGCCATCGTCGTCGTGGTCGAGAAACGCGGCGCCCAGGCTCTTGCCGTCCGGGTTGAGCACGCCCGCCGCTGCGGTGATGTCGCTGAAGCGTAGCGCGCCGTCGTTGCGGTAGAGCACGTTGGCTTGCCCGGCGAACACGTAGGGCAGCATGGCGATGGGGTCTTCCCGTCGTCGTGACGGGTCGCGTGACTCGGGCGGGATGGCGGACAGGTCGAACTCTAGATAGTTGGTGACGAACAGGTCCAGGTCGCCGTCCCGGTCGATGTCCGCGCAGGCGGCGCTGGCTCCCCAACGGGCGTCGCCCGTGCCCGAGGCCTCGGTGACGTCGGTGAAGTGGTCGCCGTCGTGACGCCAGAGCACGTTGGGTCCCTGGCAGGTGAGGTAGAGGTCCGGGTCGCCGTCGTTGTCCCAGTCGGCGAACAGGGCGCCCATGCCTGCGCGGCGCACGCCAGTCAGGCCCCATGCTGCGCTCACATCGGCGAAGTGTCCCGCGCCGTCGTTCAGGAACAGGCGGCTGTCCTGGTCTGCGCCTCCCGCAACGAAGAGGTCGCTGTCACCGTCGTTGTCGATGTCGGCGAAGGCGGCGCCCGGTCCCATGGTGGGGCGGATGTCCCATTGCTCGCCACCCTCTTCGTGCGCGAAGAGCAGGCCGGCGTCGGCGGTGCCGTCGCAGAACCACGGGACCGTCCGCTTCGCTGCTGTGCTGTCGTCGGATGGGCGCCTGTTCAGTGCGCCGGTTCGCGCCTGTGCTGCTCTGCTGCCGGGGCGGTCCTGACTGCCAGCTGGTGTGCTGACTTGCCCTGGCGTTGCGCCGCTTTCGAACCCGTCATGTTCGACGCCCGGCGCGCTCGCACTGTCGACCGGGGTCGCTGTGGCGGGGGAGCTGCCGCCGTTGTTCAGCAGGGCGAAGAGACGTCCGGCGACCACGAACAGGTCGAGGTCGCCATCTCCTTCGATGTCGACGGCGTGCAAGCGACGGGCAGCTGCGGGGAGTTTCAGGGCGTCCGCTCCCACGGCGTGGGTCACATCGAGCAGCGCTCCCGACCTGTCGCCGAGGGCCACGCGCACTCGT
>Ga0209992_10000653_pt1 | contig 43869 bp, 29 predicted proteins | sample 2SBtaG_2_FD_182564 | JGI IMG/M metagenome (GOLD analysis project Ga0209992, IMG submission 182564) | Deep subsurface microbial communities from Kolumbo volcano to uncover new lineages of life (NeLLi) - 2SBTROV12_ACTIVE470 metaG (SPAdes)... | ecosystem: Environmental > Aquatic > Marine >...
CGAGATGCTGCGGGGAAGCCCCAGAGCTGACGCTGATGGTCCTCACGGTGTCCATCAACGTCACTCGCCCCCCTCCGATTCCTGTCACTGATACAGCTCTCACCTATGCAAAGTGATCGGCATTGGGACTAGCCCGGACTTCTCACCACATATCTGAGCGAAACGCGGCAGACCTGTGGCACAGCCCCCCGCTTGTCCTACGGCTCAAAGAGCGGCAAGTACTGAGCCAGACCCTCCGCCATGAGCTCGTCTTTCGGGACGAAGCGCAGGGCTGCAGAGTTCATGCAGTAGCGCAGGCCCGTAGGCTCCGGGCCATCATCGAAGACGTGACCGAGGTGGCTGTCCGCCACAGCGCTGCGCACTTCTGAACGACGGGTGCCCAGCAGGAAATCGTCCTGGGTTCGCACGAAGTCATCAGACAGTGGGCGGCTGAAGCTCGGCCACCCCGTGCCCGACTTGTACTTGTGCGTCGAGCTGAACAGGGGCTCTCCGGACACCACGTCGACGTAGAGGCCCTCTCGTTTCTCATCCCAGTAGGTGTTCTGGAAGGGACGCTCTGTGCCCTCTGCTTGAGTGACCCGGTACTGCAGGTCGGTGAGCATCTCGCGCAACGACTCGTCTGACGGCTTGACCCACGGCTTCGCTGCCAGGGCCGTGGGGGTGAACTTGCGGTCCTTGCCCCACACGCCGTCGAGGTAGCGGTCGCGCCCCGAACCGCGGCGATAACCCTCGTAGTGCTGAGGCTTCTTCTTGTAGTAGTCCTGGTGGTAGTCCTCGGCGGGATAGAACACCACCGCGGGTTCGACGGGCGTCACCAGGGGCGCGCTGAAGCGGCCGGACGCGTCCAGCTTCTTCTTGCTCTCGATGGCCACCAGCCGTTGGGCTTCGTCGTGATAGAAGATACCCGTGCGGTACTGGCTGCCGCGGTCGACGAACTGCCCGCCCGGATCGGTGGGCACGACCTGGCGCCAGTAGACCTCGAGCAGATCTGCGTAGCTCACCTTGGTGGGGTCGTAGTGCACCTGCACCGCCTCTGCGTGTCCCGTGGTGCCGGTGCAGACCTGCTCGTAGGTCGGGTTCTCGACCTGCCCGCCGGTGTAGCCCGAGATGGTGGCGATCACGCCGGGGACCTTGTCGAACGGTGACTCGAGGCACCAGAAGCAGCCGCCGCCGAACGTGGCCAGGGCCTCGCCCATGACCGGGGCGGCCATCGCGGAGGCGCTGTCGTCAGCTCCCCCTTGAACCCGGGTGCCGAGGGTCGAGGGGTCGCCGGGCGCGCAGGCGATCAAGGAGCCGAGGGTCAGCGTGAGGCAGAGCGCCGAGGCAAGCTGGAGGGGGCTGGTCACAGAGGACCTCCTGGTAAGAAGCGAAGCACGATTCGAGGCGGACTCGGCGCCAGGGCGATACGATCGCCAGGCACAAAGCCAGCCAGCCCCTGGGATGCTCCTGGCATCGCCGGGGTGTCGCCCATCCTGCCGACTGGGCGAGGGCTTCCATAGCAGCCCGTGGCCAAAGTGCACCCATCGGCGCGCAGCACTTTGGGCACGGGCTCTTGAGCCCGGTTTGCGATCCTACCGCTCTCCCCAAGTCGCCGAGCCCAGCCCATGCCGTCTGTCGCCCTGATCACCTGCCGCGAGCTGCCCGAGCCCGACCACGACGAGCAGCTGCTCCTCGACGCTCTGCGAGAGGCGGGCCTGTCCCCAGAGATGCTGGCCTGGGACGACCCGCAGAGCGACCCCGGCGCCTTCGATCTGTGCGTGCTGCGCTCCTGCTGGAACTACTTCGAGGACGCGCCCCGTTTTCTGGCCTGGCTCGACGCCGCAGCAGCCGTCACCGACATGGCCAATGGCCCGGAGATTGTGCGCTGGAATCACCACAAGGCCTATCTTCAAGAGCTGCAGGAGCGGGGCCTGGCGGTGGTCCCCACGGTCTGGTGCTCTGAGGGTCAGCCATCCGACCTGGCCCAGACCATGACCAGCCAGGGCTGGGACGACGTGGTGATCAAGCCCTCGGTCTCTGCAGGCTCCTACCGCACCCATCGTTTCACCGCCCAGCAGACCGCCGCAGGCCAGGTGTTCTTGGATGACCTGCTCGGCGAGCGGGACGCCATGATTCAACGCACCATCGTGCCCACGACCAGCGCGGGCGAGCGGGCCCTGGTCTGCATCGGGGGCGAGCTGACTCACGGCGTGACCAAGGCCACGCGCTTCTCTGGCGGCGACGAGTCGGTGAGTGAAGCTGAGCCGCTCACCGTCGCCGAGCGCGACTTCGCCGAACGAACCCTGGCCATGATCGACAGCGACCTGCTCTATGCCCGGGTCGACGTGATGACCGACCAGGACGGCACCCTGCTGCTGGCCGAGCTCGAACTCATGGAACCGTCGTTGTTCCTGGCCCAACACCCTCCCGCGCTGAGCCGCCTGGTCACGACAGTTGTCGAGCGAGCCGGCGCCCCGCGGGTCTGATCATGCCCACCCATCCCCACTTGACCGCCCTGCGGCAGTTCGCGGCGAGCCTGCCCGAGACCTCCGAAGTCGAGGCCTGGGAGCACCCCACTTTTCGCGCGGGCAAGAAGATCTTCGCGACCTACGCCCACCACAAGGGCAAGCACTGCATCGGCTGCAAGCAGACCAAGCCTGACCAGGAACTGCTGGTGACCGACCCTCGGATCGAAGTGGCCTCGTACGTAGGCAAGCACGGTTGGATCACCATCGACATCGATCTTGTGGACTGGGACACCATCGCCGAGCTGGTCGAGCGCAGCTATCGACTCGTGGCCCTGAAGCGCATGGTCAAGGCCCTTGATGCGAGCCAGGGCTGAGCCGCAAGCAGCGCCGCAGCTCGAGCGATCACGAGAACCAGCCCCCGCGGTCCATGAACCATGGGAACCATGGGGGACAACGGGGGCTGGTCAAGCAGCGTCAGTAGACGCTGGAGGTCTTTTTCTTCTGCCTCACGTCGGGCTGGCCTTGACCGCCCTCCCAATCCTTCTGCTTCAGCTTCGCCTTCTTCTTGTCCTGCGCGTAGCTGTCGTAGTCAGCGGTCTTCTGGGCCCAGGCCACCAGCTTCTCCCGTGTCTCCCGATTGCCAAGCGCGGCGCTCTCCAGGAGTTTCGCCACGTCGTCCGCGCCGGAGAAGCCCAGGGTCAATGCGCTCTTCACGTGCTTGAGCGCGGCGGCCTCTTCGCCAACCTTGGCGAAGACCTGAGCCATGTGAAACACAGCCTCATCAGAGGGATAGCCCGCATCGATCGCCTGCTCGAAATGGGCGAGAGCCTGCTTGGCCTGGCCCTGTGACAGAGCCGCCTTGCCCAGCTCACACTGCCCCCACCCGGCCAACTTGAGCGCTGCCGCCGGGCTGCCCTCGGCCTGGCAGAGTTCGTCGAGCAGCATGGCCGCCTGGTCGCCGTCCCCAGCTTTCAACGCAGAGGCGAAGGTCTTCATGCTCAGCTTCGGAGCGCCGATCAGCTGCTGCAGCTTCTCGAACCGAGGGTTGCCTCGCAGGCTGGCGAGATCGGCATCGTTGGTGATGCCGTCGTAGCGCATGCCCAGCTTGGCAGCGAGAGTCAGTGAGCTCATGGCGCTCTCGACGTCACCCATGAGCGCCTGGGAGCAAGCGATGTTGTAGTGAGCGTTCGCTTGCAGATAGCCCGCGCGTGCCTGTCGCTCGAAGGCCTCGGCAGCAGCCTCGAGTTTGCCCACCTTGAGCAGCTCAAGGCCCAGCTCGTGCTGCATCTTGCCGTCGGCGGAGACGATCTTGCCCAGGCTGGCCTTCATGCTCAGCTTGTCCTCGTCACCAAGCATCGACTTCAGGTTGGCGATCGACTCGCGCAGGGCCGCGGCCTTGTCAGCCATGGCGACAACGGCGTCGAATGCCGCATCGCCACGGAGGGCGTCCAGATCGCTGTCGCTGGCCAGCAGTTTGGTGTCGCCAAAGCCAAGGCTCAGCGCCGTACGCAGGTGGTTCACCGCCGCTGCGGTGTGGCCAGCCAGGGCTGCTGCGCAAGCCAGGTTGTAGGTCCCCACGTCAGCCCTGTATCCAGCGGCGACTTGCTCGGCCAGGTGCCCGGACGCTGCTTCGTACTCGCCACGTCCGATGAGCAGGTAGCCCACGCGCCCGTGGGCCTTGCCGTTGTCCGGGTCGAGGGCGAGCTGCTTCTTGAAGACAGCCAAGGCCGACTCGTACTCACCTTCGCTGAACAGCTGCTCGGCCTTCTCACCCAACAGGTGGGCGTCGACCAGTCCTTCGACGCGGCTCTGAGCTGTCTGCCCCTCGTTGGCCGTGTGGCTCGCCGTCTCATCCGAGAAACCCGGCAATACCAGCGTGGTGGCGACAATGGCTGCGGTGGCGGCGAGCCGGGAGACCCGGCGCGACGTGCGATGCTTCATGATCATGTTCAATCTCCTCTCGAAGTCCTTGGTATCCCTGCCAGTGGCACACAGCCCCTGCAGGGCGATCGACGCCGCGACGGTCCTCTCCTGGGCCTCGATGAGCGCTTCGGCGTAGGCGCGTCGATCGGCCGGATAGGCCCACGTGGCCCAGGCATCGCAGGAGAGTTCTGAGGTGTTGTGGATCTGGCGACGGAGGACCCAGAACAGCGGGTGCCACCAGAGCACCACCGCAGCCACGGCCTCGCAGCGGGAGACCCAGTGATCACGGCGGGCGATGTGAGCCAGCTCGTGAGCGATCAGGGTGGAGTCGCAGCCCTCGGTCCCCGCAGGCCAGAGCAGGCGGGGCGGACCGAAGCACCACACCGACGGTGAGCCCACTCCCGCGACGACACGGACCTCGGGCGCCCGCACACCCATCTTCGCCGCCACGCTGCCCACCATGGCCGTGAGCCGGCGAGGCGCGAGGGACGCTCGCCGCACATCGTGGTGAAACGAGCGGATCCGCCGTTGCTGCCAGGTCAGGACCACCGCCGCGCCACTGAACCAGACCCACATCAGCCAGGTGCTCGCCGACACATCTCCCAGGCGTTCGACGAACGTCGGCGAGGCGGCCCCCATGGGCAGCGCTGTGGGCTGTGGTGTGGGCGACTCCAGCGCCGACACGTCGTCTGCGGCCAGGCTTGCGAGGGACATCAGCCCAGACGGCTCATCGGCAAGCCCGGGTTCAGCAGCAGCAGGCATCCCAAGAGTCGCCGTGTCTTCCTGAGCGGGCAACCAGGCCATCATGTTCTGGCGCAACGCCGCACCCAGTCCCAATCCCACGGGCAAAGGCGGAGCGATCAAGGTGACGCACACCAGCAGCCACAACATGTGACAGAGCGCCGGCCGGGTGGGGTTGAGCCGACTGACCAACGCGACCACCAGCGCCAAGGCCCCGGCCATGAGCGAGTTCTGAATCATCCACTCGGTCATCGGTCGCCTTCCTTGGGGGAGCCGTCGTCGCCTTCGAGCTCATCGAGGAGCTTGCGAAAGCGCACGATGTCCTTGGGTGTGAACTGGGCGGAGTGGACCAGGTTGAGCAGCAAGGGCAGGGACGCCCCGTCGCAGACGCTGTCCGCCAGCTGGGTCAGGCTCTGTCCCAGCAGCTCGTCGCGACTGACCGTGGGACGAAACAGGAACGCTCGGCCTTGCTTGCGGCTCGTGACGAAGCCCTTGTCCACCAGCCGGTTCAACAGGGTCTGGGCCGTGGTGTAGGCCCAATCCCGTTCGTGATCTGAGCGGGCATCGAGCACCTCGCGCACCGTGCCCTCGCCCAGATCCCAGAGGACCTTCAGAATCGCGAGTTCGGTCTCGCTGACCAGTCGATGTTGGGGTGCCATGGCGTCCTCGGCGGCTGTGCGGGGGAGCGAAGCGGGCCTGCCCGACTCCTACGACATGTAGTACTACGAGTTGTCGGAGTTAGCAACGAAGATTCTTCAACCGATCTCAGAGAACGGCTGTGCGAGGCCAGGAACAGGACAGGAATGCCGGTTTTGAGGCATTCTCCACGGCGGCCAGCGGGAGCCTTGGGATCAGCGGGCCGGCTCGCCCTCACCCCGTCGCAGGGTGTGGTAGTCGTCCAGCGCTCGCTGGCCAAAGCTCTCCCGCTCGCCATCCGGCCAGCGCACGGAGACGTCGCCGCCCGCCGGGCTGCCAGCAGGCTGGTTCAGAATCCCCAGGCCAAAGTGCACCCGGGGGTCACTGCTGGCCAGGTAGCTGTAGGCGGCACGGACGTCTCGAGTGATGGTCCGCAGGCCAACCTGCAAGGTGACTGTGGCACCCAGGGCGTGCCTGCCATGCTCGTCGAGCACTGCCAGGCCGAGCCAGTGATGCTGGTCTCCACGATCAGCGGCCCTGTCGCCGACGTCGCTGACCTCGACGACGCCGACCTTGCTGGCTTCGCTGGCCTCGACGGAGCCCGGCCCATGCCAACGGGCCGGGCCGATGATGTTGCGCAGCAGCCGGGCCGGACCATCTTTGTTGATCACCACGATGTCCACGGCGCCGTCGTTGTCCAGGTCGCCGAAGGCTGCTCCCCGCCCCACCAGCGCCGGGGGACTCGCGGTGCCGTCGGCCGTGTCCGCAGACGTGAACCAGGCCTCTGCCCCTGGGGCGTCGGCCGCGTTCGGCGCTCGGCCGGGCTGGAGCAGGTCGGGTTCGCCAAGCGGGTCCTCGCCGTGCAGGTCGGCCTTGAAGGCCACCCGGCCGTTGGCCTGGAAGAGGTCGAGGTGACCGTCGAGATCGAAGTCGAGCAAGCCCATGCCAAAACGGGTGAAGGGCTGGCTCCGTCGGCCCAGGCCCACCCGGGGCGTCTTGTCCTCGAACCAGCCGCCTTGGTTGACGAAGAACGAGTCGCTCTGGCGGTCGAGGTTGCAGACGATCAGGTCGAGGTCGGCGTCATCATCGATGTCGGCCAGGGCCACCCCCATGCCCGCCTTGGCCTTGCCGGAGTAGTCCACCGCGCAACCGGCGAGCAGGGCGTTGTCGGCGAAGGAGCCGTCGCCGTCGCCCATCCAGAGGGCGTCGGGCATGCCGTCGTTGGCCACGAAGAGGTCGATGTTCCCGTCGCTGTCGAAATCGCCGCAACCGACGCCGAGCCCCGTTCCGGGAACACTGGCCACACCGCTTGCCTCACTCACATCCACGAAGGTGCCATCACCCTGGTTGGACAACAGCACGTCACGCGCTGCGCTCTCGTAGTTCTGCGGACTGCACCAATCGAGCAGGCCCAGATCGTTGTGGCAGGTCAGCTCGCCCTCGGGGCTCCAGTCGAGGTAGTTGACCACGAAGAGATCGAGGTCGCCGTCGGTGTCCACGTCGACAAAGGCAGAGCTCGTGCCCCAGCCTTCGTGAGCCGCCCCTGAGGCAGCGCTCACATCACGAAAGCTGGCTGCGCCGTCATTGAGCAGCAGGGCGTTCGCGCCCCAGTTGGTGACGTAGAGGTCCACGTCTCCATCGTTGTCTGCGTCTCCCGCCGTGGCGCCCATGCCGTAGCCCCGGTGATCGGCGCCGCTCTGCTCGCTCACGTCGACGAAGTGCAGGCTGCCAGCCCGGGCAGGGTCGTCGTCCCGTTGCAGGAACAACTGATTGCCTGGCCGTGCCCCGGGGACACCGAGCACACCGCCACTCTGCACGCAGTACACGTCGAGTCGACCGTCACCGTCCGCGTCGAGCAGGGCCACGCCGCCGCCCATGATCTCAGGCATGAAGTAGTCCCCGTCGTGCCCGGAGACGTGGACGAAGTGCAGGCCCGAAGTGGCAGCGATGTCCTCGAACCAGAGTTCGGGGGAGGACTCGACGAGTGACGCGGCCGCCAAGGCTTCGCCCGCGATTCTCTGATCTCGCGCCTCTGCTCCCGCCCTGATGGCCGCCTCAGGTTGTTCTGGCTTCGCCGACCCGGCCCTTGGCACGACGACCGACCGCTCCCCGTCTTCGGCGGGCCCACAGGCACTGCTGAACATGGCCACCAACGCGAGCACCCCGAACAGTGACACGGGCGCGAACTTGGGCCTGTCCAGGTTCATTGCGGTACCCCTGCAGGATCAAGCTGCGCCACACGCTGCCACACCCGGCGGACCTCGCCGTCGTTGCTGTCGAGTCGTGAGCCCGCCATCAGCAGCTCCCAGGCTCGGGCCAGTCCGCCCGACTCTGCCCAGGCTTCTGCGGCCAGGGCGTGCACCTCTGCGCTCTCTGGAGTCAGGGCCAGCGCGCCATCCAACGTCTCGCGAGCGTCATGCCAGCGCAGCAGAATGCCTTGCGCGCGAGCCAGCTTGCGCAAGGTGGAGGACTGAGGCCCGCCGTAACGCAGCGCGTCCTGAAGAGCCAGCACCGCGCCGGGCAGATCACCAGCGCGCCAGCGGATCCTGGCCAACAGCTCATGCCCGGGCACCCAGGTGGGGTGCAAGGTCAGACAACGCTCCGCAGCGGCGCGGGCCGAACCCAGATCACCAGCGGCCTCTTCGACCATGGCCAAACCACGCCAGCTGCGATAGTGGGACGGATCTCGCTGCAGGGCTTTCGCCAACACCTGTCGAGCGTCGCCGAGGCGCCCAGTGTCGATGTAGACCGCGACCAGCTTTTCGAGCACGGCAGAGTCGGCCGGGTCCGCGGCGTGCATGCGCTCCAACGGCTCTACCGCGCGACCGGCTTCGCCACGCCGCCCCCAGTCGACCGCTTGCCCCAGCAGGGCCTGGTAGCCAGTGGTGCGGCGAGCGACCTCGCTCTCCCAGGGGTCGAAGAACGGCGCGGGCTGTCCATCCCAGGAGGCCAGCTCGACCCGCGCCTCCTCGATGCGCCCTTGCAAGCGGTAGGCGGAGCCCAGCAGGAAGCGCAGCTCGCCCACCTCGGGGTGACGGTCACGCAACGGCTCCAGCAACGCGACGGCAGTGGCGCCATCGCTCATGGCCACCGCGATTCGGGCCAGGCCCAAGGTGCCCGTGAGCCCTCCGGGGTCAAGGGCGAGACAGCGGGCATAGGCGGCCCGCGCTGCCTGCAGGTCACCGGCCTCCATCAACCACGAGCCCAGACGTGCCTGTCCCGGGGCGTGGTCAGGCGCCCAGGACAACACGTCGCTCATGATCTCGATGGCTCGCTCGGTTTGCCCCGTCCGTTCGAGCACCCGAGCCAGGTGATAGGCGGGCCGATAATCGTTCGGCGCCAGGACAACCGCGCGCTCGTAGGCCGTCACCGCCAGCTGCCCCATGGCGTTGGCATCGTAGAGCAGGCCCAGTGCGAGCCAGGCGTCTCCATAGTCGGGGGAGCGACGCACGTCGTTCACAGCGCCGTCGATCAGCGCCAACAACTCGGGCGCGATCAGCATGCGATCGTCGAGGGTGGGCAGCGAGGCAAGCGAGCCGTTGGCCCGAGTGTTCGACAAGGGATTGCCTATGGCTGCCGTTGTCTCATCGGCGCCCGCACCCGCCGCGCCCCCGCCACTGTGCTGTTCTTCACCGGCGCTGTGACTTGATGCACCGTCACCGCAGCCCGAGAGCAGTAGCGCGCCCATCGCCACAGCCCCAATCACAAGGCCACGATGCAAGAGGACAGGGGGCGCCGAGGCACCGATCACGAGGGCGTCGGGCAGGCCGAGCGTGAGCGTCAGTCTCGGCAGCAGCGGCGGCATGGGGCGATCGTATCGTCCCTACCGCGCAGCTGCGAGGGGGATGTCCCTCAGCGCGCGGCGTCGCTCAACGAGCGGCCTTCAGCTGCGCCAGCTCTTGCTTGAGCGCGGCCAGATCCTGCCTGACCGCACCCAGATCTGCTTCAAGCGCGGTCAGGCGACCGGCGTTGTCGAGCCTTCCGTCGGGCCCCGGCACGTCCATGGTCGCCAGCAGGTCACGGATCTGACGCAGCTGATCGAGGGAGGTCACGGTCACGACCAAGGAGTTGCTGCTCTCAACATTGCGCATCGATTCGAAACGAGTGTCGAGCAGAGGCATGAAGGTGGCCATCAACGACCGGCCCTGGAGGTGCTCCAGCATGAAGGCGGTGGTGTAGAGCGCCGTCCGTCTCGCTGGCTGCTCATCGAGCCGCGCTGCATCGATAATCTGCGACGAGAGGGAGGAGCGGCCAGAAGAGCCCAGCCCCATGCCCAGATTGCTGACCACGATGGTGTCGCTGCCAGGAAGCCCGGCGTCGTAGGCCAGGAAACCGTGGCTCCTCAAGAGCTTGTCGAAGAAGTCGCGAAAGTCCTCCGTTGAGCAGGAGGGCGAACCCATGAGGTGCAGCCTCACGTCTCCCAGCTCCATCGGGTCGTAGCTGATCGGTCGACCCAGGGTTTCTTGAGCGGCCTCCAGAAAGTCGACAACTCCCACGCCCTGCTCGTCAGCGGGATGCAATCGAACCAGCCCGTCGCTCACTGTGATCAATGGTTCGTCTGAGCCCACCGCCATGGTGATCGGGCCCTCATCTGCCTTCGCCGGCTCGACGACCTCGGTCCCCAGGCCAAAGGTCGGCAACAGCATCAGCAAGGCTACAGCGCTGGTTTGTAGGCAGGTCATGATCGTGCTCCTCGAAGGCTCCCGTCGGGCGAGTGGCCCCGCCCGCTGGCACCTTCGACGGCAACGATCGCGCCATCTTCCCCGGCCCGAGCCGGATCACCCGAGCCTGACCAGCCAGGCGACGGAGCCTCAGCCCTTCACCAGCTCTGGCAGCAGGTCGGGCGAGCGATCTGTGGGAATGCGATAGCGCTCGAGAACGCGCGGCGACGCCTCACGCACCGCGGCCACGTCCAGGACCAGGTGCTCGCCCGTGGTGGTGCGGATCTCGACCTGATCGGCAGCGCTGTCCATAAGCCTGACGAAGTGAGCCAGGTCGACCGGGGCCTGCCCGTTGACCGTGGCCACGGCGGGGAACTCGACGCGCGTGTAGCCCACGTTCAGTTCGTCCGCGAGCACCTGGCTCAGCACCACGATCTCCTGCCGCTCTTCGGTGCGCTGGCCGTAGAAGTAGAGGTACAGGAGCCCCGTCGGTGCCTTGTCCCACCAGTCGTTCCAGGTGGCCAGGTAGTCGCGGGTGAGCACCTGAAACACCAATCCGCCGAACACGTACCAGCTGGGGCGGGAGTCATAGCTGTCGAGAGGCACGAGCGGCTGGTCGGCCCTGAGCTCGAGCGCCAGCTGGTGACGCTTGCCCTCGCGCAAGATCTCGAGCGTCAGCTCGTCGCCCAGGAACAGCTCGCCCAGCACCGCCTCGAAGCTGGTGCGGTAGAGCTCCCGGTAGCGGATCGTGCTGTTGTTGGCGATGGAGTGCCCGGCGATGGAGAGCAAGGTGTCGCCAGCTTGCAGACAACCCCACGCCGACGAGCCGTAGTCCATGCTCAGCACGAGCACGCCGCTCTCGCCCTCGGCCAGGCCCAGCTTGCGGCGCAGCGCGGGGTTCTCGAGGTTCTGGGTCACGATGCCCAGGGACGGGATGGCCAACGGGCGCTCGTTCTTGACGCCCTCGAGAAAGCGCGCGATGAGTGGCGCGGGCACCATCTCGCCGATGCTCTCAGCATCTTCAAGAGACTGGAAGGCGATGCCGATCACCTCACCCTGTGCACCGAACACGGGGCCGCCGCTGTTGCCGTCGTTGATGGCCGCATCGATGGTCACCGCCAGAAGCTCGCGCTGGCTGTGGGTGTAGCGCTGCACTTCGATACGCGAGACCACGCCTTCAGTGATGGAGATCTCGTCGCCGCCCACGGGGTAGCCCACCACCGAGACCCGATCCTGAAAGTGCGGCAGCTGGCCCAGGGTGGCGGGCTCCATGCCGTCCATGAACGAGCTGTCGAGCACCTCGAGCAGGGCCAGGTCCGTGTCGTGGCAGACCCCGGCAACCCGGGCCACGAACTTGTCCGGGTAAGAGCCCTTCTGCACCTGCAAGAACGTACCGTCGGCCACCACGTGAGCACCGGTGAGCACCCGGCCCGGGCCGATGACCACACCCGACCCCGTGCTGTCCCTGGGTGAGAGGGCCTGCCAGGGGTTGACGTGGTCTGAACATTGTGAGGTGGCGAACACGCGCACGACGGTCGATTGGCTCATGGCGACATCATCGACATGCCCCGCGCCGTGGCAACCCCTCCAGCCCCGCGGGCGCCCTCCCTTGAGCCCGCCCCCTTCCACGGCAGAGCACAGACCGCCTGGCCCATGGGATCGGCGGCCGTGCGGGCCGGACACCCCGGGTCAATAGGGGTTGGTGGCGAAGACGCTCAACTCGGGGATGAAGCCCACGTCATCGATCTTGAGCGCACCCACGAGGGCCTGGGCGATCTGGGGCGCATGGAGCTTGTTCGGCAGGTCCTTCTGCTCGTAACCCGCGGTGCTGGCGAACTCGGTGATCACCTCGCTGGGATTCACCAGCAGCACCCGCACGTTGTGGCGCCGCAGCTCGTCCCGCCAGCACTCGGTCATGCCCCGCAGAGCGAACTTGCTGGCCGAGTAGGCCGTGCCCCCGGGCCCTCCCTTGAGCCCGGACGTCGAAGAGATGTTCACCAGCTGCCCGGAGCTCTGGCGGACGAAGTGCCGCGCCGCCTCTCGCCCCATCATCATGGCCCCGGTGACGTTGGTGGCGAAGACCTCGGCGAAGCGCGCGGTGTCCATCTCGACAAGGGGCGCGAAGTGTCCGAAGCCCGCGTTGTTGATCAGGATGTCGATGCGGCCCATGCGCTCGACGAAGGTGTCCATGGTGGACACCACGTCGGCCTCCACGGAGACGTCTCCCGGCAGCGCCCAGGCTCCCAGTTCGTCTGCCGCGGCATTCAAGACGTCTGCACGGCGGCCGGTGATGGCCACGTCAGCGCCCTCGGCGATCAGCGCTGCGGCGATGGCCTTCCCGATTCCCACACTGCCCCCTGTCACCAGGGCCTTCGATCCCGTGATATTCATCTCAATGCCGCTCCGAGTGGGTTGGAGCCGCCATGATGGAGCCTGGCCGCTGACGGTTCCATCGCGCTCGCCCACTCGATCGGCAATGATGTGCGCACCCCGCGGAGTCCCCTTGTGAACGTGCTCTTCCTCTCGCCTGCCTTCCCCAGCGAGATGCCCCATTTCATCGCCGCCCTCGCTGGGGTGGGCGCCCGGGTCTACGCCGTGGGAGAGCAGCCCCAAGCGGCCTTGCCTGCGGAGGCGAAAGAGCATCTCACCGCCTACGTGCAGGTCCCGTCGATCATGGACGAGGGCCGGGTCATCGCCACGGTGCACGCCCAGGCGGCGTCCCATGGCGTGCGCTTTGATCGGGTCGAGAGCCTGTGGGAACCGCTCATGCTCCTGGCCGCCCGGCTGCGAGAGGTGCTCTCCGTGCCCGGCATGACCGTGGCCCAGACCGTTCCCTTTCGCGACAAGGAGACCATGAAGCAGGTGCTCGACGCCGCGGGCATTCGCACGCCGCACCACTACCGCTGCACGTCCGCCCATGACGTGCGCGAAGCAGCGTCCATGGTGGGCTACCCGCTCATCGTCAAGCCCATCGACGGCGCGGGCTCGGCAGACACCCACAGGGTCGACGACCCTGGCCAGCTCGAGGGCGTGCTCGACAGCATCGGCCATGTCCCCCAGGTGAGCGTTGAAGAGTTCATCGACGGTGAAGAGTTCACCTTCGATACCATCTGCGCCCGGGACAACGTGCTTCTGCACAACATCTGCTGGTACCGACCGCGCCCGCTCATCGCCCGCACGGTCGAGTGGATGGACAGCCAGACCATCGCCCTGCGGGACCCCAACGCCGACTACGTGGCGGCGGGTTGCGAGATGGGCTTTCGGGTGCTGGACGCCCTGGGCTTCAGCGACGGCTACACCCACATGGAATGGTTCAGGAAGCCCGACGGCGAAGCGGTCTTCGGCGAGATCGGGGCGCGGCCGCCCGGCGCGCTCACCGTCGAGACCATGAGCTTCGCCGCCGACTTTGACTGCTACAAGGGCTGGGCCGAGGCCACCTGCCTGGGTCACTTCACCAAACCCGTGCAACGCAGCTACAACGCCTCGTGCATCTTCAAGCGGGCCCGGGGCGAAGGCCGCATCCAGGCCATCCACGGCATGGACGGCTACCTCGCGAAGTACGGCGACCACGTCATGCGCGTCGACCTGCTGCCCGTGGGTGCGCAGCGCAGAAACTGGCTGGCCACCTTGCTCTCCGACGGACACGTCATGGTGCGCCACCCCGACCTGCAGGCCACGCTCGAGATGTCGGACGCCTTCGGCAGCGAGGTCTGGATCGAAGCCGGGGGCTAGCCTCAACACGCGCTTCAGCCCACCCTGGCGAGACCACCTGGCTGGCCTTGTTCACCGAGAGGGCTTGTTGCCGTCGTCCTGCCCGTTCCAGCGATAGTCCGTCTCGGGGACGTCCTTGATCGTGGGCCCGGCCCCGTAGGGCCCCTGCGAGCCCGGGGCCCCGCCTCTCCCACGCCCGCCGCCCGGGCGCCGAGGGCCCGGGCCCTGAGTTGGCGGGCTGAACAGCGCCCGCACGGCGCGCATCCCCAGACCGATGACCAGGGCGAAGAACAGGATTCTGAGCATGGCAGAGCGGACTCCGGCGGCAATCAGCGCGGGGCACATTCTCCCATGCTGCTAGGGCCGGGGCCACGCTCCAGCTATGACGGGGGGCGCGCCAGAGCCCTGAGGCGCCAAGATCCCGACTACTGGAGCCCCGTGATGGACACCGTCGTCTCCCACATCACCAAGCGCCTGGTGGCTGGCGTCATCGCCTGCCTGCCCATCGGCGGCACCCTGTTCACCGTCTGGTGGCTGGAGGACACGGTCTCGGACATGTGGCTGGCCGAGCAGGCCTTTTACTTTCCGGGCCTGGGGCTGCTGGCGGTCGCGCTCATCCTTTATCTGATCGGCCTGTGGATCTCGTCGTTCATCGGTCGTTGGCTCTGGCGACGGGTCGACAGCCTGCTCGACAAGTTTCCGGCCCTGGGCGTCTTCTACCGCACGCTCAAGCAGGTGCTCGGCTACGGCGAAGGGCAAGACGCCCTGTTCGAGAAGACCGTCTGGCTGCCCAGCGAGGTGCCCGGCGCCTGGCAGCTGGGGCTGGTCACTCAGCGGGTGGCCACGGACAGCGGCGAGCAGGTGCTGGTCTTCGTGCCCGGCTCGCCCAACCCCACCACGGGCCGACTGGTCAGCATCGCTCCCGAACAACTCGTGGCCGCGCCCCTGTCGGTGAACGACGCCCTCACCGGCCTGTTCAGCCTGGGAAAGACCGAGCTTCCCGTTCCGGATAGCGCCCCTCCAACGCCTCACTGATGATGGCCTTGGTGTCGTCGGGGAAGTCGTGCACGGCGCTGGCCCCGGCGCTGCTCATCAAGGGCTCCAGCGGGTTTGAAACGACGACGCGGGCAGGCCAGCGCCATTGAACAGGTTGGGTTCGGCCACGTCAGACCAGGCGAAACGGGCATCCGTCGGAGCCGCCACCGACGGGCTGCTCAGCACCACGGTCTCTCCCACGATCTCGGCACGGGCAGGATAGAAGACCCCGTCGGCCCCACCGATCTCGAAATGGGTGAGAGCTTCTCCCCGGGCGTGCAGGCCCTGGCCATGATCGAAGGTGATCACCAGCTCGTGGCCTCGCACCCGACTCCCTCTGTACAGAGGGCCCGAGTACCCCAGCTCATCATCGCCATAAGTGCGGGCCAGGGCCCACAGGGCCAGCCGATGCCCCACGTCGCGCTTGTTCAGGGGATGGATGTCGTCCGGGTTGCCGATATCGAGGGTCACCGCCATGCCCGTGTTCGCTGCTGCCAGGGTCAGCCGCTGAGCCTCTCGCAACCACGCGGACGCCTGCCCATCACCGCCATAGCGAAAGGGCGCGATCTGTACGTAGTAGAAAGGAAACCCGGGCTGCCCCCAGACCTCACGCCAGCACTCGATCATGGCCGGAAACAACCGGGCGTACTGCTCCCCCCGGCCCACGTTCGACTCGCCCTGATAGAAGATCGCCCCCCGGATGCCGAAGGGCACCAGCGGCGCGATCATCCCGTTGAACAGGGCCGAGGGCCGGTTCTGGTGAAACCAGCCCGCGTTCGGGGGCAGGGGGCCGAGGTCGCTCATGGAGGCGCTGCGACGGATCTGCCAGGGGCCTGCGAGCGAGAGACTCTCGCTGACAACGCCATCCAGCGGGCTCAGGCGCATGGACTGGGCGGGGCCGAGAAAGCCGCCGGGGCCGCCTGTGTCCACCGCCCGCACGACGATCACCGTGCGCCCCGCGCGCACCAGCTGGCCCGGCACCTCGTACACCCGGGGCGTGGACCAGGCGCCCATGGCCTCGTAGCCCCCCACCTTCTCGCCAGCGAACCAGGTGGTGTCCACATCGTCTACAGGGCCCAGTTCAAGCTGCAGAGCTCGCCCCGCCCAGGCTGCAGGGATCTCGACCTCGCGGCGCATCCAGACGATGCCGTCGAAGTCCTCGAGGCCCCGTTCGTGCCAGGTGCCAGGCTGGTCGGAAGGCCACCAGCCATCGGGGTCGGCGGAGCCCGCGGGTTCGGCGCGGCCCGTGGCGTCTTGGGGATCGCCCGTTCCGTCCAGGGCGAGGCCCAGATCAAGACCGGGCCCGGCCCAGCCCCCCGCGACCCCGTCGTCCAGGGTGGCCAGCTGCTCCCACCAGGCCGCCAGGTCCGCCTCGGCCTGAACCACCGCTGCCCGGGGGTGCAGGTGTTCGTCGGCGATACGGGCCAGCTCGTCGCCGTATTCGCCGAGCGCCCTCAGCGAGGGCTCGTTCATCCAGGATTCGACCACAGTGCCGCCCCAGTTGCTGCCGATGAGCCCCACCGGGACCTCAAGCCGCGTGTGGAGTTCACGCCCGAAGTGATAAGCCACCGCGCTGAACGCACCGATCGTCTCGGGGGAGACCACCTGCCACTGTCCGGTGCAGTCCGCAAGGGGTACGCGAGCCATGGCCCGAGCCACGTCGAAGACCCTGATCTGTTGATGGTCTGCCGCGGCCACAGCTTCGGCACCACCGTCGGACCCACCCAGGGGCCACTCCATGTTGCTCTGGCCGGAGGCGATCCAGACCTCGCCCAGGAGCACGTCGCTGATCTGCACTCGCGACGAACCCTCGATGGTCAGGGTCTGGGGCCCGGGGGCTGCCGTGGTGGTCAGCTCGACTTGCCAGCGGCCACTCGCTCCCGCGCTGGCCAAGACCGCCTCGCCGCTCCAACTGGCCCGGACCGTCACCCTCTGCCCCGGGTCGTCCCAGCCCCAGACAGGCACGACCGTCTCTCGCTGCAAGACCATGTGATCGCCGAAGACTGCTGGCAGTCGCAGCTGACCAGACGCGGAGGCCGTCAGAGCGAGCCAGGCCGCAGAGAGCAGACAAAGTCGTGGGATCACGTCCAAAGCTCCGGCAGGAAAGGGGCCCAGAGCTGCCAAGCGCGCCCGGGCGACCCAGACCGTAGCAGCCTGCGTGGCCGTAGCAGCCTGTGGGTTCAGGCCCTCATGACTGCCGTCCCAGGGCCATTCCCGAGCCGTTTCGGGGGTTCCCAGACCTCGCGGGCCGGAGCGCTGCATGCCCCCCGGCCCGGTCGATCTGCAAGTCAGACCACCACGAATCGAAAACCAACCCGTATCCTGAGGCGCCAACGCGACATGCGCGGGCGCTCCCGAATCACATCGCCCTCGCAACTCCCCGGCCGGCTCTCTCCACCTCTGCAGGGTGGACGGTCGCTGAGGCGTCGCATCTCTCCCATTCGTTGAGGCTCTCCAGATGAAGCTGCTCCCCACGTGCTTGGCGACCGTGTTCGCTGGCATCACCCTGCTGTCCACGTCGGCCACGGTCGACGCCCAGGTTCGCCACCCCGGCCAGGCGGCCGGTCGCAACCTCTCTGTCACCGTCCCCGAGCTGCTCGTGCCGCCGCCGCTGAACGTCAACGACCTGATGGCCGAGGACGAGGCGAACCGCATCAGCCAGATCCCCGGCCCCCTGCGCTTTGGCGTCATGGTCGAGATGCCCATGACCTTCGAGCACCTGGCCTCCTGGGAGATGAGCGACGACGGTGAGTCGATGGTCGCGCGGATGAAGATCACCTCTCCCGGCGCCTACAGCCTCGGCGTCGAGTGGTCCGAGTTCGATCTGCACCCCGAAGGCAAGCTGTTCCTCTACAACGAGGACATGAGCACGGTGTTCGGTGCGTACACCCAGAGCGAGCGCATCGCCACCGGCGAGTTCGTGGTGGAGCCCTTCCCCGGCGACTCGGTGATTCTTGAATACCAGCAGCCGGCCCAGGCCGACCCCGCAGCCATGCACATGGAGATCCGCGGCGTCATCTACGACTACGGCAACGTGTTCGAGATGGAGCGCGAGCTGAACAAGACCCAGAGCGGTGATGGAAGCTACTCCGGCGGCTGCAACATCGACGTGAACTGCCCCGATGGCGACCCCTTCCCGCTGCACAAGCGCGCCGTGGTACGCACGGTCTTCGGCGGCGGGCTGTGCTCCGCCTCGCTGATCAACAACCAGCGCAACGACGGCACCCGCTACGTCTACTCGGCCAACCACTGCGGCCAGGGCAGCACCACCGTCTTCCGCTTCAACTACCAGACCGCGGGTTGCGGCACGGGTGGTACGGGCGGCAACCAGAGCGTCTCCGGCGCTGCGGTGCTCGACAACGACGTGGACACCGATGGCCGCTTGCTGCGCATCAACAACAACATCCCTGACGCCTACAACCCGTACTTCCCGGGCTGGAGTCGTTCGAGCGCGAACCTGACCTTCGGCATGGGCATGCACCACCCGGGCGGCGCGCCCAAGTGCATCGTCATCGACAACAACGGTGGCGCGAAGACCACGGCCAACTTCCAGGGCATCGGATCGGTCAAGGTCTGGAGCATGAACTTCCAGGTGGGTGGCACGAGCCCCGGTTCGTCCGGCAGCCCGCTCTACGACGAGGCCGGTCGCATCCGCGGCACGCTCACGGGCGGACCGAGCCAGTGCAACATCAGCCTGTACGGCCGCTTCCACAACTTCTGGAACGACGACGCCATCGGCGAGTGGCTCGACCCGGACAACACGGGTGTCACCTTCATCGACGGCTTCGACCCCTTCGCCGATCTCGTCCCCGCGGTGTTGGTCAGCGCCAGCCCGAACAATGGTCCTGCTGGAGGCTTCACCAATGTCACCTTGAGCGGCTCTGGTTTTGACGGCGTGGACTCGGTGCAGTTCGGTGGCGTCGAAGCGCTCAGCTTCACCGTGCCCAACAACTCGACGATCAACGCCACCGCACCTGCGGGCAGCGTGGGCTCGGTCAGCGTCTCGGTCACCGATGACTTCGGCACCTCGACCCTGGCTGGGGGCTACACCTACACGGCCAACCCGGCGCCAAACGTCAGCACCGTGGCTCCAGGGACTGGTGACATCGCCGGCGGCACCACCGTGACCGTCAGCGGCGTCAACGTGCTGGGCGTCACCGACGTGCAGTTCGACGGCGTGTCTGGCACCAACCTGTCCATCAACAGCGCCACATCGTTGACCGTGGACACTCCGGCGAACGCCCAGGCTGGCCCGGTCGATGTGCTCGTCATCGGCAACGGCTCGGACACCCTGGTCGGCGGCTTCGTGTACTTCTTCCAGGGCACCTTCACCCCCATTCAACCCGGGCTGCCCGGCACCTTCGGAGCCACTCCCTCACTCAGCGGCTCTGGCGACCTTGTCCCCGGTGGCTCTGGGTTCAACCTGCTCGGCGCGTCCATCGCCCCCAGTGCACCGGGTGTGATGTTCGTCTCCCTGGCAGAAGCGGCCCTGCCCTTCAAGGGTGGTCTGCTCTACACCTTCCCGATCGTGCTGACCCTCGATGTCCAGTCCACCCTGTTCGGGACCTTCATCCTCTCGGGCCTGACCATTGACCCGTCAGTGCCTGGGGGCACGCTGATCGTGCTGCAGTTGGGCTTCGCCGATGCTAACGCGGTCGCTGGTGTGTCGCTCAGCAACGGGCTCAAGATCGTCACCGGCGGCACCTGACCGCTCGAGAGTCCTGAACACGTCCTTTCGCGGCCCGTCGCCGACTCTGACCGAGTCGGCGGCGGGCTGTGGTCATTCGGGCCACAACCCGAATCCGCTCTCAGCAGCCCATGCCGTCGACTGGAGACCTCACTGGCCTCACTTTCGCCCTAGTGCGTACAATCCTGCCCGTTGCGCCATCCCGGGAGGGGCGCAACCAGAATGCCGGCGTCAACCGAGCCTCCCTGCACGGTGGGATGCGTCTGATGTGCCCTCAAGACAACAACGGTAAGAAGAAGGGTCGCAAGGAGCAGACCCCTGGCGACGAAGACGGCCCCGCGGACGAGGGGCTCAACAAAGACGACATCGAGAGCACCCTGCCGATTCAGCCCCCGCCCCAGGGAAACGAACCACCCACGCCGCCTCAGCACCCCGGCGCGCCTCAGCAGGGGCCCGAGTACACCCTGCCAGCGACCGGCCCGGGTCAGGACGAGATGTACACCTTGCCCATGACCCCGCCCCCGGGGGGCCAGTTCCCCCCAGGGCAGACGCCGCCGCCTCAGTGGCCCGCCAGCACCCTGCCGCCCACGCACTCCCCCCCGGGCTCTGTGCCCCCCGGGCCCCACGCTGGCCCCCAGGGCACCTTCCCCCCCGCTCCGCCGCCGGGTAGCCATCCTCCGCAGTACCAGACGCCCACGCCCCACTACCAGACTCCCACGCCCCACTACCAGACGCCAGCGCCCCACACGCCTACATCCCACATGGGCGGCACCACGCCTCCCAGCACCCACCCGTACCACCAGCCTTCGTTCCCGCCCGCTGCACCACTGCCCCCGGCCTCGGTCTTCGCCAACCGCTTCGAGATCCTGGGCATGCTGGGCGAAGGGGGCATGGGACAGGTCTTTCGGGTGCGAGATCGCCAGATCGAGAACAGCGAGGCGGCGCTCAAGGTGCTGCACCCGCAGTTCTCCGCGAACCCCCAGTTCAGGGACCTGTTCTTCAAGGAGATCAACAACAGCAAGCAGTTCGTCTCCGAGTATGTGACCCAGGTGCGAGACACCGGCCACGAAGAGGGCCGACTCTTTCTCACCATGGACCTGGTCGACGGCGAGCCCCTGCGCAGCCTGATCGACCGGGAGCAGAACCTCGACGCCCGGCACGCCCTGGAGATCACCCGGCAGACCTTGCTGGGCCTGTCCAGCGGCCACGAGAAGGGCCTGATTCACCGGGACATCAAGCCCTCCAACATCATGCTGGTGAAGGGCATCGCCAAGACCGAAGACAACCCCTTCGGCGTGGGCGTGCGCCTGCTCGACTTCGGCATCGCCGCGGTCGCTGATGAGCTGAACGACGGCCAGATCGCCGGCACGCCCATGTACATGTCCCCCGAGCAGGCGTCGGGGCAGAAGCTCGATGCCCGCTCTGACCTGTTCTCACTGGGGAATGTGTTGTTCGAGATGATCTCGGGCTCGCGCCTGTTCCACGGCAAGACGGTCCAGGACATCACCACTTCGGTGCTCAACGTGCAGGTCGGGCCCCGTATCGAAGAGCTCGAGCACCTGTCGCCGGCGATCCAGAAGATCCTCAAGAAGGCCCTCGAGAAGGACCGCAAGAAGCGCTACCAGAGCGCTGAAGAGTTCATCGCGGCCATCGAGAAGTCGAGCGCCTACCGCATGCCCAAGGGCGCCCCGGCCTGGATGGGCGGCCTGCTCGTGGTCTCCATGGCGGCCGCGGCGGGCTTCGGGTACCTCTACTTCGAGAAGACCCGGCAGCTCGAGCTGGTCGAGGTCGATTCGATCAGCCGCTCCAATCATGATTCGCTGATTCAGGCCAAAGACAAGGAGATCAGCGACCTTGAGGCCGAGAACCGCAAGCTCGCCAACCGGTCCGTGGCCACGGGCGATGACACGGTGCGCATCGAAGCCCTCGAAGCCGACGTGGCCGACAAGGCTGGGCAGATCAAGGGTCTGCAAGGCACCATCGCTGCGGCCGACGCCACCGAGAACCGCCTTGAGGGTGAAAAGACCGCTCTCAACCGCGACCTCACCGCCGAGCGGGAGCGTCGCGAGGTGGCCGAGGCGGCCGTCGAGCAATACAAGTACCGCGACACTCCGTCGGTGAAGAAGGCCAGTCGCTTTGACCTGATCGTCAGCTTGGTCAGCAAGGGCGAGGGCTCCGGGGCCCGGCTGCAGCTCGATTCGATTCAGGCCGAAGATCTCCTGAGCCCTCAAGATCACGACGGTGGCACGTTTCTCGAGCACCTCGTCCTGGCTTCAGAGTCCCTCCATCACTACGAGCAAGACCCCAACCTGGGCTTTCTGGCTCAGGCCGGCAGTTCGCTGAAGGACGCTCAGGCAGGGCAGGACGAGTTCCTGGTCATCGCCAAGCCCTGGCTCGACACTCCTCTTGAACTCGGCCAGGAGCCACCGGCTCGCGGCGCTCAGCTACAGCGGGCGATAGACGCTGTCTCTGAGTCCATTGACAGCCAAATAACTGCCAATCAAGAGAAACTCGCCTCTCTGAAGACAACAGCTGAGTCGTTCACCGCCAGCACGGACTTCGCCACGGTGAAGGCCTTTGGCGAGCAGAACGGCCTGGCCGTGCTCCGCACGTTCTTCGACCGCTATGCCCAGTCGATCAGCGACCAGGTCATTGATCAGGGACGCCTGCGCAAGAACGTGCTCTTCAAGCTGCCCCACCTCCAGTACTGGAGCGAGGCCCTGGCCCAGCAATCCGATCAGCTCGATACCCCCGCTACCCGCACGGTGAGCAAGCTCTGGGGCGCCCGGACCTGGTACAGCGGCCAGGGAGAGCCCAGCCAACAGGCGATCAGCATTCCCGCCGGGCTGACTGACGACCCCCAGCACGACTGGGAGCTCCAACTGGCGCTGCAGATGGCCATGGCCAGTCTCGACTCCGCCGTCATCACCGACATCGGCAGCGGCAACGTCTACCGCGACCAGCGCCTCGATCTCGACGACCAGACGCAATGGGTCGTGGACACCCTGGAGAGTGATGGCTCGAAGTCCACGGTGACGCGCAGGCTCTACGGCGCCACTGGCAAGCCCTTGACCGACCCCCTCTCACTTCCGGCGACCTTCAGCGATCTGCGTTTCAAGGCCGGCAGCGTGTCCCTCGACCTGACCCAGCTCGACCCCAACATCTCCGTGGCTCTCTGGCAGCCCAACGAGGGCGAGGGCGCTCCGGACGGCAACGTCTGGAGCCTGGGCCTCGACACAGAGGCTTTCGCTTCGAAACTCTCCTCCTCGCCCGTACCCTGCCTCGTGGTCAAAGACGGAGCCAACGAGTTCTGGTACTCGCCCAAGTACGGGCTGGTGCGGGAGCGTCGACCCGGCTTCATCTTCAGAGACCTTGTCGAAACGAAATGACCCCGGCCGTCACGGCGGTCAACGCATCACAGGGAGCTTCTCTGCCATGAGAGCAGTGCACCTCATCTTGGCCCTCTCGCTCTGGGGCTGCGCCAGCGGGCCCAAGTTACCGGGGCCCGTTCGTCTCACCGGCTTCGACGGCTTCCCCACAAACTTCGCCGAGGGCGATCTCCTCGCGGTGGCGCGCTTCAAGGTCAACCACGCCTCCAGCAGCGAGTGCCGTGTCGACCTGATCGAAGCCAAGCGGGTCATCCCCATCTGGGTCACGACCGGTCTGACCAAGGACGCCGTCCCCAGCCAGACGACGCTGATCACCCGGGAACACATGGACATGCGCCTCTACTTGCCTGATGGCACGGCGCTCATGCCCATCGCCGACCTGGACGGCATGGTCGACTCCCTGAGTTCCACTCCCAAGCAATACGTCAGCGGCCGGCTGTTCGGGGGCGAGGCCCTGCAACAATTCAGCACGGAGCGCGACGCGCCCAACAATGGCTACGTCTTCTTCCAGATCCCCGCCAACCAGGACATCGCCGTGCGGGGCCGCACCGTGAGCCACACCGTAGGCGACGCGATCCGGTCGTTCGATCTGAACGAAGCCCTGGTCAGCTTCAACATCACAGTGGACGGCAAGCCGCACGCCGTCATGGTCGGCGTGCAATGAGAGAGAACAGCCCCATGCCCCAGCTCGAACTGCCGCGCTGCACCCGGAGCACGCTTCCCGGCGTCCTCGCCCTGGTCATCGGCATCGTCTGCAGCGCCTGCTCCGTCGCCCCCCAGCACGCTGCCAACGCGACGGATCTCGAAGCTTCCTACAGTTTCTGGCAAGAAGGTCAGCTGAAACCCGCAGCGACCTTCGCCGAACGGGTCCTGGCCAGGACCGGCGCGCCCAAGACCGCGGCTCAGTACGCAAGGCAGCGCTACTACGCCACGATCTTGATGATGCTGGCCCACGAGAGCGCTTCGTTCGGCGAGGAACAGTTCGAGACGGAGGGCAAGCGCTACCTGTCCCACGTCTTTGGTGGCAGCCAGGGTTCCCCCAACGCCCACCTCGTGGCCACTGCCTACCACGCCCATCAGGGGCGCCTCGGCTTCGAGAACGCAGTGGCTGACAGCGACGTCGCACAGAGCGAGGCGGGCCCAGTGCAGATGATCCCCTCGGCCCTGTCAGCGTTCGACCTACAGGCCACGCAAGATCACGTCAATCTGACCATGGTCATGGTCGACACCCGACTCGGCTTCACCAGCCGCAGCAATGACCACCTGCGCACCCTGACCAGGGCCCATCAGATCTCGGATCTCGACACCTGCAACGCGTTCCTAGACCAGGCCCGGTTCCCGGACAGCGGGCGGCCCTGGATCTACTACGCGATGTTCCAGTTCCTCAAGGACACTGGCGGTGACCAGAAGGAGGCCTACCGCTTCGGCATCAGCGCCCGCCAGGCCGCAGAGGATGCCCACAGCGGCTTCCGCCAGGAAGCAGCCGACGGGATCGCCGACTGGATCGACCACGAATCGAACTACGTGTTCAAGTGCGCCTGCCCCAAGCCCTTCGATCGCACCACGGATCGCTGCCTGGTCTGCGGAGCCAAGAACATCATCTTCGAGGGCACGCCGAGGCCCTAGCGGCCTGTGCCTGAGGTGTCTCGCGCCGAGCACGCCGGCTAGCAGCTGTCGCACCTTGCGTGGGTCGTTTCCTATACTCCGATGACCTTCGGAGGGTAGGTTCATGCTTGAGTTGAGACGGCTCGTTGCGAGCGTCCTGAATGTGTCGGTTGTGCTCGGCCTCCTGGTCTCGGCAGGGTGCCAGTCCACTCCGGCCGGTCCGGGCGCCAGCTCCCCCGCAACGGCGCCCCAGCCCGCTGAAGAAGAGCCGGCCTACAACCCCGACGGCTTCAATCTGGCCATCGTGTCAGACATCTCGGGCAGCATGCGCAAGGCCGATCCCCGAGGCTTCAATCGCGAGGGTGCCCAGCTCGCCGTGGCCCTGGCCAGCGTCGAGGACAATCTGGCCCTGGTGGCCTTCAACGACGAGGTCGAGAAGATCGTCCCGCTGAACTCCATGGCCTCGCTCCCGGCCCAGAAGACGTTCAGCCAGGCCATCGAGACCCTGAGCAACTCGGGCGGCACCAACTTCATCGCTGCCCTGCAAGAGTCCACCCGCCAGCTGGCCTACCTGAAGACCACGGGCCAGACCGCGGTGATCTTTCTCTCCGACGGCAAGCACGAGCCCACGAGCGAGCACCCCCGTGTCCGAGAGATCTCTCAGCAAGGCGGTGACGACGAGCGCCGCATCTTCACCATCGCCCTGGGCAGCGACACCGATGAGAGCCTGCTCCAGGAGATGGCCAACCTCTCCGGTGGCAACAGCTACAAGGCCCGGCAGGCCAGCGGTCTGGTCGACGCCTACCTCAAGATCTTGGGCGACTTCTACAACCTCTTCACCTACGACGCCGACTATCGCGAGATCACGGTGGGCCAGTCGGCCAAGCGGCTGATCTACCTGCTGATCAAGAACGAAGGGCACCCCAACGCGAGCCTCGACGGATCCATCGCCAAGGACGGCGCCCCGGCCTCACCATCCTCCAACGTCTACCGCCGGCCGCCGAGCGCTTCGGCCACGTTCGACGTGATGCAGTTCGACTCAGACCTGTCCGGCACCTGGACCTGCAACCTCGACCCCTCCCAAGGCGAAGTGGTCCTGCTGAGCGAGGTCCCCATCACCTTCCGTATCTTGCCCGACAACCCTGGAGCCGAGTACTTCGAAGGGGACAACGTGCCCTACGCCCTCGAAGCCAGCTGCGGCACGGTCGATCAGGCCAAGTACGCGGCCGACACCACCACCGTGACCGTGCAGCGCTGGGCTGGCGAGACCGCTGGCCCCAGCGTCACCCTGCGGGGCGAACAGCAGGGCGATCTGGTCATCTTCCGCGGCTCGGAGTTTGTGGCCCAGCTGAACAAGGGTGACGACGACTCGGACGAGCTGCAGACCGCGCGCTTCGAGATCAGCCTCTCCGACGACGGCTGGACCCACACCAAAGAGACCAGCCTGCGCATCCAGCCCAAGGACGTCCCGCCACCCCTGCCGGTGAAGTTCAGCGGCGACGACCTGAGCGGTGACACTGGCGACCAGACCCTCTCGCTCGGCGTCTTCTGGGCCCACACGCCCGTGGCCTTCGAGCGCAGCCTGACCCTGGAGAACACCTCCCGCTACGACGTGCGCTACGAGTTCGCCGTGTCCGGCGGGCTGGTGAACGCCCCCGGGCCCGTGACGCTGAAGGCAGGTGCCTCGACCACCGTGAACATCGCCCAGGCGAACGCCAACCCCGGAGCCGGTCGGCACGGTGGCGCATTGCTGGTAAGCGGTCGCTTCACGGACGGCGAGTACAGAGATTTCCCGGTCACCGACACGTCGATCGCCCTCGACTTGGCCGTGCACTCCGTCTCGGTCGGAGCCGCCCAGCCTGCTTCGGTGGCTCCCGGGTTTGCCGGCACGGTGACCTTGCCCGTGGACATGGCCGTGCCTGGCAGCAAGATGTCTGTGGTCGCCGCCAAGCCGGTCGACGGCAGCCTCACTGAGCTCGAGGTGTCCTGGCCCCAGTCGATCACCGACGAGTTGGTCCTGGCCGTGGCTGTCCCGGCGCTGACTCCGGCCGGCCGCTACGAAGCGACCTTCCGGCCGAAGCTCGAGGCCTCTGGCTTGAACCCCGCCCCCGCCATCACTGTTGGCTTCGACGTAGGCGGCTCCAAGCCCACGGTCGAGGCCGTGGCGCCCGAGACCCTCACCATCGACTCCGCCACGTCCGCCGACGGCGAGGGCTGGGTTGAGTTCCCCGGGGGCATCGACGTGGTCATGACCCACCACGGGCCCCTCGATCTCAGCGCGGCCATGGCCCATCTGGTCAACGGCGAGAACCCTGACCTGCGCCTGTCCAAGGTCGATCTGCGCATGGAGCCCAAGAAGTCGACCCTGCAGCCCGGCGCTCACCAGCTGCTGGGCCTGAAGGTCAACGTGGGCAACCTGCCGCCAGCCGGCACATACCAAGGCACGGTCACGCTGCGCTTCCGCGAGCCCGGTGAGAAGGACGTGCTGGAAACCGCCGAACTGAACATCACCGTCGTGGTGGAGGAGAGCTGATGACTGACCCCAGAGCGAACAGGCGAACCACGCGGTCTGTGTATCGCATGCTGATCGCCAGCTGCTTCTTCTTCGCCTGTGCGTCCGTGACCAGCGCTCAGCAGGGCGTCGACGTCGTCTTCATGGTCGACACGTCAGGCATCGTGGCCGACTGGGACACTGCCGACGCCGCCAGGCTCAAGGTGGCCCATGGTGTGGTCGAGGGCATGCGCGACCTGGGCCCGTCCCGGGTGGGCGTGCTGAGCCTGGCCGGCGACGCCGCCGACGCTCCCGGGGGCTGGGTCAGCCTGCCCCTCACCGCCCTGCCCGCCGACCAGAGCGATGTCTCCGCCTTTCTCGACTCGACGGTGCACAGCTCGCTCTCCTCACTGGGCAGCACCGAAGCCTGCCTGCCGCTCAACACCGCCGTCGAGAAGCACCTGTCCCAGATGCTCGAAGGCCGTGGCGACCCGAGCCGCCCCCTGTGGCTGGTGCTGCTGACCCATGGCGAGATCGACCCGGTGAGCCCGGTGGGCGACGACGAGTGGGTCACCGAGGCCATCCGCACCCGTACCGAAGAGATGACCGGGCTGCCCTACGATGAGGCCGACCGCCCAGAGATCAGAGCAGCGGCCGCCGCCCTGCTGGTCGAAGGGTTTCCAGCCCAGGCTGCAGGGTTTGGCCAGCACGTGGTGGTCAGCGTCGTGGACGTCAACGCCCACGCCGACCCGGCCAAGAGGGGTCAGCGGGTCCAGGCCATGGCCAATGGCCAGAGCGTCGACCTGCTGGCCAGCCTGACCGACCAGCAGCTGCTGACTCTCGACGGCACCAACGCCCGTTCGGTGGTGGAGAGCCTGCTGGCCCAGGCGCCCTTCCCGCCCCTCGCCGACGGGGACGGCGTGATCACACACGAACTCACCGGAGCGCCCACACAGCGCTTCCGCGTCTATCAGGGCACCGACTGGGCCCGGCTCTCGCTGCTGGCCGACCACGGCGACTTCACCGTTGAGCTGGCCTATGTTGACGGTGACTCAGCCCCAGGCTTCTACGCTGCCCACGGCACCGACCAGTTCAGCCGCAGCGTCGATCTGGCCCAGCCCAGCGCCGGATTGATCGAGCTCTCGGTCACTCCCAACCCGGGAACTCCCCCCCTCAACCTCTCGGCCTCTCTGCGCTTCAAGCTCGACATCGATGTGCTGGCCCAGGGTCCGGCGAACAACACGGTGCTGCCCGTGGGCACCCAGTTCGACCTCGAGGTGCGCCTGCGGGACAACGTGGGCGGCGGCCTGATCAACGACACCCACCTGCTCGAAGACGGCAAGGTCACCGCCACCTGGACCGCGCCGGGTGGTGCTGGCGCCGAAGATCAGTGGACGCCAGCAGCTGATGAGACGCACACCGCCAGCTACACCCACAACACCACCACCAAGGGCAGCCAGCCGTTCGGTTGGGCCGTCGAGGCCGCCCTGCTCAAGACAGCCCAGGGCGGTTTCGATTGGACGGACAGCACATCAGGTCAGGCCAGCCTCGAGTTCGCCACCCCCGCGCTGACCATGACCTTCGCCACAGCCGACGACGATGTGGCCTTCGCCGACAGGGCGGGTGGGTCGTCGCTGACCTTTGGCCCGGAGTGGGTCTCGGGCAGCGTGACCTCCCAGGCCACTCTGCAGGTCAAAGTCGATCTCCATGGCAGCGGCGGCGAGGTACCGGTGGTGCTGCGCTTCGAGCCCAGCGCCGCCTATGGCAGCGCCAGCGCCGACGGCTCGGTCTCAGCCAGCTTGTCCCTCGACGGCAGCCCCCTCTCAGACAGCCGTCCCATCGCCTTTGCTGACGGCGCCAGCCGGGTGCTCACGGTCACCGTGTCCAAGGCGGGCATTCCGCCGTTCGGCGGCGAGCTCGGCACGGTGGTGGCTGAGATGGCCAGCGGAGACTCCCGCACTCGGGCCCAGGTCGATCTGGCCATGTCTCCGGCCCTCGGCATCGTCACCATCGGCAGCCTCCTGGGCCTGCTGCTGTTGCTGGCCCTGCTGCTCCTTTTCATTCGCCAGCGCATGAGGGCCGCCGCATACGGCAAGATGATCGCCGGCCTCTCCGACGCCGACCTGATCTACTTCAACGATGACGAGCCAGGCGCGCCGGCCCACGGTGCCGTCAGCTGACTGTGACGCCAGCCAACCTTGACGATTGACGAACAATCCATCCTCGACAACTCCGTCGAGATCACTGCTGGCGCCTTTCCTCTCGGCGCCAGCATGGCTCTGGTCGACCCCGACCTGCGCCTGCGTGATCACTCACGAAGACTCGATCTCGCCGGCTTGCTCGACGCCACGCCGTACCACTGGGTCTGGCTCGACGACTTTCGCATCAGTCGCAAGATGGTCACCAACGGCGAGTACCTGGAGTTCTTGAGCGCCACGGACGGCGCCTACGAAGACCAGAGTTGTTGGCGCTACATCTGGGAAGACCAGGGGCGCAAGATCGAATCTCATGCCCGGTACGACCAGGGCTCAGACGGCCAGGTCCACCACAAGGTCGAGCTGCACTCCGACGCTCGAAACTTCGTCGAGGCCTACATCGACTCGCTCACCTACGAGGTCACCCAGTGGTCTGAGTTCGAAGACTCTCCTGGGGCCCAAGTCGCCGACGACAGCGCCACCGGCGACGGCACGGTGCACCTCGACGGCATCGCCCGCTCGCGCACCATCCGGCGGGTCTTCGACTTCGCCAAGGCCTGCCTGACCAAGGCCATCGTCCCGGCCAATAGCGAGGACGAGGTCTTGCTGCCCCAGCGGCAGGGCGAGATCAACGAGGCCTATTTCGGCCCCGACGGCGCGAACAACCTGCGCGAAGATGTGGCCACGATCAAGAAACTCACCGTGCGCCGGCTGAGCGTTCAGGTCCCCCCGCTCCAGCTGCGCAAGCTGCAACGGTCGCCACACGAGATCGTCGAGGCCATCGCCTTCGTGCGCCGCCTGCACAAGGCCTGGACCCGACTGAGCATGCCCCGGGTGGTGCCCCTGCGCGAAGTGCTCTACCCCCGCACCTGGGACACCTACGAAGGAGAGGTCGCTGCTGGCGGCTTCGGCACCCCCAAGGTGCCCTGGGCCGACAGGCCCGTGTTCGGCATCACCCTCTACGAAGCGGCGGCCTACTGCGCCTGGCTCTCCCAGAAGACGGCCTGGAAGCTCGTGGTCGACCTGCCCAGCGAAGCCCAGTACGAGAGGGCCGCATCCTGGTCGAACGACCATCCCGCTGGCAGCGGCGGACGGGTGCGCCTCGACCCGAAGAAGAAGGCCTTGTTCCCCTGGCAGGAGCAGAGCGAGAAAGACTTCAACGACCTCTTCGGCCAGGAGCAGAGCACCCTCGACAAGCTCTACGCCAACCCGACCAGGTACGCTCAGTTGCTGGCCGACAGCAGCCGCAAGTGCGACGGCAGCGAGACCATGGAGCAGCTGCTGGGCTTCGGCTGGCTGTGGTGCATCGACCGATTCGACACCGCCGAGCGACGCTACGCCCGCTTTCATCCGGACACCTACAGCAAGCACGACGGCCTGGTGGTCGAGGACATCGTCGCCGGTTCGCCCCAGCCGGTGTGGTCCTTCGCGCCCAACTCCGCCCAGCAGAACTCGCACTTCGTGGTGCGCGGGGCTCCCGAAATCCTGGGCGGGCCCGGGCTGACCACTCGGCGCTTCGCCATGTTCCCCTTGCGCGCCTATCCCAACGTGGGCTTCCGCTGGGCAGCCAGCCAGGGCGGGGCCTAGCCATGAGCGCTCAAGAGACCTGCGTCGCCTGTAGCGCGCCACTTCAGAAGCAAGGCGATCGCAACTGGACCTGCACCAACCCGAACTGCCCCACCGGCGGCGACCTGCAGCTGTGCGGCTATTGCAGACGACCGTCCCTGGCCACGGCCAACGGCGTCACGGAGTGCTTCAACGCTGGCTGCAAGATGCATCAGATTCGCCTCTCCGGATGCCCGGAGTGTCGCTTCTACTCGTTCATGTCCGTCGATTGGCGTGAAGACTTCTGCATCAATCGCAACTGCCCCGGCAACGCCGCGATCATCCAGGGCTGCGAGTTCTGCGGACACCGTTCCTTTCTCAGGGACGACGGCATCGACTTCTGTTCGAAGGGCAGCTGTCGGGCCCTGCTGCAGCGCATGCGCGAGTGCAGCTTTTGCAGCAAATGGATGGTCGACTGCTCCACCAACAAGTGCCTGAACAGCAACTGCGGCCACTTTGACGAGGCCATGGTCGAGTGCGGGACGTGTCACAAGCGAGAGTTCTCCCTCGAGAAAGATCGCTGCTTCAACGAGAGCTGCCCCTCCAATGCGGCCGCTCCCGACGAGCCCACGCCTCCGCCCCCCACGCCACCACCGGCCAAGCCCGTGCACGTCCCGGACGTGACCATGATGGCCGTGCCCGAGGACGCCCCGCCCCCAGCAGAGGTCGAGTCGCCAGCAGAGGTCGAGTCGCCAGCGCCAGAAGGGGGCGGCTTCCAGCCTCCACCGACCAAGGAGGCCACTCCGCCGCCTCCCGCGCCAGCGCCGCCCCGCCAGGCAGGCAGCAGCCCGTCCCTCGCCATCGACGCCGGGGTCATGGACATCCGCGACGCCTTCCAGGTCGTGCGCAATGGTCTGCTCGCCGACGAGACAGGCGAATCCTACAGCCCGCTGCTCCTGGTCATGGGCACCGCAGGCGCCGGCAAGACCGCGTACCTGGCCTCCCTCGGCAAGGTCCTCCGTGAACGGACAGCGTCCTTTCACTTCCCCCACAAGGGGGTCAAGGCCCAGCCCATCGACTACGACCGTCTGGCTGATCTGCTGCTGAAGGACAACCCCTCCTGCGATCACCAATCGCTGAAGAATCAGACCAAGCAGATCATCGAAGACCTGGTCTTCACCTACGCCGAAGAGGTCTTCGACGGCTACATCGCCAAGGGCATCTGGTGCGAGTTCACGCGCCGGGACGCCGGGCAGTTCTTGGTGGCCAACATCACCAAGCGCGGTCAGCCCGTGGCCAGCATCGTCACTCTCGAGACGTCGGGGGAGAACTTCGTCACCTTGCTGAAGGGCATCAACGACCTGGCCGAGCTGGAGCAGTCCGGCGGCACCATCGTGGCGGTGATGGCCGAGATGCTGCTCCACGCCCAGGGCCTGATCATGCTCATGGACCCCTCCGAGCGGGAGAACGACCAGACCTATCGGCAGTTCTTCGATCACCTCACCCGCCACCTGGCCAACAGGGTGCACCGAGACCTGCACGCAGAGATCCAGCAGCGCATGGCTGACGAGGCCTCCGACCCCTCAAGGAGACAAGAGGCGGCGGGAGCCATGGCCGTCAGCGATCGGCACGCCAGCAAGGCCCTCGTGGAAGCCGCCGCCAGCGAGCTCTCCAAGCTCACCGACGAACTCAACACCTATGGCTACGAAGCTGTAGAGCGAGCCCACTACCGCTACCGCAGAGTGATGACCGCGGTGAGCAGACAAGACGGCGAGAAGGCAGGCACCTTCCAGCTCGAGCTGGACAACCTGGCCGGCAAGCCCCGAGAGCAGGCCAAGGCCTGGATGAAGGTCATGGATCTCGCCCGCAGCGACCCGGTCAACTTCGCCAAGGTCATGTTCGCCGAACTGGGGCCAGCCACCGATGGCAAGCCGCTCACCGTCCAGCAGCGCATCGCCCGGGAGATCTGCTTCGCCCGAGGCATCCACGAGACCACGGTCGATGACTTCGACCTGGAAGCCGGGCCCGCGGGGTTCCGCGACCACTTCCCCCACCTGCGGGACATTGCCCTGGTCTTCTCGAAGGCAGACATGCACCCGGTGGTGCACCCGCCCACCGCCTACCCCCGGCAGAAACTGCCCAGCAGCGTAGAGATGATCGAGAGCATCGAGAACTACCTGCGCTTTCTCGGTGGTGAGGTGCGCTACTACAACTCCTCCGTGCTCGGCTACTCGACCTCTGCCAATGGGCAGTTCTTTCCGGGCGCCGAGGCCTCGCTCTCACCGGTCAACATCATCGAGCCCCTGTTCGACATGCTCGGTGACACGCTCAAGCCGTCGTGAGCGAGTTCGCCGTCCAGCATCACGTCTTCTCTTCAGACGGCGGCTACCGGACGACCTTCGCCTCCCACGAGCTGGAGCCAGGCGCCATTCGCCGCCTGGAGATCCTCGCGGGAGCGGCCCAGGGAGCGCACAGCAGCGGCGCGTCGTTCAGCTCGGTGTCCTTCGACGACGCTCGGGTGGTGGCCTCGTGCACCTTCGTCCACGGCGCAGACCATGTGGGGCGTCGGCGTCTGTGCACCCATTCGATCGTCATCCCCGATTCGCTGGCCTCCCATCAGGCGTTCAACGGCGCGGCTCCTGCGACCAACCTGTTCATGACCCCCGAGGTGCCCGCCGAACGGCCCGGGCCCTATCTGGCGCAGCAATGGCCCTTGCTGGATGAGGGCGCCCTCAACGAGGCCCGTCGCCAGGCGCTGGTCGGTCTCGACGGCTACAACCAGGCCATCCTCGCTGGCCTCTACGCGCCGTCACGTACCCTGGTCATCGCCGGCGAGCCCGGCGAGTGCCACCGCCGGTTGGGTAGCGCCGCGTGGCTGCTGCCCGGGGAGATCCGTCGCAAGCTGTTCTTTCGCACGGGCACATGGGCTCGGGCCGAGGCCCAGTCGTTCGGGCACGTGGCAGCGGTCCTGGTCAGCCGTCCCGAGCGTCTGGCCGACTACCCCGTGGGCGAGTTCATCCCCATCAACCTCTTCGACGGCTCGGTGCCCGCGCCTTCGCACCCGGTGATCAGACTGCTGCTCGACATGCAGCTCAGCCTGGACGGGCATCGCCGGATGATGACCCTCTTCGAAGTGCTGGCCGCCTTCCCCGGAACGGGCTGTCCGACCCTCGATCAGCTCACCTGCCTGGCCCGGGGATACCAGCTGGCGGAGCCCGTGCTCCAGGTGCTGTCTCGGGGGCAGGAGGCCGTGCAGTTGGCCCAGCAGGGCGCCTCGACCCTGGTCAAGGCTGCCTTCCCCCTGGCCAAGTCCGGACGCCCGGCCCTGGCGGCCCGTCTCATCGAGGTGCTCAACGACGCGCTGGACGCCACAGAGCGGTCGGTGCAGAAGGCGGCCCTGGCCACCCTCGAGGAGAAGCTGAACGAGAGCTTCCAGTCCCACGGCGCAGAGTTCGGTGGACAGCTCGACCGCTATCGCAAGCGGCTCACGTCGGCGGCCACCGCGAATCGCTCATCCCGCTGAGGCGGCAGCCCCCCGTCCTGCCAGCTGATCAGTCGCACCTGCGGCCAGGGATCCTTACCATGTGGGCGTCGAAGCGGTATCCACGGGAGGACCGCTGACGCTCGCCTGACCAGCCCATGCCGGTCGCGGGGAATACAGGACCAAGGCACTGTCCAGGAGACGACCCACATGGCCGCCGACAAGAACTCGACTCACGACATGACCGACGACCAGATCCGCGAGAAGATTCGCGGGCAAGTCCGCTCCAACGACAAGACGACCCTGTCTTCGCTGAAGGAGCGCTACAAGGACAACGGCGTCCCCAGCATCACCATGGGTCAGGTGCGGCAGATGATCAGGGACAGCCTGAGCAAGCTGCAGACCGAGAACGCCGAGCTGAGCAGTCTGCTGGCCGCCGAGCGCGAGAAGGCCTCTGCCGCCGCCATGCAACAGGACGCCCTGCGCGAACTCGAGAAGTACAAGACCAAGGTCGAACGGCTCGAGACCGAGCTCGCCCGGATCATCGCCGAGGCTGCCAACGACAAGGAGGCCCTCGAGTCGCAGATCAAGTTCTTGGAGCAGAAGGTCGCCAGCCTCGACATCGGCGATGCCGAAGCCCAGCGCAAGAAGATCGCCGAGCTCGAAGACCAGCTCAAGGCCGCCCGGGATGCCCTGGCCGAAGCCGAGAAGGAGATCCGCCGGCTGCTCTCCGAGTTGCGCTACGCCGAGCCGTTCATCACGCCCGATCACGCCAACGTGTCCGCCGCGACCTCCAAGGCGAAAGAGTCGTCAAGCTCGGGCAAGCTGGCGGACAAGAGCCAACAGTCCGTGACCAACGTGCTCGCCTACGTCAGGGCCAACGAAGAGATGTGTCGGGCCGAGCTGCCCAAGCTGGTCGAGCGCATGAACAACCTCGACGCGTCGTTCCCGGCGGTGGCTCGCATGATCAAGCTCTCGACCCTGCACGAAGAGAACCGACGCTGGCTCGGCGTCTTGAACGACGTCCTGGACAACTAAGGGGGGGGCTGCGCTACAGGGTCGCAGCTGTGGGGGTGCTCCGGGCAGGGCTGTGTCTCCCCAGGGGGGCCGTTTCGCTCGGACAGGGTCGGCTTGCGCCTCCACACTCGCTGCAGACCCCCCTGGGGGAGACACAGCCCTGCCCTCACCGGTGGAGGGGCTGGCTCCTGTGGCCATTCGGGGATTCGTTTTTTGGTGCCGAGATCGCAGCGGGCTCTCGGCGCTTCATTGCGCGGCCGGGGGGGCGGCAGGGGTTCCACTCCCTACGGCTGGGCCTTCAGGGCAAGGCGAATCGCCGCCGTCGGCGCGGAGGCGGGGTGACACCCCGCTGAGCACCGGCGGTGGTGTTCCACGCAGCCCTGATGGTCCAGACGTGCCCGCAGCAGATGGTGGTGAGACGTCCGGGCCAGCCGAAAACGAACCCAAGGAAGCCCAGAGTCCCCTGCCCCTCCACCGGCGAGGGCTGGCCTGTTTTTGACCAGGGGGGTCTGAAGCGAGTGTGGAGGCTTTGCCGACCCTGTCTGAGCGCCACGCCCCCCCTGGTCAAAAACAGGCCAGCCCGGACCACCCCAGGGCAGGAGATCTATGGCGCAGACGCCCGCCTTAGTCAGTGCCGCGGGAGACGCCGAGCACGGCCTTCTGCAGGGGGATGCCCCCGGAGTCGAGCAGGCCCAGGCGCACGATGCGCACGATCGTGCCTGCGGGTGCGTCGGCGTAGACCTGCTGCCGCTCGTACTTGGACGGTGAGAAGGAGTCGTCGAAGCGCCGCCCGACCTTGGCCGTCAGCGAGGTGATGCCCTGCTTGGCCAACAGCGCGAGCAGCCACTTGATGTCTGCGCCATGCACGCCGCGGGTGTTCCGTTCGAAGATCAGGTTCAGCACGTGCCGGGCGGTGGACGTGGCTCCGACCTCGTCGTCGTCCTTGAGCTCGTGAATGTAGCGCGAGAGCTTGGCCAGGTCGGCAGCTGGATCACCGGCCCCGTCGTTCTCGACCTTCTGCCAGATCTCGAGCAGGCGAGCTCGCAGGCCCACCGGCGCTTCGCTGGCCGCGATCAGATGGGCCTTGCCTCCCTCGGCGCCGTCACGACGAAAGGCACGAGAGACCACCGCCAGCACCGTACCCGGGGGCTGTTGAGCGGGGACCCAGTCGATCACGGCTGATGGGGGCGCGTCGTCCTTGTCGACCTGCGTCAATCCCACTGGCGGGATGAAGGACAGGTTGTGCTGGCGCTCCAGGAAGGCCGCCATGGGCCCACGGAGGCCATCCAGGGCTGACAACACCTTGGCCCGGTGACCGCTCCAGAGAAACTCGCCTTGCACCCCGTCGAGCACAGCCATGGCCTTGAACAACAGCGACGCCAGGAGCTCACCCTTCTTCTCATCGTCGGGGAGATTGAGGGTGGCCCTCCCGGCCTTCTTGCAGAAGTCGGCAGCCTGGGCGGGCACATGCACTCCCATGGCCTCCAGGGCGCCAGGCAACGCAGCGACCGCAGCCATGAGCCCTTCGGCCTCGGCGTGAGGCGACGGCGGGGCCTCTTCTTCGGCGGGCTCAGCGGGCTGCTCCTCGCCAGCAGGGGCCGTGGGCTCAGCCGCAGGCGCGGCCGGCTCACCAGCGGGGTCTTGCCCTGCCCCCGCCTCGTCAGTCTGAGCGGCCTCCACGCCGGCCGGTGGTGACGGGTCTATCGCACCCGACACCACCGCACCGCCGGGCTGCCCCCCACCTGCGAGGGCAGCGAGGGCATCGCGTACCAGTGCCTGCTCCCAGAGGCCAGCGTCCATCAGCTCTTCGAGAGCGCTAGGGTCCAGCTGACCGTCTGTGGCCTGGTCTCGCAGCCAGGTCAGGGCAGCGATTCCATCGTTGAGAGCTGCCAAGACGTCCATGGAGTGCTCCCCTTGCGAGGTCTAGTGCACGCCCGAGAACGGGTTGACCTGTGCGTCGACCGTCTCGTCGATGACCTCGAAGTTGAACACGGTGTCCGTAGAAGGCAGTCGCAGCTCGACGCCGCGGTTCGTCGTCAGCTCCATGGTCACCTGGAACGGTCCGTCTTCCTCTCCATGATCAGGAGCGATCGGACCCTCGAAGTTGAACATGCCCAGGTAGGCCGGCGACTTGCCATCGCAGTAGTCAGCGTAGAGCGCCAACCGCTCCATCTTCGAATGCACCAGGAAGTGCTCGTCGTGACTGGCCACGAACGTGCCCTCATCCTCGCCAGGGGACGTGCCCCGCTTGAAGATGGGGATGAAGCCGTCTTCGTACTGGGACAGCCCCTTCAGGTCAGGACTGTAGAGCCCCACGCTGAAAGGCAGACGATCGACCGCGCCCACCGTCTCCCACTGGATCAGGCCCTGGTCACCCAGGTCGCGACGCAAGGACTCGTCCTCGCAGGCACCCTGAGCCACGGCCGTCTTCAACCTGTCGGCCTGGAAGACCAGCTTGTCCTCGCCGATCTCGAAGATCTCGCAGAAGGCAGACTTCACCAGGGGCAGCTTCGACGAGTTGCCCGCCAGCAGCACCTTCAGCGGCGCTTCACGCAACCCGTCGTCCCGCTCGCCCACACCACGGGTGTAGAGCGCATGGGTCTGGCGGATGGTCTGCTCGACCCCGGGCCGAACTTTGCGCTCGAGCTGGTTGTAGTGCACGGTGAGGTTGTCGTTGAAGATCTTGGGATCCACGTCGGCGTACTCAGCGACACGCTTGAGCAGACCTTCGAAGCGCTGCTCGCCACCACGGCTTGAGAGGCGGATCTTCATCTGATCGGCCTCGTGCCAGAGCTCGTAGAACACCTTCTTGGCCGCGTCTTCCTTGTGCGGCGCCACGTTCTCGTAGTTGGCCCAGCGGGTGGGAACGATCATCTCCATGGCCGACTGCAGGTTCTCGAGCTCGACGTTGTCCAGCTTGCGGGTGTCGTTCTGCCCTGCCACCCGGTCGACGGCCTCGCGCAGACTGATGCCTTCTTCGACGGAGATCTTGAGCGCTGTGCGATGCTCGTAGACCGCCTCGATGGCCTCTTGATACTCGTCTGCACTCTCGAGGTTCTTCACCTCTGAAGGCTTGGCCTCCTTTTCGGCGGCCAGCCTCTCGGCCTCTGCCTTCGCGGCGGCCTCGCGAGCTGCCTCGTCAGCATCCATGTCGTCGTCTGTGGGCTTGAAGAGGTCGTCCCAGTCTGTCTCGGCGAAGGGCTTCGCAGCCCCCTCGGCGTCTGCAGCGGCGGCCTCGTCGGCGGGATCGACGTGACGCTCCTCGGCGATCAGGCGCACCACTTCGCTCTTGAGCATCTCGAAGCTGGCCAGGGTGATGTTGTCACCACCGAAGAACAGATCGCCGGTGATGCCCCGCAGGTCTGTGGAGACCTTGATCCGACCCCGGTCGTCCCGAGTCATGACCACATCCAGGAAGGCCACATCGACCGTGCCGCCGCCAAAGTCGTAGCTCAGCAGGCAGGTCCGCTGCTCCTTCGCAGCGAAGCCCTTGAACACCTCGAGCAGCTCGCCGTAGATGTAGTTGAACGCGGCGGCGTTGGCCTCGTCCATGACCAGGGTGACCCGGTCGTCGTTCCAATCCCGGCCCATGAGCTCGAAGGCCTCTTTGTAGGCGCCGAGCAACGACTCACACTTGTGCTTGCTGTAGAGCGTGGGATAGGTGGCCACCACCCGCTGGATCTGTGCACCCAGCTGATCCTCGGCCCGGCTCAAGACCTCCTTGATGATGAAGCCGGCGATGCGACTCACGGGCCATTGCTGGCGGTGAGCCGAGGTACGACCTGCGTCACCATCGAGGACGAAGACCTCCTTGCCACTGCCCAGCATGCGCTTGATGCTCAGGAAGTAGGCGTAGGTCTGCCAGGAGAACTCCTTGATGTCGTGGGCAGCGTCGGTGCCGATGGAGTACTTGGCCTGATCGCCCAGTGACACGTCCTTGAAGAAGACCAGGGACGGGATCTCTTTCGATGAGCTCGCAGGCTGGCTGGCCTTCGCCGGATCGACCGTGGGGTCGAACTTGTTCTTGTAGGCGAAGCAGGTGTTGGTCGTACCGAAGTCCATGGCGAAGACGCCTGGGTAGTCGACCTTCTCAGCGATCACCTCTTGGATCGTGATCGGGATCGCCAGGTCTGTCTCGTCCTCGAAGACGATCTGCAGCTCTTCTTCGAGGGACTGTGCCATCGGGAAGAACTGATGGTTCGAGTCGACGTTGACGATCACCGAGATGCGCTGGCGACCAGGGATCAACATCGAATGACCTACGACCACGTCTTCGACTTCGAGCCAATCAGGCTTGGAGATGCTGGTGACCTTGGTCTCCCAGTCGTCAGCGCCCCCGTTCGAGATGTTGATGAGCTTTCGCTTCGGGCCGCTGCCGCGAATGATGCGCTCGAAGAAAATGGGATCCGGTGTGATGATCATGCTTGATCCTTCTCAGTGTGCTGTCGCGAGTTCAGGACGCGATGGACTTGAGCTCGACGCCAGCAGACTTCAGGGCTTCTGCGGCGACTTCATAGCTGTGGAGGTAGCCCTTGAGCGAACGGCGACGCAGCTCTTCAGGATCGAGATCCACACCCGCGAACACGGGCATCTCGAGGTCATCCCGCTTCCGTCCCAGACGGGCCAGGTCACTGAGCAGGCCCTTGAGCGTGTCGACCAGCTCGTGGGAGACGAACTTGAAGTGCACCGGCAGCACCTTGTCGAAGCGACCGATCCGTGCAGACAGCTTGTCCGTGAAGAGCTTGGTCAGCTCACCGCGGAAGGCCTCCTCGAGTTCTTGGCTCCAGTCGCCCCCGCCCGGGTTCGGCTCGGGGATGTCACCACGGAGGTTGTGGATCTCTTCGTTGACCCGCAGCTCACACGAGCGGTGGAGCCCCTTCTCGAAGCCCTCGACCGCAGCGGCGTAACGATCGGCCAGGTTGCTGTCGAGCTGCTCATCGAGCTTCTCGAAGGCGTCCCGGGGAGCGAGCTCACCGAGCTTGGTGACCACCGCGCTGCTCATCTTCTTGGCCAGCTGGCCGGCGATGAGGCTGGTGACCTCCTTGCCGATGGCGTCCCGGGCCTTGGTGATCACGGCCGTCTTCACCTGGAAGGCCCCTGGAGAGGGCAGCTCCGAGCGGATCTTGCGGAAGTTGATCGCCTTGTTGTCACGGGCGAGCAGGTTCTCCACCTTCGACTTGACCATCTCGTCGAGCTGCACCACGACCTTGGGGAAGGCCTTCTCGAGGTTCTCCTCGAAGGTGTAGACGATGTTCTCGAACTGGTTGGTCGCGTCGTCGATGAACGTGTCCAGAGCAGACTCGTCCGAATCGAGATCCCAGGCATCGGCCCGCTCGGGCTCAAGCAGCCCGTCGAGGTTGGTCAGCACGTCGCCAAGATCGGTCTGCACTTCTTTGAAGTGCGTGGTCTTGATGTCGTGCTTCAGGTAGTTGATCAGGTCCTGGCGGAGCTTGGAGATACCGCCGTCCTTGTAGGTCTCGACCAACTGGTCCTTGAGGTCAGGCCGGATGTCCGCGGCCAGCTTGCTGCCCAGGTCGTCACACTTCTGGCGCAACGAATCGAGAGTGCTGCGCTGCTCGTCATTCATGGGCATGCGGCGCTGCTCCATGCACAGCAGCTCGGCGTACAGCGCACTGACGAAGTACACCCGGGTCGCGTCAAAGCCACGCTTGGTCAGATGCTTGATCAGCCCGTCAGACAGCAGGCCTTCGAGGGACGCGTTGCTCACGTCGCCCACCTGGATGTCGTCCATCCGATTGCCGGTGAAGAAGGTCTTCTCGGTCACCGCGTGGTGATGAGCCAGCATCTCGTCGATGATGGCCAGATCTTCTTCGTTCAGGCCCTTGCTGCCATAGACCGCTGAAATCAGCACGTCGATGGTCTTCAGGGCGTCGTAGGTGATCTGCTTCTGGGTGGGGTCTGGGTCGTCCGTGCCCGGCAGATCCATCAGTTCGATGTGCTCTTCGGTGAACAGCGGGTTGTTCACGTAGAGGATGGCGTGGGCGATGCAGCGAATGTGCCCGATGCCCACCAGCCGCGTCACGCCGTTCTCTTCGACGGCCGTGGTGCGCAAGAACTGGTCCTTCTCGGACAGGGGCACGGTGTGCACCCGGCCCAGGCGCGAGGCGTGGATATCGAGGGCGTCGACGAACTCACGCAGCTCCTGAGCCAGGGCCTGCTGCTCGCGATCGCCCTCCTGGCAGCGACGAATGGCCGTGTGGATGTCATCCACGTTGACCGACCCGGACTCGGCGCGCTGACGGTCGTCTGAGTCGAAGGCGTCGTCGAACTTGCTGTTGCGGACCACCTTGCGGATCGCCTCGTCCTGGCTCCAGTAGTGCACCTCGACCCGCTCACCAGAGCCCTCTTCGGGGGCCCGCATGATGGTTCGCGTCAAGGTGCAGACGTGGGAGGCGGTGGGGAGCAGATCGGGCTCCCGCAGCAAGGCATTGATGATGGTCGACTTGCCCGAGCTGAAGATTCCAGCGATGCCCACCCGGTAGAACTCCTGCTCCAGGCGCCGTTTGGCCCTGTCGAGGCGGTTGTCCGGAGGCGTGGCGGCCCAGTCGGTGAAGTTTCGGCAGACGTTGACTCCGGCCCTGGAGTCTTGCTTCACCCGGCGGGCGAGGTCGCGAAGCGCGCTCTCGGCCTTGGTCAGCTCGCCATGAATCTCCTGCAGTGTCTCGTCCTTCATCATGCCTTTCCATTCTTCACGAGAGTGTCTTGCAGCGCCTTCTCGAGCTGCTGTGCGTCTGCGAATCGGTTCTTCGGTTCGGGGTCGAGGCACTTGGCCAGGACCTCGTTGAGTTTCTTGATGTCGACCTCGGACTTGAAGTCATTGCGCTCGGCCAGCACGTACCGCCGCCGGCGCTTCTCCTCGACATATCGCTGGGGTGAGGGCTCTTCACCGGGGAGATCGAAGAGTTGAAATCCGGAATAGATCTCGATGAAGGCCACGCCGAACGAGTAGACATCGGCGGAGGGCGCGGGCTGCCAGTCGTCGTCCAGGCCTGATTCCACGAACATATCGATCACTTCGGGGGCCATATAGGGGTAGATGGCCGCAGCCGTCGCTCCCACGAAGTACTCCTTGTCGTAGGCGTAGCGCAGGCCGATGTCGCTGAGAATGGGCAGGGCCCCGGCGACCGTCCCCGGGATGGAACGGTCTTTCGAGCGTCGCACCAGGATGTTCGACGACTTCAGGTTGCCGTGCACCACCTTGTTCTTGTGCAGGGCCGCCAGGGCACCGCAAGCGCTGATCAGCCAGGCGACGCTCTCTCCCTTGGTGAGACCGTCAAGGGCCGACAGCGAGGCCGAGCGGACCTCGAAGTAGTCCATCACCAGATAGCGATCACGCTTGTTGTCGTGATCGATCTCGAGATAGGGGCGCAGGCGAGGATCAAAGCTCGCGTTGAGCATCTTGATGGCGTCCTTGGACACCTTCACGTACGGGGCCGTGGGCTTCTTGATCACGTGACGCCCCTCATCGCCCGCCTTGGCCATCAGCAGGTCGCCCATGGGCCCGGAGGCCAGCCGGCTGAGGATCTCGTGGTTCCCGATGGTCTTGGGAAGGTCCGCGGCAGCTTCAGCCGATGCCGGTTCCGTCATGGTCACGCCCCTTTGTTCAGCAACGTTCAGCAGACTCACGCGAGCAGGGGTCTGTGCCACCAGACCGATCGATCGGCCATGTGCCCGCAAACCCCGCAGAGCGAGTCGGTTATAGCGATCCTCGGAAGCAAGGGTCAACACAAGCCGCAGGAAGATGCCCTGCCAATGGCAGGAACACTCGACCTTGAAGCGCTTTCGCCACGCCTCGCTCCATGGACAGGCGGCGCGGTGAGAGAAGAAGGGGCTTGAGAGAGGGTCGAAGGTGAGTGGCGCCGAGCCGGGCGAGGCACTCTCCCTGCCCGCTGCCGAGAGAGGCTTGTTGAGCCACCCCCTCTCCATGCTCAGATATGGTGCCGCGATCAACGGGCTACTCCCTGGCCTTCCCTGCCTCGCCCATGGATTCTGGACGATGTTTCGACCCCACACCGCACGGTGGCTCCTGCTCTGCATGGTGACCCTTCTCGGCTGCACTGCGCCCGAGGCAACCGAACCTGCCCAGCCCGACAAGGCTGCACCGGAGAGAAGCCACGACCTGGCGCCAAGCCCGCAGTCGGCGCCGCCCCTGCCGGTGGTCCACGGCGACAGGGCAGACCCGCCTGGCCTGACCCACCCCGCCCAAGCCCAAGCCGCCACCATCGACCCGCCTGCGGACCACGCGGCCACTCAGCCCCCGCCCCAGGCCGCAGACGGCGCAGGC
>Ga0209992_10000655_pt1 | contig 43820 bp, 51 predicted proteins | sample 2SBtaG_2_FD_182564 | JGI IMG/M metagenome (GOLD analysis project Ga0209992, IMG submission 182564) | Deep subsurface microbial communities from Kolumbo volcano to uncover new lineages of life (NeLLi) - 2SBTROV12_ACTIVE470 metaG (SPAdes)... | ecosystem: Environmental > Aquatic > Marine >...
ATACAAACGAACAGAAAAACAGAATTGTTAATGCCAATGCACTATACGCCCAAGCGCCAGCACGCTCTCGAGACCATAGCTCAGGCTCAGCAGCACTTAGCCATGCATAAAAAATAAAGCTCATGCCTGCATATCCAGCGGCAACCAGAGAGATAACCAGCCCGAACCATGTGAGTAACTTCCTACGCTTGGTCATGGTGCAACATAACAGTTAATAGACGTACCCGGCGGTCAGCACTATTACCAAGAATAAGGCGTGCATATTTTTTATAAGTGATTGATTCATCTAAATCCCCTTAGATTTGTCTGTCCGCATATGCAAAATAGTACGGACAAGAGCGACTACCTCCTTCTGGCACATAGCTGCCGCACATTCGGATTTAATAACCCGTGTAAGGCGCATTAAATGTAGGGCGACAATAAGCGTAGCGCATTGCGCCGAATGAAACTTACATACGGCGCAATGCCCGTTGGTTATTGCGATTCAGTCTTTGCATTTGTTATGCTTATAATCAAGTTTTGATATGCTTTCATTTCAGAATGTATTCTTTTCATGTAAAGCATTGTGATCATACCTATGATAATTGCTGTCAATTCCCATATGCAGCTTGTATCTCGCCCCATAAAAACATCTACAACTAACCAAGCAATAACGGGAGATAAAAAACCATTATCAAATCTAACATAATAAAATGAATTCAAATTACTCACTCTTTCCAAGCAATATTGAATTGACTCTTTTTTTCCATTTTCAAGTTTCTTAATACTTTCTTTCTTGGGAAAGTCATTAAATTCATCCCAAATTTTTGAAACAATCCAATTCTTAATCAAAACTGAAAGCTGATGTATAAGTACCCCAATCGGCATGGCAGTAGCTAATCCTGCAATGATGCTCAGGTTTTCTAAATTTTTATAAAGCAAACACATTAAATCATTTAGATTCTTAGCATTTTCTCCGTAGAAAAATATTACACTCCACAAAATAAATGTTGTGCCCGATATCTGATATCTTAAAAATTGCTTCATGTAGCTCCCTTAGAATGACCTGAATATCTCAGTAAGACCCACATGTCCGTATTAACAGAGATGTTAAGTTCCCCATTTTTTAAAGTCATTGAATTATTATGATATTGACTGAATCACTCTGTCCGTATATCCATAATAGTTCGGACAAGAGCACGTGCCTCCTTCTGGCACATAGCTGCCGCACATTCGGATTTAATAGTGACAGGCTCGATTCATTTCCCCGTCCAAATAACACGGGCAGCTAGAAATACTTTCACCTGAAATTTACTCTTAAATTTACCGATTGGATATAAGGAAAATCCTTATTCAGACCGATAGCCGCCCTTCGTTAAAGGGGTGCAGTGACAATTGCGAACGCGATCACCCAAACGCCCGTTAACAATTTTTATATTTGCTCAGATGACATTCCCTTGCCATCTCCCGCGCTTGTTCTATTTGCTCATGGGTCATTTTAGCGGCGATTTTGGCTCTGTTTTTCATGCTGAGTGAGCGGTATTTTCCTCCTACTGTCACCAAGCTCCACCACATATGCGCCCGCTGGTAATCCTTTTCCACGCCTTTTCCTGTGGCGTATCTGACGCCGAGGTTATATTGTGCCGCGGTTTCACCTTGCTCGGCCGCCAGCTTGTACCATTTCACCGCTTCAACATCATCCTGTGCCACACCTTGCCCTTTGGCATATTTGATACCAAGGTTGAGTTGTGCAGCGGCATTGCCTTGTTCCGCGGCTAATGTGTACCATTTAACAGCTTCGGCATCATCCTCCGGCACGCCTTTGCCGTTGTCATACATGACGCCGAGGTTTAACTGTGCTGATACGACACCTTCGTCCGCCGCTAATCTGTACCATTCTGCCGCACCGGCATAGTCTTTTATTTTAACGAGTGAGGTTGCGTAGTCATTTTTCATCGCAGCCGTAAAATCACTGCCAAAATCTTCAGCCCAAGCGGTCGCCGAGAATGTAAGTATCAAAACAGGTAATAGTTTTTTCATTTCACCCCCCTTAACGTTCAATACTGGGCGTTTAACACTGACCCGTTCAACGCTCGCCTTCCGCCGCTACGACGGACGCGGGCTTAAGTTACAGAGCCTGCTTGGCTTAGTCAACTCTGGTCAGTTTAGGAGTCAATTTATGAGAAATTGGCGGGGGAATATGGCGGGAGTAATCTGAGACGGAAATAAATAAGGCCTGCATTTCTGCAGGCCTTATAAATTCTGGTGCCGCTTGTCGGATTCGAACTGACGACCTACCGCTTACAAGGCGGTTGCTCTACCAACTGAGCTAAAGCGGCACTGTTGAAGCTTACTACTATACCTTAAACGATTTGGTGGGTCGGCCGAGATTCGAACTCGGGACCAATGGATTAAAAGTCCACTGCTCTACCAGCTGAGCTACCGACCCCTCGCAAAGGAGCGCGAATTATACGGAATTAGCTTAAGGAGTCCAAGCAAAAACTAGAAAAAACTGATTAATCACGCTAAATAAGTATTATTACGCTGGCAGATATAAGGTTGGGTCTTTAACACCTGCCGCTTCAAACCCTGCACGTCGCAGTCTGCATGAATCACATAGGCCGCATGCCCGCCCTTGCTCATCTGCCTGATAGCAGGAAACCGTAAGGGCGTAGTCCACGCCCAGCGCGGTGCCAAGTTGCACGATCTCTGATTTGGACATATTCAGCAGCGGTGCATGTATTTGAATCGTTTCACCTTCAACAGCGGCTTTGGTGGCTAGGTTGGCCATTTTCTCAAAGGCTTCTATGTAAGCAGGCCGACAGTCCGGATAGCCGGAATAATCAACGGCGTTTACCCCGATAAAGATATCTTGCGCATCCAACACTTCTGCCCACGCCAACGCCAGTGACAACATGATGGTGTTTCTCGCAGGCACGTAGGTGGCGGGGATGCCCTCGCCGGGCTGCTGGGGTACTGCAATGCGGTTATCTGTTAGTGCAGAGCCGCCAATACCTGTCATATCAACTTTGATCTCACGATGTTCACTCACGCCGATCGCTTGTGCGACTCGGTCTGATGCGGCAAGCTCGGCATGGTGGCGCTGTCCGTAATCAACACTCAATGCATAGCAGTTAAAGCCTTGCTGGTGTGCCATCGCAAGCACGGTGGCAGAGTCTAGACCTCCAGATAAAAGCACAACGGCGTTTTTCATCACTCAATGTCCCGGTGAGTTGTTCCAAAGTATTTTGTGCAGTTGTATCTGCATCCTGACTGGCAGTTTATCGCGCAATACCCAATCAGCTAGTTGCGTAGCGTTTAGTGCTTCATGCGAAGGAGAAAACACCACATTGCATTTATTGGTCAGCTTGTATTCCTGCAAGACTTGCTTCGCCCATTGGTAGTCGTCTTCATCGCAGATAACCAGTTTTACTTCATCTTTTCGGGTCAGCTTGGTAAAGTTTTCCCACAGGTTTTTATCGGCTTCGCCGGATGCGGGTGTTTTGATGTCCACCACTTTCATCACCCGTTTATCGACTTCTCTGATATCCAATGCGCCGCTGGTTTCGAGAGAGACTTCATAGCCCGCATCACACAATGCGGAAAGCATTGGTATGCAGTTTTTCTGCGCTAATGGCTCGCCACCTGTCACGGTGACATAACGTGTGCCGTATCCACCGACCTCAGTGATAATGTCATCCAGATTCATGTTTTGTCCGCCTGTAAACGCATAGGCGGTGTCGCAATAGGTGCAACGTAGCGGACAGCCGGTTAAGCGGATAAATACGGTGGGCAGCCCGATACGGCTGGTTTCACCTTGCAGGGAATAGAATATCTCACTGATGCGCAGTGGGAGCGCTTCTGAACGTGCTGATGACATGAACTACTGACTACCGAGTAGCTTTTTAGCTTTGGCAGCTGCTTTGCTATCGGGATATTTATCCACAAGCTGTTGAAGCGTTTTATTCGCTTCTTCTTTCAGGTTCAATTGACTTTTGCTTTCTGCCAAATTTAAAAATACATCAGCGGCTTTAGGAAATTCAGGAAAGCGCTGCAATAGCAACTCAAAAGTACTTTGCACACCCTTGTAATCCTTCAGGACAATCTTGGATTTTCCCAGCCAGTAATAGGCATTTTGCACATGAACCGAACTAGGAAATTTGTTGATGAACTCACGAAATGCTTTAACGGACTCAACATGGCTACCCGCTTTGAATAGGCCATAGCCTTTTTCAAAAGCACGATTCGCCGGTACGGGATCGTCAGGGTCATTCGATGAAGTTTGGGGGTTTGAATCAATAATCGCTGGAGGCGCGATATCACCACCGGATTCCAGATTCCGTATCCGAGAATCCAGATCGATGTAAAAATCTTTTTGACGCTTTTCTGCATTCTGCAATTCGTGGGCAAACTCTTCGTTCTTTCCACGGATGGCACGTAGTTCAGTCGCCAACTCTTCAAGTTGGCCTTGAAGGTTGATCATCGAATTTCTTGAAGCATCGGTTTGTTGCTTGAGATTTCCTTCCATCGTCACGATGCGTGACTCTAAAAGTTGAATCGTCTCTCGTGCTTTATCGTCTGCAAACAGACCAGCGTACACTGGGGTGGCAATAAGCCATCCCAGTATCACACAGGCACTTGCCTTAAACTGCATTATTGCTTAATACTTGATATCGCTACGGCGATTCTGAGACCAAGCAGATTCGTTGTGACCGCTTGCTCTCGGACGCTCTTCACCATAGCTGATTGTGTCAATCTGGCTGGACCTTGCACCGCCCAATACCATCATCTTCTTAACACCGTCTGCACGACGTTGACCAAGTCCCAGGTTATATTCATTACTCCCACGCTCATCGGCATGACCTTCAACACGCACATTACGATTAGCATGCTCAGCAAGGTATTTACCGTGTGCTTGTACAACACGCTTGTCGTTGCCTTGAACAACTGAAACGTCGAATGGGTAATAAACACTACGTTTCGAAAGGATGCTAGCTGCATCGTTCAAAGGATCAACCTCAACTGCTGCTGTAGTCGCAGGCTTAGTCTCAGCCGTTTTTTCAACAGCAGGCTCCGCTACAGACTCAGCAGGTGTCTCGGCTTCTGGCGACTTGCTGCTTGCGCAAGCTACCAACATACTTGACATTGCGAGGCTGATGATAAGCTTATTCATTTACTTTCTCCTTGTTGATTGCTGAAAAGTCCCAATAGGTTAATACACAAACTCAATACTAAAAACTAGCGAACGAACTGAAGCCGTAGCATAACAGGCATCATTGTTTGAACACTAAGTAATTCATAATTTTACGGCCCCCATACTGGCTCGCGAGCATCTCCGCTCTGCGTAAACATGTGCCTCTGTACTCGCCCGTCGCTGGAAACAGTCGCCAATATACCACGTTCGCGCGCTTCGCTGGCAAACAGAATAAGTTTTCCATTAGGTGCATAACTCGGCTTTTTTTCCCATCCGCCGCCTGTCAGGAAAGCCATCTGACCTGACTGAAAATCCTGGGTGGCAATATAAAAACGACCGTTAACCCGATGAGCAAAAACAAAATTTTTTCCGTCCGGGCTATATCGCGGTGAAAAGCTCGTCCCGCCACCGAATGTCAGCCGCTCAGCCGGCCCCCCTTCTACTGACATACGGTAGATTTGAGCACTTCCTCCCCGGTCTGAAAGGAATATCAACGATTTACCGTCAGGCGAGAAGCTGGGCTCGGTATCTATCGCGCCGCTAAAAGTGATGCGACGCAGGCCGCTGCCATCTGAGCGAATCGTATATATCTGTGAGCTGCCATCCCGGGTCAACACCAGGGCCAGTTGTTTGCCGTCGGGTGACCATGACGGTGCACTGTTGCTGCCACTGAACTCTGCCAAAATCCTGCGCTGATTGGTATAAAGGGATTGCACAAACACAACTGCATGCCCTGTTTCAAAGCTCACATAGGCAAGCTCGCTGCCATCGGGTGACCATGACGGTGACATGATAGGCGCATTATGCACCAGTACCTTTTGTTCGTTATATCCGTCACTATCGGCAACGATCAGACTGAATCTGCTTCCCTCCCTGTTTACATAGGCAATACGCGTGCTGAACACACCTTTGTCGCCGGTGAGTTTTTCATATATCAGATCGGAGATACGATGACCTATCGCCCGTAGCTGATCTTTACCCGCAGAGACAGCCTGCCCGAACAGCTCTGCCTGCCTGATTACATCCAGCAAACGAAAGCGTACCTCCACCATGCCATTTTCATTGATTTCAACTGAGCCGATCGATAGCGCATCCGCACCGCGTATCTGCCAATCGGGATAGCTCACTTCGGCAGGTGTACGCGGATATTTGCCGACAGGTTCAACCAGCTTGAACAACCCGCTGCGCTCCAGATCGCCCGCGATGACTTCGTGGATGGCTTGCGACAATTCATCATCTCCGCCGAAAGGAATGACTGCGATAGGAATCTGATTTTCACCTGCACCGATGATTTCGATATTCAGCTCGGCATTAACTATTGTTGCCTGCGCCAACAACAACAATCCAACAAAAACCTTCAACAAACGCAACAACATAAATACTCCTAATTATTCGACTGGTTCACCGTTTTTTCTTAATTATTCAACAGGTTTAAACGACAGCTTCAGATTCCTGAACCGATTAAACAACTTTACATCAGACGGCAATGGCAAGGGGTCGGATTTGAGTATCGCTCGCTCTACCGCACTGTCATATAAGCTATTGCCGCTAGTTAGGCTAAGCTTTGCTTGCAGCACGCCGCCACCCGGCAAGAGTGTCACCAGAAACTCTGCTCGCGCATCGTCCGCCACATTGGCAGGCATCACAATATTGCGCCTGATCTTGGCATTGATCTTAGCGATGTACTCGTCAACCATCTTGCCGATTGCAGCCTCTTGCTCAGCTCGTTCGCGGTCTGCCTGCGCTTGGGCTGCGGCTATGCGATCGCGTTCCGCTTGTTCCTGCTCTGCTTTTTGTTTAGCTATTCGCTCTTGTACAGCTTTTTCTTTGGCGATACGCTCCCGTTCTGCTTGTTTTTTGGCAGCCTTCTCTTTAGCAAGCTTTTCCTCTCTGGCCTTTTTTGCCTCGGCAGCGGCTTTGCGCTTTTTCGCTTCCTGGTCAACTGGCTTAGGCTGAATTTTTTTCTTGTCGGGAATTTTAATCTCAGGCGCGACCACCTTTTCAGGGGGTGCCGGTTTAACAACTGGCACGACTACTTTTTTAGGTGGAGGTGGTGGTGGCGATTTTTTAGCTGCTTGCACAGGCAGATCTTCCGGCTGCCACAATTCCACACTCATCACTGCGGGCGGTAACGTCTGCCAGGTGAATCCGAAATACAATAACCCGAAAAATGCGCCATGCACAACTGCAGCGAGTATCCCCGCCTTTAACCGAAAAGGCTCGTTCCCGTAAGGTTGATTATAAATCGCCGCGTTCATTTGCTCCGGGTTTGGGTCAACAACCCGACTTTCCGGACGTTTTGTGTTTTCAGCACATCCATCATTTTGATGACTTCTTCATAGCGCACATCCTTGTCTGCCGAAATCACGACTGACTGCTCCTGAAGATCATCCTGACGCGCTTTCAGAATTGCGACCAATTCATCACGCGACACTTTGCTCTCACCTCCTTTTCTGGAGTGGTCGCGCATCGCCAGCGACAGATCTTTTTTGATCATGATTTCCAGTGGCGCAACTGGTGGTTTCAATGCCTTGCCCACGCTGGGCAGATCAATCTGACCGGGATTCATCAGTGGTGCAGTCACCATAAAGATCACCAGCAACACCAGCATCACGTCGATGTATGGAACGACATTGATGTCGTTCATCAGGCGATTCTTGGCTCGGGAATTTTGTCTCATCAATCAAAAACCCTATGGCTGGCGTTGCAAGACATTGGAGAATTCTTCAGTAAAGCTTTCGAAACGCGAAGCCAACCTGTCGATATCATGCGCATAACGATTGTATGCAACCACCGCAGGAATCGCCGCAAACAAACCCATTGCGGTGGCAACCAATGCCTCAGCGATACCCGGCGCGACATGCGCCAGCGTTGCTTGTCCGACATTTGCCAACCCGCGAAAGGCGTTCATGATGCCCCAAACCGTGCCGAACAAACCAATGTACGGACTGACTGAACCCACTGAAGCTAGAAAGGCCAGATGCGATTCCAACCTGTCCATCTCACGCTGATAGGTTGCCCGCATTGCGCGACGCGTGCCTTCCATCACCGCACTGGGATCGGCATCTTTCTGCTTTTTTAGTTTTACGAACTCGACAATCCCAGCTGAAAATATGCGTTCCAGCGCACCCTGTTCCTCACGCGGGACACTACTCACTTTCTTGTACAGTTTATTCAAGTCGGGATTAACCCAGAATTCCTCTTCGAACTCTTCGGTTAATTTCGTTTCACGACGAATGCTGAACAGCTTCATGAAGATGTACCACCACGACATCATCGATACCACCAACAAAAAGCCCATCACCAATTGCACCAGCAAGCTGGCATTACTGATCAGACTGATAAACGATAAATCCTGCGTGACCTCCATTACTACCCCTTATAAATTCACTTTTTCAACTCGACACGTAGTACTTCCGGCACTGAGACCGGCTTGAAGCTTTTCAACGATACACACACCAGATGCACCTCGGCTTCGTTTAATATCTCGTCACCACGACGCACGGTTTGCAGCAAGGTAATACGACTGCGGCCCAACTCCTTGATCTGAGCCGTAATTTCCAGCATGTCATCCAGCAAGGCTGGCTTGAGATAATTCAGATTCAGCGAACGTACCACGAACACCATGCCGAATTCTTTCATCAATCCGGCATTGCTATAACCGTGTCCACGCAACCACTCAGTCCGCGCGCGCTCCATAAAGTTCACATAACTGGCGTGATAAACCACCCCACCCGCGTCCGTATCCTGAAAATACACCCGCACCGGCCATGAAAATACCTGTGCCTCACTCATTCAACAAATCACCATTCAGCGGCAATTCTTCATTAGCCTGTTTGTTCTGCACTGCCAGTCCGAAGTGAGTGTATGCATTCGCCGTCGCCATGCGCCCACGCGGGGTACGCTGTAAATACCCCTGCTGGATCAGATACGGCTCAAGCACGTCTTCTATGGTGTCACGCTCCTCGCCTATCGCGGCGGCAAGGTTATCCACCCCGACCGGCCCGCCGAGAAACTTCTCGATCACGGTCAGCAATAACTTCCTGTCCATCACGTCCAGCCCGCGGGTGTCCACATCCAGCATGTTCAGTGCTGCATCTGCCACCTCGCGATCCGCATTGCCTTCTGCCTTCACATCGGCAAAATCGCGCACCCGGCGCAACAGGCGATTGGCAATACGCGGCGTACCACGGGAACGTCTGGCGACTTCCAGCGCACCTTCCTCAGACAACGTCATCTCCAGCAGTTTGGCCGAACGCATCACGATGCGCTGCAACTCCTGCGGCGTATAGAACTCCAAGCGCGCCACAATGCCGAAACGGTCACGCAGCGGATTAGTCAACATGCCTGCACGGGTGGTAGCCCCCACCAGCGTAAACGGTGGCAAATCAAGCTTCACCGAACGCGCAGCAGGCCCCTCGCCTATCATGATGTCGATCTGGTAATCCTCCAATGCCGGATAGAGAATCTCCTCCACCACCGGCGAGAGGCGATGTATCTCGTCGATAAATAACACATCATTGGGCTCAAGGTTGGTCAGCAGTGCCGCCAAGTCCCCCGCACGTTCCAGCACCGGGCCGGAAGTGTGGCGCAGATTCACACCCATCTCGCGCGCGATGATTTGCGCCAGCGTGGTCTTACCTAAACCGGGCGGACCGAACAACAACACATGGTCGAGCGGCTCGCTGCGATTTTTAGCGGCCTGAATGAATATTTCCAACTGCCCGCGTATCTTCTCCTGCCCGACATACTCCTCAAGCTGTTTGGGGCGCAACGCACGTTCCAACGCCTCTTCCTGCTTGGAAACAGGTGCTGGCGTAATCAGGCGCGGTTCTGCGGAAATATCGTCGTTCTGGATCATATCGGGAATAATAACTTAAGTAAGCTCATGATTTGGACAGAAGCTTGAGTGCCTGACGTATTCCCTCGGATACATTGGTGTCCTTAGGCAATTGCTTGGCAGCCCAGTCTGATTCCTTGCTGCTGTAGCCCAACGCAAGTAGCGCATTGACGACATCATCCCCCGCCGAGGCGGTAAAGCTTGAGTTCGCAGCACCTGTAGACACTTCGAATTTTCCTTGTAATTCCAGCAGTAGACGTTCTGCGGTTTTTTTGCCGACACCGGGTATCTTGGTCAGTCGCCCGACTTCTTTATTGGACACGGCTTCGGACAGATCAGCCAAACTCAGGCCGGACAGTACCGACAGTGCCATCCGAGGACCGACACCGCTGATCTTGAGTAATTGGCGAAACGCGATGCGTTCATCAGTCGTCAGAAAGCCGTATAGCAATTGTGCATCCTCGCGCACGATCATCTGGGTGTGCAAGATTACTTTTTCTTGCACGACTGGCAGGTTGTAGAAGGTGCTCATGGGCACGTCGAGTTCATAGGCCACACCCTGCACTTCCAGCAGTATCTGCGGTGGATTTTTTTCCAGCAATGTCCCGGTGAGCCTGCCTATCATATCAATCTACCTTTTTTAACCCGGCGACCTTTGGTCGCCAATTCTCCCAGCCCCATTCCGCCGTGTGCATGGCAGATGGCACATGCTAATGCATCTGCCGCATCCGAGCCGGGTGTGCCAGATAAAGTCAATAATCTTTGCACCATCAGTTGTACCTGTTCTTTATCTGCATGACCATTGCCGACCACTGCCTGCTTGACCTGAAGCGCGGTATATTCACCAACCGGCAAGCTGGCCAGCACTGCTGCACAGATTGCCGCACCACGCGCCTGACCGAGCAACAAAGTCGATTGCGGATTGACATTGACGAACACTTTTTCGACCGCCACATATTGTGGTTGATGGTGGGCGATTACTTCGCCCAGTGAGTCCAGAATAACTTTTAACCGTTCAGGCAATTCCCCGTCAGGGGTTTTGATGCAACCGCTTGCGACATAGTGTAGTTTTTGGCCTTCTTTATCAATAACACCGAATCCTGTAATACGCAGGCCGGGGTCTATGCCGAGGATGCGCATTTCAGTGCAACTTGATAACGATTATAGAAGTAGCGCCCAAAGCAGTTACTCGTCGATTACGGCAGTGGTGTACACCTCTTGCACATCATCAAGGTCTTCAAGCGCATCAAGCAGCTTTTGCATCTTCGCGGCATCATCACCGGAAAATTCCACTTCGGTTGAAGGCTTCATGATGACTTCACCGAATTCCGGTTTGTAGTCTGCCGCTTCCAGCGCTTGTTTCACATTCACAAAATCATTGGGTTCGGTAATCACTTCGATACTGCCGTCTTCATTGGTCACAATATCTTCAGCACCTGCATCCAGCGCAACTTCCATCAATCCATTTTCATCTGTTCCGGGCGCAAATAGCAGTTGTCCGCAATGCTTGAACAGGAAAGATACCGAGCCGTCGGTACCTAGATTACCGCCATTCTTGCTGAAAGCATGACGCACATCGGCAACCGTTCTGGTTTTGTTATCTGTCATGCAGTCCACCATCACCGCTGCGCCGTTGATGCCGTAACCTTCGTAACGCAGCTCTTCGTAATCTACGCCTTCAAGTTGCCCACTTCCTCGCTTGACCGCATTCTCGACCGTATCTTTCGGCATATTGTTCGCACGCGCCTTCTCAATCGCCAAGCGCAAACGTGGATTTGCGCCCGCATCACCCCCACCCATACGAGCCGCGACTGTGATTTCCTTTATCAGGCGTGTGAATATCTTGCCTCGCTTGGCGTCCTGCTTGCCTTTACGATGCTGAATGTTTGCCCATTTACTATGCCCTGCCATACTTACTCTCCGAAAAAACTGCTCAGTGTCTGATAAAAAACTTGCGCGATGGTATCATTTCCGTCTCGTTATCCCAACATTCAAGGCCTTGCCAATCAAGCTTTGCCAAAGCTGTTGGTCAGCCGGAACGGTATCAGTTACGATAATCACCGGTAAAAACCAGCAGGTGATCACGAGGGAATATCAAAAGGGGCAGTAGCAAATGAAAACAATTTTGATTGCCAATCCCAAAGGTGGCTGCGGTAAGACCACGCTAACCACCAACATAGCGGGTCACCTTGCGCGTCGTGGCAAGCGTGTCGCAGTGCTTGATATGGACAGGCAGCAATCTTCTGCGCTGTGGATAGAGAAACGTCCCGAGAGCCTACCGCAGGTACGTTTGATGAAGTACAACCAAAATTCCGATAAACCAAGCAACTGGCTGATCATCGATTCAGCTGCCGGTTTATCGGGCAGTAACCTTGCCCTTTCAATGATCAAGCAAGCCAGCAAGATCATCGTTCCTGTCGTACCCTCACTTTATGACCTGGATGCCAGCCGCCAGTTCCTGACAGAATTGGTCGAAGAAAAAAAGGTTTGTAACAGCAATTGTGACATCGGCGTGGTCGGCATGCGTATGGCTCCACGTACCCGCGCCTCCGGGATGCTGGAAGATTTTCTGGATGAGCTAGCGTTGCCGGTACTCGCCTATCTCCGTGAAACGCAAATATATGTGAATGCTGCATTCGAAGGAAAGTCGTTGTTTGATCTACCCCGTTACCTGGCAGGACGTGAGCTTGAACAATGGATATATATGCAGCAGTGGCTGAAAAACATTAAGTAACCTCTGCCTGAGCGTACTCAACGATGTCAAAACGCATGACACGGTAGAATTTCCCGAAGCAATATTCCACTTGCGGCTCACCCGCCAACGTCTTGCCGTTTTGTTTGAGGGCATCATTCAGCCGTTGCGTGACATCCTCTCCCCAGAATACCGGCAGAAAAGGTTTCAGCCGTCCCAGCAACCAGCGAAACGGGGTCAGATGATGGGCTGGTGATCGAAGAACCAGATGCCCCAACGCCACAGGTATGCCCACCAGTAATAACGTGCCAGATATTCCGGCACACCATCCAGAAAATTATTGGATAGATGCATTCTGTACAATCTTAAAGGATTTTTCTATGTTCGCTTTCCTCAATTTCATCCCTGAGGTTACTCATACACATAGACAACTTGCTGGCCTGTTCCGGGCTGATACGCTGATCGAACTGATATATCTCATCAACTTTTCCGGCAGCCCTGTTGATCCCCACCATGAAGCTTTCTTGTGATATTGAAACCACCAGATCCATGGTGTTGGCAAATTCCACCTTCGCCATATATGCATCATTATGTGATGGACCTGCGCCTTCATACACCACCGGCAACTCTCTTGATTCCGGTTTTATCCACGCTCGCCTAATTTTACCGATATCCAGATAGGTGATGCGACCATTGCGGAACTTCAGCTTGCCGTTCTCCGTTTCCACTTTTCTGGCAACTATCTTGACCGCACCGAAGTTATCGCCAGAATCTTTCAGGAATACTGTGATCAAGACATTGATCCAAATATCATCCTGAGTCTCGCCGGTGATCCGTAACCCGCATCCCGACTGTCGTCCCAAGTTGAAATATTCAACCGCCGCCAGATTCTGCTTAAGCGGAACGATCGAAGGAATCAGGATGTCATTAGGCGCAGCAACCGCAAACTGCGGAAGGAAGATCAGAATCCCGAGGAGAATATTGGCAAACTTCATTCGTCTCACCTACCGTTATTCGTGAGGAAGCTCATTGCTGTACGGGTTCAGAGTAACACAGCCCGAATTCGATGCTTCGACTCGTTATACGTTGAACAGGAAGTTCATCACATCGCCATCCTGCACCACATATTCCTTACCTTCAACACGCATCTTGCCCTTCTCTTTTGCACCCGCCTCACCGCCGCAAGCGATGAAATCGTCATAGGATATGGTTTGTGCACGAATAAACCCTTTTTCAAAATCGGTATGGATCACACCGGCCGCTTGCGGCGCGGTATCACCCTTGTGGATAGTCCATGCACGCACTTCTTTGACACCTGCGGTGAAATAAGTTTGTAGGCCGAGCAAGTCATAGCCGCTTCGTATCAAGCGATCCAGCCCCGGTTCATCCAGACCCAAGTCAGCCAGAAATTCTTTTTTATCGTCGTCATCCAGATCGGCGAGCTCTGCTTCGATCTTAGCGCATAATGCGACTACAGGCGCACCTTCTTTCGCGGCATGTTCGCGCAAGCGATCCAAGTGAGGATTGTTTTCAAAGCCATCTTCCAGCACATTGCCCACATACATCGCAGGTTTGATGGTAAGCAGACATAGTGGCTTAATCAGCAATTTTTCATCATCTGATAAATCAAGTGTTCGCGCAGGCTTTCCTTCATTCAAATGAGGGAGCAGCTTTTCCAGTACCGCCATCAACTTCAGCACATCTTTGTCGCCGGACTTGGCTTTCTTACCATCACGCTGGATAGCCTTTTCAACGGCAGTGAGATCTGCCAAAGCCAATTCGGTCAAAATCACTTCAATATCTGAAAGCGGATCAACCTTACCCGCCACATGCACGACGTTCTCATCATCAAAACAGCGAACGACATTAACGATGGCATCTGTCTCACGAATGTTAGCGAGGAATTGGTTCCCCAGCCCCTCACCTTTGGAAGCCCCGGCAACCAAACCGGCGATATCGACGAACTCTACAATCGCAGGCTGCATCTTCTGCGGCTTAACAATTTCCGCCAAACCCGCCATTCGCGCATCAGGCACCTCGACGATGCCGACGTTGGGTTCGATGGTGCAGAAAGGATAGTTCTCTGCCGCGATGCCCGACTTGGTCAGCGCATTGAACATGGTGGATTTGCCCACATTGGGCAGGCCGACGATTCCGCATTTCAAACTCATAACTTTTTCCTTTATGCACTATGCAGCTTCAACATCGCTGCTTCCGCTTTTCCTTCAATAATCAGGTGCGATACATCCTGTGCTTTTTGCATCGCCTCTTCTATCAGTTCCCGATCTTCACGACGCGGATCACCTAAAACATAATTGGATACTGCTGAACGATCTCCGGGATGACCGATGCCAATACGCAAACGCCAGAAATCCTTTGTGCTCAGATGAGCAATAATATCCTTCAGGCCGTTGTGTCCGCCATGTCCTCCGCCCTTTTTTAAGCGCGCCACGCCGGGAGGAAGATCCAATTCATCATGCACCACCATGACTTCCTCAGGTGCGATTTTGTAAAACTTTGCCAACGTACCAACAGCACGACCACTTCCATTCATGAAGGTTTGGGGTTTGAGCAACCACGCTTCATGACCGTGCAAATGACCCCGCGCTGTCTCACCATGAAATTTGTTTTCGTTCTTAAAATTTACATTTTGTGAACGTGCCAGTTCATCCACCCACCAGAAGCCGACATTATGTCGGTTGCCCTCGTATTCACGCCCTGGATTACCCAAGCCTACAATCAAGCGTATCGCTTTCATCCCAACTGAGTTCCTTAATGAAAAAACCCGCCATGCCGTTTGTCAGCAATGGCGGGTTCCACAGGAGCAAACCTGCTTATTTTGCTTCTTCCTTGTCAGCTTCAGCTGCTGCTGCCGTATCCTCAGAAGCTTCCTCCTCTGTTGAGGCTGCTTCAACCATACCGCGAGGTACTTTTACTACAGCAACGACTGCTTCACCTGTATGCGTTCCGTGTGTAGCGATTTCAACACCGTTTGGCATTGTCAGGTCTGACACGTGAACAGAATGGCCCAGCTCTAAGCTACCCAAATCAACTTCGATGTAGGCTGGCAGATCCTTAGGCAAGCAGGCGATATCCAGATCATGAAGAACATGACTGATCTTACCGCCACCGAGCTTCACGCCTGGCGCAACTTCTTCGTTGATAAAGTGTAAAGGCACTTTGATGTGCATCTTTTTCTTTTGATCGATGCGCTGGAAATCGACATGTTGAACTTGCTGGCGAAACGGATGCATGACGAAGTCACGCAACATGACAGTTTCCTTCTTACCTTCAACATTCAAAGTCAGAATCGATGCGTGAATTTCCTCGCCTTTCAGTCTGTGGAACATATCATTGTGATCCATGTCGATAACATTCACGTCACCCGAGCCATACACAACACCTGGCACGCGGCCGGCGTTACGCAGACGGCGGCTCGCACCCGTACCTTGCGCCTTACGAATTGTTGCTTCAATTTCTATGGTCATTTTACTTCTCCAAAAAACAGAATCATCCGCGACCAGATGATTCTTAAATATGGCAGCAACCAACATGGTTACCACCCAAAACTAATGTTCAACGCCTTTTCAGTGACCCTGGCCTCTATTCAGTAAACAGCGAGCTCACTGACTCCTCGCTATTGATGCGCCGTATCGTCTCTGCCATCAACTCTGCCGTACTCAATTGACGAATCCTCCCGCAATTACGCGCTGCATCACTCAACGGAATAGTGTCAGTCACGACCAACTCATCCATGGCAGAGTCGGTAATACGATCAATCGCAGGCCCCGACAATACCGGATGGGTGCAATAGGCCAGTACTCTGGCAGCACCCTTTTCCTTTAACGCATTGGCAGCTTCGCAAAGCGTATTTGCTGTATCCACCATATCGTCCATGATCAAACAGGTACGCCCGGACACTTCGCCGATGATGTTCATCACCTTTGCCACATTCGGCTTGGGTCGACGCTTGTCGATAATCGCTAGGTCAGCATCCATCTGCTTTGCCAACGCGCGGGCGCGAACCACTCCACCCACATCCGGTGACACCACGATCAAGTTCGGATAATTATGCTTCCATACATCAGACAACAGAATCGGGCTGGCGTAGATGTTATCTACAGGAATATCGAAAAATCCTTGTATTTGATCCGAGTGAAGATCCATCGTCAGCAAGCGATTCACGCCTGCACTGACCAACATATCCGCAACGACTTTTGCCGTAATCGCGACACGCGCCGAGCGGGGGCGACGATCCTGACGAGAATAACCAAAATACGGCATTGCTGCGGTGATACGTCCTGCAGAAGCGCGTTTCAACGCATCTACCATCACCATCACTTCCATCAGGTTGTCATTGGTCGGTGCGCAGGTTGATTGCAACACAAACACATCTTTACCGCGTACATTCTCATTGAGCTCCACCATGACTTCACCATCGGAAAAACGTCCGACCGTGGCACGTCCCAAGTGGATATTCAGGTGCCGCGCAACTGATTCAGCAAGCTTAGGATTGGCATTACCGGTGAACACCATCAAGCTGTCGTAAGACACGTGTAACCCCTTAAATAGAATGAAACGCAGGACTCATGCCCTGAAATCTGGTTTTGGCTGGGGCGGCAGGGATCGAACCTGCGAATGCCGGAATCAAAATCCGGTGCCTTACCACTTGGCGACGCCCCAATTCAACACTACAACACAGACAGCACAACAATAGCAGCTGTCAATCTGGCATCCAATCGTGCAACGGATGCTTATTCAAACCTTGCGTGACAACTCCACGCATCTCTTGCGGCAATTGACTCATTACGTCTTCTGCCTGACTGCGGCTGGAATATTCCGCAAATACGCATGCGCCCGATCCTGACATCATCGCTTTTCCGAAGCCATTTAGACACGTCAGATAACGTGCAACTTCAGGGAAAAGACCGCACACCACAGGCTGCAGGTCATTTCGCAACTGTTTCTGCCCTTCCAAGAGGGCGCGCATTGTGATGGAAACCGTGTCTCGTGTCAATTCTGAGCGCGTAAAAATCTGTGCTGTCGACACCTGTACCGGAGGAAAAAGTACGACATACCAAGCTTGCTCAAGTGTAAATGCCTGAAGAGCGTCGCCGACCCCCTCGGCAAAAGCATTTTCGCCGAACACAAACACCGGCACATCCGCGCCCAGAGTCAATCCAAGTTGCATCAGCCGTTTGCGTGACACTCCCAATGACCACAGGTGGTTTAGGGCTATCAGCGTCGTCGCAGCATCTGAACTGCCGCCCCCCAGCCCCCCACCCATCGGGATGCGCTTCTCAATGACAATATCCACGCCCAACTTGCAACCAGTCTCGGCTTGCAGCAACTTGGCCGCACGCACACACAGATCAGATTCTGCAGCCACACCCTCAATACTGTTGGTGCGATGTACCCCACCATCATCGCGCAAGCTGAAATGCAGCGTGTCTTGAAGGTCGATAAAACGGAACAGGGTTTGCAGCAGGTGATAGCCGTCCGGCCTGCGACCGACCACATGTAGGAACAGGTTAAGCTTGGCGGGGGCGGGGCAGGATAGTTTCATGGAATATTCCTCACTGATACTCCCAATCCCATTCATCAATCAGCAATAATACTTGAAGATTTTCACGGCTTAGTTTCAATCTAGCTGGCAGTTTGCCTTCATAACGCACATACTGAATCTCCCACCCATCCTGCTTCATCAGGCTGATGCGCCCCTCACTGTTATGTTCTATCCGTGCTGTGCTGTGCTGCGCTGGCAAGCCCAGCACCCAATGATGCAATCCATCCAATGGCAGGTGCCAGTGAAGTACTTGCTGCATCAATGTCCCCACATCGTGAGCCTGATAATGTTTACCATCGCTATCAAGCGTTGCATGGTCTGCGTCACGGAAAATACGTCCGACGGTACTGCCTAGTGGTGTGAGCAACAACAATTCGTCTGAAGATTCCTGATGGTTCCAGCGCAGCCCTGCCGAGTGCTTTTCACCGTTATTATTGATAGAGACACGGCCGCTCAAGGCAAACGGAACGTTTTCAGGTTGTACAGGCACAACGGATGGCTTAGCGCTGAATAATGCGCAGCCGCTCAGCAGTAAAACCGCTAATAAGTTAATCCAGCGAATCAAATTTCCCTCTTCTAAGGATTGAGACGCTCGATCACTGACTGTAGAACCGCATTTCCCGGATTCTCCTTCAAGCTGTCCTGCCAGATTTTATTCGCTTCACGCTTCTCACCACTCACCCATAATACTTCACCAAGATGGGCGGCGATTTCGGGATCAGCATCAAGCGAGTAGGCACGTCGCAATTGCTTTAAACTTTCATCATGCTTGCCGGTTAGAAAGTACGCCCAACCCAGACTATCTATGATCGCGGCATCATCAGGAGATATTTCTACGGCCTTCTGTACCAGCTCCATCGCTTCTGTAAGACGTACTTTACGTTCCAGCAAACTATAGCCCAAGGCGTTGTATGCATGCGCATGCTCGGGGTCGAGATCAAGCAATTTGCGCATCAATCGTTCAAATTCATCAAACTCATTATTTTTCTCCGCCATCATTGCGGTTTCATAGATTATCTCGGGGTGCTCAGGGTGCAACTCAAGGTTTTCTTTGAGTAATTGATATGCATCAGGGTAAAGTTTTTTCAAACGCAATATATTCACCCGAACCAACAGCAGCTTGACTTCCTGCTCTTCGCCAACAGGCTGTACGACATCCAATGATTGCTGTGCTTCATCGTACTGTCCGGTCTTGCTCAAAAGATAGGGGACGCGGATTAGTGCTTCAAACTGGTATTCCCCCCCTTTTACCTGACGGTAGTGTTCGAGTGCTTCCTGATTGTTCTTTTTTGCCTCACCTAATCGACCAAGATAGTAATGAACCGTGTCACGATCTTTTTTACCTTTTTCTAGAGACTGCTTAAATTGCTCCTCCGAGCGCGTCAAATCTTTCATCTGTAACGAGATCAACGCGATTGCGTACGACATATCAGGACTTCTTGGATTTTCATCTGAAAGTATCTGGAACTGGTCGCGTGACTTTTCGAACTGCTTTTGATCCAACAGCAGACGTGCATATTGCAGACGAATCTCCTTTGCGTCCGGGTACTGCTCAATATATTCCAGCAAAATATCAAGGCTCTGCAGCGGCGAATCTTTTTGCAACATTTGCGCCTCGGCAGAAACAGCCAGATCCCACTCCGGGCGCATATCGCGTGCAATCCTGATTTCACGCAACGCCAATTCATCATCCCCGGCTACACGCGCAATTTGTGCCACGGACCAATGTGATTCCGCCTCGTCAGGATAGACAGCTGCGATCTCCTGCATCACAACCAACGCAGCCGATTTATCATGATAGGGAGCCAGCAATTGATAGGTCTGTACCAAAACCGCACCAATAGGTTCTTTTGCGGTATCAAGCACTTTGAACAATTCGTCACGTGCTTCATCCAACTTACCCATACGCAAAAGCGCAGAAGCCAGCATACGCGTTGCCATCGGTGAATCCGGGTCTGCCTTCTGCCAGATTTTGATCGACTCTATGGCCTTATCAACCCGGCCGGATCGAATCGCCATATGCGCGGCTCGCATCGCTAACCGGGGGTCTTGTGTCTTTTTAGCCAGATTGGAACTACCCACAACAGCCACATCAACATCCCCGCGCTGCGCTGCGACTTCCGACACCAGAAAATCGAACAATATTTCGCTAGTTAACTCGACCTCAGGCAGCTTCATCACATGTGTAGCTAACTCTTGATCGTGCGCAACCGGATCCACCTTTACGGCTTGTTTGGGGGCTTGTACGCAAGCAGAAAGTAGCAAGCTTGCGCAAATAAGATATTTGGTCTGAATCATGTCGGCACTGCTTTTGATATGGGCGCACATAATAGGTTATATTTGACCAAACCTACAACCACGAAGACAGCAAAACATTGTCCTGTGCCCCACACGAAGTTACCCTTTCTGCAACCCGCCTGACGCGCCGCTTCGGCGGAAAAACCGTGATCCGCGACATATCCCTAGAGCTGAAGCGGGGTGAAGTGCTGGGACTGCTCGGACACAATGGCGCGGGCAAGAGTACTACGTTGCAATTACTGACCGGATGCCTGCACCCCGACAGTGGTGAAATCAGCGTCTGCGGAGTCGATCTCGTCCACCAACCGATCACGGCTAAAGCGCATATCGGCTACCTGCCGGAAATCCCGCCGCTCTATCGTGAACTCAACGTAAATGAATACCTGAAATATGCCGCCAGATTGCGCGGGATTGATTCTGCCAGCGTCAATGCTGCACTTGCACTGGCGAAGCAACGTTGCGGCCTGAATGGTGTAGGGAAGAAAAACATAAGCATACTGTCAAAAGGATACCAACAGCGTGTCGGTATCGCTCAGGCCATCATCCATCAACCAGATGTAATCGTACTGGATGAGCCCACAGTTGGGCTCGACCCTGCTCAGATTCGTGATGTACGTAGTCTGATTCGCGAATTGGGAGATTCCCATAGTGTGATTCTTTCCACCCATTTACTCAGCGAAGTTGAAAGCGTATGTGATCGTGTAGAAATACTGCATACCGGCGAACTGGTTTTCAGCGGTACGACTGCGGAGCTGGATGTTCGTGATGGGAAAACAGGCAATTTGGAAGAAAATTTTATTCGTCTGACAGAACAACACGAGGAATCAATTTGATTCGCCTAATCGCCATGCGCGAACTGCGCAGCCTTTTGGTGATACCTTCCACTTGGTTCGTGTTTGCCGTGCTGCAATTCATCTTCGCATGGTTCTTCCTGAATGCACTTGAGTCATTTCTTGATTTCCAACCACAGATGACGCAGATCGCCAATGCACCCGGCGTAACACACGTTATCACCGCCCCGCTATTCAATATGGCTGCACTGTTGCTGATGATGCTGGTGCCGATGTTCACAATGCGATTGATTGCAGAAGAACGACGCAACCAGACTTTTGCCCTGCTACTGTCATCTCCGCTTTCCAGCCTGAATATCGTGCTGGGGAAGTTTGTCGGGCTGCTATTATTTTTAATCTTGCTGATGAGCACACTCCCGCTGATGCTATACACACTGGCACCGGGTACGCAGCTCGATCATGGCCTGATTTTCAGCAACTGTCTGGGACTGATATTGCTCACCACCACTTATGTTTCGTTGGGATTGTATATTTCTGCGCTGACGACTCAGCCCGTGATTGCCGCAATCGGCGCAATGGCTGTGCTGGTTGGATTATGGTTGGTTGACCTTGGCGCATCCACGCCGGATTCGCCCTGGCATCATGTCTCACCGCTACATCACTTCCAGAGTTTCAACAATGGCCTGCTTGACAGTCGCGACATCATATTTTTCTTCGTGTTCAGCACAATATTTTTACTGCTGGCGATGCGGCGTATCGACAATAACCGCAGGTACGGATGAGCCATGTCGAATAAATTTCATTCATCCCCTGCGTTTAGAAATGTAATCTTTGTTCTGTTGCTGACAGTGGTTGCATTAGGTATAGGCTATCTCGCCACCCGCTTTCATGCTCAGCAAGACATTACACACAATGCTTATAATAGTCTTGATCTCGCCAGCATAACCGTGCTTGAGAAAATGGATGAACCGATCAGCATCACCGTATATGCGACTGAATACGATGCAAAACTGGGCGACATCCGCAAGATACTCGGCGATTTCATCTCGCTTTATCAACGATACAAATCAGATATTGAACTGACATTTATCGACCCCACAAAGGAAGAAGAAAAAACCCGTGCGGCAGGCATTCAGCTTAACGGTGAGATGGTGATCGAATATGCCGGGCGCAATGAGCACCTTACCCAGATCAATGAGCAGACCCTAACCAGCTCTCTGCTGAGCCTTGCGCATGCTCGCGACCAGCAAGTGCTGTATTTGGATGGTCATGGCGAACGCAAATTAGACGGCATCGCAAATCATGATCTGGGCAAACCGTTTGGCAACAGACTCAAGCAAATCGGCTTTCAACTTGGCAGCCTGAATCTGGCATTGGCACAGGGGATACCGGATAACCTTAGCGTGTTGCTCATCACCCAACCGCAAGTCGATCTGATGCCGGGTGAAACTGATTTGTTGTTGCAATATATCAAGCGCGGCGGAAACCTGCTCTGGTTGATTGATGCCGGGCCATTGCACGGGCTGGAACAATTAGGGGATAAGCTCGGCCTGAGCTTGCCTCCCGGTATCGTGATTGATCCGGCAGCCTCAAATGTGAATGCCCCTGCTCACTGGTCGCTGGGTGCAACCTACCCGCCGCATGACATCACACGCAACTTCAACCTGATCACCGTTTTCCCCTCTGCACGTCCGTTAATCGCCAAAATCGAGACTGACTGGCAACACCATGTTCTGGTGGAAGTCGCCCCGCGTGGTTGGGTGAGCAGCAAGGGTAATATCAATAAACCGCGCTTTAATGAGGAACATGACACTCCCGGCCCTGCCATCATTGCGATGGCCTTGCAGAGACAGGTCAATGATCGTAAACAGCGTATCGTTGTAGTCGGTAACGGTGCCTTTCTTGCCAACAGCTATGCCGGAAATGGCGGCAATGTCGATCTCGGTATCAACATTGTGAACTGGCTCGCTGGTGAAGAACACTTGATCACCTTGCAGCCTCGTTCCGCGAAGGACAGTAATCTTACGTTGAGCACTCTACACCTCAATATCATCGGGATCGTTTTCTTGCTTGTCGTCCCGATGTTACTGGCAGGTGTGGGTGGTTATATTTGGTGGAAACGCCGCCGTGCCTGAAAGATCGTCATGCAACTACTGCACTTGCTGTTGCTGCGTTAAAAAATGACTCAGAATCCTCACATACATGTTCGCGAACACCGACTCTTCGCCATTTTTCGCCTTACCTCAGCATCGCTCGTAACGTTACCTGACTACCTTTGTAAGGAGCCTATATGCCTGAATTGCCGGAAGTAGAAACGACCCGTAGAGGCCTTGAACAGCATCTTGTCGGTGCAACCATCAGCGATATTTTGATCCGCAATCATCAATTACGCTGGCCCATCCCTGAGAAATTGCCAAAACTATTACGGGGTTGCACCATTGCCTCGCTGCAACGCCGAGCAAAATATTTACTAATGGACTGTGGCAACGGTACACTGATTCTGCATCTCGGCATGTCCGGCAGTTTACGCATCCTTCCTGCAAACACACCTCCAGAAAAACACGATCACTTCGATCTCATGATCGACAGTGGCAAGCTGATGAGACTGCGTGACCCGCGTCGCTTCGGTGCAGTGCTGTGGCATCAAGGTGATGTCAACACTCACCCCCTACTTGCCAAGCAGGGACCAGAACCCCTGAAGCAAGAATTCAATGCCCCATATCTCTACCGCACTACACGTAAGCGTAGCGTCAGTATCAAACAATGCATCATGGATAATCACATTGTAGTCGGGGTTGGCAATATTTACGCTAACGAGGCACTATTCCGTGCGGGTATCAAACCGCAACTTGCCGCCGGAAAAATTAGCCTGCCGCGTTGTGAAAAACTGGTGTGGGAAATACGCGCCACTTTAACCGAAGCCATCAAACAAGGTGGCAGCACACTTCGCGACTTCGTCAACAGTGATGGCAATCCCGGCTACTTCCAGCAGACTTACTGGGTATATGGCAGAGCCGGTGAACGCTGTCGTGAGTGCGGTACAATCGTAAAACAAATCAAACAGGGCCAGCGTTCCAGCTTTTACTGTAATGCTTGCCAGAAATAACTGATGTCATTATCTGGAGATCGCTATGAAATACATCCTAATTGCCTTCACCCTGATACTTGTTTCTTGCGACAAACCTGAAACACCCATAATCGCTGAGACTCAGCGCGAAGCATTGGATAAGGCGAATGAGGTTGAGCAGATGATGCTCAACAATGCTGACGCTTTGAAACAAAGAGTCGAAGATGAGAGCAAATAATTTCGTAGCACTGTTTGCGCTATCGGCAAGTCTGTTCGCAAATATTGCCTATGCAGAAGCGCTTCCCCGCCCTGACCATGTCGTGATCGTGATTGAAGAAAATCGTGGTTATTCACAGATCATGGACAAACGCAACCGCGACTCTTATATCCATGCATTGGCAAAACGTGGTGCGCTGATGGTGCAGTCTTTCGGCGTGGCTCATCCCAGCCAGCCCAATTACCTCGCACTATTTTCCGGCTCGACGCAGGGTGTGCGCCGGAATAGTTGCCCACATCGTTTCAACGGCGACAATCTCGCCTCGTCACTGATAGATGCCGGGCTGAGTTTTGCCAGCTATTCAGAGTCACTCCCCAAAATAGGGGATCTAAGTTGCTCCTCCGGCTATTACAAGCGCAAGCATAATCCGGTGGCAAATTGGCAGGAGGCCGGACACCTGCCTGCCTCAATCAATCTTCGTTTTGCTGATATTCCGTACGACTATTCCGAGCTCCCAACGGTGTCGTTCGTGATTCCCGACCAAGCCAACGATATGCATGACGGAAGCTTTGGAGAGGCTGATCTATGGTTGAAAAAGAATATCGATCCCTATGTCGAATGGGCATTCGAAAACAACAGTTTATTGATCCTCACTTGGGACGAGGACAATTACCGCGAAAACAATCACATCTACACCGCATTCATCGGCCCGATGGTCAAACCCGGCATTAGCATGCAGCGTATCAATCACTATAATGTGCTGCGTACGTTGCTGGATTTTTACGAACTGCCTGCAATCGGAGCAAGTCACAATGCAGATCCGATTTCGGGGATATGGAAATCAACGTCATCACAAGAATGATTAAAACAGATAGCGACTAGTCGTTCAAAGAACTTGCTTGGCAAATTGGGCTGGTGACTGGCTTTACTTACTGTCTATTGCACCTGCTCTCCCCGAGCCAGCCACCGTTATCACTTTGCGGTCAGTCAAATCAATCTGGCGAATTTTATGATTCCCTTGATCGGCAATATACAGTTTGTTGCCATAGTTGGTGATACCGAAAGGTGTCGCGAACGATGCTTCTTTGCCAACGCCATCTAACATTCCATTTGACCCGTTCCCTGCAAACCTTGTGACCTTGCCTGTGGCGATCTCAATCATACGTATGGTATGGCTTCCGGAATCGGCAACAAATAACGCACCTGCAACGAGTGCAACTTCGCTCGGATAGTTAAATGAAGCGGCTTTACCAATGCCAGTCGCAGTACCTGCTCTCCCCGAACCTGCCAAAACATCCATCTTGCCACTTGATAAGTCAATTCTTCGTATGGTGTGATTGTCATAATCTGCAACGTATAACATGTCGTTATCGATCACGATGCTACCTGGGAAATATGGCAATTTGCTTTCACGTCCACTCAGCCATCCGCGCTTGGGAAACACAGTAGAAACATTACCAGTCTCAATATCAACGATGCGAATGGTTTTATTAAAATAATCTGACACAAATAATTTCTTACCTGAAATGGCAATGCCACGAGGTGAATTAAATCTTGCATCTGCCCCGGCTTTATCTACATCACCAGCAACTCCGGCACCGGCCAGCGTGGTGACTTGTCCATTAATAAGATTAATACTCCGCACTGAGTGATTTCCTGTATCTGCCACATACAGATACAAACCGTCAGTCACAACACCACGAGGGTGATTAAAGGATGCAGCTTCGCCAGTGCCATCAGCATTTCCTTTATCTCCCGAACCTGCCAACGTATCCACTCGTCCGGTTGCGATCTCTATCATGCGTATCTTGTGATTATTTGTGTCCGCCACATATAAATTCAGGCCATCGGTCGCAATACTTTGCGGTGAATTAAAAGATACTACTGATAAATCATTTCCGTTTTCACTCTCACTGTTAGTGATACTTGCTTGAGCTGATGATACAGGCTCGACAGCCCCCTCAAGACTCTCAGTCTTTGACAATTTTTTTGCTCTCGATTCATTGCTGTCACTTTTACCCATGACTATTGGTTTATCTACAATCTTTGTTGCAACAGGTGCGAGTATTACTTGTACTTTTGCTGGTTCTGGTTCTGGTTCTGGTTCTGGTTCTGGCGTTGGCGTTGGCGTTGGCGTTGGCGTTGGCGTTGGCGTTGGCGTTGGCGTTGGCGTTGGCGTTGGCGCAGATTCGACTTTCACCGACTCAGTTGCAAGCTGGGCTTTCATTGGCTTTCCGGGCACAATTTCGGGTGAGAACTCAGCCGTATCATTCCTCGTAATGATGACTGTTTCAGTCTGTTGAAAATTCTCTTTAGGTTGAGCTATGCTTTCACTTCGTATCAGCTCTACTGATTTTTGTTCACTCCCTGAGCCTTGAATTGGTGCTGAGCTATCAGGTTCTAAAGTGTGCAATTCATTTTCAATAAATCGCGCCGCCGACTTAGAGGTGTGTTCTGTCTTCAACACAAGTGTAGGCTTTTCTTTTTCAACATAGCCTCCCATCACAACAGTAACGACCAAAATCACTCCGGCAAGGATGACTAACAGTGTCCAGAAAAATCCCCGAAGACGATTATTTTTCGTGCTCGTATTGATGGTGCTTATTGTCATAATTAGATTTAGGCATTCATAAATGCCAAAAGTCCTGTTGAGAAAAATTATTGGCGCCGCGGCGCCAATTTGAATCTGAATCGCAAATACAGTTTTCTATAGCCGCTATGAATGAATGCACTAATAATTGGTACTTGCTTCGGCAACGATTGTTTGTCCTGAATACAATTTAACTGAAAAGTCATGTTGCTCTGCCTTATCCTTACCGATCTTCAACACGCAAAGCTCCTTCTCAACGCCAGATTTCAGAATCACTTTTCCGGATTGCCGAGTGCGAGCCTGGTTTCCGTTTGTACTTTTTTTCTCGGTAATCAGTTCATAGGTCAGGGTTGCATCTTTTTCAGCAACCGCAGTAGCTGAAACCACCATCATGCCCTGTTCCATAACACCTTCAACCCAGACTTCATATTCATCACTCTCAGCCACGGCAGCTCCATTTCCAAACAACAAGCTCAACCCCATTACAGCAACTTGTAGAATACCGAAATTCATGATCAATTCTCCTGCGTAACATATGCCTGGTTATAATCACCATGTTGCTTTACACCTACCACTAACCCACTTCCGGATTGGTTTACGACAGCAGAGTTATACAAACCTATCTGCTCTACCTTTGCCGAATTTCCCTGACCTAGTTGATTAACTCCGACACGATTGGCATAACCATCCTGATATAGATTAACTAGATTTTCATCGCCCTCTTGCTGAATCCGTGCTGCTTGCCCCTTGCCCATTTGGGTTGCTTTCACTTTATTTTGATTGCCCAATTGGGATATTGGCAGCACATGCCCAGACCCTTTTTGTTTTGCATTGACATAATTCAGGTCGCCTTGTTGAGAAATATCAACGGTACTTGGCCCCAATGCCGTTCGATCTCCCAGTTCTGGAAAGCCTGCGATCATACCCGGCTCACCGGTTCCGAAATCATGGTCACGAGATTCTTTTTTATGACTTTTATGATTATCAGAACCATAATGCTTATCATCTGCTTGTGCTGATACAGAAAACAAAGCTACCAACATCAAAACCAAGAATTCTTTTCTCATATCGGCTCCCCACCAGTTTTTTGTTGCTGAGCTTCATTTATATATTTTTGCAGCACAGGTGAGGCCAGATCATCTGCGCTGAACAACGACCAGCTATTGTCTTGTATGCCTTCTGCAATCAAATGTATAACCGCAGCCTCTATTGAATCTTGCACACATAACTGAGATGGTTCGTTACTGGTAAATCCCACATCAGATTCAAACAAGTTTTTGAATGAAGTGAACTTGAATACATTGGCTGCAAGCTGATATGAGTAAATTGTTTTCGTGGTTGATATGCTGTTCAAAATCTGCCCTGTTCGCACATCCACTGCCCGCAAATTTGTAGTCACTTGATCTACACGATATTGCTTATTGAGGCCGATACCCAGATATCTGGCACCAGTGCCTCCTGTCTTAACGTTTGAATCGTAGGCAATGATGCCGCCTTCAATCAAAATGCTGGCCGACATTAGCGGTGGGACAGACAATTTTTCATTATTTAGCTCCAATGCTCGAATGATTTTCCTTTCGGTCAGCAGGTTCTGCAAACCTTCGCGCTCTACCGGAATAAACCAATCTGAGTCATTCAGTGCCTTAACCAACATCGACGTTGCTCCCTGAGTGACTGCAGTAGATAGCTGATTCTCTGAGGAGGGCTTGTATTGACCTGTCTGGTCGCGAAATCCATACACTGCCGCTACGATTTTCCCCTTGGTGCGTGGCAACTGAATAAGATCAAGGTGGGTTTGCGTGGCAACCGTCAAATGTGGCGGCATAGATTCGACAGTATTTATTTTCGAAGTTGCGCAACCATTCAATGTGAAAATCAGCAGCGACACAACCATGTGGGTCAGATACCGTCTCATTTCGATTTCGAGGAATGCTTTCATATCAATCATTTCTCCGGCTTAAGGCACACAAGCTGTGACGCCAGTTTGAGCACTACCCGGCTGACAAACTGAGAACGTAGTACTTTGTCCGGTAGACTTATCAAGCACCCCAACCTCCATCTCGCCTGTTCCAGCTAAATTGGTAATCGTAATTGTGAAGTCCGCTGTTTGTAGCGGCTGTGCCGTTGCAACCAAATTACCATTTGTGTCGACCAAGCCCCCACCAGCTGTATACGACAAACGACTAACGATTGAACGCTGCAATGATTCGCTGAATTGCTGTGCCGGTGTTTTCTTATTGTTTATAAGATCAGGATCTTTGAAATTATTGATAGCCTGCGCTGCATTTAACAATACCGGCCCATTTTGAGGGTTACCGCCAAACGCCGGGTTGACTGGCGTGTAAATCAAATTAGATGCAGAAGACGTTGCTATCAGCAAACACTGCATACCCAAAAATGCGATTCCGAAAAATATAATTGATAATTTATTCATATCCCCGTCCACTTTTTAAATCCACCTTAAAATTCCTCGGTAGCCATATCCCGGCTATTTAGCAATTCTTCCGCCTGAATCGCTGTTATGCCCTGCCTGACTGTCTGAGCTGCATATGTTCCCATTCCTTCAAGTACGCTTTGCTTGCTCATTCGTACAAATGCCGAGTAAAGCTTGCGGTATCTATATTCAACCCACACTTTGTTGGCACCTCTTCCAGCCGGTCTCTCATAAACCACTACGTTGTAGCGCGTACTTCCATTCTGATTGCTCCAGGCATTTACAAATGCACGAAAAAACTCATGCCCTTGAGGGGTAATTGTCTGGTCTATCACCAAACCTGAAATACTGTCCTCATAATGACTTCCTTCTCGAAGAACTGCGTTGGCCTCTTCCTCTGCATTAGCCTGATTCATCAGTACGATGCTACATAGCATCATTTGCATACAAAGAATCAGGTTAGCAATTAACTTCCGCATAATACTCAACGTATCCGATCTTCGATCGGGTGGCGATTTGCCTACCCTTTTTGTGTTTGCTGGGCATATCCAGATGCCCAACACCCTAAAATTTTGAGGGTGGACAATAAATCGCCCACCCGTCCGCAGGATCAACCTGCGGTTACTACCTTAGTGTTGCGCAATGCTTGCGCTGTTGTTGCTACCACCCATCTGGGTGATTGTTGCCACAGCACCTGTACCTTGCTGCATTACAGTAGCCATGTTGTTCAAACCACCGTCTTGGGTAACTGTTGCTACCGCAAACGCTGCATCACCTTCTTGAGCGATGTCTGCTGTGTTGAAGCTACCACCTGTTTGTGCAACGGTTGCCATGTTGGTATTACCATCTTGGTAAACATTTGCAGTCAAGTCACTACCAGCAGTTTGGGCGATATCAGCCATGTTAGAAACATCGCTTTGTGACACGCTTGCATTCAGGTTGGCGCCATTGCTCTGAGTAACAGTGGCTACGTTGTAGCCGTCATCCTGAATAACAGTCGCATTGCTGCTTGTAACTGAATCCTGTGATACATCAGCAATATTGCCATCACTGTAAGACTCATACTGAGTCACAGATACACTGCTTCCCATTGCAACTGTTTGAGAGATAGCTACTGAGCTGTTGTTACCATCTTGATCAACAGTTGCTGAATTTCCTACACCATCGCCGAGTTGGCTGATAGATACCATATTGTTATTACCTGTTTGCAGAACGCTTGCAATGTCACTTGTACCGTCCTGATCAACAGTTACTGATAGATCGTTACCATTCACCTGATCAACAGTCGCCACTTCTGACTCGTCACTTTGTGAAACGCTAGCACTCATATTTGTACCGTCAGTCTGATTGACTGTAGCGATGTTATTAAAGTCGTCTTGAATAACGTCAGCACTAGCACCAGCAGTGTTGGTTTGAGATACTGCGATGTTGTTGTTATCGCTATATGATTCGTACTGAGTCGCAGTCACGCTTGAACCCGGCGCGTCAGTCTGGTTGATGTTTACAACACCATTGCTACCCTGCTGGGAAACAGTCGCTGAGTTGTCGCTTCCAGTTGTTGTAACGTTAGCAATTGCGTTAAATGTATTGTCTTGCAAGATGCTAGCACTGTTACGGTCACCAGTCTGATCAACAGCTGCTGTGTTGTCAGCACCTTCAAGCTGAGTAATTGCAGCCTGGTTCTCTGTGCTGGATGATTCAGGTGTACCTGCATCAATTCCAGCCCAAGCTGAATTTGCTGCGAACAATGCGGCAACAGCCAATGACAGTATGGTTTTGCTTGATTTCATATACTTCTCCTTAAGTTAACAATGAAAAAATAGAGCATAAAAGAATCCGTTGACAGCAATAAATACTGCCGACTGAGTCTTGGTGTTTCCTTCCCTGCTGCTCCAGTTGTACCTTCCAAAACACCGCAGCGAATGTTCTGACGAAGCTAGCTATTGCAAAGGGCATGCCAACAATTCTTTTTTGAACTTTTATTTTTACTTACAGTCTGCTGAATGTGTCTTGAAGCAGCGTGATTACTAGGCTTTAGTAAGTACGATAAAATTCACATTAATTATTCTTCCCTTCAAGACAACTTCACATTTATCATTCGTCCAGCAAACTGCTTCTTGAAATATCAAAACTGTTGCTGAATTCTCAACACATAACTTTTCTAATTAGCGCTCTCGTCCATGACAACAACGCAATCAAACCTCCAGCGTACTTTGCGCAATAAAAATAATGTTCTGCTGGTTTCAATGCTTGGCCTGCTTCACTTGGTGATTATTACTGGTGCAGATAATTCATCGGTATATCCTCTGTTGTTATCACACCTTGGTGTATTTCTGATGTGGCAACCCCTTTGGCGTGGCGAAGACAAAATTGGTTTCCGGGGAGCAATCTTCATTCTGCTGGCGTTCGCTGTTGTGCTTATCTGGTTAAACTGGATGCTGCTGATCTTTTGGATGGGCATCCTGCTGGGATTGATCGGGGGGCGCGCTTTTTCGTCTAGCTCTAAATGGGGTAAACGTTTTTTTCTCTGCGCAATCTTCTATGTCCTGTTAATGCTATTAGGCTGGGTGGTTCCCAGTGCGCTTTCATTAGATGAAATGGATACCTTTTCAAAAGGTTTAATGACCTATTTCATGCCTGTTTTCCTACTGTCCATGCTGTTAATTCCGAACGAAATTGAGCAAGATCATCAAGAACGTGCTGTAGATTTTTTCTATAGCTTGTTGCTAGTAACCCTAGTCACCATATTGATCTTAGGTGCGATCGTCATCATGCTATTAGGAGAAACCAGCTATCAGATCGCGTTAATGGAACTAACCTTCATTATTGCCGGCCTGCTTATCTTTTTAAGTTGGATGTGGAATCCACGTTTTGGGATGTTGAGCCTGCAGCAAGGTTTTTCGCACTATTTATTGAATATTGGCACACCGTTCGAAGAATGGCTTACCCAACTGATTCGTCATGCTGAAACGCAGCCTGACTCAGCTGCATTTCTTACCTACTCAATGCACACATTGGAAAATCTGCCATGGATTACAGGCGTAGCATGGCAAGCACCCGATGGTGAAGGTTCAATAGGCGATCAATCACACCATCAACTCAACTTGAAAGCTGGAAATCTTGAAATGCAGTTGTGGACGGGTCAACCAGCCAGCCCGACAATGATTTTGCATGTGCATCTGCTGTCACAGCTTATCGGGCATTTTCATCGAACCAGGCAACGTGAAGTACGCATGCGCCAAATGACCAAAATGCAGGCCATTCATGATACCGGCGCAAGGTTGACCCATGATGTAAAGAATTTACTGCAAGCTTTGACGTACTGGACTACTGCGGCACAACAAGAGGGACGGGACGAGGGCTTCAGAAATTTGATGCAGCGCCAACTCCCTCAACTTAAAGATAAATTAAAGATCACGCTTGAAAAGTTAAAGACTCCGCACGCCGAATCAAGCGACAACCTGACCAGTGCTGAAATCTGGTGGAATTATTTAGAGGAAAATTATGAGAATGAAGGAGTAACTTTCCAGCAGCAACATCTTGCAAAAAACATACGTATTCCTGCTGAGTTATTCAATGGTGTGATTGAAAATCTATTGCAAAATGCTATCAGAAAACGTGATGTCAACCCCGACATTTCCATCACCGTTGCATTTTTAACTACTCCAGATTTAATCGAGTTGAAGGTTTGTGATAGCGGAGATGCTGTAGAGGATCACATTGCTCAAAAATTATTTCAGGAAGATATCAGTTCCAGAGATGGATTGGGTATTGGCTTGTATCAATCCGCACGCTGGGCAACTCAATATAACTACGTACTGAGTCTAAGCAGGAATGATGACGGGGCGGTCTGTTTCAGACTAAGTTCACAGTGCCCCGATCAGTGAAAGTTGCTAGGTACGAGAGCCGTATTGCCGCATTCGACTATATAAGGTAGAACGCTGAATACCCAGTAATTTTGCGGCTTGTGATAAATTCCCATTGGTTATATCCAAAGCTGCCTCAACATAGCCTTGCTCGTATTGCTGCAGCATGGAATCTAGATCTATCTGTCGCTTCAAGCGTAATTGCTCCTTAGCTGCATCAATGATGGATTGAATATCTCCAGATACTGGCTTGGGACTCTCATCCATTTCAATGGCAGATTCCATATCCAACTCAGGCAACAATTTTTCCCGCGAAATACTTTGCCCCGGGTATTTAGCACTCAGTCGAATCACAATGTTACGTAATTCGCGCACATTGCCAGGAAAGGTGTATGAAGACCACAGCACCTGAGCTTGCTTATCTAGAGTAAACTGCGTAGTGTTGCCTTGCTTGGCATAAAAATCTCGGAAATGTTCAAGCAAGAGCACCTTATCGTCATCCAGTGATCTAAGTGGTGGCACATGGATTGAAAACACTGAAAGCCGATGAAATAAATCTGCACGAAAACGACCGGCTTTTACTTCTTTGCGCAGATCACGGTTAGTAGCAACTACAATTCTGGCGTTAGAACGACGACTTTGCGTTTCACCGACACGTTGAAATTCTCCATTTTCGAGCACACGCAATAATTTGGATTGCAACTCCAACGGAAGCTCTCCAATTTCGTCCAAGAACAACGTACTGTTTACAGCATCCTCAAAGTATCCCGCGCGCGCATTAGTAGCACCTGTAAAGGCACCCTTGGTATAACCGAATAATGTTGGCTCGACCAATGTAGGAGAAATTGCAGCACAATTTAGCGCAAAATAAGAAAGCTCACCTCTGCTGCTCAAATTATGTAGCGAAGAAGCCACTAGCTCCTTGCCGCATCCAGATTCTCCCTCAATCAACACTGGAAAAGGTGCTTCTGCATATTGCACGATTTGCTGTCGTAGCCTTTGAACAGGCAGGCTATCTCCCATGATCCCACTACGGGATGTTGCTGCAACATGCTCTTTATCATGTGCTTCTAGCACACCCATCAGCAGAGTTCGCAACTCCTCAAACTCACATGGTTTTTGGATAAAATCAATGGCACCGATAGTACGAGCATGTCTTGCATTATCACTATCGTCTTGACCTGATAACACAATGACCTTGATGTTTGGGTCTCGTGCGAGCAATTCGATAATCATCCGGAAGCCTTCGTCAGGCCGATTTGGCACTGGTGGCAAACCCAAATCCACCAAAGCCAATTGCGGAGGAGCATCAAGTTTATCAAGCAAGGTCTCTGCTTCAGCTCTGGAAGCAGCAATATGCAAATTAAACTCACCATTCAGGACATGCTCAAGTGCATCAGTAATGAACGTATCATCGTCCACTACAAGTAGTGTTGGCTTATTCTCTCTATGCGCGTTCAAAAATCAATTCTCCAGAAATGCAATATCTGCGATTCAGACTATATGCCCGTTAAAAAAGAACATTATTGTGTACCTAACGTCTAACCTACAAATCATAACTGATGTCCACTCATTCGACATTGCTAATTTATCAGCATGGATAATGAATTCTACTAGCCCTTTTCCGCCATCAGCTTTTCATACTTGGCTTGCAACTCCTCTTTGCTTTCAGAGCGGTCAGGATCAGTCGGGATACAGTCTACCGGACACACCTCAACACATTGCGGCGTATCATAGTGACCAATGCATTCGGTGCATTTATTCGGGTCGATAATGTATATCTCATCACCTTGCGATATCGCATCATTCGGACATTCAGGTTCGCAAACATCGCAATTGATACATTCATCGGTAATTAATAAAGCCATACTATTTCTCCTGTTTCAATTCAAAGTAATTCTATATTTCAGCGAATTTGTTAAGCAATTTTTCCAAAACATATGGCGAGACGAATTTACTGACATCGCCACCAAATCTAGCCACTTCGCGCACAATCGTCGCAGAAATAAAAGTGTAATGCTCTGCCGGTGTCAAAAACAGTGTCTCTACTTCCGGGTAGAGATTGCGGTTCATCCCCGCCAACTGAAATTCGTATTCAAAATCAGATACCGCTCGCAACCCTCTCAACACTACACGCGCATCGTGAGATTGCACAAAATTCATCAATAAACCGTTAAACCCTTCCACCCGAACATTGGGGAAATCGGCGAAAACTTCCTGCGCCATATCCACCCGTTCTTCTAGACTGAAAAGTACTCTTTCACGGCTTTCAGCGACTGCAACGATGACCTCACCGAATAATCCGGAAGCGCGACGAACCACATCCTCATGTCCGCGAGTGATGGGGTCGAATGTTCCCGGATAAACCACCTTAGTCATCTTGAATCCAATCTTCCGGCAAATCGCGGCGTCGAGTGCTCGCTCATTCCTTGTCTATCAAATCGATATGCCTTCGTCATTCGCTGTTCGGCTCCTTGCCATTCATCCAGAATATTGAATTTATTTTAACTTTAGTAATTGGTAATTCACCTGCCCTGCCTTGCCGGATTTCAATACTTCCCAAACAGAAGGCATTTCAATCGCTGTGCCAGCCTCGACGTAAACCACGCCATTATCTCGCAATCGCTGTGGCAATGCTTCCAACAATTTGGGCATTAGGTCACTCTGAAAGGGCGGATCCAGAAAAATCACATCATACCGCAGCTCATCCCTCAGAACGAATTTTAGCCCATCCTGACCATGCACAAAAACATTAGCGCATCCCAGTGTGCAGATATTTTCCCGCAACGCATTTAGTACCGTTCGGTTATGCTCAACCATCACCACGCTTTCAGCACCACGAGAAACTGCTTCGAAGCCTAGCGAGCCGCTGCCGGCAAACAAATCCAGACAGGTTCGACCATGCAGAGTTTGACCCAGCCAGTTGAACAAGGTCTCACGAACGCGATCCGGGGTCGGGCGGAGTCCTTCAGCTTCAGGAAAGCGGATGATGCGACTACGGAGTTCCCCTCCCCCTATCCTGACTTTATTCGTCTTCAAGCTATTCTGTCGCCACCTCTGGTGCGCCCACGATCACTGTTGCCATCGCTTCGGGGTCGATACGGCGCGAAAACGCATCTTGTATCTGCTCTACAGTGATACTCTCAACCTCATCTGCAAAATCGTCCAGATAAGTAAGCGGCAAATCGTAATAACCAATGACACCCAAGTAGCTGATGATTTTACGATTACTGTTTATCCTGAGTGGGAACCCGCCAATGAGATTATCCTTGGCTGCCTGTAATTCTTTATCGGTCGGGCCGTGCTCAATAAATTCAGATAAGGTTTTGCGCACCAACTGCAATGCTTCGTCAGCCTGCTCTTTCTTTGTTTGTAAACCAATCTGGAATACCCCAAGCTGCTTCAAAGGCATGAAGTAGCTGTATACGCTGTAAGCCAAGCCGCGCTTTTCGCGTACCTCCTCCATCAATCGGGATACAAACCCACCCCCGCCAAGGATATAGTTTCCTACGTACAACACCTTATAGTCTGGATCTTTGCGCGACATTCCCGGTGAACCGACCAAGATATGACTTTGTGTAGCCGGATGTTCAATACGCTGTTCACTTGGCGCAATCTGCATAGCAACTTCAGGCAACTCATGTTTTGCATCTGATGCAGGCAGCTTGGTGGTGAGATTATCAGCGATCTTTTCTGCCAACTGTCGGGAAACATCACCCATAATGGCAACCACTGCCTTGCCGGGGTTGTAATGGGTACGATAAAAATCCTTAAGGTCAGCCACCGAGATTTTTTCCACACTCTCGACCTCGCTCATCAGCCCGTAGGGGTGATCTCCGTATATCGCTTTCCTGAATGCCTTATCAGCAATACTGCCAGGTTTCGTCTCAGCCTCTTTCAACGCTGCAATTTTTCGCGCTTTCTCCCTAGACAGAACATCCTCCGGGAAAACTGGTGTTTGAAGCACACGCGCCATGATGTCCAACGCTTGATCACGCACTTCGACTTGGCTGAGTGTACGAACCGATATCCCAGCCATATCCTGACTAAAATCACCACCCAGGACAGCCCCGATATCAGCCATACCAGTCGAGATTTCGTCCTCGCTCATGCCTGCTACACCCAAAGCCAGCATACGACGCGTCAAACTTGCCACACCTGCTTTATCGACTGCATCAAAGCTACTGCCTGCTGCAAAATTTACTGAGACATCCAGCATGGGAATATTGTGATCTTCGACAAACAGCACTTTTGCACCGCTTTCACTTTGCCAGTGCTGGATTTTCGGTGTGGCAGATGCCATCCCGGCAGTACAGCACAACGCAGCAACCGAAAGCACGGTCATAATCTTCGCTTTAATGGCCATGACTCATCCCCCTTATTTGCGCCTTTGGCTTACCCGAAAGTGGCTGCGGGTCAAGCACAGCAACCGTCAAATTGTCATCCTGCAAAAATTCTTTTGCAACCTGCTGCACCTGTTCAGTAGTAACTGCCTGTAGCTTATCCAGCATCAATGCAAGCGCATCATGACCATAACCCATGCTCTCCATTTGTCCAATCTGCATCGCCTGATAGAACAGTGAATCCAGCTTGAATACCTCAGCCGCCGTGACCTGTGCCTTGATGCGTTTCAATTCTTTCTCGTTCACGCCCTCGCTCACCAATAGTGCGATCTCTTGCCTCAACGCAGCCTCGACTTCAGCTACATTTTTGCCTTCACTGGGCGTAGCATCAAACAGGAACAAGCTCGGCCCTCGCGAGGTAGAGTCATATCCAGCGCCCGCAGAACTCACTATTTTCTGCTCACGCACCAGATGCTTGTTCAGGCGGGCAGAAGCATTTCCATCCAGAACGCCAGCTAGGATTTCCAGCGCGTAAGGCTTCCAGTCCTGTTCAGGATCCTGAATCTTCGGGGCGCGATAGGCCATGAAGATTTGCGGCAGCTCTGCCGGCGCTTTTACGACTAAGCGCTTGACTCCTAATTGCGGCGGCTCTGAAAATTCTCTGCGGACCACCTCTTGCACCCGGCTTTTGATCGGACCGTAATATTTTTTAGCCAGTGCAAATACCTCTACCGCATCGACATCACCTGCAATCACCAAGGTTGCATTGTTAGGCTCATACCATTTGTTGTACCAGCTTTTCGCATCTGCCACGGTCAATGCTTCCAAATCATTCATCCAGCCAATAACAGGGTGTTGGTAGGGATGTTGCTGATAGATGGTCGCCATCATCGTTTCGTACATCAATGATTGAGGGTTGTCATCGGTACGCATCCGGCGCTCTTCTTTGACCACATTCACCTCTTTGGCAAACTCTTCGGCAGTCAGATTCAAATTACGCATTCGGTCCGCCTCCAACTCCATCGCCAAGGGTAATTTGGACTTATGCAGTTGCTGAAAGTAGGCAGTGTAATCAGAACTGGTGAATGCATTTTCACGACCACCTGCTGCGGCAATGCGCTTTGAGAACTCTCCCGCTGGTACGTCTTGCGTCCCTTTGAACATCATGTGCTCAAGCACATGCGCAATGCCGGTCGTGCCTGTGCTTTCATCCATAGCGCCCGCCTTGTACCATATCTGCTGTACCACCACAGGTGCGCGGTGATCTTCTTTTACGATTACTTTCAATCCGTTTGATAGCGTACGCTCGAAAACTTCAGCATTTGCTGCATTAAAAGCACAACCAAAAAATAACGCGATGTAAAATAGAATAAATCTCATGTCCCTAGCCCTTAAAGGTGTAATCGGCATAAAATGCCGCGCATATTATATGCGACATTTTTCAGCTCACCGAGCTGACTCATTACGACTGCAAAATTCAATACATGTTCAGTTTCCTGAAAAAAAGTTCTACCGATACCGCTGACGCAAAACCTGATGGTGGCTGGTTCAAACGTCTGAGAAATGGGCTTTCCCGAACCGGAGGCCAACTTAGCGACCTGTTCAGCGGTGGCGGGAAGATCGACGATGAATTATATGAGGAACTGGAAACTATCCTGATCACTTCAGATGTGGGCATGGATGCAACCCGCGCACTACTGACAGATTTGCGCCACCATGTGAAAGAACATCGCTTGAGCGAAGCTTCCCAGATGAAAGAAGCACTCGCATACTGCCTGCTCAAACTACTCAAACCACTGGCACAGCCACTTGACGCTTCCTCTAAAAAACCTTTTGTGATCATGATGGTAGGTGTAAACGGCGCAGGTAAAACCACTTCTATCGGCAAGCTTGCAAAACACCTGCAAAGTCAGGGGCTATCAGTGATGCTCGCAGCAGGCGATACTTTCCGCGCCGCGGCAAGAGAACAACTGATGACTTGGGGAGAGCGCAATAACGTGACTGTGGTCGCTCAGCAGAGTGGCGACTCTGCTGCGGTTATCTTTGACGCGGTGCAATCCGCACAAGCGCGTAAAGTAGATGTCGTACTGGCCGATACCGCCGGACGATTGACCACGCAAGCTAATCTGATGGAGGAGATCAAAAAGGTAAAGCGCGTCATCGGCAAAGCATTACCCGAAGCCCCTCACGAAGTCCTGCTGGTGCTGGATGCCAACACCGGGCAGAACGCGCTGAGTCAGGTTAAAGCTTTCGATGACGCACTCGACGTGACCGGCTTGATTCTCACCAAACTTGACGGTACGGCAAAGGGGGGCGTGATCGCTGCGATCGCCAAAGCTCACCCTATACCTGTACGTTTCATCGGGGTGGGTGAAGGGTTGGATGATTTACGCCCGTTCATTGCAGAAGATTTCGTTGCAGCATTGATGGGGCTGGACGAATGATCTCGTTCAGTCAGGTCAACAAACGTTATCCGGGCGGCTATCAGGCGCTGAAAAACGTTTCGTTCAATGTAAATGAGGGCGAGATGGTATTCCTGACCGGACATTCCGGTGCAGGCAAAAGCACCTTACTCAAACTAATTGCCGCGATAGAAAGGCCGAACTCGGGCAGTGTGCTGGTCAACAATCAAAACGTGGGCGTGCTCAAGGAGCGTGCACTACCCTTTCTGCGTCGCAATATCGGCATCATCTTTCAGGATCACAAGCTATTGTTCGACCGTAGTGTGTTCGATAATGTGATGTTGCCGCTACAGATATGCGGATTCGATCGTAGGGAGAGCGCTAAGCGGGTGCGTGCTGCGCTCGATAAAGTCGGACTGCTCAATCGAGAAAAATCCAACCCAATCTCGTTATCCGGTGGCGAACAACAGCGTGTGTGTATTGCCCGCGCGATTGTCAATCGTCCAACCATCATGCTGGCTGACGAACCAACGGGCAACCTTGACGTCGCCTACGCACGAGAGATCATGGATATTTTCACATCATTCCATCAGGTCGGGGTCACCTTACTGATCTCCACCCATGACACCAACGTATTGCAGGAAAATGACGTACGTGTGCTTTCGCTTGATCATGGGGAGCTACAGTCATGACACAAGGACTCACGCTGCGCCTCGGCTTGCTGCGCAATGTGATGCGGAGAATTTTTGCAGCACCAGTGGCCGGAATTTTCAATATCGTGGTCATCGGTATTGCACTCAGTTTACCGACTGGGATGTATGTATTGCTAATCAATGCTCAAGACTTGGTTGCAGAACTTTCCAGCACGCCACAGATCAGCCTTTTTATGAAGATTGAATCAGATCAAAAGCATGTTGATGAACTACGCATTGAGCTGGAACAGCATCCTGCAATTTACGGCCTGGAATATATTCCACGAAACCAAGCACTGGAACAGCTCCAACAAAGCACCGGGTTAGCCGATGTGATAGGTGTGCTGAATGAAAACCCTCTGCCCGATGCTTTTGTTATTCATCCCAAGCCAGAACAAGCACATGTACTTGAGAAGCTGCGTACGGAGTTATCTAAGCTCCCCGGCGTGAATCAGGCGCAACTTGATTCGTCCTGGGCTTACAAGCTTGAAGCAATATTGAAATTTGGCAGAGCCTTGACCATCATCCTTGCCAGCTTGCTCAGTCTCGCGCTGGTTTCCATCACGTTCAACACCATACGCCTTCAGATACTCACACAACGTGAGGAGATTGAAGTATCCAAACTCATCGGTGCAACCAACGCATTTATACGCCGCCCTTTCCTTTACTTTGGTGCTATTCAAGGATTGCTGGGAGGCGTCGCAGCTTACCTCATCCTCAGCATTAGCCTATGGCTGCTGAACCTTGAACTGGAGACACTCTCGCAACTTTATGTAAGCGAGTTTTCATTACAACCCCTAACGATGGCTGACACACTCACTCTGCTATTATTTTCGATGTATCTTGGCTTGATGGGTTCATGGCTATCAGTTGCACGTCATCTGTCGCAGATCGAACCCAAATAGATTAATCGTGAGCTGGAACAACCTAAGACTACTTATTGTTCGAAAACACGCCCATTCTGTCGCCAAATTCCTTGGCGAAATTTCGCATAGCTTGCGCGCCCTCCTTTTCACCTGTAGCGCGTTCTAAAGTATCTGCCATGGATAGTAAGTTTTGGTGATAGAACAGTTTCATTTCATCGATCTTCATTTCCTTAGTCCATAGATCAATTCGCAGGGCACTCATTTTCTCTTCATCCCAAAGTGAGATCATGACAGCTTTGCTGGAGCTAGCTGTGCTGGTATCTGTCGCATTCCAGTCTATTTTTGATGGCATACTATTATCATCCAGCGTGACAGTAAATTTGATTTCTGATTGTTTCATTTGGGTACGATGCCTTCATTTTGAGTTCAAAGTCGGATTATCCTAAAAATCATCTCTCGCGTCGAAAAATATACTCATATTTAGCATTCAACCCTTCTCCATTCGTCGAAAATATTGTCCATTTATCTGTTAGACAGACACACTTATCGAAACACATCACCTCTAATCACTTATAAATTGATTCTTAAGCCAAGCAGCAATACCCTGCGCTCACTTTCAACTCGTCATGCATTCAGGAAAGGAGCTCGATATGACTAATCAGACGACAAAATCACTGTTTATTAGCCATGCTTGGACTCAAAACTTGAGTCCGTGGAAGCAAGTGGTTGACTGGTTTGAAAAAGCGCCTGATTTCTCGTGGGAAAATTGCAGTTGCCCTGACACCAATTTACTGACAGATAAATCGTCCGAATCACTCGCTACGGAAGTCACACGACAGATTGCCTCAGCCCAGGCTGTCATCATTCTTTCTGAAATGTATGCAGCCAACAGTGCTTGGATCGATTATGAGATCAATGAAGCCAAACGCATGAATAAACTCATTATCGGGGTCGCACCAATGGCGAAAGGTTGCATCCCTAGCAAGATAAAAAATGCAGCCGATTTGATGTCTGCAGGCTACAGCTCTAGTCTGGTCAGCATGATTAGATTCATTGCTTAAGCGTGAATCGGAAGGCGATTACCGTAAAGTCAACAGATAGATATTTTCATGCAACTGGCTTAGCCCGCTTTCTTTGAAAGGAGTGTACTGCTCCAACACATCATGTGTACCCAAGAGACTGATGTCTGCATATCTGCCATAAAGTGCTTCAACTTCATCAGGGGATACAGCAAATGGCGGGCCATTCATTTCAGATTGCGGGTAGTCGAATGCAACCAGTAATATTTTAGCCTTAGGTGCAAGGATAGATACCATATGCTTCGCATAGCGTTCACGCATATCTACTGGCAGTGCAACCATAGAACCGCGGTCAAACACCGCAGTGACCTTTTCAAGATCATTCTTAGACAAGACAAAATAATCACCGCAAAACAAACGAATGCTATTCGCCTCCAATATCTCAAAATGATGAGAAGAAATGCGTTGTGGCAATAACTCATTTTCAATGAAAAAATCATGTACCGCGATGCCACTTAACTCCACACCCAGTACATTGCAGCCTTGTTCGCGCAACCAGATCATGTCACGGCTTTTACCGCACATCGGAACAAATACTTGTGCATTGTCTGCAGGACATAAACTGCCCCAGTATCGACTCAGGTATGGATTGATATCACCTTGATGAAACCCTATTTCTTGACGCTCCCAACGCTCTATCCAAAATTCACGTTTCATTGATCACTCTCGAATCCATTTCCATCAACGCATCGGAGAATTTTGCAACAGGGACAGGTTTGCCGAATAAATACCCCTGATATAAGTTGCATCCCGCACGCTCAAGAAAGTCCCGTTGAGCCTGAGTTTCCACACCCTCGGCAATAGATTCAATATTCAAATTTGTTGCCATACCGATAATGGTTTGTACGATGACAGCATCTGTTGACTTGATGCCAATATTTCGCACAAAGGATTGGTCTACTTT